>Ga0256839_1000007_pt1 | contig 299460 bp, 290 predicted proteins | sample 354166metaG_FD_185968 | JGI IMG/M metagenome (GOLD analysis project Ga0256839, IMG submission 185968) | Hydrothermal vent microbial communities from Mid Atlantic Ridge, Atlantic Ocean - 354-166 | ecosystem: Environmental > Aquatic > Marine > Hydrothermal vents | place: Atlantic Ocean: Mid... | reverse complement strand
GGCGGGCCGAAAGATCGGCACGCAGCGCCGCATGGGCGGCCCGCTCCTCCTCCCGGACCAGGACGACGGTCCTGGCGGTGAGCCCGTGGCGGGTCGCGTTCCTCGCGCTCCGGGCCTTGCCTCCGGCCGTCCTCGGGCCGCGGGAGCGGGCCCCGTTCCTGCGCGAGGTTTCGATCTGCAGAGCGGTACGGGCGGCGGACATGGAGGATCTCCGATCGGCAGGAAGCTCGCCCGCCCTATAGCATGGAAAGGCACAAAATCCTAGCTTCCTCCGGCCCACGGTTCCGCCCCGCCGGCAGCGCCCCGCGCCGCGCCCCGGAAGGCTCGCAGGATCGCGCCCCGCTCCCGTTGCGAAGCCCGTCCTTCTTCTCGGCCGGAACGTGGATTCTCCCCCGCCCCGCGGCGCCGTTCCCCGGCCGCGATTCACCGTTTTTCAACCTTTTCCCAGGTATTCTCCCGGATGCTGGAACAGGTGCCGGCGCCAGCATGTCGGCCGCCAACGGAGTCCCAGCCCTGACAGGGTGGCACGGAAAGGTGAAGGAAGGGTGAAGGGGAGCGTCGGAGAGCGGTTCGCAACCGGGATTCAGCGTTTTTCAACCCTTCCCCACCCATTCTCCCGGATGGTGGGGAAGGCGCCGGAGCGGGAAAAATGGCGGCGGCGGAGTCCTACGGATCGCAGGATACGGCGAAAGGGTGAAGGAAGGGTGAAGATTCGGGGCACGGGAGAAGGGGACCGGCGACGGGTTTCCCGTCCGGCATGGGTTTACCCTTCGGCAACCCTTTTCCGCGTATTCTCCCGGACGGTGGGGAAGGTGTCGCGGCGGGGATCCCGGCCACGGCCGGAGTCCCACTCCTGCCGGGTTGGCACGGAAAGGTGAAGGAAGGGTGAAGAAGCGCGAAGGACGCGGTCGGGGTGGCGGCATGCCGCCGGTGTGGGGTGCAGCAGGAGCGTTTTGCAGGCAGGCTTCTGCGTCGGGCAGCTCGTTCGCCCCCGCTACCACGACTTCTTTCGTCGATGGGTTTTTCACCCCCTTCCCGCCTGCCCTGCCGGACACTGGAGAAGACGCCGGTGCGGCGAGGATGGCCGTGGGCGGAGTCCCGGCCCCGACAGGGTGACGGGGAAAGGTGAAGGAAGGGTGAACGGGGTGGGCGATCGACCGGGGAGCCGGTGGCTGTCCCCCACTCCGCCGCTCCTTTACCCTTCGGCAACCCTTGCCCCCGTATTCTCCCGGATGATGGAGAAGGCGCCAGCGCGAGGATGCCGGCGGCGGGCGGAGTCCCAGCCCCGACAGGATGCGCGAGAAATGTGAAGAAAGGATGAAGAGGGGCCACCGTCACGGGCCCGGCCGTGGGATCTTCCGCGCCCCGGCTCGTCGGCTTTCGCGGAGGGGAAGACGGATGGTGGCGGTGGCGACAGCGGCGGGTCGCATGTCGTAGGGGGCGCGACGATCTCGAAGGCGGGAGCGGCGGAGAAGACGAGCGGCGACGGCGATACCCCGGTCGGCATTCCCCCTTTCGCAACCGTTCCCCCTACCCTGCCGGACGATGGAGACCGTGGCGCGATGGAGATGACGATCGACCGCCGAGTCCCGCTGCCGACAGGATACGACGAAAGTGTGGAGAAGGGAGGAAGCTGTGCGGGGACGAAGCGAGCCGCACCAGGCCGGGGAAGGAGGCGAATCGATCGCCGTGAAAGTTTTCACCCCGGGGACCGGAGCACCAGAAGCGGGCCTCGGTGTGAGCGACGGGCCGGGCTCCGGTGACGGTTCGGGAGGTGATCGGCGCATATCTCATCGCCCCCCGTCTCACCGGCAGCGCCCCCCCTCCGACCCGCACCCGCCCGCGGCGCCGTTGCGAAGCCCGTCCTTCTTCTCGGCCGGAACGTGGATTCTCCCCCGCCCCGCGGCGCCCTTCCCCGGCCGGGTTTCACCGCTCTTCGACCCTTCTCCGGATACTCTCCGGGACGGTGGAAAAGGGCGCTGGTGCGAGCAGGCCGGTCCCGGCCGCCTCCGGCACGGCGCCCCTCGCCGCCCCGGGCCCGCATCGGGGACGGGCGCGATCGACCCGCGGGCCGGGAGACGGCCGGTCCGGGCGGCCTCGCGGGATCGGTCGCGATCGGACGGGGCCGCCATCCCGCGGGGACTTCCCGCTCTGCGCGCCGGCGAGCTCGCGCCCGCCCCCGGCGAGTTCGCGGGGACGCCGGCCGTCCGGCCGCACCCCGATCCCTCCCGGAGGAACCGGATCGCCGAACCGGGATCGACGATCCTCCCGGAAGCGGGGAAGGTTCCGGGCGCCCGGCGGGCGCGTTCGGGACATCCGGATCCGGCCGCGCCCCGGCCCCGCCCGTGCTCCGGATCCCGGGGCGGAGCGCCATCTTTCCCCGGGCGGCCCGATCGGAACCTCGGCGAAGGGCGGAGGGTGCCGGAACGGCCTCGGACATCGGTCGAACACGGGTCGGAGAGAAGCGATACCCTCTTCCCTTCCGAGCCGACCCGGGCAAGTCCGGAGAAGGACCGAAGAGTATAAAAAACCTCTCGACAGAACAGCGCAGAGTGACTATAGGGCCGGCCAAAACAGCTCGGGAGGACACATGACGCGCGGTCGGAATCGACATTCGCGATCGAAGGTGTTGTTGTCTGTGACAGCCGCAGTATTTCTTGCGGGTTGTGCAACAATTACCAGGGGGACAACCGATACGCTGGTCATTTCCTCGGATCCGCCGAATGCCGAGGTGACCCTGTCCAACGGCCTCCGATGCCGGACCCCGTGCTCCCTCACCGTCAAGCGCAACGAAAGCCTCGTCGTGAAGATCCTGCGCGACGGCTACGAACCGGTCGAGGCCACGGTGGCCCCCAAGGTGGCGGGCGCCGGTGCCGCGGGCATGGCCGGAAACGTCCTGCTCGGGGGGCTCATCGGCGCGGCCGTGGACGCCGGCAGCGGGGCGATGTACGATCTCGTGCCCAATCCGCTTCACGTGCGGCTGGTCCCGCTCGGCGAGACGGTGCCGCGAGAGGGCGAAGGTCCGGGGGACGGTCGAACCGCGGAGGTCGAGGCATCCGCCGAAGGGGGCTCGGGAGCGGCCGCCGATAGCTGACACCCTCCGTCACCACCGACGACGGGCCGTCACCGCCGACGGCGGGCACAGATCAGGAACTCGCGATTGCCCTTCGGACCGGTGACGGGGCTCTCGAGGAGACCGGCGACCGACCAGCCCATCTCCTCCTCGAGCCAGCTCCGGATGCGGGCGCAGACCTCGGCGTGCAGGGCCGGATCGCGCACCACCCCACCCTTGCCGACCCGGCCCCTGCCGACCTCGAACTGGGGCTTGATCAGGGCCACCAGCACCGCCTCCGGGGCGGCCAGGGCCATCGGCGCGGGCAGGATCTTCTCCAGCGAGATGAAGCTCGCATCGCAGACCAGGAGATCGACCGGCTCGGGAACCTGCGCGGCGGTCAGATGGCGGGCGTTGGTGCGCTCCAGCACCACCACCCGGGGATCGTTGCGGAGCTTCCAGGCGAGCTGCCCGTAACCGACATCGACGGCATAGACCCGCCGGGCTCCCGCCCGCAGCAGGACGTCGGTGAAGCCGCCGGTCGAAGCGCCGATGTCGAGGGCCACCAGATCCGTCGCTTCGATGCGGAACCGGGCGAGCCCGTGGGCGAGCTTCTCCCCGCCCCGGGACACCCAGGGGCTCGCTTCGGCGAGCTCGAGGGGGATGTCGGGAGCCACCTGATGGCCCGGCTTGTCGAGCCGGCGCCCGGCACTCCGCACCCGGCCTTCGAGGACCAGCGCCCGGGCGCGGCTCACACTCTCGACGAGGCCGCGCGCGACGAGCAGCCGGTCGAGGCGCAGGCGCCGTTTCATCCCATCGTCTCAGCCGCCCGAGGCGGTCCGTCCCGCGGGCGTCCCGGTCGCCCTCCGGCGCAGGCCGAGGATGCGCAGCACCCGATCGACGATCGCGGCCGCGTCGAGACCGGCCTCGGCATACTGGCCGGCGGGAGTGCCGTGGTCGATGAAGCGGTCGGGCAGGGTGAGGCTGCGCAGCCGCGGACGCCCCTGGCTGCGGTCGAGCACCCCCCGTTCCAGGAGACACTGCTGGACCCGGCTGCCGAACCCGCCGACGGCGCCCTCCTCGATGGTGATCAGCAGTTCGTGTTCGGCGGCCAGGCGGAGCAGGAGCGGCTCGTCGAGGGGTTTGGCGAAGCGGGCATCGGCGACGGTGGTCGGGATGCCTCGGGCGAACAGCTCGTCGGCGGCGCGCAGACATTCGCCGAGGCGGGCGCCGAAGGAGAGGAGCGCCACCCTTCCCCCTTCCCGGACCAGCCGGCCGCGGCCGATCTCGAGCGGCTCGGGGCGCTCCGGCAACGGCACCCCCCGCCCCTCGCCGCGCGGATAGCGGAAGGCGATCGGCCCCTCGTCGAAGGCGGCGGCGGTGGCCACCATCCGGACGAGCTCCGCCTCGTCGGCGGCGGCCATGAGGACGAAGCCGGGCAGACAGGCGAGACAGGCGATGTCGAAACTGCCGGCGTGGGTCGGCCCGTCGGCGCCGACCAGGCCGGCCCGGTCGATGGCGAAACGCACCGGCAGCTTCTGGATCGCGACATCGTGGACGATCTGGTCGTAGGCCCGCTGGAGGAAGGTCGAGTAGATGGCGCAGAAGGGCTTCATCCCCTCGCAGGCGAGGCCGGCGGCGAAGGTCACCGCGTGCTGCTCGGCGATTCCGACGTCGAAACAGCGGTCGGGGAACTCGGCGGCGAAACGCGACAGGCCGGTGCCCGAGGGCATGGCGGCGGTGATCGCGACGATCCGCGGATCGCGGCGGGCCTCGGCGATCAGCGCCTCGGCGAAGACCTGGGTGTAGGTGGGCGCCGCGCCCTTCTTCTTGTGCTGCTCGCCGGTCACCGGGTCGAAGCTCGCCACCCCGTGATACTTGTCGGCGGCGGCCTCCGCCGGGGGATAGCCCTTGCCCTTCTGGGTCACGACATGGAGCAGCACCGGCCCGTCGCCCGGCGCGTCCCGCAGATTCTGCAGCACCGGCAGGAGATGATCGAGATTGTGGCCGTCGATCGGCCCCACATAGTAGAAGCCCAGCTCCTCGAACAGGGTGCCGCCGGTGACCAGGCCGCGGGCGTATTCGTCGACCCGCTGGGCGGCTTCGCGCAGACGCTTCGGGAAATGGCGGGCGAGCTGCTTGGCGACGTCGCGGATGTTGCGGAAGGTGCCGGAGGAGACCATCCGCGACAGATAGGCGCTCATCGCCCCCACCGGCGGGGCGATCGACATGTCGTTGTCGTTGAGGATGACGATGAGGCGGGTGCCCATGGCGCCGGCGTTGTTCATCGCCTCGTAGGCCATCCCCGCGCTCATCGCCCCGTCGCCGATCACGCAGAGGACGTGGCGGGGCGTCCCCGCCAGCCGCGAGGCCACCGCCATGCCGAGGCCGGCCGAAATCGAGGTCGAGCTGTGGCCGGCACCGAAGGGATCGAAGACGCTCTCGCTGCGCTTGGTGAAGCCCGACAGGCCGCCCGGCTGGCGCAGGCTGCGGATCCGGTCGCGCCGGCCGGTCAGGATCTTGTGCGGATAGGCCTGATGGCCGACGTCCCAGATCAGCCGGTCCCGGGGAGTGTCGAAGACGTAGTGGAGGGCGACGGTGAGCTCGACCACGCCGAGGCCGGCGCCGAGATGGCCACCGGTGACCGCCACCGCGGCGATGGTCTCGCGCCGCAGTTCCTCGGCCAGCCGCGGCAGCGCCTCCGGGGGGAGCTGTCGCAGATCCCGGGGCTCGCGGATGCGATCGAGAAGGGGGGTGTCGCTCATGCGGATGTCCCGGCTCGTCTCGTTCATGCCCTGCGGGCGATCACGAATTCGAACAATGCGCGCAGCAGTATCGCATCGACCGGCAGCCGCGCCAATGCCGCCCCGGCCTCCTCCCGGAGGGCGGCGAGCCGCCGTTTCGCCTCCGCCTCGCCGAGCAGGGCGACGAGGGTCGCCTTGCCGCTCGCCGCATCCCGGCCCACGTCCTTGCCGGTCTCCGCCGCGTCACCGTGGAGATCGAGGAGATCGTCGCTGATCTGGAAGGCGAGGCCGAGGGCCGCTCCGTAATCGTCGAGGGCGGCGATCGCCCTCTCCCCGGCCCCGGCGAGGATCGCCCCCGCCCGGCAGGAGAAGCGGATCAGCGCCCCGGTCTTGAGGGCCTGCATCTCGCGGATCCCCGCCTCGTCCAGGGACCGCCGCTGGGCCTCCAGATCGCACATCTGCCCGCCGCACATGCCGGCGGCCCCGGCGGCCGCGGCCAGTTCCCGCAGCAGCCGCAGCCGGACGCCCGCCGGCGCCGGCCAGTCCTCCCGGGCCAGCACCTCGAAGGCCAGCGCCTGGAGGGCGTCGCCGGCGAGGAGTGCGGTCGCCTCGTCGAAGGCGCGATGGCAGGCGGGCCGGCCGCGGCGCATGGTGGCGTCGTCCATCGCCGGCAGATCGTCGTGGACCAGGGAATAGGCGTGGAGGAGCTCGATCGCCGCCGCCACCCGGCGGCGGGCGGAGGCGGGCGCACCGGTGAGCCGCCCGCCTTCCAGCACCAGAAATCCCCGGAGCCGCTTGCCGCCGCCCAGAACCGCGTGGCGCATCGCCGCCGCGAGCCGCGCCCGCTCCCCTTCGGCGGCCGGCAGGAGCGCCCCCAGTTCGGCTTCGAGATCCGCGGCCGCACGGCCCAGGGCGGCGGCCAGGGCGGGTGCGGTCATTGCGGCTCGAAGGGCTCGAGCCGGGCCTCGCCGTCCCCGTCGAAGCTCAGCTTCTCGACCCGGAGCCGGGCCTCGCGCAGCTTCTCCTCACAGTGGCGGCGCAGCCGCGTGCCCCGCTCGTAGGCGGCGATGGCGGCCTCCAGATCGGGCTGCTCGCGTTCCAGGCTCTGGACGATGCGCTCGAGTTCGGCGAGGGCCTCCTCGAAGCTCATCTCGGCGATCGGGCGCTCGCCGGCCGCCGATCCCCCGCCGTCTTCCGCCTGCCATTCCTCGGCCATGGCTCCCCCGTCTCGCTACGCGGATCGGCGATCCGCCCCCAGTGCCTCGAGATGGGCCCGCAGGCTGCGGGCCAGGGCGTCGAGGTTGTATCCCCCTTCCAGCACCGACACCACCCTGCCCGCCGCATGCCGTTCGGCGAGCGCCACCAGTTCGGCGGTGATCCAGGCGAAATCCTCCTCCAGCAGCATCATCCCGGCGAGCGGATCCTCGGCATGGGCGTCGAAACCGGCGGAGATCATCACCAGCTCGGGAGCGAAGGCCTCGATGCGGGGCAGCATCTCCGCCGCCACCACCCGCCGCCAGACGGCCGAGCCGGTGCCCGGCGGAAAGGTCCGGTTGAGGATGTTGCCGGCCACTCCGGTCTCGTCCTCGCGGCCGGTTCCCGGATAGAGCGGCCACTGATGGGTCGAGCAGAAGAGGGTCGCGGCGTCCTCCCGGAAGATGGCCTGGGTCCCGTTGCCGTGATGGACGTCGAAATCGAAGATCGCGATCCGCCCGATCCCGTGGGCGTGGCGGGCATGGAGGGCACCGATGGCGATGTTGTCGAACAGGCAGAATCCCATCGCCCGCCGCGGTTCGGCGTGGTGCCCGGGCGGGCGCATGCAGCAGAAGGCCCGCCGCGCCTCCCCGCCGAGCACCGCATCGACGGCGGCGACCGCCGCCCCCGCCGCCCGCAGGGCCGCTTCCCCCGAACCCGGCGAGACCACCGTGTCGGGATCGAGGTGGCGCAGCCCTTCCGTCGGCACCGCCGCCAGGGTCGCCTCGATGTAGGCGGGCGCATGGGCGCGGGCGATCTGCTCGCGGCTCGCCGGCGGCGCCTCCCGCCGTTCGAGCCCGGCCAGCGGCCGCCGGGCGAGCAGGTCCAGGATCGCCCGCAACCGCTCCGGCCGTTCGGGATGGCCGGTCCCGGTCAGATGGTCGAAGGCGCTTTCGTGATGATAGAAGAGGACGGTCATCGCCTCCCCCTAGGCTGCGAGCGCGGCGAGCTCGGCCACCGTCCGGCGGGCCAGTTCGAGCCGCTCCGCCGGGGTCCTGGTTTCCTGGAGCAGCACCAGCCGATGGTCGGGACGCACCCGGATCCGGCCGCGGCTTTCGGCGATGTGCCGGACGAGCCGCTCGGGATGCGGAAAACGGTTGTCCTGGAAAACGATCACCACCCCCTTGGGGCCGACGTCGAGCTTCGCCACATGGGCCTTCCTGCAGAGCTGCTTGATGGCGATGATCCGCAGGAGCTGTTCGGTCTCCGGCGGCATCGGTCCGAACCGGTCGACGAGTTCGGCGGCGAAGGCGTCGAGTTCGGCCGCATCCTCGAGGGTGGCGAGACGCCGGTACATGGCGAGGCGCACGTCGAGATCGCCGATGTAGCTCTCCGGCATCAGCGCCGCCGCATCGACGGTGATCTGCGGCGTCCAGTCCCCGGCCGGGACGGTCTCCCCCTCGGCCCGGCGGGCGCGGATCTCGGCCACCGCCTCCTCCAGCATCTGGTTGTAGAGCTCGAAGCCGACCTCGCGGACGTGCCCCGACTGCTCCTCGCCGAGGAGATTGCCGGCCCCGCGGATGTCGAGATCGTGGCTGGCGAGCTGGAACCCGGCCCCGAGCCCGTCGAGGGACTGGATCACCTGCAGCCGCTTTTCCGCCTGCTCCCGCAGCCGGCTGTCGGCGGGAAAGGTGAAATAGGCGTAGGCGCGCAACTTGGCCCGGCCGATCCGGCCCCGGAGCTGATAGAGCTGGGCGAGGCCGAAGCGGTCGGCGCGATGGACGATCAGGGTGTTGGCGTTGGGAATGTCGAGGCCGCTCTCGATGATGTTGGTGGACAGCAGGAGATCGAGCCGGCGGTCGTAGAAATCCGCCATCACCCGTTCGAGCTCGCGCGCCGGCAGCCGCCCGTTGGCGACCCCGATCTTTACCTCCGGCACCAGCTTCTCGAGGGTTTCGCGCAGCCGCGGCTGGTCGGCGACCTGCGGGCAGACGTAGAAGATCTGACCGCCGCGGTGATATTCGCGCAGGATCGCCTCGCGGACGACCACCGGATCGACCGGCATGACGAAGGTCCGGACCGCCAGCCGGTCGACCGGCGGGGTGGCGATGATCGACAGATCCTTGAGCCCGCCCAGGGCCATGTGCAGGGTCCGGGGAATCGGGGTCGCGGTCATCGTCAGCACGTGGACCTCGGCCCGCAGCCGCTTGAGACGCTCCTTGTGGGCGACGCCGAAGTGCTGCTCCTCGTCGACCACGATCAGGCCGAGATCGCGGAACCGCACATCCTCGGCCAGCAGGGCGTGGGTGCCGATGACGATGTCGATGCCGCCGTCCGCCAGACCCTGCTTGACCGCCCGTACCTCCTTCGCCCCGACGAAGCGGGAAAGCTGGGCGATCTTCACCGGGATGCCGCGGAACCGCTCGCGGAACACCTGGGCGTGCTGGCGGGCGAGCAGGGTGGTCGGACAGAGCACCGCGACCTGCTTGCCGGACATGGCGACGACGAAGGCCGCCCGGAGCGCCACCTCGGTCTTGCCGAAGCCGACATCGCCGCAGATCAGCCGGTCCATCGGCCGGCCCGAAGCGAGATCCTCCATCACCGCCTCGATCGCCCGGAGCTGGTCCTCGGTCTCCTCGAAGGGGAAACGGGCGGCGAACTCCTCGTAGAGACCGAAGGGCAGGCGCAGAACCGGCGCCTTCCTGAGGGCCCGGGCGGCGGCGATCCGGATCAGCTCCTCGGCCATCTCGCGGATGCGCTTTTTGATCCGCGCCTTGCGCTGCTGCCAGCCGGCGCCGCCCAGCCGGTCGAGCTGCACCTCGCGATCGGGACTGCCGTAGCGGCTCAGGATGTCGAGGTTCTCGACCGGCAGCAGGAGCCGGTCGCCGCCCTGGTAGACGAGCTTGAGACAGTCGTGGGGGGCGCCCGCGACCTCCAGGGTCACGAGCCCTTCGAAGCGGCCGATCCCGTGTTCGGCATGGACCACCAGATCGCCTTCGCGCAGCGCGTCGAGACCGGTGATCGCCTCCTCGGCGCGCCGTCGGCGCCGGGCGGGACGCACCATGCGTTCGCCGAGGAGATCCTGTTCGCCCAGAAGGCACAGCCCGTCGGCGCGAAAACCGTGTTCCAGCGGCAGGACGGTGAAGGCGACGCCGCTCTCGGCGAGCTCGCCCAGGACGTCGATCCGGTAGTCCCCCTCCAGCCCGTGATCCCGCAGCACCTGGCGGAGACGGTCGAGGGCGCCGGGGCTCGAACAGGCGATGATCGGCCGCTCGCCGGCGGCCCGCAGCGCCGCCAGATGCTCGAGGATGGCATCGAACAGATTGACCCGGCGATCGGCGCGTTCGGCGGCGAAATCGCGGGCCGGCCGGGCCGCGAGATCGATCACCCGATCGCTGTCCGGCGGCGGCGCCGGCGGCGCCGCGAGGGGCGACAGCCGGTAAAGCTCGCGGGCATCGAGGCGGCGGCCGAGATCCTGTTCGTCGAGATAGAGCAGCTCCGGGGGCAGCGGCCGGTAGGGAGCGGTGCCGAAGCCGTCCCCCGTCTCGGGCCGGCGGCGGGCCTCGTAGTGCTCGCCGATCATCGCCTGACGGGCGGCGATCGCCTCCTCGGCGAGATGGCCGAGGACCACCGGCATGCCCTCGGGCAGATAGTCGAACAGCGTGGCCAGCCGCTCGTAGAACAACGGCAGCCAATGCTCCATGCCCGGAAAGCTGCGTCCCGCCCGCACCGCCTCGAACAGCGGATCGTCGCTGACCGCACCGAACTCCTGCAGATAGCGATCGGCGAAGCGGGCGATGGTGGCGGCGTTCAGCAGCGCCTCGCTGACCGGTTGCAGGGGGACCCGGTCGATGCGCGACAGCGAGCGCTGGGTGACCGGATCGAAGGCCCGAAGCGTCTCCACGGTGTCGCCGAAGAAATCGACCCGCACCGGCTGTTCGCGGTCGCTCGGATAGACATCGACGATGCCGCCGCGTACCGCATATTCGCCGGGTTCGACCACGGTACCGGTGCGCCGGTAGCCGTTCTGCTCGAGAAAGGTCACGAGCGCCTCGCGCGCCAGCGCCCGGCCGGCGACCAGATCGAGCCAGGCTCCCTCCAGCGCTTCCGCCGGCGGCACCCGCTGCACGAGGGCGTTGGCGGTGGCGATCACCAGCCGGCGCCGCGGCGGTCCCGCGAGAGCCGCGAGGGTGGCGAGCCGGGTGGCCATCAGCTCGCGCTGCGGCGACACCCGATCGTAGGGCAGACAGTCCCAGGCGGGAAATTCGAGAATCTCCGCCTCGGGGGCGAAGAACCGGACCATCTCCCGGACGAAGGCCGCCCGCGGCGCATCGCGGGCGATGTGGAGGACACCGCTCTCGCTGCGCCCCAGCAGCTCGGCGAGGAAACGGCCCTCCAGGCCGTCGAGACAGCGGGCGACGAGGATGCGCGCCCCCGGGTCCCGACGGGCGAGGGCCGGCGCGGCGAGGGCGGAGCTGTCGTGGGTGGTCACGTCGGGATCTCGAAGCGGCGCAGGAGGAGGAAGATCCGGTTGTCGTGGCGTTCCGGCACCCGCTCGCGACCGGTGTACCAGGCCAGGATGTCCTGGTCCTTTTCCTCCAGAAGGGCCTCGAGCTGGTCGAGCTCGACATCTCCGAAACGGTCGATATACCGTTGCACGAAGCGTCCGAGGAGGAGATCGCATTCGAGGCAGCCGCGATAGCGACTTCGATGGAGAATGCGCTTGCGACGCAGGCTGATCGGCTCTTCGGTCATCGGCTCGGTCGGTGCCGCCTGTTGATATGGGCGATGCGGACCCGGTGTCGAGGGGTCTAGCGGAAGTCGCCGAGGGGGCCAAGCCGCCGGCGACCGCGGCCGGCGGTCGCGACCCGCGGCTTTTTCCCCTGTTCGCGCCGGTGGACTCGCTCGAAGGCGTGGGCCGGGCCCTGGCCCGCCGCCTCGCCCGGCTCCTGGGTCGCGAGGAGCCGCGGGTGCTGGATCTTCTCTTCCACCTGCCCCGCGCCACCCTCGATCTCGCCCTCCGTGAGGCGGTTACCCCCGAGGACGCCGGCCGCGATGTCACGGTGGAGGTGGAGATCCTCCGCCACCGGCCGGGATTCGGCCGCGGCCCCCATCGGATTCGCGCCCGGACCGGAGAAGGCGAGATCGACCTCGTCTTCTTCCACGCCAGAACGGGCTGGCTCGAGCAGCGCTATCCCCTCGGCGCGCGGCTCGTCCTGCACGGCCGTCTGCAACGCTGGCGGGACCGGCTGCAGATCGTTCATCCGGAACCGCTGGCCGGCGAGGCGCGTGCGCTTCCCGCCCGCCTGTCGGTCTATCCGGCGACCGCCGATCTCGGCCAGGGACAGCTCCGCCGTCTCCTGGGCAAGGCCCTCGAACGGCTGCCGGCCCTGCCCGAATGGCAGCGGCCCGGGATCCTGCCCGGCCTTCCCCTGCCCTCCTTCGCGGCGGCGCTGCGCAGCCTCCATCTCGGGGAGACGGAGACCGGAGATCCCGGCAGCCCGGCGCGGCAACGGCTCGCCCTCGACGAGCTGCTCGCGTTGCAGCTCGCCCTCGCCCTCGCGCGCCGGCGCCGCACCGCCCACCCGGGCCGGGCGCTGATCGGCGACGGTCGCCTGACGGAACGGCTGCTCGCCGCCCTCCCCTATCGTCCGACCGCCGCCCAGCGGCGCGCCTTCGCCGAGATCGCGGCGGAGATGGCGGCTCCGACACCGATGATGCGGCTGCTCCAGGGTGATGTCGGAAGCGGCAAGACGCTGGTGGCGCTGCTCGCCATGCTGCGGGCGGTGGAGGCCGGCTACCAGGCGGTGCTGATGGCGCCGACCGAGGTGCTGGCCCGTCAGCATGCGAGGGTGCTCGCCGATCTCCTGCGCCCCCTCGAGCTCCAACCGGGCCTGCTCACCGGCCGCGAGCGACCGGCGGTGCGGCGGCGGGTCGTGGAGGGGCTGGCGAGCGGCGAGCTCGCCCTCTGTGTCGGCACCCAGGCCCTCGTCCAGCCCCATCTGGAAATCGCCCGGCTGGGCCTCGCGGTGATCGACGAACAGCACCGGTTCGGAGTCGGCCAGCGGCTGGCCCTGGTGGCCAAGGGGGGTGGCACGGATCTCCTGCTGCTGACCGCGACGCCCATTCCGCGGAGCCTGCTGCTGTGCTGGTACGGGGATCTCGCCAGCTCGCGGCTGGACGAAAAACCGGCCGGACGGCGGCCGGTCGATACCCGGACCCTGTCCCTCGCCCGCCTCGCCGAGGTGGTGGAGGCGGTGGGGCGGGCGCTGGCGCGCGGCGAGCGGGGCTACTGGATCTGTCCCGCGGTGGAGGTCGCGGAGCGGGGCGAGATCGCCGCCGCCGAGGCGCGCTTCGCGATGCTCGCCGAGCGCTTCGGGGAGGCGGTGGGGCTGCTCCACGGCGGCCTCCCCGAAGCCGCCAAGCAGAAGGCGATGCGCGATTTCGCCGCCGGCCGGATCCGGTTGCTGGTGGCCACCACGGTGGTCGAGGTCGGGGTGGACGTCCCGGAGGCGAGCCTGATGGTGATCGAGCAGGCGGAACGGTTCGGCCTCGCCCAGCTCCACCAGCTCCGGGGCCGGGTGGGACGAGGCGATCGCCCTTCCTCCTGCCTGCTGCTCTACCGCCCGCCCCTGTCCGCCACCGCCCGGGCGCGGCTGCGGCTGCTGCGGGAGACCGAGGACGGGTTCCGGATCGCCGAGGAGGACATGCGCCTCCGAGGCCCCGGCGAGCTGCTCGGGGTGCGCCAGAGCGGCCTGCCCGAATTCCGCTTCGCCGATCTTCGGGCTCACGAAGCCCTGCTGCGGATCGCCGCCCGCGAAGCCACCGCGGTCCTCGCCGCCGACCCGCGACTGGAGACCGCCCGGGGGCGGGCGCTGCGGCTTCTCCTCGCGCTGTTCGGCTACGACGAGGCGGCGCGTCTAATCGGTGCGGGCTAGCTGGCCGGCGGGGACCGGTGGCGCCTGCGCCGGGCCGGCCGGCGCCGGCACGCCCCCGCCGGTCGGCGGGGTCACGATGCCGCCCGAGATCACCATCTTCATGCCCTCCTCGATGGTCATCCCGAGATGGACGAGATCGCGGCGCGGCACGAACAGCAGGAAGCCGGAGGTGGGATTGGGGGTGGTCGGCAGGAAGACGTTGACGAGATCCGTCTCGTTCATCGCCTCCGCCACCTCGCCCTTGGTCGGCCCGGTGACGAAGGCGATCGCCCACAGACCCCGGCGCGGATATTCGATCAGCACCACCTCGCGGAAGGAACGCGAGGAGTTGGCCAGCACGGTTTCGAAGATCTGCTTGAGGGTGCCGTAGATGCTGCGCACCACCGGCATCCGGTGGAGAATGCGCTCGCCGAAGCGCATCATGCTGCGGCCGAGGAGGCTGGCGGTGAACCAGCCGACCAGGGTGATCAGGGCGAGGACGAAGAGAAAGCCCAGCCCGGGCATGCTGAACGGCAGATAGGTACCCGGATTGTAGCGTTCGGGAATAAGGCTGCTCGCCGTCTCGTCGAAGAAATCGACCACCTGCCAGACGATGAAGAAGGTGATGCTGATGGGGGCCGTGACGATGATCCCGGCCAGCAGGTAGTTGCGCAGCCGGGCGACCACGGGCGAATGGGGGCGCGGTTCACCGGCTTCGCGCCCCCGGCCGGCGGCCGGTTTCGGCCCGTTCGGATGTTCGTCGTGCAAGATCCCTGCCTCGCCGTCCCTCTCGTTCGCGGATTTCGGCACCCCCGAAGATAGCGGGACCGTCCCCCCGAGACCAGAGGGGAGAGGGAAAGAGACCGCCGCCCCGGCCGGCGGCCGGGAGTGCCGAAAACCTGTGGTGCAACAACTCTCCGGGTGGATCGTCGAATGGACGATACGAAGGGCGGCGGCCGCCGCCAAAAGCAACTAAAATTTTACACAGTTTTGGGCCAAGATGATATTTTATCCTTTCAAATAGAACATTGACACATGGAAGGATGAAGGACAGGTTAACACACACAGGAGAGACGGAGTCGCTCCATCACAAATAAAGCGTCCCGGACGAAAGGAGTGGGTACGATGGCCGTGATCGCCAGCACGATCCTCGTAGTGCGCCGTATCGCCGACCTCCAGCGCCGCCGCCAGATCCTCACCGAACGCCAGGATCGTCTGCGCCGCAGCCTGCCGGAATGGACCTTCGCGCCGCTGCAGCTCGTCGGCATGTCGGCGGGGGAGATCCAGGCGATGATGAACGATCTCGACCGGGCCGAGGCGGAATCCGGCCTCACCGACGTCGAGGCCGAGATCGAGCAGATCGACCGCCAGCTCGAGGAGCTGGAATCGACCCTCCTCGCCACCCCTTCGCGCTCCCTCGACGCCATCCAGGCGGTCCTCGAGCTCGCGATTTCCCGCTTCCGCGAACAGACCGCCACCGACCCCAACGATCTCTTCTACGACTACGGCGACGCCCGGATCCTCTTCCTGCTCGAGCGGGCGGCCGACGATCTCCGCGCCCTCCTCGCCGAGGAACAGCGCCAAGCGAGTTGAAAGCGGCGACCGCCGCAGGATGTTCCCTAGGCGGCGGTGACCGCCGCCTCCCTCCGATCGCGTCCGGGTGAAGGCACCGGGCGGCGGCCGCTCAGCCGCCGCCCGATGTCGTCTCGATCTCGTCGGCCGTCGCGTTCCGCCGGCCGCCCCGTCCTTCCCCCTCCCGCCCGCCGGCGAGCGCCTCGCGGGCCTCGGGGGCGAGGCGGATGTGGAGCTCGCGGAGCTGCCGTTCGGCGACCGCCGAGGGGGCGCCCAGGAGCAGCTCCTCGGCCCGCTGGTTGAGCGGGAAGGCGGTCACCTCGCGGATGTTGGGCACATCGGCGATCAGCATGACGATGCGGTCGAGCCCCGGGGCCAGCCCGCCGTGGGGCGGCGCCCCGTAGCGCAACGCCCGCAGCATGCCGCCGAAACGCGCCTCCAGTTCCTCGGGCCCGTAGCCGGCGATCTCGAAGGCCTTGCGCATGATCTCGGGACGGTGGTTGCGGATCGCACCCGAGGACAGTTCCACCCCGTTGCAGACGATATCGTACTGCCAGGCGAGGATCTCGAGGGGGTCCCGGGTCTCCAGCGCCTCCAGGCCGCCCTGGGGCATGGAGAAGGGATTGTGGGAGAAGACCACCCGCTTCTCCTCCTCGTCCCACTCGTACATGGGAAAATCGACGATCCAGCAGAAGCGGTAGCTGTTCTTCGCCACCAGATCGAGCCGGTCGCCGAGCCGCAGGCGGACGATGCCGGCGAGCCGCGCCGCCTCCGCCTCCCCGGCGCAGCTGAAGAAGACCGCGTCTCCCTCGTCGAGATCGGCCGCCTGGCGGAGCTGCGCGATGCGGACCGGATCGAGGAACTTGGCCACCGGCCCTCGGGCCTCACCCTCGGCGAAGACGATGTAGCCGAGCCCCCTGGCCCCCTGCTCCTGGGCGAAGGCGATCATCCGATCGAAGAAGCTGCGCGGCTGCGCCGCTGCCCCCGGAGCGGGAATCGCCCGGACCACCGCCCCCTTCTCGATCGCCCCGGCGAAGACCCGGAAGTCGGAACCCCTGAAGACGTGGGTGACGTCGGCGATGTGGATCGGGATCCGCAGATCCGGCTTGTCGGTGCCGTAGCGCAGCATCGCCTCGCGCCAGGGGATCCGGGGAAAGGGCGGTTCGGTCACCGCCCGGTCGGTGAACTCGCGGAACACCCCGTGCATCACCGGCTCGACGGCGGCGAACACCTCCTCCTGGGTGACGAAGGCCATCTCCAGATCGAGCTGGTAGAATTCGCCGGGACTGCGATCGGCCCGCGCATCCTCGTCCCGGAAGCAGGGGGCGATCTGGAAATAGCGGTCGAAGCCGGCGATCATCAGCATCTGCTTGTACTGCTGCGGCGCCTGCGGCAGGGCGTAGAAGCGGCCCGGATGGAGCCGCGAGGGGACGAGGAAATCCCGCGCCCCCTCGGGCGAGCTGGCGGTGAGGATCGGGGTCTGGAACTCGGTGAAGCCCTGCTCGCGCATCCGCCGGCGGATGCTTTCGATCACCGCCGAGCGCAGCCGGATCTGGCGCTGCATCTTCTCCCGCCGGAGATCGAGGAAGCGGTAGCGCAGACGCACCTCCTCGGGGTAGTCGCGCTCGGCGTTGACCTGCAGCGGCAGGCTGTCGGCGGCGGCCTCGAGATGGAAGCTCTCGGCCACCAGCTCGACTTCGCCGGTGGGCAGGGCGGGGTTGACCGTCTCCGGCTCCCGGGCCACCACCCGGCCGGTGACGGTGACCACGCTCTCCAGGCGGCAGCGTTCCGCCTCGGCGAAGAAGGGCCGGTCCGGCTGGAAGACGATCTGGGTGATCCCGGTGTGGTCGCGCAGATCGATGAAGAGAAGCTGGCCGTGATCCCGCTTTCGGTGTACCCAGCCTGACAGGCGGGCGGTGGTGCCGACATCGCTCTTTCGGAGCTCGCCGCAGCGATGCGTTCGGTAGGGGTGCATGCCGGAACTCGTCATTGATGAAGAATGGCGGACGGCAGACCGCCGTCCGCGCGGACGCCGCTAAAGGTCATAAGCACGGCGGCCCTGTCAAGGCGCGCGGAACCCGTTCTTCCCGCCCGTTTCCTCCTTCCCCAATTTCCGTCCGGGAACCATGAGCCTGATCACCACGACCACCGATCTCGAAGCCTTCGTCCGGCGCGCCCGCCGGGACCGCCACGTCACCATCGACACCGAATTCATGCGCGACCGCACCTACTGGCCGAAACTCTGTCTGGTGCAGATCGCCACCGCCGCCGAGGCGGTGGCCGTCGATCCCCTGGCCGAAGGGATCGATCTCGCGCCGCTCCACGAGCTCCTGCGCGATCTCGCGGTCCTCAAGGTGTTTCACGCCTGCCGCCAGGACCTCGAGATCTTCCACCGGATGCTGGGAGGGCGGCTGCCGGAGCCGGTGTTCGACACCCAGGTGGCGGCGATGGTCCTGGGGCTCGGCGAGGAGGCCTCCTACGAAAGCCTGGTGACCCGCATCGCCCGCGCCCGCCTCGACAAATCTTCCCGCTTCACCGACTGGAGCCGGCGGCCGCTGAGCGAGGCCCAGCTCCGCTACGCCCTCGCCGACGTCACCCATTTGCGGGTGATCTACGCGCGCCTGCGGGAGCGGCTGGTGGCCCGGGGGCGGCTCGCCTGGGTCGACGAGGAGCTCGCCAAGCTCCTCGATCCGGCGCTCTACGAACAGCCGCCGGAGGAGGCCTGGAAGCGCCTCAAGCTGCGTTCCCGGGAGCCGCGCTTCGTCAAGCTCGTCCAGGAGCTCGCCGCCTGGCGCGAACGGACCGCCCAGCGTCGCGATCTGCCCCGCAACCGCATCCTCCGCGACGATCTGCTCCTCGAGCTGGCCGCCAACCGGCCGACCGGGCCGGAGGCCCTCGGGCGGCTGGGCCGCATCAGCCTCGACCGCCAGAGCGCCGCCGAGGTGCTGACCATTGTCCGGCGGGTGATGGCCCTGCCCGAAGCGGAGCTGCCGCGACTGCCGGCGCCGGCGGAAAAGCCACGCGGTCTCGGCCCGGTGGTCGAGCTCCTGCGGGTGCTCCTCAAGCATTGCGCGGAGGAATACGAGGTGGCGCCGCGGCTCCTCGCCGGCGCCGCCGATCTGGAGGCGATCGCGGCCGGCCGCGAGGCCGGGGTTCCGGCGCTGTCCGGCTGGCGCCGGGAGATCTTCGGCGAGCGGGCGCTGGCGCTTCGGCAGGGGCGGCTCGCCCTCACCGTCCGCGGCCGCCGGCTGGATCTGTTGGCCCGCGAAGCGGTGGGCTGAAGCGGTGATCCTGCTGGTCGGCCGGAACGGGTTCATCGGCCGCCATCTGGCGGCGGCGCTGGCGGGCCGGCCGCACCGGCTCCTCGCCCACGACGATCCCTGGGCGGAGCTCCTCGGCCCGGCGGTCTCCTGCCTCCTCTGGTGCGGGCGCGATCCGCGTCTCGGCACCGCCGACTGGCGGCGCGAAGACGATCTCGAGACGGTCGCCGCCCGGGCCTGCGCCGACCGGGGCGTGCCCCTGATCTCGCTTTCCAGCCGCAAGGTCTACGCCCCCGCCGCCGCCCCCCTCGGCGAAGGTTCGCCGCTCGGGCCGGTCGATCGCTACGGCGAACAGAAGCTGGCCCTCGAAGAGGCGCTGGAGGCGATCCTCGGTCCCCTGCTCACCCGCCTGCGGCTCGCCAACATCTTCGGCTGGGAGCCCGGGCGACGCAGCTTCGCCGGCAGGATGCTCGACCGGCTGGCGGCAAAGGGAGAGATCCTGTTCGACGTGAGCCCTTTCACCCCGCGCGATTTCCTGCCGGTGGAGGTGGCGGCGGCCTGGATCCTCCGCCTCGCCGAGGAACCGCCGGGCGGGGTGGTCAATCTCGGTTCGGGTCTGGCGGTACCCGTGGGCCGCATGGCGCTCTGGCTGATCGCGGGTTTCGGCGCCGGCCGCCTGCTGATCACCGATCCCGCCGAACGCGATCCCTTCCTGCTGGATACGACCCGCCTTCGGAAGCTGCTGGGCGAGACGATCGGCGAGCCGGAGATCGCCGCCGCCTGCCGCGGTCTCGGTCGCCGACTGGCCCGCTCCGGACCGGGGACGATGCCGCCCGCTCAGCCCAGCCGGCGGGGGATGTAGCCGACGAAGCCGGTGATCCGCCAGCGTCCGTCGCCCTTGGAGCAGAAATAGAGGGTCTGCCAGTCGAGCCGCAGATCCGTCCCGTCCGCCTTGCGGATCCTGCCGTCGAACTTCTTGTGCAGCACCGCACGTTCGCCCCGGAGGTCGATGTCCCGGAGATGGGTGGCCCGGAAAAGCGCTTCGCGCAGCGGTTCGGCGAACGCCGTTCCGGCCGTCTCGGCGGCCTGTCGGAGCCATTCCTCGCGATAGGATTCGACGGTCGGGAAAGCGAGGCGCCAGCTATCCGGATCGGCGAGGAAATGGCCGTGGAGGCCGAGGAAATGATCGGCGACGAAATCCCCGGCGACCATCGACCAATCGGCGGCGAGAAAGGCGTCGATGTCCCGCCGGACCAGCATCTCCCAGAGTTCGTGTCGGTCCGGATCGCCCGGCGGGAAGGGGTTCTCCTCGTAGTTCATCCATCCTCCCTGTCGGTTGGTTCGCGCCTCAGGTGACGCGGCCGCGGGCATCCACCGGGACGATCTCCTCGACCCGGTCGCCGCGCAGCAGATGGACCCGATCCGTCAGGTTCACGACCGGGCAGACGTGATTGGGGATCACCCGCACCCGCTCGCCGATCCTCGGCTCGTGCGGACAGGCCGAGACATCGACGATCGCGTGTTCCTCGCTGAGGCCGCGGATCACCGCCTCGGGGTACTCGCGGATGTGACCGTGCCCGGGCACCGGTGCCGTGTCCGCCGCCAGCACCTTGGAGCCGGCATCGAGGATCGCCCGCTCCGCCGTCGGTCGGGCGACCACCGTCGTCAGGACGGTGAGGGCGCAATCCTCGAGGGTGCCGTGGCCCCAGGCGACCTGCATCCGGTCGGAATAGATGTAGGTTCCGGGCCGGTATTCGGTGGCGCTCGCGATCTCCGCGGCACGGAAGAGATCCGGGGTGCCGCCGGCGGAGACGGTGGCGGGCGGCAGGCCGGCCGCCGCCAGCAGGTCGCGGGCTTCGGCGAGCCAGGCCTCGGTCGCCGCGGTGGCGTCCCGGGGCTGGAAGGTCATCAGCCCGGCGAACGCGAGGCCCGGCGCCGCGGCGACGGTCCGGGCCAGCTCCAGCGCCTCGCGGGGCGTCTGGACGCCGCAGCGGCCGGCCCCGGTATCGCATTCGACCAGCACCCGCAGGCGGTGGCCGGGATCGGTGAAGGTGGCGGCGTAGCCCTCCACCACCTCGCGGCTGTCGGCGACCACCGCCATCCGGACGCGGGCGTGCAGTTCGGCGAGGCGGCGGAGCTTGGCGGCGCCGAGGATGTTGTAGGTCACCAGGATGTCCGCGATGCCGCCGGCCGCCATGCATTCGGCCTCGCCCAGCTTCTGGCAGGTGATCCCGTGGGCGCCGAGATCCATCTGCCATCGGGCGAAGCGGACGAGCTTGTGGGTCTTGATGTGCGGACGCAGCCGCAGCCCGTGCCGGTCGGCATAGTCCTGGGCGCGACACAGGTTGCGTTCGACCCGGTCGAGATCGACCAGCACCGCCGGCGTGTCGAGATCTTCCGTTCGCACCGTTCAGTCTCCGATCGGCATCCCGGGATCGCGGATGTTCTGGCTGGCCAGGGTCTGCCGCACCCGGCGCAGCCGTTCGACCACCTCGGGACCGATCGCCCGGGCGGTGGCCAGGGCCAGCGTATCGACGACGGCGAGCAGACCGTAGCGGACCGAGGAGGGTTTGTAGAGATCGCCGTGCTCCTCGATGGTCAGCGGCAGGGCGGTTTCCGCGGCCGCGGCGATGGGCGTGTCGGGGCTGGTGATCGCCACCGTCCGGGCGCCGTACTGGCGGGCGATCTTGAGGGCGTCGAGAACCGAAGTCACCTGGCCGGAGATCGAGAAACCGACGATGACATCGCCTTCCGCCAGCACCGAGGCGTTCATCCGCTGGAGCTGCGGATCGGTCCGCGCCGAGACCTTGAGGCCGAGGCGGAAGAGGCGGTTCTCGAATTCCACCGCCGCCATCGAGGAGCTGCCGCCGGTGCCGCAGATCAGGATCTGCCGGGCCCGGGCGAGGATCCCGGCGATCGCCTCCACCTCGCCTTCCCGGATCCCGAGCATCATCCGGTCGATGGCGGCATGGGCGTCGGTCGCCACCGCCGCGACCAGACCCGACGCCCCCCGTCCGGTCCCGCGTTCGCGGGCCCGATCGCCCATGTAGGCGCCGCCGATGGCCAGCGCCTGGGCGAGATGGAAGCGGATGTCGCGGGTCCCGGAAAAGCCCATCGCCCTCGCGAGGCGGGTCACCGTCGGCTCGCTGACCCCGGCACGTCCGGCGATCTCGGCGATGGGGGCGCTGGCGGCGAAGCGGGGATCGGCGAGAATGCATTCGGCGAGGCGCCGCTCCGCGCCCCGCCCCTCGCGGGCCCGCCGCCGCAGCCGGGCGATGATGTCGACGGTGCCATCCTCGCCCGGGTCGATCGCCGCCCTTCCCTGGCCTCGCTTCACAATCGGGCTCCCTTCTCTCCGGCGTCGAAGAGATGAACCTCGCGGGGCTCGACCGCCAGCCGCAGGCGGTCGCCGGGTCGCGGCAGGTTCCGGTCGCGGAAGACGGCCCGCGCCTCCGTCCCGGCCACCCGGCCGTAGAGGTGGATTTCGGGCCCCGTCGGTTCCACCACTTCGACGGTCATGGTGATCGGTCCCTCCGGATCGCGCCGGAAGGAATCGGGACGGATCCCGACCACCACCGGCCGTCCGTCGGCGCAGGCGACCTCCCCGACCGGCAGGGCGCTGCCGTCGGCGAGGACGGCCACCGGACGCCCTCCGGCACGACGGAACCGGGCCTCGAGGAAGCTCATCGCCGGCGAACCGATGAAGCCGGCGACGAAGCGGTTGACCGGCCGGTCGTAGACCGCGAGGGGGGCGCCGATCTGCTCGATCCGTCCGCCGTTCATGACGACGATGCGGTCGGCCATGGTCATCGCCTCGATCTGATCGTGGGTGACGTAGATGGAGGTGGTTTCGAGACGCTGGTGCAGGGCCTTGATCTCGGTCCGCATCTGGACCCGGAGCTTGGCGTCGAGATTGGACAGCGGTTCGTCGAACAGGAACAGGCGCGGATTGCGGACGATCGCCCGGCCCATCGCCACCCGCTGCCGCTGGCCGCCCGAGAGCTGGCGCGGCATCCGGGCGAGGAACGCATCGAGCTTCAGCACCCCGCTCGCACGCCGGATCGCGGTCTCGACCCGTGTCGGGGGTTCGCCCCGGATGCGGGGGCCGAAGGCGATGTTGCCGCGGACGGTCATGTGCGGGAACAGGGCGTAGGACTGGAAGACCATCGAGATGTCGCGCTTCTGGGGCGGGATTTCGTTGGCCCGTTTTCCCTCGATGATCAGCTCTCCTTCCGAGATCGTCTCCAGCCCGGCGATCATCCGCAGCAGGGTGGACTTGCCGCAGCCCGAGGGGCCGACCAGGACCACGAATTCCCCCTTCGCGATCGCCAGCGACAGGCGTTCGATCACCGTGACCGCACCGAAGCGCTTGCTGACATCGACCAGTTCAAGGGTGGCCATCCTCGTCTCCGTGGAGCCGCTGGACGGTCATGAGATCTCCCGGATGAAAGGCAGATTGGAGGCGGTGAGTCCGGCATCGACCGGCAGGATCGCGCCGGTGATTCCGCTGGCCAGCGGCGAGGCGAGAAAGGCGACGGCCCGGGCCACCTCCCGGGTCTCGACCAGACGCCCGAGCGGATAGAGCCGCGCCACCCGATCCACCACCCCGGGATCCCGTGCCAGACGCGCCTCCCAGGCCGGGGTGCGGATCGAGCCCGGCATGACGGCGTTGGCCCGGATGCCGTTGACGCCCTCCTCGGTGGCGATCGCCCGCATCCAGGCGTGCAGCCCCGCCTTGGCGACGCTGTAGGCGGGATTACCGAAATGCTGGACGGCGTTGACCGAGGAGACGAAGACGAAACAGGCCCCGTCGGCGAGCCCTCGCATCGCCGGCAGCAGAGCGGCGGTGAAGCGCACCGCTCCCTGGAGATTGACCTCCAGCTCCCGGTCGAAGGTTTCCGGGTCGGTCTGCCCGAGGGTCTCGGCCCGGGTCGCACCGGCATTGGAGATCACCACCTCGGGAGGGCCGGCGGCGACGATGGCCTCGGCCGCGGCGAGGGTCGCCTCGCGATCGGCGAGGTCGAAGCGGTGGCTCTCCCGCGGGACCGGCCCGGCGAGCGGCACCCCGGGCCGGTCGCAGGCGACGATCGCCGCGCCGAGTTGCGAAAACACCTCCACCAGCGCCCTTCCGACGCCGCCGCCGGCACCGGTGATCACCACCCGTCTGCCCTCGAGCCCGAACATGCGCCTTTCCGCCTCGGCACCCCTCCCCGGTACCGCGAATTGCTAGGCAGATGCCTGTGATTTTGCAACAAGAAATCCGTTTTTCGCGTTGCTGCCCCCATGTTCTTGTCGTATTTTTTCACGCGGTCGTGCCGGTCGGGTGTCCGCGTCGGCGGTACGAGGTTCGACCGACAATAGAAAAACCAGTCAGTGGAGGAAGTCATGAGAAAAACGCTCGGGATCATGGCCGGGGCGGCTCTGGGAGTGACCTTCGCCGGCTCGCTGGCGGTGGCGGCCACCGTCCGTGTCACGGTCGCCGAATACAGCTCCAAGACGGGCCCCTATTTCGAGGCGGCGGCGGCCGCCTTCGAGGCGGCCAACCCGGGCACCGACATCCAGATCGAGGTGGTCCCCTGGGACGTGCTGCTGCAGAAGCTGACCACCGACATCTCCGCCGGCACCAACGCCGATCTGGCGATCATCGGCACCCGCTGGCTGGTGGACTTCGTCGAGGAGGGAATCGCCGCGCCCCTCGACGAATACATGGACGATGCGTTCCGCAGCCGCTTCTTCGAGGTCTTCCTTTCGCCCTCGGTGATGAACGGCGAGACCTACGGCCTGCCGATCGCCGCCTCGGCCCGGGCCATGTACTACAACCGCGATCTCCTGGAGCAGGCCGGCTTCGACGCGCCGCCGGACACCTGGGAGGAGCTGGCGAAGACGGCGGCCGCGGTCTCGGCTCTCGGCGAGGAGGTCTACGGCTACGGCCTCCAGGGCAAGGAAATCGAGACCGACGTCTATTTCTATTACGCCTTCTGGGCCTACGGCGGCGATCTGATCGAGGCGGACGGCACCTCGGGGCTGGACACCGAGGCGGCCTACGCCGCGGCCCGGCTCTATAAATCCATGATCGACGCCGGTTCGACCCAGCCCGGGGTGACCGCCTACACCCGCGAGGACGTGCAGAACCTGTTCAAGCAGGGTCGGGTGGGGATGATGATCACCGCCCCCTTCCTCTCCGCCCAGATCAAGGAGGAGGCGCCCGGTCTGCCCTACGGCGTCGCCCGGATCCCCGCCGGTCCCGGCGGCGAGCGCGGCACCTATGGGGTCACCGATTCGATCATCATGTTCGAGAACTCCCAGAACAAGGATCTCGCCTGGAAGTTCCTCGACATGATCTTCACCACCGAATGGCGCGCACGCTTCACCGAAGGTGAAGGCTTCCTGCCGGTGAACAAGGAGGTGGCGGCCATGCCCGCCTTCGCCGAGAATCCGGATCTCAAGGTGTTCACCGCGCTGCTGCCGGAAGCCCGCTTCGCGCCGGTGATCCGCGGCTGGGAGGAGATCGCGGCGATCACCGTCAACGCCCTCCAGGCGATCTATCTGGGCGAGGCCGGCGTCGAAGAGGCCCTCGACGGGGCCGCGGCCAAGATCGACCGTGTGCTCGGGAAATAGGACCGGCGGTGACGGGCCGGGCGCGGCACCGGCCGCGCCCGGCCACCGTCTCCCGCCGGGGCGGAGGAACCGCCGCCGGCGGCCGCGGACATCGGCTCGCGACGGCGCGTGATGCGGCGCTCTTCTCCTCTCGTTCCTTATCTGCTGGTCCTGCCGGGCTTCCTGCTGGCGGCTTTCATCATCCTCTGGCCGCTGGTCCAGCTCGGCACCATCGCCCTGAGCGAGGTCAACCGCTTCGGCCAGCTCCGCGGCTTCGCCGGCCTCGCCAATTTCGCCGCCATCCTCGAGGATCCCGAATTCCTCGCCGCTCTCTGGCGGACCGTGATCTGGACCGTCGGGATCGTCTTCGGAGCGCTGCTGCTGTCCTTCCCGGTGGCGCTGGTGCTGCACCAGGATTTCTACGGCCGCGGCCTCGCCCGGGTGATCGTCATGCTGCCCTGGGCGATCTCCATCACCATGACCGCGATCGTCTGGCGCTGGGCGCTCAATGGTGAAAGCGGGCTGCTCAATTCCGGTCTCCGGACCCTGGGGCTGCTCGATACCAACATCCAGTGGCTGGCCCAGGCGACCACCGCCTTCCCGGTGCAGATCCTGATCGGGATCCTCGTCACCGTGCCCTTCACGGTGACCATCTTCCTGGGCGGTCTGTCCTCGATTCCCGAGGATCTCTACGAAGCGGCCACGCTCGAGGGCGCCTCGGCCTTCCAGGCCTTCCGCGAGATCACCTTCCCGCTGATGCTGCCCTTCCTCAACATCGCCGTCGTGCTGAACACCATTTACGTGTTCAATTCCTTTCCCATCATCTGGGCCACCACCCAGGGGGGACCGGCGAATTCCACCGATATCCTGGTCACCTATCTGTACAAGCTCGGGTTCGCCTACGGCAAGCTGGGAGAGGCCTCGGCGTTGTCCCTGATCATGTTCGCCCTGCTCCTGATGTTCACCCTCCTCTACGTTCGTCTGACCGCCCGGCGGGGGGAAGATGTCGCCTAAGCTCCGACGGACCATCCTCGCCTGGCTGGTGCTGTCGCCGCTGGTGGTGACGACCCTCTTCCCCTATGCGGTGATGCTGATCACCGCCCTCAAGCCGGCCACCGAGGTGCTGACCCCGAGCTGGGTGCCGAGCCGCCTCGCCTGGGAGAATTTCGTCGAGATGTGGGAGGCCACCGGATTCGGGCGGGCCCTCGCCAATTCCCTCTACGTCTCGTTCCTGTCGACGGTGATCGCGATCCTCGTCGCCGTGCCCTTCGCCTACGCGTTGGACCGCTACCGGTTCACGGGCCGGGGCTGGCTGCGCCATTTCCTCCTCGTGACCCAGATGCTGTCGCCGATCGTGCTGGTGATCGGGCTCTTCCGCCTCGCCGCGGCGCTGGGTCTGGTGGACAGTGTCAATTCGGTGGTCCTCGTCTACGGAGCCTTCAACATCGCCTTCACCGTCTGGATGCTGCAGAGCTACTTCGCCACCATCCCGCGGGATCTGGAGGAGGCCGCCTGGCTGGAGGGCGCCTCGCGGACCGGCGCGCTCCTGCGGGTCTTCCTGCCGCTCGCCCTGCCGGCGATCACGGTCACCGCGATCTTTTCCTTCATCAACGCCTGGAACGAATTCGTGATCGCCCTGACCATGCTGCGGCGCCAGGAAAGCTACACCCTGCCGATCCAGATCTTCTCCCAGGTCGCCGGCCGCTACACCGTCGAGTGGCACCATGTGATGGCCGCCTCGCTGGCGGCCACCGTCCCGGTGGCGATCGTCTTTTCCTGGCTCCAGCGCTATCTCGTGCGCGGCCTCGGCCTCGGCGCCGTCAAGTGACGTCCGTTCTTCCCGTGAAAGGAGAGATCCCGTGTCCAAACAGTGTTTCGGAAGCTCCCACGTCCCCCTCTCGCCGGCCGTCCGGGCGGGCGATTTCGTGCATGTCTCGGGTCAGGTGCCGGTCGATGCGGACGGCCGGGTGGTGGCCGGGGGCATCGTCGAACAGACCGAGCAGGTGATGCGCAATCTCGAGGCGGCGCTGGCTCTCGCCGGCTGCAGCCTCGCCGATGTGGTCAAGACCCAGGTGTTCCTGGAGGATGCCCGCGACTTCGCCGCCTTCAACCAGGTCTACGCGAAGTTCTTCCCGACCGATCCCCCGGCGCGGACCACCGTCGAGGCACGGTTGATGATCGACATCAAGGTGGAAATCGAGGCGATCGCCTACAAGCCGCTCCGCGGCTGAGCCGGGAGCGGCGACGATGCGCGTCTTCACCGCCTCCCTGGCGACCGAGACCAACACCTTCTCGCCCGTCCCCACCGACCGGACCTCCTTCGAGAGCGCCTTCTACGCGCCGCCCGGCAGGCATCCGGACACCCCCACCCTGTGCTCGGCGGTGATCCCCGTGCTGCGCCGGCGCGCGGCCTCGGATCCCGATCTCGAGGTGGTCGAGGGGACCGCCGCCTGGGCCGAACCCGGCGGCCTGCTGCGCCTCGACGTGTACGAGGAGCTGCGCGACGAGATCCTCGCCCAGCTCCGGGCGGCGATGCCGGTGGAGGCGGTCGTGCTCGGCCTTCACGGGGCGATGGTCGCCCGCGGCCTCGAGGATTGCGAAGGCGATCTGCTGGCCCGGGTACGGGAGATCGTCGGCCCCGGGGTGGTGGTCGCCGCCGAGCTCGATCCGCACAGCCATCTCACCGAAAAGCGCGTTCGCGCCGCCGATATCCTGGCGGCCTTCCTGGAGTTCCCCCACACCGATTTCGCCGAGCGGGCGGAGCATGTGGTCGATCTGGCCCTGGCCGCGGCGCGGGGCGAGATCCGGCCGGTGATGTCGGTCTTCGATTGCCGGATGATCGACATCTTCCCCACCAGCCGGGAGCCGATGCGCGGCTTCGTGGACCGGATCCGGGCGCTGCAGGGCCGGGGGCGGGTGCTCTCGATCTCCCTGATCCACGGCTTCATGGCCGCCGACGTGCCGGAACTCGGCACCCGGGTGCTGGTGGTGACCGACGATGCCCGGGAAGAGGGCGATGCGCTCGCCGAACGGCTCGGCCGGGAGGTGTTCGCGATGCGGGGAACCACCCGGATGCCGGTGATCACGGTGGAGGAGGCCGTCGCCGCCGTCCGCGACCGGCCCCCGGGCGGCGGGCCGGTGGTCCTCGCCGACGTCTGGGACAATCCCGGCGGCGGCAACGCCGGTGACAACACGGTGCTGCTGCGGGCCCTGATGGAGGCCGGGATCGACCGTCTCGGGGCCGCCCTGATCTGGGATCCGCAGGCGGCCGCCCTCGCCCATGCGGCCGGCGAGGGGGTGGTTCTCGAGATGCGCATCGGCGGCAAGACCCATGCCTCGAGTGGTCCCCCGATCGACGGCCGCTTCGAGATCCGGGCGCTGGCAGATCCGGGATGGCAATCCTTCGCCGGCAGCCGGGTGACCCTCGGCAGATGCGCGGTCCTGCGCCTCGCCGGTACCGAGATCGACATCCTCGTCGGCAGCAACCGGACCCAGGTCTTCGAGCCGGACATCTTCACCGATCTCGGCGTCGACCCGCACCGCAAGCGGGCCCTCCTGGTGAAATCCACCAACCATTTCCACGCCGGATTCCGTCCGATCGCCGCCGAGATCCTTTACGTCGGGGTGGAGGGGATCTATCCGAACCGCTCGGATCCGAGCCGCTACGGCAGACTCGCGAGGCCGATCTGGCCCTTCGTCGAGGATCCTTTCGCCGAAGACCAGGCCCGCTCCGCCACCGCCCCGCCTCCGGCTTGACAGCGGGGCCGGGCGGGCCAGTTTGCCGGTTCATGCGGACGAGCCGGAAGAGCTTGGATCGGCGCCTCTGCGTGGCGCCGATGATGGACAGGACCGACCGCCACTGCCGCTATTTCCACCGGCTGCTGGCGCCGCACGCGCTGCTCTACACCGAGATGGTGACCGCGGCGGCGATCCGGTACGGCGACCGAGAGCGACTGCTGGCCTTCGATCCGGCCGAACGGCCGCTGGCCTTGCAGCTCGGCGGCGGCGAGCCCCGCGATCTCGCCTTCGCCGCCCGGATCGGCGAAGATTTCGGCTACGATGAGATCAACCTCAACTGCGGCTGCCCCTCGCCGCGGGTGCGGAAGGGGGCTTTCGGCGCCTGCCTGATGGCCGAGCCCGCACGGGTCGCCGACTGCGTCGCCGCGATGCGCGCCGCCACCTCCCTGCCGGTCACCGTCAAATGCCGGATCGGCATCGACCACCGCGACGATTACGGCTTCTTCGCGGAATTCGTCGATGCCGTCGCCGCCGCCGGCTGCGAGGTGTTCGTGGTCCATGCCCGCAAGGCCTGGCTGACCGGCCTCAGCCCCAGGGAAAACCGGGAGGTGCCGCCCCTGCGTCACGAGGTTCCGCGCCGTCTCAAGCGGCAGCGGCCGGATCTCGTGATCGTCGCCAACGGCGGCATCCGGACGGTCGCCGAGGTGCGGGACCATCTCCGGGCGGTGGACGGGGTGATGCTGGGACGGGAGGCCTACGGTAATCCCTGGCGCCTCGCCGAGCTCGACCGGGCGCTGTTCGGGGCGGGGCCCCCCACCGACCGCCGCGAAGTGGTCGAGGCGATGGCCGCCTACGCCGCCCGCGCGGCCGACCGCGGCGTGCCCCTGAAGGCGATCGGCCGGCACATGCTGGGGCTCTTCAACGGCCTGCCCGGGGCCCGGGCCTGGCGGCGCAGCCTCGGTGAGGGGATGGTCCGCGCCGGCGCCCGGCCGGATCTCCTGCGCGAAGCCGCCGCCTGCGTACGCGAGGACACGCCCGCTCCCGCCGCCTCAACCCTCTGTTAAGGATTTGCCGCCGAGAATGGCAGCGACGGCCATCGCTGGCGGGGTCGCGATGAATCTTCCGACGACGACGCATCTCCGGCGCCGCCTGCTGCGGTTTCTCGCCGATCGCCGCGGCTCGAACGCGGTCGAATACGCCCTCCTCGCGGCGATGGTGGCGATCACCGCGATCACCGGCATCGTCGCCTTCGCCGATTCCAGCGTCACCATGTGGACCGATCTCGGCACCACCATCCGCGACGCCCTCGACTGAACCGCTCCTCCCCGCCGCCCGGCTCCCGGTCAGCGGAAGGCCGGCTCGTCGAAGCTCCGGAGCTTGCGCGAATGGAGCCGCTCCGAGCCCTGGGCGCGCAGGAGCCGGACCGTCTCGATGCCGACCAGCAGATGCTGGCTGACCCGTTCGCGGTAGAACCGGGTCGCCATCCCCCGGAGCTTGAGCTCGCCGTGCAGGGGCTTGTCGGAGACGCAGAGCAGGGTCCCGTAGGGCACCCGGAAACGCAGGCCGTTGGCGGCGATGGTGGCGCTCTCCATGTCGACGGCGATCGCCCGCGCCTGGTTGAGCCGTTCGTAGAGCTCGCCGTAGCGGAGCTCCCAGTTGCGGTTGGCGGTCGTCGCCACCGTGCCGGTCCGCATCCGGGTCTTGAGATCGAGACCGGAGACGCCGGTGATCCGGGCCACCGCCTCCTGGAGCGCGATCTGGACCTCGGCGATGGGGGGTACCGGGACGAACAGGGGCACCTCCTGATCGAGCACCCCGTCCTCGCGGACGTAGCCGTGGGACAGGACGTAGTCGCCGAGCTGCTGGCTGCGCCGGAGACCGGCGCAGTGGCCGAGCATGAGCCAGCAGTGCGGCCGCAGGACCGCCAGGTGATCGGTGATGGTGCGGGCGTTGCTCGGGCCGACCCCGATGTTGACGAGGGTGATGCCGCGATGATCGGGCCGCGTCAGATGATAGGCGGGCATCTGCGGCAGATGCAGGGGCGGCTCGCCGTTCTCGGCCGGTTGATGGAAGCGCGGATTGGCGGTGACGATGTCCCCCGGCACCACCAGCCGGTCGTATTCCTCGCCTTCCGCCACCTCGCGCCCGGCGATCTCCAGGAAATGATCGCAGTAGCGCTGATAGTTGGTGAGCAGGATGTAGCGCTGGAAGTGCTCCGGGCTGGTGCCGGTGTAGTGGCTCAGCCGGTCGAGGCTGTAATCGACCCGTTCGGCGGTGAACAGGGCCAGCGGCCGCGGCTCGTCGGGCGCGCCCCGCCAGGTGCCGTTGGCGATCGAATCGTCGGTGCGGCTGAGATCCGGCATCGGGAACAGATGCTGCACCCGATGCAGCCGCTCCGGCGGCACCCGGGCGGTCACCGCCTCGACCACGAAGGGCAGCGGGATCGGCCGCCGGCTGACGCCGATCACCACCGGCACACCGTGGTTCTTCATCAGGAGGCCGATCTGGGTCCGGTAGTAGTCGGCGAACAGATCGGGACGGGTGACGGTGGTGCCGTAGATCCCGGGATCGTGGAGAACACCGTAGGCGAGCCTTCCGTCGAGATTGAGATCGGCGGCGCCGACCCGGATGCCGACGAAGGGGTAGTGGGCGTCGATCGCCTCCGGCTCGCGGCCCCTGCGCAGATAATCGGTGAAGGCGTCCCGCAGGCGCGCGACCGCCCCCTCGTAGAGGGCGGTGATGCGGGCGACGGCGGCGTCCGCGTCCTCCTCCACCGAGGGCTCGCGCACGCCGCAGGCACGAAAGAGCTCGAGAAGATCGTCCATGCAGGTCCGGATCGCTGTTCTTCCCCTCTCTGATAGCACGAACCCGCGGCCGGACCCAACCGCGCCCCTCCCACGCCCCCGAGCACGCCCGCCCCGTGTGCCCACGGCTCGGCGTTCCGGCCCGTCGGCCGAGCGAGGGAGCGTGGCAGCCGCTTGCCGAAGGGGAGATCCTTGTGCTGGAAAAAGGGCGAGATCGCCGGCCGCCTCGCGGTGGCCGTGCCCGTCGATCCCGCATCGCCGTCATCGGAAGGAAAGCCACCACCATGACCGCCACCGCCGCTACCGGTGCCGCAAGCGCCCGCCTCGCCCCGTTCGACTGGCTCGATCCTTTCCGCCTCCAGGATCAGCTCGGCGAGGAGGAACGGCTGATCCAGCAGGCGGCCCACGACTACGCCCAGAACCGGCTGATGCCGCGGATCCTCGAGGCCAACCGGCAGGAGCGGTTCGATCGCGAGATCCTGACCGAGATGGGGGAGCTCGGCTTTCTCGGCTCGACCCTGCCCGAGGAATACGGCTGCGCCGGCACCAACTATGTCGCCTACGGGCTGATCGCGCGCGAGATCGAGCGGGTCGATTCCGGCTATCGCTCGGCGATGAGCGTGCAATCCTCCCTCGTCATGTATCCGATCCACGCCTACGGCACCGAGGAGCAGCGCCGGACCTGGCTGCCGCGGCTCGCCCGCGGCGAGATCGTCGGCTGCTTCGGCCTGACCGAGCCCGACCACGGCTCGGATGCCGGCGGCATGCGCAGCCGCGCCCGCCGGACCGAAGGCGGCTGGCTGCTTTCCGGGGCCAAGAACTGGATCACCAACAGCCCCATCGCCGACCTCATGGTCGTCTGGGCCAAGGACGAGGAAGGGGTGATCCGCGGCTTTCTCCTCGAACGCGGGATGAAGGGCATCGAGACCCCGAAGATCGAGGGCAAGTTCGCGCTCCGGGCCTCGATCACCGGGATGATCCTGATGGACGAGGTGTTCGTCCCCGAAGCCAATCTCCTGCCCGGCGTGCAGGGGCTCCGGGGGCCCTTCGGCTGTCTCAACCGCGCCCGCTACGGCATCGCCTGGGGGGCGATGGGAGCGGCCGAATTCTGCTGGCACCGGGCCCGGGACTACGTGCTGGACCGAAAACAGTTCGGGCGCCCGCTCGCCGCCACCCAGCTCGTCCAGAAGAAGCTCGCCGACATGCAGACCGAGATCGCCCTCGGCCTCCAGGCCTGCCTGCGGGTCGGACGGCTCCTCGACGAGGGACGGGCGGCGCCGGAAGCCATCTCGCTGATCAAGCGGAACAACTGCGGCAAGGCGCTGGAGATCGCCCGCACCGCCCGCGACATGCACGGCGGCAACGGCATCGCCGACGAATTCCACGTCATCCGCCACGTGATGAACCTGGAAGCGGTCAACACCTACGAGGGCACCCACGACATCCACGCCCTCATCCTCGGCCGGGCCCAGACCGGCATCCAGGCCTTCACCGGCTGAGGGCACGCCTCCTCCGCGAGACGGCGAACGACCACCGTCTCCCGCTCGCCCCGCGGTTGACGAACCGCGTCGCCGCTCCGACTTATGCCCCCATAGCGCCGTCCTTGCCTCGAGGTGTGCAGCCGATGTCCCGATCCACCCGTCCCGCCATCCCCCGCGACGAGCGGCCGCGTCAGGAGGAGATCGATTTCCCTCTCGAGCCGACACTGGACGCGGTGCTGGGCCTCAAGGCCCTGATCCCGGAGGACGCCTTCACCGCCGAGACCCTGGGTACCGAGCGCGAGGGCAGCGGCGTGCTGATCCACGAAAACGGCCTCGTGCTCACGGTCGGCTATCTGGTCTGCGAAGCCAGCCGGGTGTGGCTCACCACCTCCCGCGGCGAGGTGGTCTCCGGCCATCTCCTGGGCTACGATTTCGAGACCGGCTTCGGCCTCGTCCAGGCGGAGGCGCCGATCGAGGCGCCGCCGCTCGAATTCGGCCGCGCGGCCGATCTCCGGGTCGGCGAATCCCTGGTGATGGCGGCGCACGGCGGGCCGGCGATGGCCCTCCGCACGGTGCTGCTGGCGCGCCGTGAATTCGCCGGCTACTGGGAGTATCTGGTGGAGGACGCGCTGTTTCTCGCCCCGCCCCATCCCCTGTGGGGCGGCGCCGCCTGTCTCGACAAGCGGGGGCTGCTGGTGGGCATCGGTTCGCTCCAGGTGCGGACCGGCACCGAACAGCGGCCGGATTCGCTCAACATGGCGCTGCCCGTGGATCTCCTGCAGCCGGTGCTCGACGATCTCGTCACCCGCGGCCGCGCCCGGCGCCCCGCCCGCCCCTGGCTCGGTCTCTATCTGCTCGAGGACGAGGAGGGGCTCGCGGTGCTCAACACCGTGCCCGGCGGTCCGGCGGCCCGGGCCGGCGTCGAGGCCGGGGACCGGATCGTCAGCGTCGGCGAGCTGCCGGTCTGCGACCTGTCGGACTTCTACCACCTCGTCTGGGAGCTGGGGCCGGCGGGCACCCTCGTCCCGCTCACCGTCCGGCGCGGGGAGGAACGTCTGAGCCTCGAGATCGAGAGCGCCGATCGCGCCGACTATCTGAAGCGCCCTTCCCTCCACTGAAACCCGTGGAAGGCGGCGCCGCCGGGTTCAGGCGGTGACCATCCACACCGGTCCCTGCCGCAGCATGGCGCCGAGATCCGCCTCGCCGATCCGGGCCCGCTCCGCCTCCTCCTGGGCCCGGAGCGCCCGCTCGTAGGAGACCGGCGCCGGATTGTCGTAGAGCACGCCGATGGCCACCGGCAGCGGCGGCTCGAGGGAGGCCAGCATCGTCGCCAGAGCGAGGTTGGTGCGATCGAACCGGATCACTTCCTCGAGTCCCGCCCCGTCGGCGCCGATCTCGATCACCTCGAGACCGCTGCCGTCGGCGGCGAGGCGCAGGCCCTTGTCGCGCGCGGCCCCGAACAGCAGGGGCTCGCCGTGGACCGGATGGATCTGGTGCTCGGCCGCCGTCGCCCGCTCGGTGATCGCGGCGAAGGCGCCGTCGTTGTAGACGATGCAGTTCTGGAGGATCTCGACGAAGCCGGTGCCCGGGTGATCGTGGGCGGCGCGGAGGATCCCCGTGAGATCCTTCTGGGTGTCGATGCCCCGGGCGACGAAGCGGGCCCCGGCGGCCAGCGCGAAACGGCAGGCGGAAAGCGGGCTCTCCACCGAGCCCAGGGGGCTGGTCGGGGTCCGCGAACCGGGCGGTGCGGTCGGCGAGAGCTGGCCCTTGGTGAGCCCGTAGACCTCGTTGTTGAACAGCAGCAGCGTGAGATCCGGGTTGCGTCTGAGGGTGTGGGCCAGATGAGTGGCGCCGATCGACAGCATGTCGCCGTCACCGCCGATCACCCAGACGTCGAGCTCCGGATTGGCCAGCTTGACGCCGGTGGCGATGGCCGGCGCGCGGCCGTGGATACCGTGGAAGCCGTAGGTGGCGACATAGTAGGGAAAACGCGCGGCGCAGCCGATCCCGGAGACGAAGACGGTGCCGGCGGGATCGGCCCCGATCTCGGCCAGCACCCGTTCCACGGCCTTGAGGACGGCGTAGTCGCCGCAGCCGGCGCACCAGCGCACCTCCTGATCCGAGGCGTAATCCTTGGGCTTCAGGGCACGGGCGGGGGCGTTCACGGGCGTTCCTCCGAGAGGCGGTCGAGAGCCTGTTCCAGTTCGGCGACCGCGAAGGGCCGGCCGCTCACCTTGGAGAGGCCCATGGCCGGGACCAGATACTGGCTCCGCAGGAGATGGACGAGCTGGCCCTTGTTCATCTCCGGGACGAGGATCTTCTCGAAGCCGGACAGCAGGCGGCCGAGATTGCGCGGCAGCGGCCAGAGATGGCGCAGATGGAGATGGGCCACCTTCTCGCCGCGCCGTCTCCGGGTGGTCACCGCCCGGCTGATCGGCCCGTAGGTGCTGCCCCAGCCGACGACACAGACGCGATCCCCGGGATCGCCCTGCTCGAGGGTCTGCTCGGGGATGTCCTCGGCGACCGCGAGCACCTTGTTCCAGCGCAGATCGGTCATCCGCTGATGGTTCTCGGGGTCGTAGGAGACCTCGCCGGTCTCGTGCTGCTTCTCGAGACCGCCGATCCGGTGCTGGAGACCGGGGGTGCCGGGTCTGACCCAGGGCCGCACCAGCCGTTCGTCGCGGGCGTAGGGAGCGAAGCCCTCGGGATCGGTGCGGAAGCGGACCGGGAAGGCGGGCAGCGTGTCGAGGTCGGGGATCTTCCAGGGCTCGGCGGCGTTGGCGAGAAAGCCGTCGGAGAGCAGCATGACGGGCGTCATGTGGCCGACGGCGATGCGCACCGCCTCCCGGGCCATGGTGAAGCAGTCGGCGGGGCTGGCGGCGGCCAAGACCACGATCGGCGCGTCGCCGTTGCGCCCGTAGAGGGCCTGGAGGAGATCGGACTGCTCGGTCTTGGTCGGCATCCCGGTGGAGGGGCCGGCCCGCTGGGTGTTGACGATCACCAGCGGCAGCTCGGTCATCACCGCGAGCCCGATCGCTTCGCTCTTGAGAGAGATGCCCGGCCCCGAGCTCGAAGTGACGCCGAGGGCGCCGGCGTAGGAGGCCCCGATGGCGGCGCAGACGGCGGCGATCTCGTCCTCCGCCTGGAAGGTGGTGACACCGTAGCCGCGCAGCCGCGCGAGCACGTGGAGGAGCGGCGAGGCCGGGGTGATGGGATAGGAGCAGAAGGTGAGCTGCAGGCCCGCCTTGCGGGCGCCGTCGAGAAGCCCGAAGGCGAGCGCCTCCGAACCGGTGACCGCCCGGTAGAGACCGGGAGCGATGCTCGCCGGCGGCACCTGGAAGGCGGGAAGCTGGGGCAGCTCGGCGGTCTCGCCGAGGGCGTGGCCGGCCTTGAGAGCGGCGATGTTGGCCTCGCACAGCGCCGGCTTGCGGCCGAACTTCTGGCGCGTCCATTCGATCACCGGCCCGAGCTCGCGGTCGAACATCCAGAAGACGAGGCCGAGGGCGAAGAAGTTCTTGCAGCGGAGCTGCTCGCGCGAGGTGAGACCGGTGTCGGCCACCGCCCGCCGGGTCAGCCCGGAGATGTCGAGGGCCACCACCCGGAAGGGATCGAGGCTGCCGTCCTCGCGCGGATCCTCGGTGAAACCGGCCTTTCGCAGATTGCGTTCGGTGAAGCTGCCGACATCGAGGATCACCACCGTGCCCGGCCGCAGATCGCCGAGATTGACCTTGAGGGCGGCGGGGTTGAGGGCCACCAGCACGTCCGGCCGGTCGCCGATGGTGCGGATCTCGCGACCGCCGAAATGGATCTGGAAGGCGGAGACCCCGTAGGTGGTCCCGGCCGGGGCGCGGATCTCCGCCGGAAAATCGGGGAAGGTGGCGAGATCGTGATGCGCGAGGGCGGTCGATAGCGTGAAGAGGCTGCCGGTGAGCTGTACGCCGTCGCCACTGTCGCCGGCGAAGCGCACCACCGCCGTCTCCAGCGGCTGGCGCAGGCCCGCCTCCTCGCCGGTTTCTCCCTCCACCTTGTCGACAACCGCCATCTCGTCCTTCCCGGTGTGCTGTGATCCCGCTAAGCTGTACCGGACGACCGCGGGCCGCGGCAAATCCGGCGGCGGTCCGAGCGCGGCCCCGCCGGCCGCCGCCGGGAGGCGGGGCGGTGCGGCCGCCGGGCTTCCGTCAATCCCGAAATGGCCACCCCGCGATCCCGGTCAAGCCCGATATCCCCGATGATGCCCAGGCTGTTACCCGAAGATCCCGGCCGCCTGCAGAGCCTCGCCGCCACCGCCAGCCTCGCGGTCGCCGTCTCTCTCGCCACGCTCAAGCTGCTGGCGGCGATCCTGACCGGGTCCCTGGCCCTGCTGTCCTCGACCATCGACAGCCTCACCGACATCCTCGCCTCCGGTGTCACCTATCTGAGCGTCCGGGTCGCCCGGCAGCCCCCCGACCGTAGCCACCGTTTCGGCCATGGCAAGGCCGAGGCGCTGAGCGCCCTCGCCCAGGCGGCCCTCGTCCTCGGCGCCGCCCTGTTCGTTCTCGTCGAGGGGGTGCAGCGGCTGATCGCACCGCCGACCCTCCGGGCGAGCGGCTTCGGGATGCTGGTGATGCTCCTCGCGATCCTCGTCACCGCCCTGCTCCTCGCCCTCCAGCGGCATGTTGTCGCGCGCACCGGATCCCAGGCGATCGCCGCCGACGCGGTCCACTACCGGGCCGACTTCCTGACCAATTTCGCGACTCTGTTGTCGCTGTTCCTGGTCGGCGAATTCGGCTGGTCCCGGCCGGATCCGGTCATCGCCGCCCTGATCGCCGCCTATCTCGCCTTCCACGCGGTGCGGATCGGCCGTCAGGCGGTGGACGTGCTAATGGACCGGGAGCTGCCGACCGCCGTCCGGGCGCGGATCCTGGAGCTCGTCCGCACCGAGCCGGAGGTGCGCGGGGTCCACGATCTGCGCACCCGGCGGGCCGGCCGGACGATGTTCGTCGAGATGCACGTCGAATTCGACCCCGAGCTCACGGTCCGGGCCGCCCACGACATCGCCGATGCCCTGGAGCGGCGCCTCGAGGCCGCGTTCCCGGGGGCGGAGATCCTCATCCATCAGGAACCGGCGGGAATCGAGGATCACCGTCTCGACCACGTCATCGCCGGCCGCCGCGACCTTCCCGGACCCACGTGAATGTGAAGCGGCGTGCGCTGCTTTTCGCCGCCGCCGGCATAGAATGGACACCGGCCCCAGCGAACCGGAATCCCGTATGCCCCGAGCCCTCCTCCCCCTCCTCCGTCTCGCTCTGGCGGTGGCGGTCCTGCTGCCGGTGCCCCCGAGCGGCCAGCCGGCGGTGGCGGCGGAGGTGACGGTGACCATGGTCACCGACGGTCCCGGCGGCCGCTTCCGCTTCGAGCCCGCGATCGTCCGCATCCGTCCCGGCGACACGGTGCGCTTCGTGGCCCACGATCCGATCCACGCCACCAAGAGCATCCCCGGCATGATGCCGGCCGGGGCCGCGCCCTGGTGGGGGGAGATGGGAAAGCCCCTCGAGGTCACCTTCACGGTGCCCGGAATCTACGGCTTCAAATGCCCGTCCCATTACACGGTCGGCATGGTGGGGCTGATCATCGTCGGCGATTCCGCCCCCAATCTCGAGGAGGCCCGGGCGCTGCGCCATCCGCGGATGGCCCAGGAAGCCTTCGACCGGCTGTTCGCCGACCTAGCGGCCACCGACCGCCGCTAGTCGGCCGCGGTCGCCGCCGTCCCGGCCGGCGGGAAGGCGAAGCCGACCTCGACCCGGCGGTTGCGCCGGCGGCCCTCGGCATCGGCGTTGGAGGCCAGCGGCCGTTCCTCGCCGTAGCCGACCGCCTCGAGGCGCTCGGCGGCGATGCCGTGACGGACGATCAGCAGGCGCCGGACCTCCGCCGCCCGGGCCTCCGACAGGCCGCGGTTGTACGCCGCCTCGCCAGCGGCGTCGGTATGGCCGGCGATGGTCGCCCGCACGTTCCCGAAACGGCGCAGCAGTTCGGCGAGGCGGGCCAGTACGGGCAGGGATTCCGGGGTGAGATCGGCCCTGTCGACGGCGAAATGGACCCCCTCCAGGACGGTGACCAGCCCTCCCGCCCCGTCCGGCCGCAGGCGGAAGCCGAGCTCCCGGGCGACCCGCGCGAACGCTTGCCGATCGCGCCCCTCGCCGGTGACCACCGCCGCCGGAAGGGTCCGCCGGGTCGCGGCGACGGGAGTCGCCCCCCGCGCGGGCGGACCCGCTTCGGGGGCGATGGCGGCCGGATCCGGATCCGCCGGCGGTTCGGGCTCGAGCCGCTCGCGCAGGGCCTCGAGAATCCGCCGGTAGCGCCCGGCCAGCTCCCGTGCCTCCCCGAGCGCCCGGGCGAGTTCGGCGTTGGCCTCTTCGAGGGCGGCGATCTCCGCCTCCCGGGCCCGGCGGTCGGCGGCCGCCCCTTCGCGCTCCGCCGCCGCTCCGGCGAGGGCGGCGGTTGCCCGGCCGAGCGCGGCGCGATAGCGGGCGATCCGTTCGGCGAGGGCCTTTTCCCGGGCATCGGCCCGGGCCAGGGTCCGTTCCAGATCCGCGACCCGCGCCCGCAGCGCGTCCCGCTCCGTTTCGGCGGCGGCGAGACGGTCGGCGAGTTCGGCGAGGCGCCGCTCCCGCTCCAGGATCCGACCGTCCCGCGCCTCCACCTCGCCGTCGGCGAGATCGCGCTCCTTCCAGGCCTGTTCGAGACTGGCGGTGAGCTCGGCGATCTGGCGCTCGGCGTTCTCCAGATCGATCCGCAGCCGCGCCCGCTCCTCGGCAATCCTGCGCTTCTCCTCCCGCTGCCGGGCGAGCCGCTCGGTGAGGCTCAGATTGTCGCGCCGGAGAACGGCGAGTTCGCGCTCGTTCCGCGCCAGCCGGCGCCGCACCTCGAGACGCTCCTCCTCCTTCGCCGCATCGCGCGTGGCCAGGGCCCGCCGCGCCGCGGCGAGGGCGGTCTCAAGCTCCGCCGTCTTCGCCTCCAGGCGCGCCACCGCCTCCCGCAGCCGGGCCAGCTCCGCCTCCTTGCGGGCCAGTTCCGCCTCGCGGTCGGCGAGCGTCTCGGCGAGACCGGCGGCGGGATCCGCCGCGCCCGCCTCCCCGCCCCCGGCCCGGGCCAGGGCCTCGAGGGCCGCTTCCAGCTCCGCCACCCCGGCCGGCGGGGCCGGCTCTTCCGCCGGCGGCGCGCCGTCCCCCGCGGCCCGGACCGGCAAGCCGCCGGCGACGATGCCGCCGAAGATCAGGAGAAACAGCAGCCGCCCGCCGGGACGGCCGCGCGGTCGGTGGTGGTGCCCCCCGCACATCGTTTCAGAAGGCCAGGAATCTTCCGCCGGCCCCCACCGCCGCGTTGAGCAGGCCGAGCGCGCTGTTGGCGCCCACCAGACGGCGGATGCCGGCGAGATGTCGGCCCGCCTCGGCGGTGTCGGCCGCCGCTACGGCCGCCCGAAAACGGGGCCAGGGCAGGATCAGCAGATAGAGGTAGACGACGATCATCACCCAGCCCACCGCCTGCATCAGATGGAGATAGGGCGGCGCCCCCCGGAGCCCGCCCCAGGGGCCCAGCACCATCCAGTAGCCGGTGGCCAGGATCACCAGGATCATCGCCCCGGCGAGGGGCAGGAAGCGGGTGAAGATCCGGACCCAGAGCCGCATCCGGTCGAGGGGGGCGAGAGGAGCGGCGGCCGGCCTGACGATCGCCCAGGCGAAGACCATCCCCCCGACCCAGACGATCACCGCCACTACGTGCAGGGAAAGTGCGACGGACATGCCCGCTCCTCAGTTGGCCATGATCACCGGCAGCTCGGCATGGGCGAGAATGTGACTGGTGGCGCCGCCGAAGATCATCTGCCGGAAGCGGCTCTGGGTGTAGGCGCCCTTGACCATCAGATCGCCGCCGAGGGCCGCGGTCTCGGCGAGCATCGCCTCGCCGGTGCCGCGGCCGCCGCGGCGGACGTGCCGGACCTCGACGGCGATGCCGTGGCGGCGGAGACTGGTGGCCAGATCCTCGGCCTCGGGGCCGGGGACCATCCCGTCCTCCACCTGGAGCACGGCCACCGAGGCGGCGGCGGCGAGAAAGGGCATGGCGAAGGCCACCGTGCGCGCGGTTTCGGTGCTCCCGTTCCAGGCCACCACGACCCGCTCGCCGAGCCGCTTCGGCGGCACCGGCGGGGCCACCAGGAGCGGCCGTCCGCTCTCGAACAGAGCCGCCTCCAGGGCGGCCATGCTGGGGGTCACCTGATCGGCCAGCGGCCGGCCGACGACGATCAGATCGAACACCCGCCCGTAGCTGCCGATGGCGCCCTGACCGCTGGCCGTCTCCACCCGCCAGTCGGCGCTCGGCCGGTCGGGTGACGCCTCCTGCGGCAGCGGCAGACCGTGGCGACGGCGGAACGCCTCGAAACGCCGCCGCGCCTGTTCGGCCCGCTCGCGCGCCTCCCGCTCGAAGCCGGCGACCAGATCCGGCGCCGCGGCGACGAAACCGTCGGCACCGGCGGCGATCAGGTCGGGCTGGCCGGGACGCATGTGATAGCCCTCGATGTAGGCCGCGAACCGCTCGGCCACCAGACGCGCGCATTCGAGCACCGAATCGAGCGACGGGCTGATCTCCAGATGGGCCAGGATCGTGCGCATCACCACGGTTCCCGTCCGACTTGCCTGCAACGCCCGGCCGACAGTGCCGTTGCCGCGCTCAGGCGTCAATCTCCGTCAACCGCGCGTAGAGCTCCGGCCGGCGCTTCGGTCCCGCCCCCGGCCCTTCTCCCGGTTCGAGATCGACCCGCAGCAGCTCCCCGCGGACGCCCCCGCCGGCCGGGCGGCCGGCGGCGTCGAAGGCGAGGGCGCCGGCCCCGCGGGGCGGAGCGAAATCGGCGTAGACCAGGGGCAGGCGGTTCTCCCGGGCGCGGGCGGCGAGCAGCACCCGCAGCCCCTCGGGTTCCGCCACGCCGCCACCACCGGCGCCGAGGATCGCCTCCGCCCCGGCCAGCGCCAGCGCCCGCGCGGGCTCGGGAAGCTCGAGATCGGGACCGCCGAGAAGCGCCAGCCGGCGTCCCGCGAAGGGGAACAGGGTGAGCCAGTTGCCGGCGTCGAGCCGGTCCTCCTCCTCGGAGCGCAGATGGGTCCGGCGATAGTTGGCGAGCGCCAGCCCCGCCGGCGAGAAGGCCATCAGGCTGGCGAACAGTTGTCCGGCGTAGCGTTCGATCTGCCCGAGGACGAGCCCCAGCCCGTGTTCCCGACACCGTCCCGCCAGCCAGCGGGCGAGATCGCCGTCGGAGGGCTCGGCGAGGTCGGCCGGCGAGGATCCCGCCGCGATCAGCCGCTCCGGCGCGACCAGCAGCAGGCAACCGGCGGTCGCCGCCGTCGCCATGCGCCGGTCGAGCTCGGCGAGCATCGGCTCGCGGCCGGAAAAGGCGGCGGGCGGCTGCCAGAGGGCGATGCGCATCGAGGATTCCCCGCAGATGGGTGATGCCCGCTCTTCCATGACGGAGATTTCATGCCAGCGCAAACGGCTCGCCACCCGCCGCCCCTACATGGCGAGGCGGACGTCCGGGTTTTCCCCGAACCCCGATCCTCTGGTCACCGACATCATCGCGAAGGAACCAGCATGCCCGAGACCAGTTCCCGTCATCCGATCCGCGCCCGGAGCGGGGCGGGCACCGCCCTCGCCCTGGTCGCCCTCACCGCCCTGGCGGTGGCCGGCGGCCCCGGCGTGCCGCGTGCCAACCCCGTCGACGACCAGCTCCGGAGCCTCGGCGACGGCGCCGACTACACCCGGTCCTACGCGCCCCTCGTCCGCGCGGTGCTGCCGGCGGTGGTCAACGTCAAGGTGGAGCGGCCGGTGCCGGCGGCCGGTGAAGGCCATCCCCCGCGGCCCGAGATGGAGGAGTTCCGCCGGCGCTTCTTCGATCGCGACGGGCCGCCGATGCCGGAGCGCCGGGGGCGCCCCCGGGGCGGCCTCGGCTCCGGCTTCATCATCGACGAGAGCGGGCGGGTGGTCACCAACGCCCATGTCGTCAGGGACGCCCGATCGATCACCGTGACGACCAGCGACGGCGAGGAATACGAGGCGACCCTCGTCGGGCTCGACGAAAAGACCGATCTGGCCCTGCTCGAGATCGCGGGCGAAGGTCCTTTTCCCTTCGTCCGCTTCGCCGACAGTTCCGAGGTCGAGGTCGGCGACAAGGTGATCGCGGTGGGCAATCCCTTCGGCCTCGGCGGCAGCGTCACCGCCGGCATCGTCTCCGCCAAGGGACGCGAGGTGGGAGCCGGCCCCTACGACGACTTCATCCAGGTCGATGCCCCCATCAACCGGGGCAATTCGGGCGGCCCGACCTTCAACCTCGACGGCGAGGTGATCGGCGTCAACACCCTCATCTTCTCGCCGGGCGGCGGCAACGTCGGCATCGCCTTCGCCATTTCCGCCAATCTGGCCAAAGAGGTGATCGCCGATCTGATGGACGACGGCAAGGTCGAGCGGGGCTGGCTCGGGGTGCGGATCCAGCCGGTCGACGAGGACATCGCCGCCGCCCTCGGTCTCGACGAGCCCCGCGGCGCCCTGGTGAGCTCGGTCGACGAGGGCAGCCCGGCGGCCGCCGCCGGGCTGCGGCCCGGGGACGTGATCCTCGAGTTCGACGGCACCGAGATCACCAAGCTCAGGGATCTGACCCGCGCCGTGGCCAAGGCCGGTCCCGGCAGGAACGCCGGCATGCGGGTCCTGCGGCAGGGCGCCGAGATCGAGATCACCGCCCTCCTCGGCCGGATGCCGGACGCCGAGATGGCGGCCACCGAACCGGAGCGGGATGAGAAGGCGCAGCCGCGGCTCGGGCTGGTGCTCGCGCCCCTCGATCCGGAGATCCGCCAGCGGCTCGGTCTCGAAGAGGAGCGGGGTGCGGTGGTGACCCGGGTGCTGCCGGACGGTCCGGCGGCCGACAAGGGGCTGCGGCCCGGCGATGTGATCACCGCCGTCGGCGAGCGGGCGGTGGAAAAGCCCGGCGATGTCGCGGCCGCGGTGAAGGAGGCCTACACCGCCGGCCGCAAGGCGGTGCTCCTCAAGGTGATGCGGCGCGGCGAGGCCCGCTTCGTGGCGGTTCCCCTGGCCCTGTCCTGAGTCCTCCCGGTCGGGGGGCGGGTGTCCTCGGGCACCCGCCCCCCTGTTGTTTCCGGGCCGAAGATCCTACATTCGCGACATGCGCGTACTGGTCATCGAAGACGATCGGGATGCCGCCGCGTTCATGGCCAAGGGCCTGCGCGAGAGCGGCCATGTGGTGGATCTCGCCCACGACGGGCGGGACGGGCTGGTGATGGCCGCCGGCAACGAATACGACGTGCTGGTGGTGGATCGCATGCTGCCCGGGCTCGACGGGCTGTCGCTGGTCAAGACCCTGCGGGCCACCGGCAACACCACCCCGGTCCTGTTCCTGTCCGCCCTCGGCGAGGTGGACGACCGGGTCAAGGGACTCCGGGCCGGGGGTGACGACTATCTGGCCAAACCCTACGCCTTCACCGAGCTCCTCGCCCGCCTCGAGGCGCTGGTGCGGCGCCAGGTGGCGCCCTCCGCCGAGGCCCGGGAAACGGTGCTGCGCTATCGGGATCTGTCGATGGATCTGCTGACCCGGCGGGTCGAGCGGTCGGGGCGGGTGATCGAACTCCAGCCGCGCGAATTCAAGCTCCTCGAGGTGCTGATGCGCCACGCCGAACAGGTGATGACCCGGACCATGCTGCTGGAGAAGGTCTGGGACTACCGGTTCGATCCCCAGACCAACGTCATCGACGTCCATATCAGCCGCCTGCGACAGAAGATCGACCGCGATTTCGACACCCCTCTGATCCACACCGTGCGTGGTGCGGGGTACACGTTGCGTGCTGCTGACTAGGCTCCTCAAATCCGCCACCTTTCGCCTGACCCTGGCCTATCTCGGGGTGTTCAGCCTGTCGGCGATGGCCCTGTTCGCCTTCGTCTACGAGGCCAGCATCACCTTCATGGAACAGCAGACCCGGGAAACCGTGGAGGCGGAGATTCAGGGACTCCGCGAGCAATACGCCCTCGGCGGGCTGGCCGGGCTCGAACGGGTGATTCGCCAGCGGGCCGAGGCGGAGCGCAACCGGGCCAGCATCTACCTCCTGGTCGATCGCTGGGGCGGCCGGGTGGCCGGCAACATCGACGCCTGGCCGGAAGGCGAGGTGGACGAGAACGGGCTGCTGCGCTTCACTTTCGAACGGCCGCGTCCCGACGGCCGCATCGAGCACCGCCGGGCGCTGGGCAAGCGCTTCATCGTCGCCGGCCGCTGGCGGCTCCTCGTCGGCCGCGACGTGGAGGACCGGATCGCCACCCAGAAGCTGCTCCTCAACGCGATGACCCTCGGCGGCGGGCTGATGGTGGTGGTCGGGGTGCTCGGCGGCTTCGCCCTCAGCCGGTGGACCCTGGCCCGGCTCGAGGGGATCAACCGGGCCACCAAGTTCATCATGGCCGGCGATCTGGCGCGGCGCATCCGTCTCGAGGGAACCGAGGACGAGTTCGACGAACTCGCCCGCAACCTGAACGCGATGCTCGACCGGATCGAGGCGCTGGTGGCGGCGATGCGGGAGGTCACCGACAACATCGCCCACGATCTGCGCACGCCCCTGACCCGCCTCCGCTCGCGCATCGACGTCGCCCTTTTGGGCCGTCTCGACGAGGCCGAGGCGCGGGCCCTCCTGGAAGAGACCATGCGCGAGGCCGATCAGCTCATCGCCACCTTCAACGCGCTCCTCGCCATCGCCCGGGCGGAAAGCGGCGCCCTGCGCTCGGAATGGGAGCCGGTGGATCTCTGCGCGATCGCCGCCGAGGTGTTCGATCTTTACGAACCCCTGGCCGAGGAGCGGGGGATCACCCTGGGGCTCGATTCGGCGGAGGATGTCACCGTCTACGGCCATCCGCAGCTCCTCGCCCAGGCCCTCGCCAATCTGGTCGACAACGCGGTCAAGTACACCGAGCCCGGCGGCCGGGTGACGATTCGGGTCCGGGGCACGCCGCGGCCGATGCTGGAAGTGGCCGACAACGGGCCCGGCATCCCCGAGACCCAGCGCCGGCGCGCCCTCGAACGGTTCGTCCGGCTGCAGCCCGAACGCTCGGCTCCGGGCAACGGTCTCGGTCTGTCGCTGGTGGACGCGGTGGCCCGCCTGCACGAGGCGGAACTCGAGATGCTCGACAACGCCCCCGGGCTCAGGGTGCGGTTGGTCTTCGATCCGGCGGCGCAGCCGAAGCCAGCCCCCGCGCCAGCCCAAAAAGCGCTTCATTGAGCCGCAGCCTACGGCGTTCGGCGAGGCAGAGGAGCCAGCGGCCGAGCCGCGCTCCCGGTGCCCGCAGCGGCACCACCCGCAGCCGTGGATCCGGCGGCTGTTCGCCGGACAGCACCGCGCTCGGCCCGAGCCCCGCCGCCACCGCCTCCCGCACCGCCTCCCGCGAGCCCAGCTCGAGAGCGATCCGCGGCTCCAGGCCGGCCCTCGCGAGGACCGCCTCGAGGAGGGTGCGGGTGGCCGAACCCGGCTCGCGGAATACGAGCGGATGGGCAGCCAGCTCGGCGAGCCCGAGCTCCTCGCGGCCGGCCAGGGGATGGGTGGCCGGCAGCAGGGCGGCGAGCCGCTCCTCGCCGAGGAGGAGGGCGTGCCAGCGGGCCTCGGGGGAACGGTCGAGGGTCACCACCGCGGCATCGGTGACTCCGCGGGCGAGCTGCTCCACCACATGGGCGGCGTTGCCGATCTCGAGACTGAGGGCGACGGCCGGATGGGCCGCCCGGAAGCGGCGCAGCAACTCCATCACCCCGAAGGGGCCGTCGGCCCCGAGCCGCAGCCGCCCGCGGGCGAGGCGGCCGCTTTCGGCGATCCGCAGCGCGAGATCGTCCCAGAGGGCGAGGAGGCCGCGGCTCTGCTCGTAGAGTTCGGCCCCGGCCTCGGTCAGGGCGAGGCGGTTGCCCCGGCGCCGGAAGAGCGCCCGCCCGAGGGCCGTTTCGAGGGCCCGCATCCGGGCGGTGACCGCCGGCTGGGTGATTCCGAGCCGGACCGCGGCCCGGGTGACGCCGCCTTCCTCGACCACCGCGCGGAGGGTCAGGAGCTGTTCGATCTGCATCAGCAATTCTTATTCGTGCATCAGATTTATAGATTTGACCTATGACGAGACAGAGCGCAAGAGGCGGGCAGACCGCGAAGGAACCGTCCGCCATGTCCGCCGCCCCGTCCGAACCGCTGCTGCTGACTCCGGGTCCCCTCACCACCTCGCGCACCGTCAGGGAGGCGATGCTGCGCGACTGGGGGTCCCGCGACCGCGATTTCGTCGCCCTCAACGCCGCCGTCCGCCGGCGGCTCACCGCCCTCGCCGGTGCCGAGGCGAGCCATGTGACGGTGCCGTTGCAGGGCAGCGGCACCTTCGTCGTCGAGGCCATGCTGGGCACCCTCGTCCCCCGGGAGGGCAAGCTCCTGGTGCTGGTCAACGGAGCCTACGGCGAACGGATGCTGAAGATCGCCGCCTGTCACGGGCGGGCTTCCGTCGCCCTGCGGACGCCGGAGGACGTGCCGAACGATCCCGACGCCCTCGACCGGGCGCTGGCCGCGGATCCGGCGGTGACCCACGTCGCCGTCGTCCATTGCGAGACCACCTCGGGGATCCTCAATCCCCTGCCGGCGATCGCCGCGGTCACCGCCCGCCACGGTCGTCGGCTGCTGATCGACGCGATGAGCGCCTTCGGCGCCCTGCCCCTGGATGCCCGCGAGATCCGCTTCGAGGCGGTCGCCGCCTCGGCCAACAAATGTCTCGAAGGGGTGCCGGGGGTCGCCTTCGCCATCGTCGAGCGCGAGGCGCTGCTGGCGGCGGCCGGCAATTCCCCTTCCCTTTCGCTCGATCTGCACGATCAGTACCTGGCCATGGAGAAGAACGGACAATGGCGCTTCACCCCGCCCACCCATGTGCTGGCGGCCTTCCAGCGAGCGCTGAACGAGCACGAGGCGGAAGGCGGCGTCGAGGGGCGCGGGCGGCGTTACCGCGAGAACTGCCGGATCCTGGTCGAGGGGATGCGGGCCCTGGGCTTCGCGACCCTGCTGCCGGACGATCTGCAGGCGCCGATCATCGTCACTTTCCGGATGCCGGCCGATCCCGCGTTCCGTTTCGAGGAATTCTACGACCGGCTGCGGCGCCGGGGCTTCGTCATCTATCCCGGCAAGCTCACCGTGGCGCCGAGTTTCCGGATCGGCTGCATCGGCCGGATCGGCGCCGCCGAAATGCGCCGCGCCCTCGCCGCGGTGGCCGAGACGATGAAGGAGATGGGGGTGGCCAGCGGCCGTCCCGCCGACTGACCCCGCAACCGCGCACGGGAGACTCGCAGCGATGAGCCAGATCTACGATTTCCGTTACGCCCGCAGCTATGCCGGTCCGGTCCAGGCGGTGCTGCTGGATTGGGCCGGGACCACCATGGATTTCGGCTGCATGGCGCCGGCGGCGGTGTTCCTCGAGGTCTTCGAGCGCCGCCGGGTGCCGATCACGATGGAGGAGGCCCGGGCGCCGATGGGCGCCCACAAGAAGGTCCACATCCAGCGGATCACCGAGCTGCCCTCGGTCCGGCGGCGCTGGGAGGAAACCCACGGCCGACCGCCCACGGAAGAGGACGTGGAGGCGATGTTCGCCGATTTCGTGCCCCTCCAGCTCGAATGCCTGAGCCGGTATTCGGACCTCGTGCCCGGCACCCTCGAGACCATCGCCTGGCTGCGGGAGCGGGGCATCAAGATCGGCTCCACCACCGGCTACACCGACGAGATGATGGCCATCAATCTCACCGACGCCAGGCGCCAGGGCTACGAGCCGGACAGTACGGTCTGCGCCTCGGACGTCCCGGCGGGCCGTCCCTACCCCTACATGTGCCTGCAGAACGTGATCAATCTCGGGGTCGATTGCGTTGCCGCCTGCGTCAAGGTGGACGACACCGTGCCCGGAATCGAGGAAGGGCTCAACGCCGGGATGTGGAGCATCGGTCTCGCCGTCTCCGGCAACGAGGTGGGGCTTTCTCTCGAAGACTGGAAGGCGCTGTCCGCCGAAGAGCAGGAGGCGCGGCGGCAGCGGGCCTACCGCAACATGCTGCGCTGCGGTGCCCATTACGTGGTCGACGACATCACCGGCCTGCCCGCCTGCATCGAGGACATCGAGCGGCGGATCCGGCGCGGCGAGAAGCCCTGAGGCCGGAATCGCGCATACCCGAGGACGCATCCGGCAGGATCTTCACGATTCGTTAACCCATGCGCGTGGCCCGGCGGTTAGGGTTGGTGTCCGTTAACCGTCGGGAGGAAAGAATGATCAACCGTGTCGAGCGCTTTCCGGTGCGCATCGACCGCGACGCGGTGGCGGAGGTCCGGGCGCGGCGGCGCCCCGCCGGCGGCCTTTCCTGGACCGGATTGGCGGCGGCTCTGGTGACGGGGGCGGCGATCGGCTATTTTCTGGCCTTCGTCCTGCCGCGCTGAGACGCCGCCGCCGGGCGGGGTTTGACCGCGGCCCGCTCGGAGCGCTATCGAGCGGGCGGAAGCGAAGCCGGTGGCGAGATGAATCTCAAGGAGCTCTCGCGCCGCCTCGGTCTGTCGATGACGACCGTGTCGCGCGCGCTCAACGGCTATTCGGACGTCAGCCCGCGGACCCGCGAGCGGGTGGTGTCGATGGCCCGCGAGCTCGGCTACGCCCCCAACGCCACCGCCCGCCGGCTGAGCTCCGGCCGCAGCGAGACCATCGGCTTCGTGCCGCAGAGCCTCGCCGCCTATTACGGCAACCCCTATTTCGCCGACCTCCTCGCGGGCATCGGCGAGACCCTCCACGCCGCCAACTTCGACCTCGTCCTGGCCTGCGTGCCGGAAGGCGAAGCCCCGCTCGACGTCTGCCGCAAGCTCGTCGAGGGCCGGCGGGTCGACGGGCTCATCCTCGATCGCACCTTCACCGCCGATCCGCGGGTGGAATATCTCGCCGGGCGCGGCTTTCCCTTCGCCACCCTCGGGCGCGACCGCCAGGCCGCCCGCCACGCCTTCGTCGATCTGGACGGCGAGCGGGCGCTGGAGATGGCGACGATGCGGCTCCTGGAACTCGGCCACCGGGAGATCGCCTTCATCGCCGCCGATCCCCGCTTCAACTTCGTGCGCGAGCGCCTCGCCGGCTATCGCCGTGCCCTCGCCCGCGCCGGTATCGTCCCGCGCCGGGAACTCCTCCGGCACGACGGCTTCGGCGAAGAGGCGGGAGCCCGGGCGGCCCGGGCGCTGATGCGGCTGCGGCCGCGCCCCACCGCCCTGCTCTGCATCGAGGATCTGACCGCGATCGGCGCGATGCGGGCGTTGCGGGGGCTGGGGCTGCGCCCGGGCCGGGAGGTCTCGGTGATCGGCTACAACGACATTCCCCTGGCCCGGGTCGCGGAACCGCCGCTCTCGACCATCCGGATGCCGATCCGCGACGCCGGGAGGCGCCTCGCGGCGATGGTCCTGGCCCTGCTCGACGGCGCCGATCCGGGCGAATTGCAGGAGATCTGGGAGCCCGAGCTGATCCTCCGGGAATCGGACGGGCCGCCACCGGATCCGGCAGCGGCCGCCGAGGGGGCGGCGAGGATCCCGCTCAGCGCTCCGCCCGCGGCAGGCCGCCGAGGGCCTCGCAGGCCCCCTTGAGGCGCAGTACCGCGGCCTGCAGATCGGGCAGGAGACTGGCGCCGGCGACGAGGCCGGCCAGGGCCACCGCGACCAGGGTGGCGACCGCGACGCCGGCGTGGGCGATGCGGCTGGTGAGGGCTTCCTCGGAGACCAGTTCGCGGCGGCCGCTCGGCAGTTCCACGAGATAGCGCCGGCTGCCGTCCCGGTCCTCGATCTGCAGGAGCTCGACCGGGGTACCGGTCTCGCGGAGGACGAAACGTCGTGGCCAGGCGCGCCAAATCAGGCGCAAATACCTAAAAACTTCGCGAAACTTGTTCTTCATGTGGCCAACATCCTCGAAGTTCGGGGGGGTGTTAGGATATTAATCCGATTAACATACGTCAATACATCCTGCGTCGCTTTTCGGCCCCGAATCCGGCTCCGAGCTGCTTCCGTTAACCCGATGTCAAGGAATGCGCGGAACCCCGGGATGCCCGCGACAGGGAGGAAGATCCGGTTCGACGCCGAGCTCGGCTGGTGGCTGGGGAGCGGTCTGACGGTGGCCGTGATCTACGCCGCCGCCCGTCCGCAGCCGCCGTTTTCCGGCTACAGCCTGTGGCTGGAAGGGTTTTCCATCTGGCTCCAGCTCGCCGTCGGCCCGGCGATGCTATTGGCGCTCTGCCGCCGCCTCCGGAGCCGCCGGGAGGCCCGCGCCGGCCGGCGGGGTTCAGAGGGTCCGGGCCGCCGCGACCATCACCCGTAGCTTCTCCCGCACCCGTTTCCGCGGCAGCAGACCGAGCCCGCAGTCGGGGGCGGCGATCAGCCGCTCGCGATCGATGTGGCCGAGGGCCGCGGCGAGCCGCCCGCGCACCTCCTCCACCTTCTCCACCCGGCTGCGGGCGATGGCGATCACCCCGAAGATCACCGTCTTGCGGGCGAACCGCTCGAGCAGGCGCAGATCGTTGTGCCGATGCGCGTCCTCGATGGAAACCGCGTCCACCGCCGCCCCGTCGAGAACCGGGGCGAGGCGGAAATAGGCCTCGCGCGGGGCCTTGGGATAGTCTTCGCGATCGACACGGTCGGGATAGCCGCAGCAGATGTGGACGCAGCGGGTGACCCCGGCCGGGAGACCGTGGAGACAGCGCTCGAGATTCTCGATGCCGAAGGCCAGCGCCTCCTCCGTCCGGCGGGCGAACAGCGGCTCGTCGACCTGGATCCAGCGGCAGCCGGCTTCGCCCAGCCTGCGGATCTCGACATTGAGAACCTCGGCCAGCGCCCGCCCGAGCCGCGCCGGATCGCCGTAATGCGCATCGACGATGCTGTCGGTGATGGTCAGCGGTCCGGGCACGGTGATCTTCACCGGCCGATCGGTGGCCGCCTGGGCCACCTGCCAGTCACGCACGAGAAAGGGATCGGTGGCCGCCAGCGGTCCGCGGACGGTCGGCAGACGTGCCCGGTAGTGACCGCGCATGGTTTTTTCCGACAGCCGCGCGAAGTCGATTCCGGCGATGTGCCGGCAGTGGTAGTGGATGTAGTTCTCGCGCCGGATCTCGCCGTCGGTGGGCAGGTCGATGCCCAGCGCCACCTGCTCGCGCACCACCTCCACCGTCGCCCGGTCGAGGATCTCCCGCAACGCCTCGCCCCATTCCGCCCAGGCCTCGGCGTAACCCCGGGTGGGATCGGGGGTGTCGGTGCCGCCCTCGGCGTGGAACCAGTCCGGCAGCGGCACGTCATCGGGCTTCGGATAGGCGCCGATGGTGGTGGTCAGCATCGCTCCCTCTCCGCCCTCCGCGGTACCGCCGGTACCGGGCCGCCCCCGTGCCGCAGGCAGGCGAGCAGGCGGTCGGTAGCGACGAAGCCGATCAGCCGCCCCTCCGGGTCGAGGACCAACAACGGCCGCCGGCTCGCCGCCAGGGCCGCCACCGCGAGGCGGATCGAGGCCCCGGCCGGTCCCGCCACCACCAGCTCCGCACTCTCCTCCTCCCGCGGCGCCTCCCAGAAGGCGAGGGACAGGCGCCGGCGTCCCTCCCAGATCTCGCGCGGCCGCCCCCGATCGTCGAGCCGCACGTCGAGCATGCGCCCGTCGCCGACCGGCACGGTGACCGCGCCGGCGGCGGTCAGCGGGCGCATCGCCGTTTCCAGCCGCAGGACGTTGAGCGGATTGACGTTGGCGACGAAGCTCCGGACGTAGTCGTCGGCCGGGGCGAGGACGATCTCCTCGGGCGCCCCCGTCTGGACGATGCGTCCCCCCTCCATGATGGCGATGGTGGAGCCGATCTTGAGGGCCTCGTCGAGATCGTGACTGACGAACAGGATGGTCTTGCGCAGCCGCCGCTGCAGCTCCAGGAGCTCGTCCTGGAGCCGGTCGCGAATCAGCGGATCGAGGGCCGAGAAGGGCTCGTCCATGAGCAGGATGTCGGCATCCGTGGCCAGCGCCCGGGCGAGGCCGACCCGCTGCTGCATTCCCCCCGACAGGGCGTGCACCGGCTTGTCCGCCCATTGTTCGAGGCCGACCAGGGCGAGCTTCTCGGCGACGATCCGGCGCCGCTCCGCCTCCGCTGTGCCCCGCAGCTCGAGACCGAGGGCGACATTGTCGGCCACCGACCGCCAGGGCAGGAGCGCGAACTGCTGGAAGACCATCGCGATGCGGCGGGTGCGCAGGCGCCTGAGGGTGGCCGGGTCGCAGCGGGTGACATCGGTCTCCCCCGTCTCCTCGCGGACCAGCACCCGCCCCCGGGTGACCCGGTTGAGCCCGTTGACCGCCCGCAGGAGGGTCGATTTGCCGGAGCCCGAGAGGCCCATCAGGACGCAGATCTGCCCCTCGCCGACCGCGAGATCGGCCCCCGCCACACCCAGCACCTGGCCGGTCGCCTCGAGAATCTCCTCGCGCGAGCGGCCGGCGTCGATCAGCGGCAGGGCCGCCCGGGGACGGGCCCCGAAGACGATGTCCACCTTCTCGAAGCGGATGACGGGCGGCCCGTCAGCCATGGCCGCTCCCGCCACCCGACCGCTTGCACACCCGATCCAGGACGATGGCCACCAGCACGATCGCGAGACCGGCCTCGAAGCCCTTGGCGATGTTGACCTGGTTGAGGGCCCGCACGACCGGCTTGCCGAGGCCGTCGGCACCCACCAGGGCGGCGATCACCACCATGGAAAGGGCCAGCATGATGCATTGGGTGAGACCGGCGGTGATCGCCGGCATCGCATGCGGCAGTTCGACCTTGAAGAGAAGCTGCCAGGGGGTGGCGCCGAAGGCCTCCGCCGCCTCCTTGAGGGGGCGGGGCACGGCGGAAATGCCGAGATGGGTGAGACGGATCGGGGCGGGAATCGCGAAGATCACCGTCGAGATCAGGCCCGGCACCACACCGAGACCGAAAAGAATGAGTGTCGGAATGAGATAGACGAACGTCGGAATGGTCTGCATGAGATCGAGAACCGGCCGGATGGCATGATAGAGCCAGGGCCGGTGGGCGGCGGCGATGCCGATCGGCACGCCCACCACCATGCAGACCACGGTGGCCATGCCGACCAGCGCCAGGGTCTCGGTGGTCTCCTTCCAGTATCCCAGATTGATGATCAGGAACCCGGAGAAGACCACCAGGAGCACCAGCCGCCAGGAGCGATGGACCAGCCAGGCGAGGGCGGCGAAGAGGAGGACCAGGACCACCGGGTTCATCCACTGCATGGCGTCGATGAGCCCCTCGATGACCGTCCCCAGCACCAGGGAGACGGTGTCGAAGAACCCGGCCGCATTGGTGGTCAGCCAGTCGACCCCGATCCGCATCCATCGGCCGAGCGGGATCTTGGTTTCGGTCAGCCAGTCCACGGCCCCTCACCTCCCGCCTTCACCGCCCGCCGGCCGGACTCAGTCGAGGCCGAGATGGGCCCTGACGGCCGCCAGCCCGTCTCCGCCGTCGATGGTGGTCACCCCCTCGAGCCAGGCTTCCAGCACCTCGGGATTGGCCCGCAGCCAGGCGGTGGCGGCGTCCTCCGGCTCGGCGCCGTCCTCGAGGATCGCCTTCATCACCTCGTTCTCCATCTGCAGGGTGAAACGCAGATTGCCGATGAACCGGCCGACGTTCGGGCATTCCGCGACATAGCCCGCGCGCACCACCGTATAGACCGTGGCGCCGCCGTAGTCGGGCCCGAACCAGTCGTCACCGCCCGACAGATAGGTCATCTCGAAATTGGCGTTCATGGGATGCGGCTCCCAGCCGAGGAAGACGATGCCCTCCTCGCGGCGCACCTTGCGGGCGACCTCGGCCAACATTCCCTGTTCGGAACTCTCCACCAGCTCGAATCCGCCGAGGCCGAAGGCGTTCTCGTCGATCATCTGCTGGATCAGGCGGTTGCCGTCGTTGCCGGGTTCGATGCCGTAGATCTTGCCGTCGAGCTCGTCGCGGAAGCGGGCGATGTCGGCGAAATCCCGCAGCCCCTTCTCGGCCAGGTAGCTCGGCACGGCGAGGGTGTATTTGGCCCCTTCCAGGTTGATCCCGAGCTGCTCGACCGAGCCCTTGTCGAGATAGGGGCGGATGTCCGCCTCCATGGTCGGCATCCAGTTGCCGAGGAAAACGTCGATGTCCTGGTTCTCGAGACTGGTGAAGGTCACCGGTACCGAAAGGATGGTCGCCTCGGGCTCGTAGCCCAGACCCTCGAGAACCACCGAAGCGAGGGCCGTGGTGGCGGTGATGTCGGTCCAGCCGACATCGGAGAAGCGAACCGTCCGGCAGGCCTCGGGGTCGCCCGCCGCCCGCACCTCGCCGGCGATCAGGAGGAGAAGGCCCGCCGCTCCGGCGAGCAGGCTTCTGCGCATCATCGTTCGGTGTCTCCCTGTCTCGGTTGTCGATCTTTTCCGGCCGTGCCGATTGGCTGCGAAAGCAGCACAGTCGCGGTCGGGCCGCAAGCGTCCGGCGCGGGGATCGGCTCAGAGATAGATCATCTTGCGGGTCATGCCGCCGTCGACGACGAATTCCGCACCGGTGACGAAGCCCGCCCGCGGTCCGACCAGATAGGCGACGAGTTCGGCCACGTCTTCCGGCATTCCGACACGGCCTGCCGGATGCTGGGCATGATCCGCCGGTTCCGGCTCCGCCCCCCGGGTATGGATCCAGCCGGGGCTGATGCAGTTGACCCGTATCTCGGGGCCGAGGCTCACCGCGAGGGCGTGGGTGAGAGCCAGGAGCCCGCCCTTGCTCGCGGCATAGGCCTCGGTGTCGCGCTCCGACATGTGGGCACGGGTGGAGGCGATGTTCACGACCGCTCCGCGGCCGGCGCGAAGCTCGCCCACGAGCGCCCGGACGAGCAGGAAGGGAGCGCTGAGATTGACCGCCAGCACCCGCTCCCATTCCGCCCGCTCGAGCTCCTCGAGGGGCTTGCGGATGTTGATTCCGGCGTTGTTGACGAGAGCCCCCAGACGCCCGGCCCGGGACCGCAGCCGGGCGGCCAGGGCGGCGATCGCCGCCGGCTCCGCCAGATCGGCGACCTCCGTGATCACCGACCCGTCGGCGGCGAGCTCGGCTCCGGTCCGGGCCAGGGCCTCGCCGTCACGATCGACCGCCCAGACCGCCCAACCGTCCACCAGCAGACGACGGGCGACGGCGCGGCCGATGCCCCGTGCCGCTCCGGTCACCAGCGCCCAGCGCACCGTTCCCCGAAGTCCCTCAGTTGCCGCTCGGACGTTCGGCCCGACGGGCCGGCAGCGGCGGTCCGGGCGGCTGCAGCCGCCCGGCGACCCGCCGGTTGATGTCCAGCAATCCCGCGAGCAGGCGCTGGGCGATCCGATCCATCCCGCTTCTGGCGAGAGCCGGATTGAAGGGCAGCGGTGCGATCGTCACCACCGCCAGCTCGTCACATCGACGCCGCGCCTGAAAGTCCCGGCGGCGGGCCAGGAGTTGCCGCCCCCGGCCCAGCAGCAGACGCAGCGCCCGCCAGTAGTGGGGCAGCCAGCCGCGGGCCAGGGCGCCGCCCAACTGCATCGCCTCGAACAGGAGGAAGGAGGGCAGATAGAGGAGGAAGGTGCGCGGCCGGTAGAGCTTGATCAGGATCTGCCAGCGATTGAGGATGGTCTCGGTGATCCGGGTCGGGGTGTAGCCTCCGGTGGCCCGGATGGAGACTTCCGGCGTGCCCTCGCGATGCCGACAGACCGCCTCCGGAGTGGCGTAGATGCGGTGGCCGAGAAGCCGCGCCCGGAGGCCGAATTCGTGGTCTTCGAGATAGAGGAAGAGGCCGTCGTCGAACGGCGGTTCGGCGCCCCAGCGGCGGCGGTCGAACAGGAAGGCGGCGCTGACCATCGAGGCCATCTGCCGGGTGGTGGTGCGCAGTTCCGAATGCGCACGTTCCTGGTTGAGGAGCACGTTCATGCCCAGCAGATGGGCGCTCACCCCGTCGAACTGGACGCGGTCGGGGGGATCGGCGTGGACCATCCGCGGCATCACGCAGACCGCCCGCGGATCGGCGTCCAGCACCCGCAGCAGCGCCGGCAGACAGTCGGGATCGGGCGCGACATCGTTGTCGATGAAGAAGATGCGATCGCACAGGGCGGCGCCGACACCGCTGTTGCGCGCCGCTCCGGGACCGTCGTTGGTGGCGCGGCGGACGATGCGCACCTCGGGATAATGGCGGCGGACCAGGGCCAGGCTGCCGTCGGTGGAGGCGTTGTCCACGAGCAGAACCTCCGTCGGCCGCGGGCGCATCGCCCGCACCGCGTCGAGGGTCGCCGGCAGATAGCGGGCTCCGTTGTAGTTGACGATGCAGAGCGTGACCGGCAGGCGGTCGGCGGCGCTTAGCTCGCTCATCGGGCATTCGTTCCCAGCTTTTCGCCGGCGCATGGCATAGTGAGGGCGAAGCACGTAGTAGCCATCTCGGCGCATGTTCTCCGTCTGCAGACGCCGGCGACGGCCCGCTATTCCACCGGCGTCGGCATCCAGGCTAGCCGCTCCCGGGCCGGTTGTCGTCCCGTCCCGTCACGGTTCGCGCCACCGGATGCGCCTGCCGCCCGCCGGGTGCCCGCTCTCCTGCAGATGGAGCGGCCGCCCGCGCATGCGCGGTGGAGGTACGACGCCGAGGATGGCCAGCACCGTCGGCGCGAAATCGACGACCACCCCGTCCCGGCGTCCGCCGGTGCCGGCGCCGGCCAGCAGGTACCAGCCACGCGGATGATGGTTGCCGGAACGCCCCGAGGGGAAGCGGCCCGGGGCCGGGAAGCGGAGCTCGCCGAACCGCGGTGAGACGAGGCCCGGCGAACCGCGGAGCGGCTCACCGATCCGCACCACCAGATCGGGCAGCAGGCCGGTCCGCCGCCCCTCCGGGAACAGATCGCGGCTCCGCACCACCCCGGCGCTCACCGGCCGGCCGCCGGCGATGTCGATGAAACCTTCCAGGGCCTCGCGCAGTTCTCCGCAGAGATCCTCGTACGCCGCCCCCGGCTCGACGATGCCGTCCCGCTCGCGACCGCGGAGATTGACGCGGAGGAAGCCGTGCACGTCGAAGGGCACGGTGAACACCCGGGTCCGGCTCCAGTCGTGCATGCGCCGCGACCACAGGGGGACGAGGGCGCGGTTCGCGCTCGCCGGCAGGCGGATGGTGACCTCCCGCACCAGATTCCAGGGCAGCCGCTTCTTCAGCCGGTAGAGCAGACCGCGGCCATTCGCGCCGGACGGGGGCGCACCCTGGATACGGGCCAGCATCGCATCCAGCATGTGGAGCCAGCCGTCGCTCGGCCCCATGCCGTGGGCGGCGAACAGGAGGATGCGATCGAACCGGCCGCCAGCCGCATCCAGTACCCGGCCGATCGCCGCATCGAGGGCGACGTAGATCTCGTCCAGCGCCCCCTCCAGGGCCCGCCGCCGCTCGGCGGTGAGACCGCGAGCGTCGATCTGCGACAGATCCCAGAGATAGTGCCCGGCGCGGTGGGCGGCGCCGAAGACCGCGAGGAACAGGTCGAACGGTCCGTCCGCGAGGAGCTCGCGGACGATGTCGGCGAACTGGCGGGTCGCGTGCAGCGCCTGCCGGTGCAGCCGCTCCAGGCTCGCCGGGGTCTGCGGCCCGAAGATCTCCGGTCCCAGCGCCGGCCGGCCGTGGCGACGCCGGAGGCGGCGCCGCAGATCGGCGGGGCGGCTCGCGGCCAGGGCCTCGTCGTGGGTCTGCCAGCCGCTCAGGGCGATCCCCTGGAAAGCCGGGGAAGGTGGCGGGGCGAAGGGGACGTCGAGGAGGGCGAGACGGGCGCCGGCTTCCTCGAGCGCCGACCAGAAGGGCGACAGCGGCAGCCGGGCGGGATCGCCGTATTCGAGGCGCATCCGCTCGGGCCGCCACATCTTCGCCGAATGCCAGCCGTGATCGCCGGCCTGCAGGCCGCTGACCAGGGTCGGCCAGACCATGTTGACGAAGGCGTCGGGCCGGCTTTCCAGAAGCCCGTGCAGGGCGCCCGCCCGGAGTTCCGCGAGGCGGGGCATGCGGCCCTCCGCGAGGAGCCGCTCGATGCGGCCGATGTCGGTGGCGTCGAGGCCGAGGGCGAGGAGCGCGGTCATGATCGGCTCGTCCCTTCCGTCGAAGGTTCGATCCGCATCCAGGAACCGTGGGCGGCGAGACTGCGTCGCCAGGCGTCGACGGCCCGGGTCGCGGCGACCCCGGCCTCGGCGTCGGCGACGGCGGGATCGGCCCGCCCCCGGCGCACCCCTTCGAGGAACAGGTCGAGCTGGGTGTCGAAGGTCCGCTGGGTGAGATTGCGGCCGAGACCGAGACGGGCGCCGCCGAGATCGGCCAGCCGGCGCAGCCGGTCACCGAGACCGGTGAGGGCGGTCCAGGTTCCACGATGGCAGGTCCAGGGGGTGGCGACCAGCAGCCCCTGCGCCTGGCGGACGATCACCCGCTCCTCCTGCCGACGGCCGTAGCCGATCCGGCAGTAGGCGCGACTGCCGCCCCGCAGCACGAGCTCGGCGTCGAGTTCCGGCCCGCGCGGGTGCAAGCGCAGCGGCTTGGCCCGCAGTTCGGCGATCGGCGTTCCCGCGAGCCAGGCGGCGAGATCGACGAGATGGCTGCCGAGATCGAACAGCAACTCGTCGCGGAGGGTCTCCTCGTCCCGGCCGCCCCGGCCCCAACGACCGCCGGGCGTCCGCAGCCGCAGATCGAACCGATGCGGCCCCGGCCCGGCCTTCCGCAATGCCCGCCGCAGCGCCCGGTAGGCGGGCCGTAGGCGGCGGTTGAAGCCGACCTGGAGAATGCGACCGCGGGCGACCGCGAGGGAGGCCAGCCGGATCGCCTCCCCGCTGCGGTCCGCCAGAGGTTTTTCGACGAACACGTGGAGCTCCCGGGCGAGCGCCCCGGCCACCAGCGCGGCATGGCTTTCGGGCGGGGTCAGGATCAGGGCCGCATCGGCCTCCACCTCCGCGAGCAGGCGCGCCGCATCGGCGAACACCGGGACCTCCGCGGCGGGCCGCGCCGCCGTCGCGGCCCGCGGATCCGGCTCGGCGATACCGCGGATCTCCGCCTTGCCGAGATGACGAAGTGCCGGCAGATGGTAGCGTCGGCAGACCCGTCCGCAGCCGATCAGGAGCAGGCGGACGGGGGGGCTCACCCCTCCTCCTCCAGCTCCTCGACGCGTCGGTCGAGCCGCGCCAGGAAGGCGAACAGACGGCGGCGTTCGGCCTCCCCGAAGCCGGCCAGGAGACGGGCCTCGAAGGCGAGAGCGAGGGCCGCCACCCGGCGATACACCTCGCCCCCGCGGGGCGTCAGGCTGAGCCGCGTCACCCGCTGGTCGACCCGGTCCCGGCGCCGTTCGACCAGTCCCTTGCGCCGCAGCGCCGCGACCGCGCGGCTGACGCGTACCTTGTCCATGCTGGTCCGTTCGGCCACTTCGCTGGCGGAGAGCGCCGGCTGCCGCCCCAGAACCGCCATCGCCCGCCATTCCGAGACGCCGATGCCGAAGCGGTTCTCGTACTCGCGGGCGAGCAGGCGGGAGACCCGGTTGGTCAGCACCGACAGGCGGTAGGGCAGGAACCTCCCGAGTTCCAGTTCCGCCACGGAGGAAATCTCCTCCGGTCGCGTATCCATGAGCCGTTCACCTTGACGTAGTTTCATGAGAAACTAAATTTCCGAGCCTCGACGACCGGACAACCGACCGCCGGGCCGAGCGGGAATCGAGGAGGCCGAGATGCGCAGGTACATCTATTTTCCGCGAATCGAAGGGCGGGCGTCCCGGCAGGCGCACGCCGCGTTCGACAGGAGTTTATACGAACGGGAGATGGGCAAGGAGGGATTCTTCGGTCCCGCCACCCACATGTACCATACCCATCCGCCCACGGGCTGGATCGACTGGGAGGGACCGCTGCGTCCGAGGGCCTTCAATCTCAACCACATCCGCCCCGTCCATCCCTCTCCCTGGGACGCCACCACCTTCCTCCACAACGCCCACTGCAAGATGCGGTTCTGGCGGGCGCCGGAGAAGATGGACCATCTGGCTCGTAACGGAGACGGCGACGAGCTGCTTTTCATCCATCGCGGCAAGGGGGCTCTGTTCTGCGATTACGGCCATCTGCCGGTCGAACAGGGCGATTACGTGATCCTTCCGCGCAGCACCATGTGGCGGCTCGAATGCACCGAGCCGGTCACCGCCCTGCTGATCGAGGCGACCAACTCCAGCTACATGCTGCCGGACAAGGGGATCGTCGGCCAGCACGCGATCTTCGATCCGGCGGTCCTCGAGACCCCGCACATCGACGGCGCCTTCGAGGCCCAGTACGAGGAGATGGGACCGGGCGGCACCTGGCGGGTGCGGATCAAGCGCCAGGATCGGATCTCGACGGTGACATATCCCTTCAATCCGCTGGACGCGGTCGGCTGGAAGGGCGATCTCGCGCCGGTGAAGCTCAATGTCCGGGACATCCGGCCGCTGATGAGCCATCGCTACCATCTGCCGCCGTCGGCGCACATCACCTGGGTCGCCAACCGGTTCGTGATCTGCACCTTCTGCCCGCGGCCGTTCGAGACCGACCCCGACGCGCTCAAGGTGCCCTTCTACCACAACAACGACGACTACGACGAAGTCATCTTCTACCATGCCGGCGACTTCTTCTCGCGCGACAATATCGAGCCGGGCATGGTGACCTTCCATCCCTGCGGCTTCACCCACGGGCCGCATCCCAAGGCCCTGACCCGGGCCTGGGAGCAGCCCAAGGCGATGACCGACGAATATGCGGTGATGGTCGATACCCGCGATCCGCTGGAGGTCGGCGAACTGCCGGAAGGGGTGGAGTTCGAGGGCTACAAGGACAGCTGGAAGGGTGCCTGAAAGGCCATGAAACTCGCGAGCCTCCGGAAGGGGGGCCGGGACGGGACCCTGATCCTGGTCTCCCGCGATCTCTCGCGTGCGGTGGCGGTGCCGGAGATCGCCCGAACCCTGCAGCAGGCCCTCGACGCCTGGGCGGAGACCGAGCCCCGCCTCCGGGCGGTCGCCGAGCGGCTCGAGGCGGGTCCGCTGGACGGGGAGTTCCCCTTCGATGCGGAAGCCTGTGCCAGCCCTCTGCCCCGCGCCTACCAGTGGGCGGACGGTTCGGCCTACGTCAATCACGTCGAGCTGGTGCGCAAGGCGCGCGGCGCGGAGATGCCGCCCTCCTTCTGGACCGACCCGCTGATGTACCAGGGCGGCTCCGACAGTTTCCTGGGCCCGCGCGAGCCGATCCGCCTCGCCACCGAGGAATGGGGCATCGATTTCGAGGCCGAGATCGCGGTGATCACCGACGATGTGCCGATGGGTATCGCCGAGGCGGCCGCCCTGCCCCATGTGAAGCTCCTGATGCTGGTCAACGACGTCAGCCTGCGGAGCCTCGTTCCGGGTGAACTCGCCAAGGGCTTCGGCTTCTTCCAGAGCAAGCCCTCCTCGGCCTTCTCGCCGGTGGCGGTGACCCCCGACGAGCTCGGCCCGGCCTGGCGCGAGGGCAAGCTGCACCGGCCGCTGCGTTCCTGGCTCAACGGTGAGCTCTTCGGCGAGCCCGACGCCGGCACCGACATGACCTTCGCCTTTCCCCGGCTGATCGCCCATGCGGCGAGGACCCGGCCCCTCGCGGCGGGGACGATCATCGGCTCGGGCACCGTCTCCAACCGCGATCCCGACGGCGGCCCCGGCCGGCCGGTGGCGGAGGGCGGTCGAGGCTACTCCTGCATCGCCGAACAGCGGACCGTGGAGACCATCCGTCACGGGGCGGCCCGCACCCCCTTCCTGCGCTTCGGCGACCGGGTGCGGATCGAGATGCCGGACGCCGAGGGGCGCAGCATCTTCGGCGCCATCGACCAGGTGGTGGAGCGCTACCGGCCGCCGGCCGGCTGAAAGGTCCGGACGCCGGTCAGCGGGATCCCTCCGGCGGTTCGAGGGAGGCGCCGCTGGCCGCCGCTCCGGCCAGGCCCCCCGGTCCCCGGACCTCGTCGAGCCAGCACACCTGCCCGTCGGGACGCAGCACCCCTCTGCGCCCCGTGGCCTCCTCCTCCACCATCACGACCGCGAAGCAGCCGCTGTCGTCGACCAGGGTGCGCGTGATGTAGCCCCGTTTCCGGAGGCTGCGGCGATACTTCTTCTCCCGCCGGCGCAGCTCCTGGACCTCGGCGTAAGTGAGTTTGCGCATGGCGATGCGGACGCCGGCGGTCATTCCTCCTCTCCTCCCTCGGACGGAGGAAGAGCGAGCTCGACCTCGTCCTCCTCCAGGACCAGCTTCAGGGTCGATACCTCCCGGGCCTTCTCCAGCTCCGCCGCCGTCACCAGCAGCTCGACCGCGGCTTCCGCCGGCTGCCGTTGCCTCTCCTCCGCCGCCGCCTTTTCCAGCGCTTCGCGGAGTTCGGCCCGCAGGGCCCCGGCGACACGATCGGGAAAGCCCTTGGCGACGACCTCCCGGATCCGCCGCAGAGAGGCCCGTGCCCGGCTGTCGGTCAGCATCTCCAGATAGCGGTTCTCGACGATCCCGGCGCAGAGGGCGACGACGCCCGCGAGAGACATCTCCTCGAGCCGTTCCTCGCCGAGATCGGCGAGGACCCGCTGCGCCGCCTCGAGCTTCCAGAGCTCCCCCAGTCGGGGGACGATCTCGAAGGCCTTGGCCGCACGCCCGGATCCCGGAAGGGCGGTGACGGCCCGTTCGACGAGCCGGAGCGTCCTTTCGCGCGGCAGGAGGAGACGGCCGGAGGGCGGCGGGGTGACCTCGGCGACCGCGAAACGGATCTCGAACTCCGCCCGCTCCATCCGGTAGGTCGGCACCGGCAGGCCGGCGAGCAGCGGATCGTCGCGGAGATCGGCGGCGATCCGGGCGCTGGCCAGGGCCGCCTTGATGCGGGCGGCGGTGACCTCGCGCAGCACCGCTTCGACGAAATCGCTCAGCTTGACCACCGGGAGATCACTCCGTGGTCTCGGCGACGGCGCCGCCGAGGGCGGTGAGGACCCGGTCGAGCCCGTCGGTGACGTCCTCGGAGCGCGCCGTCAAGGTCACCTCGAGATCGAAGGACTGGCTGGTCTGCTCGCCGCCCCGGGTGACCCGCTTCGCCACCGGTGCCACCCGCAGCCCAGTACCGCCCGAGAGGAAACCGTATTTCCGTCGCAACCGGTCGTCGACCCGGAGTCCGGGAGAATCGGCCTGCCGCTCGATACTGCGCAGCCGGAGACGACAGCGGATCTCCAGCCTCTCGATCTCGAGCTGGGAGAGGGACAGCATCGCCAGCACCGGAATCCGCAGCCGGCTCCGCAGGCGGACCGGCCTGCCCTCGGCATCCAGCCCGTCACGCTCGTAGCGGAACTCGACCGTGCGGGCGACCGGATTCTGCTCCCCCTCGCGCTCCTCGAAACCGACCTCCTGCACCACCTCCAGGATCCGCAGGGAGGATTGGAGCTGGGCCTCGGTGGCGGCGATCAGCGGCGCCGCCAGGATCTCGTGGAACGGGAGCGAGCGGAGATCGAGCTTTTCCCCGGCCATGCCGCTATGCCGCCTCCTTCTCGACCGCCAGGGCGGTGAGGGCGTCGATCAGCTTGTTGACCCCCTCCGGCGGTTCCGTCGCCCCGGCATGGACCCGGACCTGATAGGCGTATTTCCGCTCCACCCGCGAGCCCGTCTTGGTGGTCCGCTGGTAGGAGACGTTGACCTTGAAATCGACCTTGCCCATCAGCCATCCGTGCTTGACGGCGAGGGAGGCATCGACGCCGAACTTGGTGCTGGTGCTCCGGGTCTGGACCGAGGTCAGCTCGACATTGAGAGCGATGTCCACCGAATCGACCTCGAAGAAGGGCAGATTGAGGAGCAGGATGAACGGCACCTCGAAGGTGAAGGTCTTGGTCTCGCTGGTGCCGTCCGGATTGGTCACCTGCTTCTGGTAGCGGAAGGTGACCATCCGCACGTTGCCGCCGGAACCGTCGGTGGTGAAGCCGACCTCCTGAATGAACTCGGCGACGGTCACCTGGGCCAGATTGTGGGCCTCGATCGCGGCCACCAGCGGCCCGCCGATCACGCGGTCGAAATCGATGGCACCCAGTTCCTGGGCGAAATTGGGCGAAACGGCCATGGTTCATCTCCTCCGGATGGTTCAGGGTGCCGTCGCCGGCCAGCGGTAGGCCATGAGGCGGCTTTTCGCGTACGACCGGATGTTGACGTGGTTGCCCTGGTTGCCGCCGAGCAGGAGGATGTCCCGTTCCCGCTCCTCGACGAGAAAGCCCACATGCCCCGGGCCGCGGGCGGTGGGGGCGCCGGAACCGCGATGGAAGACGGCGATCGCGCCCGGGCGCGGCGTTTCGAGCGCATGCCCCCAGTCGAGATAGGACTTGGCCCGCGCCGAACGGGTCGAACGGATGCCGGCGCGCTCCAGCACCCAGGACAGGAAAGAAGCGCACCAGGGGATCCGGTCGCTCGTCGCCCGCAGCGTGGTGATCTGGTGGTATTCGAGGATGCGGCTGTTGGACGGCTGGCCGGCCCGGGCCTCGCGGGTGCAGATCTCGGCCCGGGCGATGGCCATCCAGGAAGGCTCCCCGGCATCGCCCGTGGGCCGTCGCCGCGGCCGCCGCCGGTCCCGACCGACGGGCGAGTCGAGTGCCGTCCGGGTCCGGCGCCCGACGATCCCGTCGGCCACCAGCCCGGCATCCCGCTGGAAGGCGCGGACCGCCGCTTCGGTGCGTGGTCCGAAGATCCCGTCGACCGGTCCCGGATCGTAGCCCAGCGCGCGCAGCCGGCGCTGGAGATCGAACACGCGGGCGCCGCGATCGCCGCGCCTGAGCATCCTGGGCCTCCCCGATGCCTCGCTTTATCATTCGAGGTTAACGGAACGGTCGATCCCGGTCAATCGAAGGTAGCGAATGTCGGGGATGGCGCGGAATCCCCGGCGATCGCCTCCCGCGACACCGCGCGCCCCTTGTCACGGTGCGGCTTTTCCGTATATTCCGCGCACCGTTCGCCGAGCCGGACCCGTCCGGTCCACGAGAGAGGCGTGAACATGCGGGCAGGAGCGCCGGAGAAGGCGGCGGCTCCCGCTCAAACTTGGCGCAAAGCTCGAAGGGACAGCGCGCTCCATGCCGTATTACGAGCACACCTTCATCACCCGGCCGGATCTGACGCCGCAGCAGGCGCAGGCCTTGGCCGAGGGTTTCACGCAGGTGGTCGAGGAACTCGGGGGCAAGGTCGTCAAGACCGAGTACTGGGGCCTCAAGAGTCTCGCCTACCGCATCAAGAAGCACCGCAAGGGCCATTATCTCCATCTCAACATCGCGGGGCCCAGCAAGATCGTGGTCGAGCTCGAGCGCCAGGAGCGTTTCAGCGAAGACATCCTGCGCTGGCTGACCGTCCGCGCCGAGAGCCCGGAGGAAGGCCCCTCGGTGATGATGCAGTCACGGTCGGGACGCGACGACCGTCGCCGCTGAGGATGCAGGAGTAGATCATGGTCGAAGAACGAACCGAACGCCCGGCGGGAGAGCGGCGCGGAGGCCGCGGCACCGAACCGCCGACGATCGTCATCCGCCGGCCCTTCTTCCGCCGCCGCAAGGCGAGCCCCTTCGCCCACAAGGACGCGCCCCGCATCGACTACAAGGACGTGCGGCTGCTGCAGCGTTTCATCTCCGAGCGGGGCAAGATCGTGCCGCGGCGGATCACCGCGGTGACCGCCAAGGAACAGCGGGCGCTGGCCCGGGCCATCAAGCGCGCGCGGATCCTGGCTCTCCTGCCCTTCACCGCTTCCCGCTGACCGCCCGGCGATGCGGCAGCCGCTCGCCATCGCTGCACTCGCCGCGGCCGCGAGCGCGCTGCTCTACCTGGCCTACAGCTCGGGTATGGCGGTGCTGCCGCTGCTCGCCTATTTCGTCCAGCTTCCGCTGCTCTTCGTCGGCCTCGCCCTGGGGATGCCGCACGCCGGGCTGACGGCGCTGGCGGCGCTGCTGATCGTGAGCCTGTTCGGCGGCTGGCTGGCCGCCGTCCTCTATCTGGTGCTGGAAGGCCTGCCCAGCCTGCTGGTGGTCCGCTACGCCCTGCTGTCGCGGCGCGCCGAGGACGGCGGCATCGAATGGTATCCGCCGGGGCTGGTGGTCGGCAAGCTGCTGCTCTTCTGCCTCGGGGCGATCCTGCTCGGTCTCCTGGCGCTGCAGCTCTTCGTCGGCGAGGTGCCGACGGTGCTCGCGACCGCTCTCCGGGAGACCCTGGCGATGTTCGGCATCGACACCGAGGGCATGACACCTCCCCCCTGGCTGCCGCTGGTGCCGGGCATTCTCGGCCTGTCCTGGCTGCTGATGACCTGCATCAACGCGGTCCTCGCCCAGAAGCTGGCGGAGCGGGCGGGGATGGCGATCCGACCCTCGCCATCCTTCGTCACCTTCGTCGTCGCCCCCTGGACCCTGGCGCTGCTGCTGCCCGGCGCGCTCGGGACCGCGTTTCTCGGCGGCACGCCCCTCGTTGTCGCCGCCACCCTCCTGGTGGTGGCGACCGTTCCCTATCTGTTCCAGGGGCTGGCGGTGATCCACCTGCTGGCGCGCCGCGCCCGCTCGCCGATGGTCCCGCTGGTCCTCTTCTACGCCGCGCTTCTCTTCTTCAGCTGGCCCCTGATCCTCGGGGTCGTCGGCCTCGGCCTGGTGGAGGACTGGGCCGGGCTGCGTCGCAGACTGATCTGAACGGAGCCGATCATGCAGGTGATCCTTCTCGAACGCATTCCCAAGCTCGGCCAGATGGGCGACATCGTCGAGGTCAAGCCCGGCTACGCCCGCAACTTCCTGATCCCCCAGGGCAAGGCGTTGCGGGCCACCAAGGAGGCGCGCGAGCAGTTCGAGCAGCGTCGCAAGCAGCTCGAGGCGGCCAATCTCGAACGCCGGCAGGAAGCCGAAAAGGTGGCCGGCGACATCGCCGGCCGCAGCGTCGTCATCCTCCGCCAGGCGAGCGAGAGCAACCACCTCTACGGGTCGGTGAGCGCCCGCGACATCGCCGATGCCTTCACCGCCGCCGGCGTCACCATCGAGCGGCGGCAGGTCCGTCTCGGTGAACCCATCAAGACCATCGGCATCCACCGGGTGACGGTGGCCCTCCATCCCGAGGTGGAGGTCGAGCTCGTCGTCAATGTCGCCCGTTCCGAGGAGGAGGCGGCGATCCAGGCCGGCGAGGCGAACCCCGAGCCCGAGGAGGAGACCGGGATCGAGGCCACCGAAGAGGCCGGAACGCCGTCCGGATCGGAGGCCGATCGACCACCCGCCTGAGGGGCGCCGCCCACCGGACGTGACAAACCGGGTCGACGCCGCCATGATGCGGTGGTCGGCCGGCGGCCTTCCCCACGGGCGGCGGCGGTAGGCTGGAGAGCGTCACCATGAAGGACAGGACGGCGCCGGATCCCCGTTCTCCGGACCGGGGGCGCGACGAGGCCAAGGTCGCCATCGTCAAGAAATACGCTAATCGGCGCCTCTACAACACCGAGACCAGCAGCTACGTCACCCTCGAGGAACTGAGCCGGATGACCCGCGAGGGACGGGAGTTCGTCGTCTACGACGCCAAGACCGGCGAGGACATCACCCGTTCGGTGCTGACCCAGATCATCCTCGAGGAGGACAGCAAGGGACGCAACCTCCTGCCGATCGGCTTTCTGCGCCATCTGATCAGCTTCTACGACGACAGCCTCAAGACCCTCCTGCCCCGCTACCTCGAACTCAGCATGGAGAACTTCGCCCGCCACCAGGACCAGATGCGCGCCTACATGGAGCGCACCTTCGGCAGCTTCTTCCCGGTCCAGCAGTTCGAGGAGCTCACCCGGCAGAACCTCGCCCTGTTCCAGCAGGCGGCGAACATGTTCAATCCCTTCACCGCCGAGACGAAGGCGGAGCGCCCGGAGCGGGGCGCGCGGAAGGAGGCGGGGGAAGCGGAGGAGGAGGAAGTCGCGTCCGAAGCGCAGGCGCTGGGCGAGGAGGTGCGCGAGCTGCGTCGGCAGATGGAGCTGCTGCAGCGTCAGATCGACGCACTGACCCGCAATCGCAATGGCGGTCAGCGGAGCAGCGGCGGCGGGAAGCGGTAGCGGTCGGCGATCCGTTCCCGGCTTCAGCGCACGAAGGAAACCTGCAGGCTCCAGAAACGCTCGAGCCGCATCAGCACCTTGTTGATCTGCTCCAGATCCTCCGGCTTGATGCCGGTTTCCGCCAGTTCGCTGGCGTTGCGTTCGTAGAGCTTGTCGATCTCGCGGATGAGCCCGAGTCCCTTCTCGGAGAGCCGGACCCGGGTCATGCGGCGGTCGTGAGCGGACCGTTCCTGGATGAGATAGTCGTTTTCCACCAGCTTCTTGACATTGTAGGAGACGTTGGAGCCGAGATAGTAGCCGCGCAGCGTCAGTTCGCCGACGGTCAGCGTTTCCTCGCCGATGTTGAAGAGGATGAGGGTCTGGACGTTGTTGATGTCCTCGACCCCGAGACGGTCGAGCTCGGCCTTGATCACGTCGAGGAACCGGCGGTGCAGCCGTTCGATCAGCCGAGATGTCAGAAGATACTGCTCTTTCACGTCTGCCTCGATGAGATGCGCCCGATTTCGCTACACGCCGGAAGAAACCGGCACCGGCGATGATTCAACCGCCGCTACAGCCTGCCGGCAATCATCTTTATTATCGCGGAAAAATCCAGCCCTTCCTTTCCCGCCGCGGCGAACAGGGCGTAGAGCTGGCAGGCCTCCGCCCCGAGCGGGGTCGCCGCTCCCACCGCCGCCGCGGTCTCCTGGGCCAGCCGCAGATCCTTGAGCATCATCGCCGCGGTGAAGCCCGGCCGGTAATCCCGGTTGGAGGGCGCCGCCGGCACCGGTCCCGGCACCGGGCAGTAGCTGGTGAGCGACCAGCACTGACCGGAGGAGCGGGAGCTGATCTCGAACAGCTTGTCGGCGGCGAGCCCCAGCTTCTCGGCCAGCAGGAAGGCCTCGCAGACCGAGATCATCTGGATCCCGAGCATCATGTTGTTGCAGATCTTGGCCGCCTGGCCGGTGCCGGCGGCGCCGGCGTGGATCACCGCCTTGCCCATCTTTCGGAGGACCGGCTCGGCGCGCGCGAAGACCTCCGCCTCACCGCCGACCATGAAGGTCAGGCTGGCCGCCTCGGCCCCCGCGACCCCACCCGAGACCGGCGCGTCGAGCATCGCCAGCCCCCGGGCCCGGGCCGCCGCGTGAACGGCGCGGGCGGTCTCGACGTCGATGGTCGAGCAGTCGATCAGCACCGCCCCCCGCGGCGCGTTGTCGAGCACCCCGCCGTCCGCGAGGTAGACCTCCCGCACCTGCGGGCCGGCGGGCAGCATGGTGATCACCATCTCGGCGTCGGCCACCGCCCGGTCGAGTTCCTCGACCGTCTCCAGACCCGCCGCCTCCGCCCGCTCCCGCGCCGCCGCCACCAGGTCGTGGCCGCGCACCGCGAAGCCCGCCTTGCGGAGATTGAGGGCCATCGGCAGGCCCATGTTGCCGAGGCCGACGAAGCCGATCCGTGTCATCTCTTCCTCCCGTGGGCGGCGCCGCCGCCTAGACTTCCTCCCAGTCGAACGCGAGATCGCCCTCCGGCAGCGGGGCGAAACAGGCCTCCACCGCCTCGTCGGGCACCGCCCGCGGATCGGGCCAGGTCCATTGCGGATTGCGATCCTTGTCGACGAGCAACGCCCGCACCCCTTCGGCGAACTCGCGTCCCTCCAGGAAACGGTGGACGATCCGGTATTCGAGCGCCAGAGCCTCGGCGAAATCCGCGAGTCCCGCCCCGCGCCGGAGCTGGGCACAGGTGACCCGCAGCGCGAAGGGGGATTTTTCCCGCAGGATGTCGAGCTGGGCGGCACCGAAACCGCTCGGATCGGCTTCCAGCGCGTCGAGAATGGCGAACAGATCCCCGCCGGCGAACAGGGCGTCGATCACCGCCCGCCGCTCCTCGAGCGGCGCCGGCGCGGGCTCGGGTCGCGTGCCGAGATCGCTCAGCAGTTCGCCGAGCACCGTCTCCACGCGATCGGCCGGTGCCGCGGCCAGCTCCTCCTCGAACAGAGACAGCCGTTCGGCGGGAAGGTGATGGGTAGCGATCCCGGCGTCGAGGCAGTCGGCGGCCCGCAAGCGGGTTCCGGTGAGGCCGAGATACATGCCGAGTTCCCCCGGCAGCCTGGGCAGGAACCAGGTTCCGCCGACGTCGGGGAAGAACCCGATCCCCGTCTCCGGCATGGCGAAGAGGGTGTTTTCGGTGACGATGCGATGGCTGCCGTGCACCGAGATGCCGACCCCGCCCCCCATCGTGATGCCGTCGCAGAGGGCGATGTAGGGTTTGGGAAAGTTCCGGATCCGCCAGTTCATCCGGTATTCGTCGCGGAAGAAGCCGGCGGCGGCCGCCACCCCCTCGCGCCCGCGGATCTCGATCACCTTGCGGATGTCGCCCCCGGCGCAGAAGGCGCGGCCCGGGACCGCCTTGACGAGCACCGCGCCGATCGCCGGATCGGCACGCCAGGCGGCGAGCGCCCGGCTCATGCGGCGCACCATGTCGCGGGTGAGGGCGTTCAGGGCGTGCTGGCGGTCGAGCACGAGGATGCCGAGGGCACCCCGGCGCTCGACCCGGATCTCGGTGGTTTCCGTCATCTCCTTCCCGTTGCCGTCGTCAGAGTCGATCGAGCAGATGGCGGGCGACGATCACCCGCATGATCTCGTTGGTGCCCTCGAGGATCCGATGGACCCGGGCGTCCCGCAGCAGCCGTTCCACCTCGTATTCGCGGATGTAGCCGTAGCCGCCGTGGAGCTGCAGCGCCTCGTCGATCACCCGGTAGCAGAGGTCGGTGGCGAAGCGCTTGGCCATCGCGCAGGCCACCGTCGCGTCGGCGGCGCCGCGATCGAGTTTGTCCGCGGCCCGCCAGATCATCAGCCGCGAGGCCTCGAGATCGGTGGCCATGTCGGCGAGGCGGAAGCGGACGGCCTGGAAATCGGCGATCGGACGACCGAACTGACGCCGCTCGCGGACATGGGCCAGCGCCCGCTCGAAGGCGCTGCGGGCCGCCCCCAGCGAGCAGGCGGCGATGTTCACCCGCCCGCCGTCGAGGGCCTGCATGGCGATCCTAAAGCCCTGCCCCTCCTCGCCCAGCCGGTTGGCGACCGGAACCCGGCAGTCCTCGAAGATCACCTGGCAGGTGGGCTGCGAATGCCAGCCCATCTTCTTTTCCTGGGCGCCGAAGGAGAGACCCGGGGTGTCCTTCTCCACCACCAGGGCGCTGACCCCCCGCGCCCCTTCGCCGCCGGTCCGACACATCACGACATAGAGGTCGCTGCGCCCGCCGCCGGAGATGAAGGCCTTGGTGCCGTCGAGGATGTAGTGGTCACCTTCGCGCCGGGCCCGGGTCCGCAGGCTCGCGGCATCCGAGCCCGCGCCGGGCTCGGTCAGGCAGTAGCTCGCGAAGCTTTCCATGGTGACGAGCTCGGGCAGCCAGCGCCGGCGCTGGGCGGGGGCGCCGAAGCGGTCGATCATCCAGGCGACCATGTTGTGGATCGAGATGTAGGCGGCGGTCGAGGGACAGGCCGCGGCCAGCTCCTCGAACAATATCGCCGCATCGAGCCGGCCGAGGCCGCTGCCACCCACATCCTCGCCCACGTAGATGCCGGCGAAGCCCAGCGCCGCCGCCTCCCGCAGCACCTCCTCGGGAAACTCCTCGGCCTCGTCCCAGCGGCGGGCGTTCGGGGCCATCCGCTCGCGAGCGAAAGCCTCCGCCGCCGCTTTGAGTGCCGCGCGATCCTCGTCGAGTTCGAACTGCACCGGCCACTCCCCGCGTTGTCCGCCGCCGAGGTAACCGGCGGCCTTCCCGCCGTCAATGCGGCCGCGCGGAACCCGGCAGCGGCCTTCAGCCGCGCTCCCGCAGCCGGGCCGCCACCTCGAGGGCGGCGTAGGTCAGAATGGCGTCGGCGCCGGCGCGTTTGATCGACAGCAGCGCCTCGTCCATGCAGGCCGCACCGTCGAGCCAGCCGCGTTCGGCCGCGGCCTTGATCATCGCATATTCGCCCGAGACGTGATAGGCGAAGGTCGGCATCCGGAAGCTGTCCTTGAGGATCCGGATGACGTCGAGATAGGGCAGGCCCGGCTTGACCATCAGCATGTCGGCCGCCTCCGCGATGTCGAGCGCCGCCTCGCGGACGGCCTCGGCGCTGTTGGCCGGATCCATCTGGTAGGTCTTCTTGTCGGCGGCGCCGAGGGCGCTCGCCGAACCCACCGCGTCGCGGAACGGGCCGTAGAAGGCGGAGGCGTATTTGGCGGCGTAGGAAAGCACCAGCGTGCCGTCGAAGCCGGCCTCGTCGAGGGCTCCCCGGACCGCGCCGATGCGCCCGTCCATCATGTCCGAGGGGGCCACCACGTCGCAGCCCGCGGCGGCGAGGCAGACCGCCTGGCGGGCCAGTGCGGTGAGCGTCTCGTCGTTGACGACGACGCCGTCGCGGACGATCCCGTCCTGACCGTGGGTGGTATAGGGATCGAGGGCGACATCGCCGATCAGCCCGATTTCCGGCAGGCGATCCTTGAGATGGCGCATCGCCCGGCAGACCAGATTGTCGGGATTCCAGGCCTCCTCGCCGGCCTCGCTCTTGCGCTCCGGCGGGGTCACCGGGAACAGGGCGAGGGCCGGGATCCCGAGCTCGAGACAGCGTTCCGCCACCGCCGGCAGGAGATCCACCGACAGCCGCTCGACCCCGGGCATGGAAGGCACCGGCTCGCGCCGACCTCGACCCTCGAGCACGAACAGCGGCAGGATCAGATCCGCGGGATGCAGCCGGTTCTCCGCCACCAGCCGGCGGCTCCAGCCGTACCGGCGCAGCCGCCGCATGCGGGTGCGCGGAAAGGGAGGCTGGGGCGGAAGGGAATGCGGGAACCCGCTCAAGGCGTTCGCCCCGTCGCTGGAGATTGCCGTTCGCGGTTATGTAACGCCCGCGGCGACCGCAGGCAATCGCCTCACCGCGGTCCGCCCCCCCGCCCCTCCGGCCGGCCGCCGGTCGAACGGTTCGTCGAGGCCCGCCCTCGGGAGCGGCTCGACCGACGGATCGCCGCGATGGTCGTGATGGGCGATCACCAGGAGCAACTCACCGCCGGGACCCGGGCCGCCATTCTCCTCGCCTTCCTGCCGGTCTCGGCGATCCGGTGGCGGTGGTGCCACCGCCGGTGAGCCACGGGCCGACGGCGAAGTGGCGGAAGCCGCGTCCCGCTGCTAGAAGGACGCCGTTTCCCGAGGAGCCGCAGGCAGCCGGTGTCGATGTCCGAACCCATCGTCGAGATCCGCGAGGTTTCCAAGACCTTCGTGCGGGAGCTCGATTTTTCCGAGCGGGTCGCCAATCTCCTCGGCGCCCGCTACCGCCCCACCGTGGTGCGGGCGGTCGACCGGGTGAGCCTGTCGGTGAGCCCCGGCGAGGTGGTGGGGCTCGTCGGCGAATCCGGCTGCGGGAAATCGACCCTCGGGAGAATGGTGGCGGGAGTGCTGGAGCCGACCGCCGGCGAGGTGCTGTTCCGGGGGCGCAGCCACGACGACAGCAGCCGGACGGCTCGCCGGGACACCGCCCTCAAGGTCCAGATGATCTTCCAGGATCCCTTCGCCTCCCTCAATCCCCGCCTCAGGGTCGGCGAGATCATCGGCGAAGCGCCCCTCTACCACGGTCTCGTCTCCCGCGCCGAGCTGGAGGAGCGGGTGGCCGGGCTGATGCGGCGGGTGGGGCTCGATCCCGCCTATGCGCGCCGCTATCCGCACCAGTTCTCCGGCGGCCAGCGGCAGCGGATCGGGATCGCCCGGGCGCTGGCGGTGGAACCGGAATTCCTCGTCTGCGACGAGGCGATCGCCGCCCTCGACGTCTCGATCCAGGCCCAGATCCTCAATCTCTTCATGGAGCTCCGGCGGGATCTCGGCCTGACCTATCTCTTCATCAGCCACGATCTCGGGGTGGTCGAACACATTTCCGACCGCATCGCGATCATGTATCTGGGCCGGCTGGTCGAGCTCGCCGACACCGAGGAACTCTACCGCCGCCCCAACCATCCCTACAGCCGGGCGCTGCTCGAGGACGTGCCACGACTCGACGCCGGGCGCCGGCGCTTCCGCCCCATCAAGGGCGAGATCCCCTCGCCCGTCGCCCCGCCCCCGGGCTGCCATTTCCATCCCCGCTGCCCGCACGCCTTCGCCCGCTGCCGGACCGAGGCCCCGGTGCTGCGGGAGATCGCCCCGGGCCATTTCGCCGCCTGCCATCTCAACGATGCCGGCTGAGGCGGGAGCGCGGATCCCCCTCGATCCGCCGGTCGCTTTCGCCCATATTGCGGCGGTGACGGACCGGCGCGTCCGGCATCCCGACGGTTCCGCGCGGAGCCCGCTCGAAGCGTGACCATCACGACGCCGCACGTCTTCTTCATCACCCCGCCGGCGCCCTGCCCCTATCTGGAGGGTCGCATGGAGCGCCGCGTGGTGGCCTCTCTCGACGAGTTGCCGGCGGACGCCTTCGACACCCTCACCACCGCCGGTTTCCGCCGCAGCCAGCGGTTCGTCTACAAGCCCAACTGCATCGGCTGCCAGGCCTGCGTCTCGGTGCGCATTCTCGCCCGGCGCTTCGTCTGGACCCGGAGCTTCCGCCGGATCCGGGCCCGCAACCGCGATCTGCTGGTGAGGGAAAAGGCGCCGCGGGTGACCGAGGAGCAGTACCTCCTCTTCAGTCGCTATCTCGACCAGCGGCACACCGAAGGCGGCATGCAGGGGATGCGCTTCGAGGAATACCGCGAGATGGTCGAGGACGGCACCCCCGGCACCCGGCTGATCGAGTTCCGCGACCGCGGGGGACGGCTTCTCGCGGTCTCCCTCACCGACCGGGTCGCCGACGGGCTCTCCGGCGTTTACAAGTTCTTCGATCCTTCGGAACGCCGCCGCAGCCTCGGAACCGAGATCGTCCTCTGGCACGTGCAGCGGGCCTGCGAGCTGGGTCTGCCCCACGTCTATCTCGGCTACTGGATCGCCGGCTGCCGCAAGATGGAATACAAATCCCGCTTCGGGCCGCTGGAGCGGCTCGCGGGCGCGAGCTGGGTGCCGTTCGCCCCCGGCGGGGAGACGCGACCCCCGGCCCCTTGATTCGCGATCCGCATTTGCCGACTGTGCGCCCGAACCGAGGCGGTGGCCGTCGCCGGGCGACGGCCCGGGAGGCCGCCTCCCCAGCGACAGGAGGGAATGCCCGATGAAGAACGTCAAGCGTCGCGATTTCGTCACCAAGGCGGCGGTGGCCGGGGCCACCGGCGCCCTCGCCGCGAGCTCGAGCTTCCCGAAACCGGCCGTCGCCCAGGGCACCATCAGATGGCGGATGGTCACCACCTGGCCCAAGAACTTCCCCGGCCTCGGCACCGGCGCCAATCTGCTCGCCCGGATGATCGGCGAAATGTCCCAGGGCCGTCTCGAGGTGGAGGTGTTCGGCGCCGGCGAGATCGTCCCCGCCTTCGAGAGCATGGACGCGGTCTCCAGCGGGACGGTGGAGATGGGGCACGGCGCCCCCTACTACTGGAAGGGCAAGGTCCCGGCCTCGCAGTTCATCGCCTCGCTGCCCTTCGGCCTCACCGCCCAGGAGCAGAACGCCTGGTTCTATTACGGGGGCGGCCAGGAGCTGGCCGACCGGGTGTACGCCGAGATGGGGACCAAGTTCTTCCCCTCCGGCAACACCGGCGTCCAGATGGGGGGCTGGTTCAACAAGGAGATCAACGGCCTCGAGGATTACGACGGCCTCAAGATGCGCATTCCCGGCCTCGGCGGCGAGGTGGTCAAGGCGGCCGGCGGCATCGTCGTCAACCTGCCGGGCGGCGAGATCCCGCCGGCGCTGCAGTCGGGGGCCATCGACGCCACCGAATGGGTGGGCCCCTACAACGATCTCGCCTTCGGCCTCTACAAATCGGCCAAGTTCTACTACTACCCGGGTTGGCACGAGCCGGCGACGGTGCTCGACTGCTTCGTCAACCTCAAGGCCTGGGAGAGCCTGCCGGCCGATCTCCGGGCGATCGTCGAGGGCGCCAACCGGGCGGTGAACCTGGCCGTGCTCAGCGAGTTCCAGGCCCGCAACAACGACAGTCTCGACGTGCTGATCAACAAGCACGGGGTGGTGCTCAAGAAGTTCCCCGACGAGGTCCTGAACGGGCTCGGCGGTCTCGCCGGCGAGGTGCTGACCGAGCTCGCCGACCAGGATCCGCTGTCGCGGGAGGTGCTGGACAGCATTCTCGATTTCCGCCGCAAGCTCATCGCCTGGACCAAGGTGTCCGAGCAATCCTACATGACGGCGCGGCTGCTGCCCTTCGCCTACGCCAAGTCGAGCGCGGGCTGAGCACCCGCCCGCTCCGGACCCGCGGAAGGCGGCCCTGCGGGGCCGCCTTCCCTTCCGGGGTCAGCCGAACAGGAGATCCGGGAGCCAGGTCACCAGTTCCGGGAAGGCGGCGATCACCGCCAGCCCGGCGAGCTGGAGAACGACGAAGGGAATGATGCCGCGATAGATGTCCATGGTGGTGACCTCGCGCGGCGCCACTCCCCGCAGATAGAACAGGGCGAAGCCGAAGGGCGGGGTCAGGAAGCTGGTCTGCAGGTTGATGGCGATCATCACCCCCAGCCAGACCGGATCCAGGCCCATCATCAGCAGCACCGGCCCGACGATCGGCACCACCACGAAGACGATCTCGATGAAGTCGAGAAAGAAGCCGAGGACGAACATCAGCGCCATGACCATGAACATGGCGCCGAAAGCCCCACCCGGCATGTTGTGCAGCACGTCGGTGACGATCTCCTCGCCGCCGAGGCCGCGGAAGGTGAGGGAAAACACCGAGGCGCCGAGGAGGATGACGAACACCATGGAGCTCACCATGGTGGTCTGGCGCATCACCTCGCGGAGGATCCGGAGATCGAGCTGGCGGCGCATCAGGGCGAGCAGCATCGCCCCGACACTGCCGACGGCCGCGGATTCGGTCGGTGTGGCGATCCCCAGCAGGATCGAACCCAGGACGGCGACGATGAGCAGACCCGCCGGCACCACCGCGACCATCACCCGGCGCCCGAGTCCCTCCCGCCCCTCGCCGATCTCCACCAGCGCCGGCGCCGCCCGGGGCCGGAAGAAGGCGACCCCCGCCTCGTAGAGGAGGTAGAGCGCCACCAGCACGAGCCCGGGGAGCATCGCGCCGGCGAACAGATCGACCACCGAGACCGGCTCCGGGGCGAAATTGCCGAGGGCGAGCTGGGCCTGGGTGTTGGCCCCCTGGAGGATGTCGCCGAGGATGACGAGAACGATCGAGGGCGGGATGATCTGGCCCAGGGTCCCGGAGGCGCAGATGGTGCCGCAGGCGAGCTTGGGATCGTAGCCCGCCTTGAGCATGGTGGGCAGGCTCAGGAGGCCCATGGTGACCACGGTGGCGCCGACGATGCCGGTCGAGGCCGCGAGCAGCATGCCGACGATGGTCACCGAAAAGGCCAGCCCCCCGCGCAGGGTGCCGAACAGGAGGCCCATCGTTTCCAGGAGTTGCTCGGCGATCTTCGAGCGTTCCAGCATCACGCCCATGAAGACGAACAGGGGCACCGCCACCAGCACCTCGTTGACCATCACCCCGAAGTAGCGCGACGGCAGGCCGCCCAGCAGGCGCATGTCGAACTCGCCCATGCCCCAGCCGATGGTGGCGAAGGCGAGTGCCGTGCCGGCCAGCGAGAAGGCCACCGGAAAGCCCAGCAGCAGGACCCCGCAGGTGGCGGCGAGCATCAGGAGGCTCAGGATCTCGCCGGTCATCGGGCGTCCGTCGCGTCCTGGGCGGTCAGGAGGTCGCCCCGCCCGCGCAGGGCGAGAAGGGCCTTGGCGGCGAGGGACAGCCCCTGCAGCCCGACGAGGCCGGCGAACAGCAGGATCGCCGTCTTCAGGAGGAACAGCCCCGGCAGCCCGCCCGCCTCCCGCGATTCCTCGAGCTTGCTCCAGGATTCGGCGACATAGGGCCAGCTCACGTAGAGGATCACGAGAACCAGGGGCATCAGCAGGAACAGCGAGCCCAGAAGATCGACCCAGGCCTTGTAGCGGATCCCAGCCGGCCGGTAGAACACGTCGACCCGGACGTGGCCGTTGTGCAGCAGGGTGTAGCCGGCGCCCAGCATGAACACGAGCCCGTGCATCCAGATGTAGGTCTCCTGCACCCAGACGAGGCCCCAGTTGAAGCCGTAGCGCATCACCGCCACGGTGAAGGTCACCAGCACCATGGCCAGGGTCAGCCAGGAGACGGCCCGGCCCACCGCCTCGTTGAGGCGATCGACCCCCCTGGCGAAGGCTTCGAGCTTGTTCATCGGCATGCCCTGTTCTATGGCCGGCCCGGGAGCGGCCGCCGCCGCGCCGGCCCCTGCTTACACGCGGTGGCGGGAACTGGCCAGACGGCGCGGCCGCGCGGGCCGGAAGGGAACCGTCAGCGGAAGGGTGGAAGGATGTCGGGAACGTTCAGGGCGCTCGTGCTCCACCGCGAGGAGGAGGGCGGCATCGTCGCGCGGCTCGAGGAGCTGTCGGAAACGGCCCTGCCGGCGGGCGAGGTGCTGGTCGAGGTCCTCTATTCCTCGCTCAACTACAAGGACGGGCTGGCGATCACCGGTGCCGGCAAGATCGTCCGCGAGTTCCCGTTCGTGCCGGGAATCGACCTGGCCGGTCGGGTCCGGGAATCGGCGGTGGCCGACTACCGTCCCGGGGATCTAGTGCTGCTGACCGGCTGGGGGGTGGGCGAACGCCACTGGGGCGGTCTCGCCGAACGCGCCCGGGTCCGGGCGGAATGGCTGCTGCCCCTGCCCGAGGGGCTCGATCCTAAACGGGCGATGACCATCGGCACCGCCGGCTTCACCGCCATGCTCTGCGTCATGGCCCTGGCCGAGCAGGGGGTCGCGGCGGGCGGCGGCGAGCTGCTGGTCACCGGCGCCGGCGGCGGCGTGGGATCGATCGCCACCGCCCTGCTGGCACGGCGCGGGTACCGGGTGGCGGCGGTCACCGGCCGGCCCGACCTCGCCGGCTATCTGCGCGATCTCGGTGCGGCCGAGATCCTGGAGCGGGCGGGCGTACTGGACAGCGGCAGGGGACCGCTGGCCTCGCAGCGCTGGGCCGGCGCCGTGGACACGGTGGGCGGGGCGGTCCTGGCGGCACTCCTGAAGGCGCTGCGCTACGGCGGGACCGTCACCGCCTGCGGTCTCGCCGGCGGCGCGGATCTGCACACCACCGTCTTTCCCTTCATCCTGCGGGGGGTGAAGTTGATCGGCATCGACTCGGTGTACTGCCCGCGCGAGCGCCGTCTCGAGGCCTGGCGGAACCTGGCGCGGGAACTCGATCCGACCCTGCTCGATCAAATCACGACGGTGGTTCCGCTGGAAAAAGCGGCCGAGACCGCACGAGGATTTCTCGAGGGCAAGATCCGCGGCCGGGTGGTCGTCGCCGTCGGCGAGGAAAACTGAAGAATTCACCGACGACTTTGCATTGCAAGGTCGCGGTGACGTGGTATAAGCGCGCCGATCCTTCGATCGGCGCCGGCGGGAGATGTCGTCGTTGGCGTCTCGCCGCCATCCGCAGCGAGCCATGCCGACTGTATTCGTGCTCAACGGTCCCAATCTCAACCTTCTCGGTACGCGCGAGCCCGAGATCTACGGCCGTCTCACGCTCGAGGAGATCGCCGCCGGCTGCCGCGAGACAGGCCGGCGGCTGGGGCTGGACATCGTCTTCCGGCAGACCAATTCGGAAGGCGAGCTGGTGACCTGGATCCAGGAGGCGATCGGCGAGGCCGCGGCGCTGGTGATCAACGCCGCCGCCTACACCCACACCTCGGTGGCGGTGCTCGACGCGCTGCGGGCGTTTTCCGGGCCGATCGTCGAGGTGCATCTCTCCAATCCTCACCGGCGGGAAGGCTTCCGTGCCCGGTCCTACGTGTCGCCGGTCGCGGAAGGCGTGATCTGCGGCTTCGGCGGCACCGGCTACCGGCTGGCGCTCGAGGCCGTCGCCGAAATCCTGCGGGACCGCCCGCGGACCTCCCACCGCGAAACGTGAACATGGCCAGCATCGACATCGACATCGCCTATATCGAAAAGCTCGCCGAGCTCCTCGAGCGCACCGGTCTCACCGAGATCGAGATCGGCCAGGGCGAGACCCGGCTCCGGGTCGCCCGCCAGCTCCAGGCGCGGCTCGAATACGCCCCGCCGCCACCCGCTCCGCCCGCCGCCGCGGCGGAGGCTCCGGCCCCGCCACCGGTGGCCGAGACGGCCCCGCCCCCGGGCGATGCCGGGGCGGTGACCGCGCCGATGGTGGGGACCGTCTATCTGGCCCCCGAACCGGGCGCCGATCCCTTCGTCCGGGTCGGCGACCGGGTCCAGGAGGGCCAGACCCTGCTGATCATCGAGGCGATGAAGGTGATGAACACGATCCGCGCGCCGCGCGCCGGGGTGGTGACCCGGATCCTGGTCGAGAACGCCCAGCCGGTCGAGTTCGGCGAGCCGCTGCTGGTCATCGAGTGAAGCGCGCGCCGTGATCCGCAAGCTGCTGATCGCCAACCGGGGGGAAATCGCGCTGCGGGTGCTGCGGGCCTGCCAGGAGCTCGGCATCGCCAGCGTCGCCGTCCATTCCACCGCCGACACCGACGCCATGCACGTGCGCCTGGCCGACGAAAGCGTCTGCATCGGCCCGCCGCCGGCCAAGGACTCCTACCTCAACGCCGCCGCGATCCTCGCCGCCGCCGAGATCACCGGCGCCGACGCCATCCATCCGGGCTACGGTTTTCTTTCGGAAAACGCCGATTTCGCCCAGATGGTCACCGAACACGGCTTCACCTTCGTCGGCCCGGCCGCCGAGCACATCCGGATGATGGGCGACAAGGTGGAGGCCAAGCGGCACATGCGCCGTCTCGGGGTGCCGGTGGTGCCGGGCAGCGACGGCCCGGTGGCCGAGGAGGAAGAGGCGCGGCTGCTGGCCGGGGAGATCGGCTATCCGGTGCTGGTCAAGGCGGTGGCCGGCGGCGGCGGACGCGGCATGGTGGTGGTCCGCGACGACAGCGAGCTCGCCCGCGCCCTCAACATCGCCCGCAACGAGGCGCGCGCCGGCTTCGGCGACGACCGCGTCTATCTCGAGAAGTTCCTCGACCGTCCGCGCCACATCGAGGTGCAGGTGCTGGGCGATCTGCACGGCAACGTGGTCCATCTCTTCGAGCGCGACTGCTCGATCCAGCGGCGCCACCAGAAGGTCGTCGAGGAGGCCCCCTCGCCGGTGCTCGACGAAGCCGAACGCCGCGAGATCGGCGCCACGGTGGCGGCGGCGATGGCCGAGCTCGGCTATGTCGGCGCCGGCACCGTCGAGTTCCTCTACCAGGACGGCGCCTTCCATTTCATCGAGATGAACACCCGGCTCCAGGTCGAGCATCCGGTGACCGAGATGATCACCGGGATCGACATCGTCCGCGAGCAGATCCGGGTCGCCGCCGGCCTGCCCCTCGGCTTCGACCAAGAGGGCGTGCGTCTCTGCGGCCACGCCATCGAATGCCGGATCACCGCCGAGGATCCCGACACCATGCTGCCGGCACCGGGACGGGTGGAGGCCTACCATCCGCCGGGCGGCCCGGGAGTGCGGATCGATTCGGCGCTCTATGCCGGCTACCGGGTGCCGCCCTTCTACGACAGCCTGATCGCCAAGCTGGTGGTCCACGACGCCGACCGGCAGCAGTGTCTGCGGCGGCTCGCGCGCAGTCTCGGCGAATTCGTGATCGACGGTATGCCGTCGACGCTTCGCCTCTTGCGCGAGATCGTCGAAAGTGAGCAAATGCACGGCGGGGATTACGATATCGGCTGGCTCGAGCGATTCCTCGAGCAGCGTCGGAAGTAGATTCGCCCGCGCCGTCGCGTTCGCTCGGATGTCGAAATGCAGGCACTGCCGCCGGAACTCATCATAAGTGCTTATGCAAACGGACTTTTTCCCATGGCGCGGGACCGACACGATCCGGCGATCCACTGGCTCGATCCGATCCGCCGCGGCATCCTTCCGATCGACGCCTTCCACATTCCCCGCCGTCTCGCGAAGACGCTGCGCCGCGCCCCCTTCGAGATCCGCATCGACACCGCCTTCCCGGAGGTCGTCCGGGCCTGCGCCGAGCCGACACCGGACCGGCCCCGCACCTGGCTCAACGACGAGCTCATCGAGGCCTATGTGGCGATGGCCGCACGCGGCTTCGCCCACAGCATCGAATGCTGGAAGGACGACCGGCTGGTGGGGGGTCTCTACGGGGTGGTGCTGGGCGCCGCCTTCTTCGGCGAGAGCATGTTCAGCCGGGTGCGGGACGCCAGCAAGGTGGCCCTGGTCGAACTCGTCTGCCGGCTGCGGGCGGGCCGTTTCGAGCTGCTCGACACCCAGTTCGTCACCGATCATCTGAAGCGCTTCGGCGCCATCGAGATCAGCCGGCAGGACTATCGGATCCGCCTGCGGCGGGCGATCGTCAAGCACGCCGTCTTCCCGCGCGAAGGCTATTCGTTCGCCTTCCGGGAATTCGGCAGGAGCAGGAGATCCGGCGGCAGGGGCGTGGACGCCGGCTCACCCGCGGCCGCCGGGCCCGCGGCCGGATCCCCGGATGCCGCCTCCTCCGGCAGCGCCTCCTCGCAGTCCAGCACCCAGACGTCGTAGACCGGATGCTCGAGGGCCGAGAGGGAGGGGCTGGAGGCGAACATCCAGCCGCTGAACACCCGCTCCGGCGGCCGCCCCGGATCGACCGCGTCGATCTGCAGGAAGGCGGCGCTCTCGGGAGGCTCCACCGGCGGCGTCTCGTAGCAGGCCCGGGCGGTGATCTCGAGGGTGCCGAAGCGCACCAGCTCGCCGATCCGGGCGGTGAAGGTGGAGATCCGGGCGGTGATCTTGTCGAGCCCCTGGAGGACCACCACCGCATGGGGCTCCTCGATGGCGGCCCCGACGGGAGCCGGGGCCAGCAGCAGCGCCAGGAGGCCGCCGGCCAAGGCCCTCATGGCCGCTGTCCGCCTTCCGCCTGGCTGCCGAAGATGTAGCGGCCGAGAAGATCCTCGAGATTGACCGGCGACTGGGTGAAGGTGATGCGCCCGCCCGGGGGCAGCAGATCCTCCTCGGCGCCGGGGATGATCGACAGATACTTGCCGCCGAGCAGTCCCGAACTGACGATCGCCGCCGAGCTGTCGCGCGGCAGTTTGACGTCCTCGCGGACGCTGAACACCACCTCGGCCCGGTAGGTGTCGAGATCGAGCCGCTCCTCCACCACCTGCCCCACCCGGATGCCGCTCACCCGCACGTCGGCGCCGATCTCCAGCCCGTCGATGCGGTCGAAGGCGGCGCGCAGCAGATAGCCCTCGGGGGTGGCGAGATCGCTGCGGGTATAGGCCCAGGAAAGGAAGCCGAAGGCGACCAGCAGCACCGCGGCACCGAGCAAGGTTTCGACGATGTTACGCGACATGTCCCGTTCCCCGTTGCCGGTGCCGCCGTCCCCCGCCGTCCGCCTCGTTCCTCACGCCGTCTCCTCCTCGAGCCCGAGCAGCGCCCGGGCGAAGGCCTCGGGCGCGAACGGCTGCAGATCCTCGGCCGTCTCGCCGACGCCGATGGCATGTACCGGCAGACCGAAACGGCGCGCAAGGGCGACCACCACCCCACCCCTGGCGGTGCCGTCGAGTTTGGTGACGACGAGGCCGGTGACCTCCACCATCGCCCGGAAGGTTTCCACCTGATTGTGGGCGTTCTGGCCGGTGGTGGCATCGAGCACCAGCAGCACGTCGTGGGGCGCCGCGGGATCGAGCTTCTTGAGGACCCGCACGATCTTCGCCAGCTCGTCCATCAGCGCCTGCTTGTTGTGGAGGCGCCCGGCGGTGTCGATCAGCAGCACCTCGCAGCCTTCACGCCGGGCCCGCTCCAGGGCCTCGTAGGCGAGACCGGCGGCGTCCGCCCCGGGGCGCCCGCTCACCACCGGAACACCGCAGCGCTCGCCCCAGATGCGGAGCTGTTCCACCGCCGCGGCGCGGAAGGTGTCGCAGGCGGCGAGCATCACCCGCCGCCCCTCGGTCCGCATCCTGTGGGCCAGCTTGCCGATGGTGGTCGTCTTGCCGACCCCGTTGACGCCGGCCACCAGGATCACCTGCGGCCGGGCCTCCGGCCGCACCGGCAGGGGTTTCGCCACCGGCTCCAGGATGCGGGCGATGGCCGCGGCCAGGCTCGCCCGGATTTCCCGATCCTCCACCTCCCGGCCGAAGCGTTCCCTGGAGAGCTCGGCGATCAGCTCGGCCGCCGTCTCGACCCCGAGATCGGCCATGATCAGCGCCTCCTCGAGCTCCTCCAGAGCTTCCGCATCCAGCCGGCGACGGCGCAGCACGCCGGTGATCCGCTCCCGGAGACTGTTCGAGGAGCGCGCGAGCCCCTGTTTGAGACGCTGCAGCCAGCCGCGTTTTTCAGCCATCGCCCAGAGGCCTCGCGAGGAGCACACCGTCGGCGGCGCCGGTGATCGCCACCGTGGCGAGCCGTCCGGCCGGCAGCCGCGCCGGTGCTTCCAGCCGGGCGGGGGCGAAATGTTCGGTGTGGCCGCCGCCGTCGCGCTCGACCAGCAGCGACCGCCGGCGCCCCACCTCGGCGGCGAGGAACCGTTCCAGCCTCCGCTCGCCGGCGGCCCGGAGCCGGGCCGCGCGCTCCCGGCGCAAAGCCCGGGGGAGCTGCGGCATCCGCGCCGCCGGGGTGCCCGGCCGCGGCGAATAGGGGAAGACGTGGAGGAAGGTGAACCCCGCCTCCTCGACGAGATCGAGGGTGCGGGCGAACATCGCCTCCTCCTCGGTGGGGAAACCGGCGATCAGATCGGCGCCGAAAACGATGTCGGGGCGCCGCGCCCGCAACCGCCGGACCAGGCGCAGCACGTCGGCCCGCAGATGCCGCCGCCGCATCCGTTTGAGGATCAGATCGTCGCCCGCCTGCACCGACAGATGGAGATGGGGCATGAGCCGCCCCTCCTCGGCGAAGGCCGCTTCGAGCGCGGGATCGACCTCGGCGGGGTCGATCGAGGAAAGCCGCAGCCGCGGCAGTTCTGGCACCTCGCGCAGGATCCGCCGCACCAGATCGCCGAGCCGCGGCCGGCCCGCGAGATCGGCGCCCCAGGAGGTGAGATCCACCCCGGTGAGGACGATTTCCCGATGACCGTTGGCGACCAGGAGCCGGACCTGGGCGACCACCTCCGCCGCCGCCAGGCTGCGGCTCGGGCCACGACCGTAGGGGATGATGCAGAAGGTGCAGCGGTGATCGCAGCCCTGCTGGATCTGCACGAAGGCCCGCGTGCGCCCGTCGAAACCCTCGACCAGATGCCCGGCGGCCTCCCGCACCGCGGCGATGTCGGCGACCATCCGCCGCCCCACCCCGCCACCGGCGAGGGTGCGCCAGGTCTCGGGGCGCAGCTTTTCGCCATTGCCCAGCACGTGATCGACTTCCGCCATGGCGGCGTAACGATCGGGGTCGATCTGGGCGGCACAGCCGGTGACCACGATCCGGGCCCGCGGATGCTCGCGGCGGGCGCGGCGGATCGCCTGGCGGGCCTGGCGCTCGGCCTCGGCGGTGACCGCACAGGTGTGGACGATCACCAGATCGCCGAGACCGGCCTCCTGCGCATGGCGCCGCATCACCTCCGATTCGAAGGTGTTGAGACGACAGCCGAAGGTGACGATGCGGGGCGTGTCCATTCAGTCCGACACCAGTTCCTCGGGCCTGAAGCTGCCGCGAAAACAGTAGGCGGCGGGGCCGGTCATTTCCACCGCGCCCTCGCCCGGCCAGGCGATCTCCAGCGTGCCCCCGTCCAGCAGCAGACGGGCGCGCCCGGCGACCAGCCCCTTGCGCACCGCCGCCACCAGGGCGGCGCAGGCACCGCTGCCGCAGGCCGGGGTGAGACCGCTGCCGCGCTCGAATACCCGCAGACGGATCGCTTCGCCACCGCGAAGTTGGGCGAAGCCGACATTGACCCGCTCGGGAAACAGCGGGTGGCGTTCGATCCGCCGGCCGAGGCCCTCGACATCCAGCGCCTTCAGATCCGCGACGAAGAAGACGGCGTGCGGATTGCCCATGTTCACCGCGACCGGCGGCGGCAGGCCCGGCAGCTCGAGCGGCAGTGCCAGCGTATCACACGGCTCGGCCAAGGGAATCTCCCGCCAGTCGAACCGCGGCGGCGGCAACCGCACGGTGACGCGGCCATCCTCGCCCACCCGGCACGGGATCGCTCCGGCCGCGGTCTCCAGGAGCGGCTCCCGTCCCGCGCCCCGATCGGCCAGAAGCCGGGCGACGCAGCGGGTGGCGTTGCCGCAGGCTCCGGCCTCGCTGCCATCGGCATTGAAGAAGCGGAGCCGCGCCGTCGCCTCCTCGGCCGGCTCCAGCAGCACGAGCTGATCGAAGCCGATTCCCCGACGACGATCGGCGAGACGGGAGATCAGCCGGGCCTCGGGCGGCGCCATCCCGGGACGGCGCTTGAGGATCACGAAATCGTTGCCGCAGCCCTGCATCTTGACGAAGGGAACATCGTTCATGACGCGCTGCAATAGAGAGCAGAGAGGGGGCGAAGGCAACCCCGGGGCGGAACCGGAAGGGCCGCCCCGCCGGCGGCGCCGGGGGCCTGCTCCGGCCGGACCGCGACCGGCGGAAAGCCTTGACTTGGGCGGGTTCCGGCCCATAAAAACGGCCACTGCTTCGGGTGGCCGCCGAGCGGCGCCAAGCCATCACCTGCCCGTCACGACGCCTCGGACCCGGCGGGACCGAGCGCGCAGTTTCGCATGGAAAGCATGTTCGAGAACCTGACCAGCCGTCTCGGCACCGTGTTCGACCGCCTCAAGCGCCGCGGGGCGCTGCGGGAGAGCGATGTCGATGCAGCCCTGCGGGAGATCCGGGTGGCGCTGCTGGAGGCCGATGTGGCGCTGCCGGTGGTCAAGGATTTCGTCCGCGGCGTGCGCGAGAAGGCGGTCGGCCGGGAGGTGCTCAAGAGCGTCACCCCCGGCCAGATGGTGGTCAAGATCGTCCACGATCATCTGGTCGAACTCCTGGGCGGCAGCCACAGCGGGCTGCGGTACGGCCCGCCGCCCTCGGTGATCCTGATGGTCGGCCTCCAGGGCTCGGGCAAGACCACCACCAGCGCCAAGCTCGCCCGCCGCCTCGATCGGCGGGAGAAGAAGCGGGTACTGCTCGCCTCCCTCGACGTGCAGCGGCCGGCCGCCCAGGAACAGCTCGCGACATTGGCCCGCCAGGCGGAGGTCGCCTGCCTGCCGATCGTCGCCGGCGAGGATCCGGTGGCGATCGCCCGCCGCGCCCTGGAAACCGCACGGCGCGAAGGCTTCGACGTCGTCATTCTGGATACCGCCGGCCGTCTGCATATCGACGAGGCGCTGATGGGCGAGCTCGAGGCGGTGCGGGATCTGGCGCAGCCGGCGGAAACCCTGCTGGTGGCCGACGCCCTGACCGGCCAGGACGCGGTCAACGTCGCCCGCCAGTTCAACGAGCGGATCGGCATCTCCGGCATCGTGCTGACCCGGATGGACGGCGATGCCCGCGGCGGCGCGGCGCTGTCGATGCGCACGGTCACCGGCCGGCCCATCAAATTCGTCGGCACCGGCGAGAAGCTGGATGCGCTCGATCCCTTCCATCCCGAGCGCATGGCCTCGCGCATCCTGGACATGGGCGACGTGGTCTCGCTGGTGGAGAAGGTCGCCGAAACGGTGGATCGCGACGAAGCGGAGCGGATGGCCAGACGGATGGCCAAGGGCCGCTTCGATCTCAACGATCTCAGAAAACAGCTCCAGCAGATGCGCAGGATGGGCGGGATGAGCGGCATCCTCGCCCAGCTTCCCGGCATCGCCAAGATGAAGCAGCAGATCGCCAAGGCCAACATCGACGAGAAGATGATCCTCCGCCAGTGCGCGATCATCGATTCCATGACCCCGCAGGAGCGCCGTCGGCCGGAGATCATCCACGCCTCGCGCAAGCGTCGCATCGCGCGCGGTTCGGGCACCCAGGTGCAGGACGTCAACAAGCTCCTGAAACAGCACCGGCAGATGCAGGACATGCTCAAGCGCGCCAAGAAGGCGGGTGGCATCCAGAACCTGCTCGGCCGGGGACTGCCGCCCGGCATGCCGCCCCACTGAACCGATCACCAGAGAGGACGAGGAGTTTCCAGCGATGGCCGTACGCATCCGTCTCGCCCGGGGGGGCACCAAGAAGCGTCCCTTCTACCGCATCGTCGCCGCCGACTCGCGCAGCCCGCGGGACGGCCGCTTCATCGAGAAGCTCGGCACCTACAACCCCCTGCTGCCCGACGATCATCCCGAGCGGGTGACCCTGAACGAGGAGCGTATCCGCCACTGGCTCGCGCACGGCGCACAGTATTCCGACCGTGTCGCCCGGTTTCTCGACAAGGCGGGGATCGTCCCCGGCGCCACCCGCTTCCGCGGCACCGGCAAGCGGGCCCAGGAGATCGCCGCCAGGAAGAAGGCGGCGGAGGCGGAGGCGGCCGAGGCCTGAGCCTCCGGCGGCACGAGGCAGAGGCATGGCCGGCGACCGCGAGCGTCTCGTCTGCATCGCCCAGGTGGCGACCGCCCACGGCGTGCGCGGGGCACTCCGGCTGCGCTGCTTCACCGAGCGGCCGGAAAACGTCGCCGCCTACGGTCCGCTGCTCGACGCGACCGGGCGCGAGCTCCTGCGCATCCGGGTGACCGGGTCCTGGCGCGGCGGCGTCATCGTGAGCGCCGAGGGGATCCGCGACCGCGCCGCCGCCGAAGCGCTGCGCGGGCGCAAGCTCTATGTGCCCCGCAGTGCCCTGCCGCCGACCGAGGTGGAGGAATACTATCACGAGGATCTGGTCGGTCTGCGGGTGATCGACGAGGCCGGTGAACCCCTCGGGGAGGTTCTGGCGGTACAGGATTTCGGCGCCGGACCGCTCCTCGAAATCGGCCACGACCGGCGGGATTCGACGCTCCTGCCCTTCACCCGCGAGACGGTCCCGGAAATCGATCTCGAGCGTGGCCGTCTCGTGGTCGTGCGACCGCCGATGGTCGAGGCGGGACCGGCGGACGATCGGGAGACGATCCCGTGACCGCACCCTGGACCGCCACCGTCCTCACCATCTTTCCCGAGATGTTCCCGGGACCGCTCGGCTTGTCGCTGTCCGGCCGGGCGCTGACCGAGGGGGTGTGGAAGCTCCGGGCGGTCGATCTCCGGGACTATGCGCACGACCGCCATCGCAGTGTCGACGACACCCCCTTCGGCGGCGGCGCCGGCATGGTCATGCGGCCCGATGTGATCGCCCGGGCGGTGGACGATCTGGCCGCCGGCGGCATGGCCGGACCGCGCGTCTATCTCACCCCGCGCGGCGCGCGCCTGACCCAGGCGCAGGTCCGCGAATGGGCCGCGGGCCCCGGCCTGCTGCTCCTCTGCGGACGCTACGAGGGGGTCGATCAGCGGGTCGTCGAGGCCCGGGAGTTCACCGAGATCTCGATCGGAGATTTCGTCCTTTCCGGTGGCGAGATCGCGGCCATGGCGGTGATCGACGCCTGCGTGCGGCTGCTGCCCGGGGTGGTCGGCGATGCCGCCTCGCTGGAGGAAGAGAGTTTCAGCGAGGGGCTGCTCGAATACCCCCACTATACCCGGCCCCGGGTCTGGGAGGGTCGGGCGGTGCCGGAGGTGCTGCTGTCCGGCCATCACGCCGAAATCCGGGCCTGGCGCCGCCGTCAGGCGCTGGAGATCACCCGGCGGAGACGGCCGGATCTCTTGAATACGCTGTCCTGAGGATCCACAACACCGGTCGGGCGGGACGACCGGCAGAGCTTGCGGAGTGACGAGCCATGCACATCATCGAAGAACTCGAGAAGGATCAGATCGCGCGTCTGACCGCCGAGCGCCCGGTGCCCGACTTCCGTCCCGGCGACACGCTCCGGGTCAACGTCCGGGTGATCGAGGGCAACCGCGAACGCATCCAGGCCTTCGAGGGCGTCTGCATCGCCCGCCGCAACCGGGGTATCAACTCCTCCTTCACGGTCCGCAAGATCTCCTACGGGGAGGGGGTGGAACGCGTTTTCCCGCTCTACAGCCCGCGGATCGAGAGCATCGAGGTGGTGCGCCGCGGTCGCGTGCGTCGGGCCAAGCTCTATTATTTGCGCAGCCGACGCGGCAAGGCGGCCCGGATCGCCGAACGCCGCTACGAACCCGCCAAGACCGGCCAGAACGAGAAGACCGCGGCCGCCGAAGCCGGCGGCGAGGAATAGAACCGGCCGCGAGGCCGGGGGAGGAAAGCCGATGTCCGGGCCGAAAACCCTGTTCGCGAAGATCTGGGACGATCACGTGATCGAGGAGCAGGAGGACGGCACCTGCCTGCTCTACATCGATCGCCATCTGGTGCACGAGGTGACCAGCCCGCAGGCCTTCGAGGGGCTGCGCCAGAGCGGCCGGAAGGTCCGTCGCCCGGACGCCACCCTCGCGGTGCCCGACCACAATGTCCCGACCACCGACCGCTCGCGCGGCATCGCCGACGAGACCTCGCGCATCCAGGTGGAGACCCTGGAGAGGAACTGCGCCGAGTTCGGCATCCAGCTCTTCGATCCCCTCGATATCCGCCAGGGCATCGTCCATGTGATCGGGCCCGAACAGGGCTTCACCCTGCCCGGCACGACCATCGTCTGCGGTGACAGCCACACCAGCACCCACGGCGCCTTCGGGGCTCTGGCCTTCGGCATCGGCACCTCGGAGGTGGAACATGTCCTGGCCACCCAGACACTCCTGCAGAAGCGCCCCAAGACGATGCGGATCGCGGTCGAGGGAGAACTGCCACCGGGGGTCGGCGCCAAGGACGTGATCCTCGCCATCATCGGCCGGATCGGCACCGCCGGCGGTACCGGTCACGTCATCGAATACGCCGGCGAAGTGGTCCGCGGCCTGTCCATGGAAGGCCGGATGACGATCTGCAACATGTCCATCGAGGCCGGCGCCAGGGCCGGGCTGGTGGCCCCCGACGACAAGACCTTCGCCTATCTCGCCGGACGACCGATGGCCCCCAAGGGCGCCCTCTGGGAGCAGGCGGTGGCCTTCTGGCGCACCCTCCCCTCCGACGCGGGCGCGCGTTACGACAAGGAGGTGGTGCTCGACGCTTCCGAGATCGAACCGCTGGTCACCTGGGGCACCTCCCCCCAGGATGTGGTGCCGGTCACCGGCCGGGTGCCCGATCCGGCGGAGGAGAGCGATCCGCAGCGCCGGGCGGCGATGGAACGGGCGCTTTCCTACATGGGGCTCGAGCCCGGCACGCCGATCACCGAGATCCGCATCGACACCGTCTTCATCGGCTCCTGCACCAACGCCCGGATCGAGGATCTCCGGACCGTCGCCCGGATCGTCGAGGGACGCCGGGTGGCGCCCGGGATCCGCGCCCTGGTGGTCCCCGGCTCCGGCCTCGTCAAGCACCAGGCCGAGGAGGAAGGGATCGACCGCATCCTCCGCGATGCCGGCTTCGAATGGCGGGAACCCGGCTGCTCCATGTGCCTCGCCATGAACCCGGACAAGCTGGCCCCCGGAGAGCGCTGCGCCTCGACCAGCAACCGCAATTTCGAGGGACGTCAGGGCAAGGGCGGGCGCACCCATCTGGTGAGCCCGGCGATGGCCGCCGCCGCGGCCATCGAGGGCCGCTTCGCCGACGTCCGCAAGTTCCTCTGAGGGAGGCTCCGCCTTGGAACCGTTCTCGAAGCTCGAGGGCATCGCCGCACCGCTGCCGATGGTCAATGTCGACACCGACAAGATCATCCCCGCCCACTGGCTCAAGACCATCGAGCGCAGCGGCCTCGGGGTGGGCCTGTTCGAGAGCCTGCGCTACCGCGAGGACGGCAGCGAGGCCCCCGATTTCATCCTCAACCGTGAACCCTGGCGTCGCGCCAGGATCCTGATCACCGGCGAGAACTTCGGCTGCGGCAGCTCCCGCGAGCACGCCCCCTGGGCCCTGCTGGACTACGGCATCCGCTGCGTGATCGCCCCCTCCTTCGCTGACATCTTCTTCAACAACTGCTTCAAGAACGGGATCCTGCCCATCGTCCTGCCCAGGGAAACCGTGGACGCGCTGATGGCGGAGGCGGAGACCGCCCCCGACCCCGTCTTCACCGTCGATCTCGAAGGGCAGGTGATCTTGCGCCCCGGCGGCAACGCGCCGGTCCACTTCGAGGTCGATCCCTTCAAGCGGCACTGCCTGCTCGAGGGTCTCGACGATGTCGGCCTGACCCTGCAGAAGGTCGGAAAAATCGACAGTTACGAGGAAAAGTCGAGGCGGGAGAAGCCCTGGCTGTTCCGCCTGGCGGCGTGAGCCGGCGGGCGGCGAACCAACGAGGAAGGAAACGCACGATGGCCCAGGCGGGGACCGTTCTCTTTCTGCCGGGTGACGGCATCGGCCCGGAAATCATGGAGCAGGTCGCGCGGGTGATCGGCTGGCTGGCGCGCCGCGGGATCGAGATCGGCATCGAGGAGGATCTCGTCGGCGGCGCCGCCCTCGACCGTCACGGCACACCGCTCACCGAGGAGACGCTGGCGAAGGCCAAGCGCATCGGCACCGTGATGTTCGGGGCGGTCGGCGGCCCGCAATACGACGATCTGCCCTTCGAGAAGAAGCCCGAACGCGGTCTCCTGCGGCTCAGGAAGGAGCTCGGCCTGTTCGCCAATCTGCGGCCGGCGATGGTCTTTCCGGCCCTCGCCGAGGCCTCGAGCCTGAAACGGGAACTCGTGGAGGGTCTCGACATCCTGATCCTCCGGGAGCTCACCGGCGGGGTCTATTTCGGCGAGCCGCGCGGCATCGAGGAGCTGCCCGACGGCGAGAAGCGGGCGGTCGATACGCAGGTTTACACCAGCCCCGAGATCCGCCGTATCGCCCGGGTCGCCTTCGAGCTCGCCCGCCGGCGCCGGGGACGGGTGACCTCGGTGGAGAAGGCCAACGTCATGTACACCGGCGTGCTCTGGCGGGAAGTCGTGCAGCAGGTGCACGATGACGAGTTCCCGGATGTCGAGCTTTCCCACATGTACGCCGACAATTGCGCCATGCAGCTCGTGCGCCGGCCCAAGCAGTTCGACGTCATCGTCACCGACAATCTGTTCGGCGATCTCCTCTCCGACGCCGCGGCGATGCTCACCGGGTCGCTGGGCATGCTGCCCTCGGCCTCGCTCGGCGCTCCGGGACCGGACGGCCGGCGCAAGGCCCTCTACGAGCCGGTCCACGGCAGCGCCCCGGACATCGCCGGCGAGAACAAGGCCAATCCGCTGGCCTGCGTCCTCAGCTTCGCCATGCTGCTGCGTCATTCGCTGGACCGCGGCGCCGAGGCCGACCGGATCGAGAAGGCGGTGGCGGCGGTGCTGGAGAAGGGCTATCGCACGCCGGATATCGCCCAGCCGGGGACCACCCCGGTCGGCACCGCCGAGATGGGCGATCGGCTGCTGGCCGAGCTCGACGCCTCGGTGACCTGATCGAGCCGGCAGCGCAGAGTTTCGCGAAAGGACGGAAGCGATGAGCTACAATGTCGCGGTGGTCGGCGCCACCGGTGCCGTCGGCAGCGAGATGCTGCAGATCCTGCACGAAACCGATTTCCCCATCGACGAGATCCATGCCGTCGCCTCCGCACGTTCGGTGGGCAAGGAGGTGGCGTTCGGCGATGATGTCCGTCTCACCGTCCAGGATCTCGAGGAATTCGATTTCGAGGGCATCCACCTCGCCCTCTTTTCCGCCGGCGGGGCGATCTCGGCGCGGCACGCGCCGCGGGCGGCGGCGGCCGGCTGCGTGGTGATCGACAACAGCTCCACCTTCCGGATGGAGCCCGAGGTGCCGCTGGTGGTGCCGGAGGTCAATCCGGAGGCGCTGGAAGGGTTCCGGGCCCGCAACATCATCGCCAACCCCAACTGCTCGACGATCCAGATGGTGATGGCCCTCAAGCCGCTCCACGACCTCGCCCGCATCCGCCGGGTGGTGGTGGCGACCTACCAGTCGGTGAGCGGCGCCGGGCAGCGGGCGATGGACGAGCTGTTCGACCAGACCAAGGGCATTTACATGAACCAGAAGCCGGAGCCCGAGGTCTTTCCGAAGCAGATCGCCTTCAATCTCATCCCCCAGATCGACCGCTTCCTCGAGGACGGCGCCACCAAGGAGGAGTGGAAGATGCGGGTGGAGACCAAGAAGATCCTCGACGAAGGGATCGAGGTGATGGCGAGCTGCGTGCGGGTGCCGGTCTTCGTCGGCCATGCCGAGGCGGTCCATGTCGAGTTCGAGGAGCCGATCACGGTGGCGCAGGCGCGCGAGGCCCTGGCCGGGTTCGAGGGCGTGCTGCTGGTCGATCGCCCGGAGGCGGGCGAGTACGTGACGCCGGTCGAATGCGTGGGCGAATATGCCGTGTTCGTCTCTCGGCTGCGGGAGGATCCGAGCGTACCCCACGGGCTGGCGATGTGGGTGGTCGCCGACAATCTCCGCAAGGGGGCGGCCCTCAACGCCGTCCAGATCGCCCGGACCCTGGTCGAGGAAGGCCATCTCTGAGCCACCCTCCGGGAGCACCTTCCCGGCGAAGAGGCGCCCGCCTCCCCGGCCCTAGCTGCGCCGGCTTTCCTCGCGGCGCGCGAACTCGGTCTGCCAGAGATCGACGATCGCCATCAGAACCGTCGCCCCGACGATGATCGCGAGCGGCAGCTCCCAGACCTTGAAGCTCAGGAAACCGACGTAGCCCACCATGATCAGGGTGGCGATGATGCCTGCGATGCGTCCCATGATCACGCAGTCTCCTCCCGGGTGAGACGACGTTCGAGCCAGGCCGCCGTTCGCAGCAGCCGGGCGTCGTCGTCGTGAGCGCCCACGAGCTGGACCCCGACCGGAAGGCCGTTCGGCCCCTCGAGAAGCGGCAGGGTCACCGCCGGCAAGCCGGCGAAGGTCCAGGGCGTGCAGCAGATCGGATCGCCGGTGGTCTCCGGTCCCGGGGCTTCGCCGAGCGCCGCGGGGGTGACGATGGCGTCGAAATCGACGAACAGCGTCTCCAGGATCCGCCGGCAGCGGTCGCGGATGAACAGGGCCTCGTGACGACGGTAGGCGGTGACCGCCCGGCCTTCCTCGATCAGCCCCCGCAGATGATCGCCGAGGGCGCCGGGGCCGGCATCGAACTCGCGCCGATAGTGCCAGGAGAGATCGGCGGTCCAGAGCGTCCGATGCGCCGCCACCGCCCGGTCGAAGGGCGCCGGCAGTTCCACCGCCACGAGCGCCTCGCCGAGCTCTTCGGCGAGCTCGCCGAACCCCTCGCGCACGCAGGGCTCCGCCGCCTCCCAGCCGGGTCCCGGGAGGAAGGCGAGCTTCGGCGGCAGGGGCGGCTCGCCGCCGGCGATCTCCGGCAGACGCAGGGGGGCACGCGGCCGGGTCACCGGATCGCCCGGATCGTCGCCGATCAGGACCTCGGCGAAGAAGGCGAGATCGGCGAGGGAACGGGCGAACACCCCGACATGATCGAGGAGCTCCGACTGCATCAGGCAGCCGCTGCGCGGGATCAGCCCGAAGCTCGGCTTGAAGCCGTAGACACCGCAGAAGGAAGCGGGACGGATCACCGATCCCGCCGTCTGGCTGCCCACCGCCAGCGGCACCATGCGATCGGCCACCGCCGCCGCCGAACCCATCGAGGAGCCGCCCGGGGTCCGCGAGGGATCGTGCGGATTGCGGGTCGGCCCCGGGGTCATGCAGGCCATCTCGCTGGTCACCGTCTTGCCCATCAGGAGGGCGCCCGCGGCCCGCAGCCGTCGCGCCACCCAGGAATCGGCGGTCGGCCGCCGGCCGGCGTGGAAGCGACAGCCGTATTCGGTGGGCATGTCCTCGGTATCGAAGATGTCCTTGAGGCCCACCGGGAGGCCGAACAGCGGTCCCTTGGGCCGCCCGAGCCGGCGCTCGAACTCGAGCCTTTCGAGCTCCCGCCGCACATGCCCGGGATCGTGGAACGCCCAGGCCCGGATCTCCGGTTCGCGCTCGGCGATCCGGGCCATGAAGGTTTCCGCGCATTCTTCGAGCCCGACCCGGCCCTCGGCGATCCAGGCGGCGAGGGTCGGTGCCGGCACCTCCAGCAGTTCGGCGACCGTCATCGCCCCGCCCTCAGCGCCCGTAGATCAGCTCGGGCAGATAGAGCGCGATGCCCGGGAAGATGTAGAGCATGGCCATGGCGATGAAGACCATCGCCAGGAAGGGGAAGGATCCCCGGAAGATGTCCACCAGCTCGACGTTCGGTGGCGCCACGCCCTTGAGATAGTAGGCGGACATCGCCATCGGCGGGGTCAGGAAGGAGGTCTGCAGGTTGAGCGCCACGAGGAGGCCGAAGATGATGGGATCGATGTCGAAATGCTGCAGCAGCGGCAGGAAGATGGGCACGAAGATGATGATGATCTCGGTCCATTCCAGCGGCCAGCCGAGGATGAAGATGATGAGCTGGGCGAGCAGCAGGAAGGTCACCGGGGAGAGATCCATCGCCAGAACCCACTCCTCGATCAGCTTGTCGCCGCCGAGGTAGGAGAAGACGCTGGAGAAGGTCCAGGAACCGATGAACAGATAGATCACCATCGCCGAGGTGCGGGCGGTGAGAAAGACCGCTTCCCGCAGCTTGTCCCAGTTGAGCGCCCGGTAGGCGGCGGCCAGTGCGAGGGCCCCCAGGGCGCCCACCGCCGCCGCCTCGGAGGGGGTGGCGAGGCCGAAGAGGATGGCTCCCAGCACCGACATGATGAGGACCATCAGCGGGAAGGCCGAGGTCAACAGGCGGCCGAACACCACCATCGGGCTGATCGCCATGTCCTCCGCGGAAACCCGCGGTGCCACCTTCGGGCTGACGATCGCCCGCCCGATCACGTACAGGATGTAGAGGCCGGCCAGCACGAAACCCGGGAAGAGGGCGGCGGCGTAGAGCCGGACCACCGAGATGCTGGAGGTGGCGGCGTAGACGATCAGCATGATCGAGGGCGGAATGAGGATTCCCAGCGTCCCGCCGGCGCAGATCACCCCCGAGCTCATCCGCTTGTCGTAGCCGGCCTTGAGCATCGGCGGCAGCGCCAGGAGGCCCATCAGGGTGACCACCGCGCCGACGATGCCGGTGGCGGTGGCGAACAGGGCACAGGTGATCAGCGCCGCCACCGCCATGGAGGCCGGGATCCGGCGGGCCGCGAGCTGGATCGAGAAGAACAGCCGTTCGAGGATGTCGGCCCGCTCCACCACATAGCCCATGAAGAGGAACAGCGGCACCGCCACCAGCACGTCGTTGGCCATGATGTCGTAGGTGTTCTGGACCAAGAGCGCGAACAGACGATCGCCCATGGCGTAGTAGCCGACGAACACGCTCATGGCGACGAGGGTGAAGGCGACCGGAAAGCCGAGCAGGATGATGAAGATGAAGCTCACCAGCATCAGGATGGCGACCTGGGGATCGGTCATTTGCCGTCCTCCCGCGCCTCGGGAATGATACCTTCGGCGGCGAGCCGGGCCCGCGCCTCCTCGTCGTGCAGAATGGCGGTTTCCATTTCCTCGACATCGTGCGGGCGCATCGGCCATTCGCCGGTGCGCAGACATTGGATGCAGCGGGCGATCTCGTAGATCCCCTGCAGGAAGAGCAGGACGCCGGCGATCGGGATCAGGATCTTCATCGGATAGATCGGGATCGCGATCGGGCTGAAGATGCTGGTTTCCTTGTAGCGGAAGGACTGGGCGGCGAAGGTGTAGCCGGCGTAGGCGAGCGCCGCGACACCGGGCATGTAGAAGGTGAGGAACAGCACCAGATCGAGCCCCGCCTGCACCCGTACCGGCCAGTAGCGGTAGATGAAGTCGCCGCGGACCATCCCGTTGCGGGACACGGTGTAGGGCCCGGCCATCAGGAACAGCGCCCCGTACATCATGTACATGATGTCGTAGGACCAGGTCGTCGGCGCTCCGAGCACGTAGCGCACGAAGACCTCGTAGCTGACGCCGAAGGTCAGGATGATGATGCACCAGGCGAAGGCCTTGCCGACCCAGGTGCTCAAGGTGTTGATGAAGAGCAGCACCGGACTGTCCACACCGCGTCTCCCACCCGACTGCCCATGTGACGACGGGGCGACTGGCGCCGCCCCGTCGTGCGGATGCGGTTCGCTGCCGGTCTCAGAAGGGCAGCTTGCCGAAGTAGTGCTCGTAGGCGAGCTTGTAGTCGGCCTGATTGTAGAACAGATAGCCCATGACCCGCTTGGCCCAGGCCTTCTGCGACTCCACCACCTTGTTGAAGAAGGGATCCTGGGTCAGCTCGCCGAGCACCTCGTCCCAGGCCGCGAGCTGGGCCTCGAACACGTCCTTCGGCGTCCGGTAGACCGTCACCCCGTACTCCTCCTGGAGCTTGATGAAGTCCTTGGAGTACTGGTCCATGGCGGTGGCGTAGTTGGCCGTGTTGGCGGCCTCGGCGGCATAGCGCAGGATGGCCTGATGTTCGGCCGGCAGGCTGTTGTACTTCGTCTTGTTGAAGATGATCTCGAAGTACTCGTTGGCCTGATGGTAGCTGCCCATCATGTAGACCTTGCGGACGTCGTGGGCGCCGAAGCGCATGTCCGAGGTCGGATTGTTGTACTCGAAGGCATCGATCACGCCACGCTCGAGGGCCGGCACGATCTCGCCGCCGGGGAGCTGGACCACCGACATGCCGAGCTTCTGCATGACCTTGGTGGCGAGGCCGACGGTCCGGTACTTGAGCCCCTTGAGATCGGCGGCGCTTTCCACCGGCTTCGAGAACCAGCCCAGCGGCTGGGTCGGCATCGGCATGCAGAAGAAGCCGACGAGATCGAGACCCAGCATCTCGTGGAGCTCGTTGTAGAGCTCGAGACCGCCGCCCTTGTAGATCCAGGATAGGCCCTCGTGGGCGGTGAAGCCGAACACCGGCCCGGTGCCGAACAGGGAGGCCGCCGGGTGCTTGCCGTACCAGTAGGCGGTGACCCAGTGCCCGGCATCGAGAATGCCGTCGTTGACCGCGTCCATCACCGAGAAGGGCTTCACCACCGCACCGGCCACCAGATACTCGATCTTGAGCCGGCCGCCGGCCATCTCGTTCACCCGATCGACATATTCCATGGCGAAGTCGTTGAAGATGTCGGTGGGGCCCCAGGCACCCTGCATCTTCAACACCACGGTCTGCGCCCGGCTGACGTTGGGCATGGCGATGGTGGCGGCTCCGGCGGCCGCGGTGGTCGCGGCCGCACGCTTCAGAAAGCGCCGGCGGCTCGCCTTCGAGGCGTCCTTCGCCTCGGACTTTCCGACCTTCATGTGTACCGTCATCCCTCTGGCCTCCCTCTGCTGTGCCAGTCGCGTTGGACGTTCCTTCTGTTAGCACAAAATCCGGCCGAAACCACAATCGCCTGCGCCAGCCGGTCGCACTACCCGTCCGGGTAGCGTGGCCCCGCCGCCGCCCTTCCGTGGCACCCCCGGACCGCCTTCCCTCGGGAGCGTTTTTCCCTTCCCGCCCTGTACAGCCGCCGCCCGGCGCATTACCGTGCACCGCGGGCCCGGAGACCGCTGTGCGCTTCTTTGTCATCGACGTGTTCACCGATCGTCCCTTCGCCGGCAACCCGCTCGCCGTGGTGCCCGATGCGCACGGTCTGTCCCCGGCCGTCATGCAGCGGATCGCCGCCGAATTCGGCTTCTCGGAGACCGCCTTCGTCTTTCCCGACAGCACCGCCACCTGGCGGGTGCGCATCTTCACTCCGGCGGCGGAGCTGCCCTTCGCCGGCCATCCGCTGGTGGGCAGCGCCTTCGCCCTCGCCCGCTTCGGCTATCTGCCGGCCGATCCGGCGGCACCGGATCTCCCTCTCCTGGTGGCGGCCGGGGAGATCGAGGCGCGGATCCGGTTCGACGGCGAGCTTCCCGCGGGCGCCGAACTCCGGGCCCCGGGCGCCCTCGCGGTCGGCGAACCGGCGGACCCGCGGACGATCGCCGATTTCCTCGGCCTCGCCCCGGCCGAGCTGGTACCCACCGGCCCCCTGCCTTGCCGGGTCCATCACGGTCTCGATTTCCTGATGGTCCGGCTGGCCGACGAAGCGGCCCTCGAGCGGGCGGCGGTCCGCGGCTCGCTGCCGGAGGCCCTGCTCCCGCACGGCCTCGACAACGGCGTCTATCTCTTCACCGAGAGCGCGGACGGAGAGGGGACGGGTGACATCCGCGCGCGGATGTTCGCCCCCGCCCACGGCATCGCCGAGGATCCGGCGACCGGCAGCGCCGCCGCCGCCCTCGCCGCCCTCCTCGCCCATCTCGATCCGGGAAGAGACGGGCTCTACCGGCGGCGCATCCACCAGGGCCGGGAGATGGGCCGCCCGAGCCTCATCGAAACCGAGGTGCGCAAATCGGGCGGGCGGCTCCGGGAGGTGCGGATCGGCGGCCGCTGCGCCCTCCTCGCCGAGGGCGAGCTGCTTTTGTAGGATTTCCCGTCCCGAGCCGGTGCCTCCCGGATCGGTGTCTCGTCGCCGAAGGTCGCCCGCGATCGCCATTTCCCGCACAACCAGGTACGCCTTTTTTGCCTATGTGCAGGCAGGTTGCGCAGGGACACGGTAAAGTCACCTTAACCGAAGCTTCCGGCGAGGCGTGAGAAGGGCGATGACGATCGCGATCGAGATCTACCGCAACCCTTACGGCGAGGTGTTCTTCCGTACCTCCCGGACGGGCGGCCGCACGCGCGCCTTCCGGGTGGAAGCGGAAAGCCCCGACCGTCTCGAGGACTGGCTGGAGAGCAACGGTTTCCGTCCGCCGGCGCCGGGGGGCGGTTTCGGGACGGCCGCGGCCGCCGCGCGCGACCGCGGGGCCCATCGTCTCCCGGTCGCCTGAAGTCGGAGGCATCCTGGCGAAAGCGCCTCGGTACGCCGGGCGGGAGAACGCTCCGTTTCCACCGTCGTGCCGGCAGCGGTCTTCTCCACCCCCCTTCCCCGAGCCGCACGCGGGCGCGGATGGCCTCGCCCTTTTCCCGTTCCAGCCTCGGGAGATCGTAGCGCTGCCGGCGGTTGAGCCCGAACTCGAGCGAGGTGCCGAAATAGCGCGCGAGGGGATAGGCGGTATCCGGGGTGATGGCCCGCCGGCCATGGACGATCCCGTGGAGGCGCGTGGGCGGCGGATCGAGCGCAGGGGCGAGCCGGTTCCGGGAGATCCGGAAAGACCGCCGCCCGGAGCGCGCGGTTTCGCCCCTAGACGTCGAGATTGACGACCCGCAGCGCGTTTTCCTGGATGAATTCGCGCCGCGGTTCGACGAGATCGCCCATCAGCGTCGAGAAGATCTCGTCGGCCTCGTCGGCGTGTTCGATCTGCACCTGGAGGAGGACCCGGCGGGCGGGATCGAGGGTCGTCTCCCAGAGCTGTTCGGGATTCATCTCGCCGAGCCCCTTGTAGCGCTGGATGGCGAGCCCGCGCCGTCCCCAGGCGAGCAGCGTCTCGACGAGCTGCACCGGCCCGGTGATCGGCGTCGCCTCGTCCTTGCGGCGGAGCGTCGCCCCGTCGAACAGGCCCGCGACCGGCTGCAGCTTCTCGCCCAGCCGGCGGCCGTCGGCGCTGCGCAGGAAGAGAGCGTCCACCACCCAGCGCTCGCGTCGCTCGCCGCGCTGGCGGTGGAACAGGAGTTCGCTCCCCTCGCCCCGTACCACCTGCCAAGGATCACCGGTGGCCCGGGCGAGACGCGCCGCCACCTGCTGACCGAGGGCGAGGGCCAGGTCCATCTCTTCCAGCGCCCGCTCGCCGAAGGCGCCGGCCAGCGCCAGGCTCTCCACCAGCTCCCCGGGCAGCCGCCGGGCGAGCTGGGCGATGAGATCCCGTGCCCGGCGCGCCCGCTCCAGCAGCTCGGCGAGTTCCCCGCCCTCGAGACGCCGTCCCTCGCCGGTCTCCAGTTCCGCCCCTTCGAGCCCGGCTTCGAGCAGGAAATCCTCGAGCGCCGCATCGTCCTTGAGATAGCTCTCGCGATTGCCGCGCTTGACCCGGTACAGCGGCGGCTGGGCGATGTAGAGATGGCCGCGTTCGACGATCTCCGGCAGATGCCGGTAGAAGAAGGTCAAAAGCAGGGTGCGGATGTGGGAGCCGTCGACATCCGCGTCGGTCATGATGACGATCCGGTGGTAGCGCAGCTTGGCGATGTCGAAATCGTCCCGGATGCCGGTCCCCAGGGCGGTGATCAGGGTGCCGATCTCCTGGCTGCCGAGGATCCGGTCGAGCCGGGCCCGCTCGACGTTGAGGATCTTGCCCCGGAGCGGCAGGATGGCCTGGAAGCTCCTGTCCCGGCCCTGCTTGGCGGAACCTCCGGCGGAATCGCCCTCGACGATGAACAGCTCGGCCTTCCGCGGATCGCGCTCCTGGCAGTCGGCCAGCTTGCCCGGCAGGTTGGCGACATCCATCGGCCCCTTGCGGCGGGTGAGCTCCCGGGCCTTGCGGGCCGCCTCGCGGGCGGTCGCCGCCTCGACGATCTTGGCCAGGATCTGCCGCGCCTCCTGGGGATGCTCCTCGAACCAGCGGGAGAGCTGCTCGCCGACCACCGCCGAGACCACCGGCGTCACTTCCGAGCTCACCAGCTTGTCCTTGGTCTGGGAGGAGAACTTGGGGTCGGGGATCTTGACCGCCAGGACACAGGTCAGCCCCTCGCGCATGTCCTCGCCGGTGAGCTGGACCTTCTCCCGCTTGAGGAGCCCGCTTTCCTCCACGTAGCGGTTGATGGTCCGGGTCAGGGCCATCCGCAGCCCCTGGAGATGGGAGCCGCCGTCCCGCTGGGGGATGTTGTTGGTGAAGCAGAGGCAGGTCTCGTGATAGCTCTCGGTCCATTGCAGCGCGCATTCGATGCGCATCCCGTCGCGCTCGCCGCGGATCAGCACGGGCGGACGGAAGAGCGGCGTCTTGGTGCGGTCGAGCCAGTCGACGAAGGCCTCGAGCCCGCCCGCGAAATGGAACAGCTCCTCGACCGGCGGCTCCTCGCGCCGATCCACGAGGCGGATGCGGACGCCGGCGTTGAGGAAGGCGAGTTCGCGCAGGCGGTGGGCCAGGATTTCGCGCTTGAACTCGGTGCTGGCGAAGACCTCGATCGAGGGCTGGAAGGTGATCCGGGTGCCCCGGCGGCCGCCCGCCGGCCCCACCGCCCGCAAGGGCGCCACCGGCTGGCCGCCGTTCTCGAACCGGATCACATGTTCCTCGCCGTTGCGCCAGACGGTGAGCTCGAGCCAGTCGGACAGCGCGTTGACCACCGACACGCCGACCCCGTGGAGACCACCCGAGACCTTGTAGGCGTTGTGATCGAACTTGCCGCCGGCGTGCAGCCGGGTCATGATGATCTCGGCCGCCGAGACCCCGAATTCCTCGTGCACGTCCACCGGGATGCCGCGCCCGTCGTCGGTCACCGTCACCGACCCGTCGGCGTTGAGCACCACCTCGACGCGGGTGGCGTGGCCGGCCAGGGCCTCGTCGATGGCGTTGTCCACCACCTCGAACACCATGTGGTGGAGACCCGAGCCGTCGTCGGTGTCGCCGATGTACATGCCGGGGCGCATCCGCACGGCCTCCAGCCCCTCCAGCACCTGGATGGAGGTGGAATCGTAGGTCTGCGCCTCGGCGGTGCTCTGCTCGTCAACCATGTTCACGCAATGTCGCCTCGTTGAGATGAAAGACGGCGGCCCGGCCGAACAGCGGCCGGAACAGCTCGGCGTCGGTGCCGGTCAGCCAGCACTGGGCACCCATCGCGACCAGCGCCTCGAACAGCGCCCGCCGCCGTTCGGCGTCGAGATGGGCCGCCACCTCGTCCAGCAGCAGTACCGGCCAGTCGCCGGCCCGCGCCCGCCGGAGACGGGTCTCGGCCAGCAGGACGGCGAGCAGCAGGGCCTTCTGCTGGCCGGTCGAACAGGCGGCGGCCGGCACCTCCCCGGCCCGCAGGAACACCAGGAGATCGCTCCGGTGGGTGCCGTGGGCGGCGCCGCCGCCCTCGGCGTCGGCGGTGCGCGATTCGGCGAGCCGTCCCGCCAGCCACTGCTCCACCTCGAGGGCGCTCATCCTCCCGAGCGCCTCCTCCACCTCCCCGGCGAGGGCCAGACGGGCGGAGGGGAACCCTTCGACACCGCGGGCGAGCTCGGCTTCGAGCCCGGCCACCAGATCGCGCCGGGCGGCGGCGATCGCCACCGCCGCCTGCGCCATCCGCCGCTCGAGGGCGTCGAGCCAGACCGGATCCGGCCGCCGCGACCGCAGCAGATGCGCCCGCTCCCGCATCGCCCGCTCGAACGCCGTCACCCGGGCCGCGTGATCGGGATAGAGCGCCAGGGTCAGGCGATCGAGAAAGCGGCGCCGTCCCGCCGGCCCCTCCACCAGGATCCGGTCCATGGCCGGGGTCAGCCAGACCATGGCGCAGAGCCGGGCGAGCTCGGCCGACGAGCGGCAGGCCGCGCCGTCGACGGCCAGGACACGGCGCCCGTTCTCCGGATCGTGCCAGCTCTCCACCTCCCGCGGCCCGTCGACGGTCTCCACCCGCGCCCGCAGGCGGAACCGCCCGCCGCCCCGGTGATCCAGTTCGGCGAGCCGTGCCCGCCGGAGCCCCCGCCCCGGGGTCAGCAGCGACAGCGCTTCCAGGAGATTGGTCTTGCCCGCGCCGTTGGGGCCGAACAGGACCACCGGCCGCGCCGTCACCGCGAGTTCCAGCCGACGGTAATTGCGGAAGGCGGCGAGCTCCAGCCGCGACACGGCACCGGCGGCCTCCCCGGCCACCGGAGTGGCCGGCTCCGGAACCAGTCGCGCCGTCATCACACCCGCATGGGCATCAGGACGTAGAGCGTGCTGCTGTCGGCCGGATCGCGCAAGACCGTCGGTGCCGCCGGCGAAGTCATCTCCATGCGGACCTGCTCGCCCTCGATTTCCCCAAGGATGTCCAATATATAGCGGGCATTGAAGCCGATTTCGAGGGGGTCGCCGGAATATTCCACATCGAGCTCCTCGACGGCCCGTCCGGCTTCCGCGCTGACCGCCGAGATGGTCACCCCGCCGGCGGTGAACCCGAGCTTCACCGCCCGGGTGCGTTCGGTGGAGATGGTGCTCACCCGGTCCACCGCATCCTTGAAGGCGCGCACCTCCATGACCGCGACCCTGTCGGTGTCCTCGGGTTTGGGGATCACCCGCTCGTAATCGGGGAACGGCCCGTCGATCAGGCGCGAAACCAGGATCGCACGATCGACCACGCAACGCATCCGGTTGGCGGAAACCGCGAGCTCGATCTCGGCCTCGCTTTCGCCGAGCAGCTTGCGCAGCTCGTTGACCGTCTTGCGGGGGACGATGATCGGCGGCAGCCGCTCGGCTCCTCCCGGCAACGCCACCTCGACCCGGGCGAGGCGATGGCCGTCGGTGGCCACCCCCCGGAGGACGCTGGCGGCCCCGGCGGCCAGGGGATGGATGTGGATCCCGTTCAGATAGTAGCGGGTCTCCTCGGTGGAGATGGCGAAGCGGGTCTTGTCGATCAGCCGGGCGAGATCGGCCGCCGGCATGGCGAAGGAAATGTCGAGCCCGTCCTCGCCGAGGGGCGGGAAGTCGGCGGCCGGCAGGGTCGGAAGCTGGAACACCGAGCGCGCCGCCCGCAGCTCCAGCTCGTTGCCGTCGGGCGGCTGAGCGAGTTCGACCTCGCAACCCTCGGGCAGCTTGCGCACGATCTCGAACAGCAGATGGGCGGCCACCGTGGTGGCGCCGGGCTCGCGGATCTCCGCCGTCTCCCGGGTGGCGAGCGCCAGATCGAGGTCGGTCGCGGTCAGCGCCAGTTCGCCGTCCCCGGTTTCCAGCTTGACGTTGGCGAGGATCGGGATGGTGGTCCGCCGTTCGACCACGTTCTGGACATGGGAGAGGGATCTCAGGAGAGCGCTGCGCTCGATGGAAAGCTTCATGGGTCGTCCGGTTCCTCCGACGTCCGGGACCGGCGGTGGCCGCCGATCGCCCCCGGCGCGACCGCCGGGGCGCGAACGCTAGCAGAAAACCTCACCCGCGTTGAGCGGGATTTTGCCTCCCCGTTTCCGCCCCGCCCGGCGCTTCAGGCCTGCAGCCGCCGCCGCAGCGCGGCGACGTCCTCGGCGAGGCTGCGGTCCTCCTCGCACAGCCGCTCGATCTGGCGGATGGCGTGCATCACCGTGGTATGGTCGCGATTGCCGAAACGCTTGCCGATCTCGGGCAGCGAGCGGGTGGTGAGCTGCTTGGCGAGATACATCGCCACCTGCCGCGGCCGCGCCACCGCCCGGGCGCGCCGGCTGGAGCTCATGTCGGCCATCCGGATCCCGTAATGCTCCACCACCGCCCGCTGGATCTCCTCGATGGTCACCCGCCGGTCGTGGGCCCGGAGCAGGTCCTTGAGCACCTCGCGGGCGGTGTCGATGGAGATCGGCCGGCCGCTGAAGGAGGCGTGATGGACGATGCGGTTGAGCGCCCCCTCGAGCTCGCGGACGTTGCTGGTGATCCGGGCGGCGAGGAACTCCATCACCCGCACCGGCACCTCGACCCCGAGCTTCTCCGCCTTGGTCTGGAGGATGCCGAGGCGCAGCTCGTAAGTGGTGGGATGGATGTCGGCCACCAGCCCCCAGCCGAGCCGGGAGCGGATCCGCTCCTCGAGACCCGACAGATCGGCCGGGCTGCGGTCGGCGGAGATCACGATCTGCCGACCGCGGTCGACGAGGGCGTTGAAGGTGTGGAAGAACTCCTCCTGGGTGCTCTCCTTGCCGCTGATGAACTGCACGTCGTCGACCATCAGGACGTCGACCGAGCGGAAGAGCTCCTTGAAGGACATGGTGTCCTTGCGGCGCAGCGCCCGCACGAATTGGTACATGAACTTCTCGGCCGAAAGGTAGACCACCCGCCGCTGCGGCGTGACCTCTCGGATGCGCCAGCCGATGGCGTGCATCAGATGGGTCTTGCCGAGCCCCACCCCACCGTAGAGGAACAGCGGGTTGAAGGGCGGACTCAGCGAAGCGGCCACCTTCTCGGCGGCGGCGACCGCGAACTCGTTGGGCTTGCCGACCACGAAACTGTCGAAGGTGAAGCGGGGGTCGAGCCGGGCCCCCATCTCCTCGAACTCGGGCGCCACCTCGGCGGGCTCGCAGCCCGCCACCGGGGGCGGCACCGGCACCGGATCCACCGCCGCCGCGGCGGCCGCGCCGCGCGGCTCGGGCGGACGCACGCTGAGGGCGATGGACCTAACCGCCGGGTTCACCCCCGCCCACATGGAGCGGATGCGGTCGCCGTAATGGGCGACGATCCAGTCGCGCATGAACTGGGTGGGAACCGTCATCACCACCCGGTCGCCGTCGAGGCGGGCGACTTCGAGAGGCTTGAGCCAGGTGCCGAAGGCGGTGTCCCCGAACTCGGCCCGCAGCATCGCGCGAACCTGGGCCCACTGCGCCTGAAGATCGCTCGATGGCGAGATCATTCCAACCTCGGATGGCACGCCCACTCGACCTCCCGTCGCATCCGCGTCGCATCCCCGGACCGGACCGGCTCCCGCCGTCCGACCGCCTCCCGGACCCCCGTTCTTCCGCCGCCGACACCGCCCGGGAGACCGCCGCGCTCTTTTCCCGAATACTTGCGACTACCGCCGTTCCCGAACCATTTCATGCGCGAAACGATACGAGAACTTGCCGTACCACTTCGATGCCGATGCCGAAAAGAGAGCCGAGTTCCGAACCGGACAGGCGGGCTCGAAAGCCATCGCGGAGGGTAAACGCGGCCCCGGAACCTGACAAGGGGATCGAACCGCGAACGAAGTTTTTCGCTCTATGGTTGATATCCCTCGCACCCGGGATCAACGAACGACCCCGCCGCGCGGACCCGTGCGCCGCCCGCCGTCAGCGGGGGAATCTCAGCTGCCGCCGGAGTCGCCCGCGGTCAGCAGCTTGACCCGGCGCGCCAGCCGCGAGATCTTGCGCGCCGCCGTGTTCATGTGCAACACACCCTTGCTGACGCCTCTGCGGAGCTCCGATTCGGCCTGCACGAAGGCGGCACGGGCGGCCTCCGGATCGCCGGCGGCGATCGCCTCCTCGGCGCGGCGGACGAAGGTGCGGATGCGGGTCTTGCGACTGCGGTTGCGCAGCGTCCGCTTGATCGTCTGGCGGACGCGCTTTTTCGCGGAGCGGCTGTGGGCCACGGATGTCCTCTCGTTCCGTTGCAGGCGCGGACCTATAGACCCCGGTCGCGGCCCCGTCAATCGGGCCGGGGCCGCCGCCGAACGGGGTCAGCGGTCCTTGAAATTCGGGTTGCGCTTCTCGGCGAACGCCACCATGCCCTCGCTGCGGTCCTCGGTGGCGAAGGTGGAATAGAACACCCGGCGCTCGAAAAGCAAGCCCTCGGCGAGGCTGGTCTCGAAGGCCCGGTTGACCGCCTCCTTGGCCATCTGGACCATGGGCTGGGATTTGGCGGCGATGGTCTCGGCGAGCTTCATCGCCTCCTCGAGGAGATCGGCCGCCGGGACCACCCGGCTGACGAGATTGGCGCGTTCGGCCTCCTCGGCGGACATCATGCGGCCGGTGAGGACCATCTCCATCGCCTTCGACTTTCCCACCGCCCGGGTCAGGCGCTGGGTACCACCGGCCCCGGGCATGGTCCCGAGATTGATCTCCGGCTGGCCGAACTTGGCGTTGTCGGCGGCGATGATGATGTCGCACATCATCGCCAGCTCGCAACCCCCGCCCAGGGCGTAGCCGGCGACCGCGGCGATGATCGGTTTCTTGCGAGCGGCGACGCGCTGCCAGGGAGCGATGAAGTCGCTCCGGAACGCGTCCATGAAATCCATCGCCATCATCTCCTTGATGTCGGCACCGGCGGCGAAGGCCTTCTCGGAGCCGGTGAGCACGATCACCGCCACCTCCGGATCGGCCTCGAAAGCGTCGAGCGCGGTGTTGAGCTCCCCGACCAGCCGGGCGTTCAGCGCATTGAGCGCCTTGGGCCGGTTGAGCGTCACCAGGCCGACACGGCCGCGTTGCTCGACCAGAATGGTTTCGTACGCCATGACGTATCCTCCTCGCGGCCCGCGGCGCGGCCCATGCCGGCCGGGACCCGTTCTACATGGCTCGCGTGTCTTGGCGACCGCCGGAGCCGGCGGTCCGAAGGCGGCGCGTTTTAACACCAGGCCGGCATCACCCGTCCAGACCCGAGAGGCTCAGCGTTGGCAGGCGGGACAGAAAAAGGTGGCCCTTCCCCCTTGGACAATGCGTCGCACCATCCCGCCGCAGCGCCGGCAGGCTTCCCCCTCCCGCCCGTAGACGCGGAAATCGTTCTGGAAACTGCCCGCCTGCCCGTCGGCACCGACATAGTCCCGGAGCGAGGAACCGCCGGCGGCGATCGCCTCCTCCAGCACGGCGACGATCGCCCGCGCCAGCCGGGCGCAGCGCCGGGGCCCCAGAAGGCCGGCCCGCCGGCGCGGCGAGATGCCGGCCCGGAACAGCGCCTCGCAGGCGTAGATGTTGCCGATTCCGACCACCAGCCGCTGGTCGAGAAGGGCCGTCTTGATGCTGCACCTTCGGCCGGCCAGCAGAGCCTCGAGACGGGTGCCGTCGAACGCCGGAGAGAGGGGCTCGACGCCGAGACCGGCGAGGCGCGGATGGCCGTCGAGATCCCTCTCCGGGATCAGGAGCAGGAGGCCGAAGCGCCGCGGATCGACGAACCGCAGGACCGTGCCGCCCTCGCAGAAGAAGGTGAGATGCTCGTGCCGGCCCCGTGGCGCACCGTCGAAGAGCAGCCGCCCCGACATCCCGAGATGGAGCAGCAGGCTATCCGAATTGTCGAGGTGGATGAGGATGTATTTCGCGCGTCGCGAGAAATCGACCATCCGCCGTCCGTTCACCTTCCGTTCCAGGTCCGGCGGCAGGGGCGACCGCAGCCGTTCGACACGCCGCTCCAGCCGCAGGATGCGGCGACCGCGCAGCCGCGCGGCCAGGGCCCGCATGGTGGTCTCGACTTCGGGAAGTTCGGGCACGGGTTCCTCGACACCTCGGAGTGGCGGCTTGCCGGCGCCCCGCCCCTCGCCTACAAGGCGTGGCGGCGCTCCGCCTGCGGCACTGGTATTGGCATGGGCAACGGATCACGCACAAGCCGGCGGACGGCCGCCACCTCCGCCGTCGACGAGCTCGCCCGCTCCTTCGGCGAGAGGCCGGTGGATCCGGCCGAGAAGGCGCGCCTGGTGCGCGAGGTCTTCGCCCGGGTGGCGGAGCGCTACGATCTGATGAACGATCTGATGAGCGCCGGCGTCCACCGCCTGTGGAAGGAGGCCCTGATCGACTGGCTCTATCCGCGGCCGGGGATCCGGCTGCTGGATCTCGCCGGGGGGACCGGCGACGTCGCCTTCCGGCTGCTCGAGCGGCTCGACGGACGGGCCACGATCACCCTCTGCGACATCAATCCCGACATGCTCGGGGTCGGCCGCGACCGGGCCATCGACCGTGGCTGGCTCGCCGAGATCGACTGGATCGCCGGCGATGCCGAGGCCCTGCCCTTCCCCGCCCGCCGCTTCGACGCGGTGACCATCGCCTTCGGCATCCGCAACGTCACCCGGATCGACCGGGCGCTGGCCGAGATCCGCCGCGTGCTGAAGCCCGGCGGCCGCTTTCTCTGTCTCGAGTTCGGCCGGGTGGTGGTGCCGCTGCTCGATCGCCTCTACGACGCCTATTCCTTTTCCGTGGTTCCGCTGCTCGGCCGGGTCGTCGCCGGGGACGAGGAGAGCTACCGCTATCTGGTCGAAAGCATCCGTCGCTTTCCCGACCAGCCCACCTTCGCCCGGCTGATCGCCGAAGCCGGCTTCGCCAACGTCGCCTGGCGCAACCTCTCGACCGGCATCGCCGCCATCCATTCGGGTTGGCGGATCTGAGCGCCGGCGATGCTGCGCACCGTCCGCAATCTCTGCCGTGCCGTCCGCATCGCCCGCAGCCTCGCCCGCCACAACGCCCTCTTCCCCCTCGATCTGCTGCCCCAGACCCGGCCGCTGCTGCGGCTCCTCGACCGTTTCCAGAACAAGGCCGCGGCCGGCCGGCCGGGACAGCGGCTGGCCGCCGCGCTCCAGGAGCTGGGGCCGAGTTTCATCAAGTTCGGCCAGAGCCTGTCGACCCGCGCCGATCTCCTGGGCGAACCGGTGGCCCGGGATCTCTCGGCGTTGCAGGACCGGCTGCCGCCCTTCCCCGCCGAGATCGCCCGCCGCACCGTCGAGGAGGAGCTCGAGCGGCCGATCGCCGTCCTGTTCCGCGAATTCGACGATGCGCCGGTGGCCGCGGCCTCGATCGCGCAGGTCCATTTCGCGGTCACCACCGAGGGGGAGGAAGTCGCGGTCAAGGTTCTGCGTCCCGGCATCGAGCGGGCGATGGAGGAGGATCTGGACTTCTTCTTCTGGCTCGCCGAGATGGCCGAACGGCTGCACCCGCCGATACGGCGTTTCAAGCCGGTGGAGGCGGTCAGGATCTTCGCCGCCACCACCCGGCGGGAGATGGATCTGCGCCTCGAGGCGGCGGCCGCCGCCGAATTCGCCGAGAACAACGCCGACGAGCCCGGGTTCTACGTGCCGCGGGTCGACTGGCAGCGGACCGCCCGGCGGGTGGTGACCTTCGAGCGGGTGGGCGGCATCCCGATCGACGAGCGCGACCGGCTCCTCGCCGCCGGCCTCGATCCCGCGGAAATCCTCCGGGTCGCCACCCGGGTGTTCTTCAACCAGGTGTTCCGCGACGGCTTCTTCCACGGCGACATGCACCCGGGCAACATGATGATCGACCGCAACGGCCGGATCATCGCCCTCGATTTCGGCATCATGGGCCGGCTCGAGCTGCACACCCGTCTCCACCTCGCCCGCATGCTGATGGGCTTTCTCGAGGGCGATTACGCCACCGTCGCCGAGGTTTTCTACGAGGCCGGCTTCATCAGCGACCGCTCGGAGCGGGCGGCCTTCACCCAGGCCTGCCGGGCGATCGGCGAGCCGATCCGCGGCCTGCCCCTGTCGCGGATCTCCTTCGCCCATCTCCTCGGCCAGGTGCTGTCGGTGGCCCAGCAGTTCGAAATGGAAACCCAGCCCGAACTCCTGCTGCTGCAGAAGACGATGGTGATGGCCGAAGGAGTCGGGCGGGCGCTCGATCCCGAAGTCAACATGTGGACCCTGGCCCAGCCGCTGGTCGAGCAATGGGTGCGCGACAACATGGGACCGGAGGCCGAGCTGCGGCGGGCGGTCGAGGAGGGAGTGGAAGCGATGCGGCGGGTCCCGGCGCTGATCAGCCGCGGCGAACAGATCCTGGCCGGCCTGCAGCCTTCGGCGCCACCCCCCTCGCCGCCGGTGACGCCCCCGGGATGGCTGTGGCTGATCCTCGGGCTGGCGCTGGGCCTTGCGCTCGACTGATCGAAATCCATCTTATGGGCGTGATTTCATCCGTTCCGTGAGAGTTCCGCGTGGAACCCCCCGGGAATCGCAGGGCAGATGGGCAAGCGCATCCTGCTGATCGTCACCGGCGGCATCGCCGCCTACAAGGTGCTCGAACTCCTCCGGCGCGGCCGCGAGGCGGGGCTGGACTTCCGCTGCGTCCTCACCCCGGCGGCGGAACGGTTCGTCACCCCGCTGGCGGTCGCCAGCCTCGCCGGGAGCAAGGTCTACACCGATCTCTTCTCCCTCACCGACGAGGCGGAAATGGGCCACATCCGCCTCTCGCGGGAGGCCGATCTGGTGGTGGTGGCCCCGGCCACCGCCGACTTCCTGGCCAAGATGGCGAACGGCCTCGCCGACGATCTCGCCTCCACCCTGATGCTGGCCACCGACCGGCCGGTGCTGGTGGCCCCGGCGATGAATCCGGTGATGTGGGGACATCCGGCGACCCGGCGCAACCTCGCGCGGCTGCGGGCCGACGGGGTCCATGTCGTCGGTCCCGGAGAGGGCGACATGGCCTGCGGCGAGACCGGGCCGGGCCGGATGGCCGAGCCGGAGACCATCCTCGAGGCGATCCTCGCCCTGCTGGGCCCGAAGCCGCTCGCCGGGCTGCGGGCGATCGTCACCAGCGGCCCCACCCACGAACCCATCGACCCGGTCCGCTATCTCGCCAACCGTTCCTCGGGCCGCCAGGGCCACGCCATCGCCCGCGCCCTCGCCGCGGCGGGGGCCGAGGTGACGCTGGTGAGCGGACCGGTGACCATTCCCGATCCGCCGGGGGTGCGCACGGTCCGGGTCGGCACCGCCCGGGAGATGCTCGAGGCCTGCGAAGCGGCACTGCCCGCGGACATCGCCGTCTGCGCCGCGGCGGTCTGTGACTGGCGGCCGCGCGAGATCGCCGCGACCAAGCTCAAGAAAAGCGAGGGCGCCGATCCGCCGACCCTGGAGCTGACCGAAAATCCCGACGTGCTGAGGAACCTCGCCCGGCGGTCGGCAGACCGCCCGCGGCTGGTGGTGGGATTCGCCGCCGAAACCGGGGATCTCCTCGCCCGGGCCCGGGAAAAGCGCCGCCGCAAAGGCTGCGACTGGATGCTCGCCAACGACGTGAGCGCCGGCAGCGGGGTTTTCGGCGGCAGCCGCAACCGGGTGCTGTTCCTGCGCGACGCGGAGGCGGTCGAGGACTGGCCGGAAATGGACAAGGAGGAGCTGGCCCGCCGGCTGGCGGCGGAGATCGCCCGCACCTTCGCGGGGGAGGAGGCGGCATGAGCGCGCCCGAACTGCTCGTCGAACGGCTGCCGCACGGTCGCGACCTGCCGCTGCCGACCTACGCCACCGCGGGGGCGGCGGGGCTCGATCTGCTGGCCGCGGTCCCCCCCGACCGCCCTCTCGAAATTCCGCCGGGCGGCCGGGCGCTGGTGCCCACCGGCATCCGGATCGCCCTGCCGCCGGGTTGCGAGGGGCAGGTCCGCCCCCGCTCCGGTCTCGCCCTGCGGCACGGAATCACGCTTCTCAACAGTCCGGGTACCATCGATGCCGACTACCGCGGCGAGCTCGGCGTGATCCTCGTCAATCTCGGCTCGTCCGCCTTCCGGGTCGAACGCGGCATGCGCATCGCCCAGCTCGTGGTCGCGCCGGTCTTCCGGGTGGCGCTCCGGGAGACGCGCCTGGATCCGGCGGCGACCGGACGTGCGGAAGGCGGCTTCGGCTCCACCGGGCTGGACCCGGAACGGGCCGCCGCCACGCCGCTCCCAGGATCCGCTCAGCACAGGTGACAGGATGCTCAGACCACCCAGAAAACTCGCCCTCGCCATCGAGGCGGTCATCGACATCGCCTACCACGGCAGCGCCAATCCCGTGCAGAGCCAGGACATCGCCCGGCGTCTCGGGCTGCCGCGACGCTATCTCGAACAGGTCATGCAGCAGCTCGTGCGGGCCGGGATCCTGCGCGGGGTCCGCGGCCCGCGGGGCGGCTACCGGCTGGCCCGCGAACGCCGGCGCATCACCCTCGGCGAGATCGTCCGCGTCCTCCAACAGAACGGCGAGGAGGAAGGAACCGCCATCCCCCATTCGCAGTCCGAGCTGGGGGCGCGGATCATGGCCCCGCTCTGGGGTGCCCTCGCCGAGGAGATGATGGAACGGCTCGACTCCATCACCATCGAGGAACTCTGCCGCCGGGCCGAACGGGAAGGGGTGAAGAGCGAGGCCGAACCGCAGCCCGACTTCTCCATCTGATCCATCCGGTTCCGCCGACCGGTCCGCTCGCGGGAACGACGGTCGAAAGGGTTGGCATCCGACTTGCATCTCTCCGGTGCGAGGGCGGGCGGGCCCGCGCCCGCCGCAACACACCGGGTCGGAGATCATGACAGAAGAACGCAACTGGTTCCCCCGCTACGGCCTGCTCGGCCTCTTCCCACCACTGTTCCTCGCCGGCACCGCCGGTGCCCAGGAAACCGCCGGGCCCGCCCTGGATTCCGGCGATACCGCCTGGATGCTGACGGCGACGGCGCTGGTGCTGATGATGACCATCCCCGGTCTCGTCCTCTTCTACGGGGGCATGGTCCGCAAGCAGAACGTGCTGTCGGTGGCCATGCAGGTGTTCGCCACCGCCTGCGTCTCGACCATCGTCTGGATGGTGATCGGCTACAGCCTCGCCTTCTCAGAGGGATCGGTCTGGGTCGGCGGCCTGGCCAACCTGTTCCTCGCCGGGCTGACGCCGGAAGCGGTTTCCGGGACCATCCCCGAGACCGTCTTCATGACTTTCCAGATGACCTTCGCGATCATCACCCCGGCGCTGATCGTCGGCGCCTTCGTCGAGCGGATGAAGTTCTCGGCGATGCTGCTGTTCGTCACCTTCTGGGGGATCCTGGTCTACGCCCCGGTGACCCACTGGGTTTGGGGCGGCGGCTTTCTCGGCGAGGCGGGCGTGCTCGACTATGCGGGCGGCACCGTGGTCCACATCAATTCCGGCATCGCCGGCCTCGTCGCCGCCTATGTGGTGGGCCGGCGCCGCGGCTATCCCAAGGAGCCCATGCCGCCCCACAATCTCGTCTACACCCTGACCGGCGCGGCGCTGCTGTGGGTCGGCTGGTTCGGCTTCAACGCCGGCTCCGCCTTGGCCGCCGACGGGGCCGCCGGCATGGCCATGGCCGTCACCCAGATCGCCAGTGCGGCGGCGGCGCTTTCCTGGATGGTCTGCGAATGGCTGCTGCGCGGCAAGCCGAGCGCCCTCGGCATCGCCTCGGGAGCGGTCGGCGGCCTGGTCGCCATCACCCCGGCCTCCGGCTTCGTCCTCCCCGGCGGGGCGCTGGTCATCGGCCTGCTCGCCGGGATCGCCTGCTTCTGGGGCGCCACCTGGCTCAAGAACCGGCTCGGCTACGACGACAGCCTCGACGCCTTCGGCGTCCACGGAATCGGCGGCACCGTGGGCGCCGTCCTCACCGGCGTCTTCGCGGCGGAGATCGTCGGCGGCACGCCGGGCCTGCTCGAGGGCAACCCCCTCCAGGTCTGGATCCAGATCAAGGGGGTCGTCGCGACCATCGTCTGGTCGGCCCTCGCCAGCTTCGTTCTTCTCAAGATCATCGATCTGACCGTCGGCCTCCGGGTCGATCCCGAGACCGAGATCGAGGGCCTCGATCTGCGGGTCCACGGCGAGACCGTCCACTGAGCCGCCCGCCTCCCCCGGCGGCGTGGGGGCGCCCTCCGGGGCGCCCCCTTCCCTTTTCGCCGGCCGCCCCTCAGAGCGGCTCGCCGCGCATCAGCCGCGGCAGATCACCGACCATCCCCATCGCGTGGCGCATGAAGAAACGCTTGGCCGGCGGCAGCCGCTCGACGAGGGCGAGGCCGATGTTCCGGGCCAGCTTGAGCGGCAGGAGATCGTTGGCGAACAGGCGGTTGATGCCGTCGGTGATGGCCACCAGGGCGAGGCTGTCGAAGCGCCGCCAGGCCTCGTAGCTCTCGAGCGCCGCCGGCTCCCCGGGATCGAGACCGAGGCGCAGCCGCTCCACCACCGTCTCGGCCACCGCCGCCACGTCCCGCAGGGCCAGGTTCCAGCCCTGCCCGGAAATCGGATGGATGCCGCGGGCGGCATCGCCGACGAGGGCCACCCTCCAGTCCGTGTACCGCTCCGACCAGACCAGTACCAGCGGGTAGTACCAGCGCGGCCCCTCGAGGCGCAACGCCCCGAGCCGGTCGCCGAAGCGTTCCGCCACCTCGGCGGCGAAGGCGCCGTCCCCGAGCCCCCGCATCTGGGCGGCGAGCTCGTCCTCGAGCGCCCAGACGATGGAGGACCGCCGCCCCTGCATGGGCAGGACCGCGAAAGGGCCGTCCGGGAAGAAGCGTTCGACGGCGATGCCTCGATGCGGCCGTTCGTGGACCAGGGTGCAGACGATCCCCGTCTGGCCGTAGGCCCAGCGCCGGGCGCCGATGCCGAGGCGGCCGCGGGTGGCCGACAGCCGGCCCTCGCAGACCGCGAGCAGGGGGGCGGCGAGCCTCCGGCCGGAGGCGAGACGGAGGCGGACCATGAATTCCTCGCGGCGGATGTCGCGAACCGCCTCGCCGTCGTGGAGCCGTACCGTCGCCAGGCGCCGCACCCGGGCGAGCAGGGCCTCGCGGATCCGTCGGTTCTCGACGATCCATCCCAAGGGCTCGCCGTCGATCTCCAAGCTGTCGTAGCGGACCTCCACCGGAACTCCGCCTTCCGCCACCTCGATCCCGCGAATGGGTTCGGCATGGGGCAGGATTCCCGGCCAGACGCCGAGCGCTTCGAGGAGCAGCTTCGAGCCCCGGGCCACCGCCGTCACCCGCCCGTCGTAGGGCGCGTCGAGCATCCGCCCGTAGGAATCCCGCTCCACCACCAGCACCTCCCAGCCGGCACCGCCCACCGCGGCGGCCAGGGCGAGCCCGGTGAGCCCGCCACCCAGCACCAGGAGATCGCCCGTCGAAGGCCTCGCCGACATCCCGTTTCTGCCCATTTCCTGTGCAGTTGATGAATTCTTGATCACGCGCCCGAGCGCCGAACACAGCAGCTCGCACGCCGGGCGCCGCTTGGCAAGGGCGCCGCCCGGCGCGGCCCACGGTGACCGACCGGATCTTCGCCTCCGATCCCGAGGCTGTGAAGAACGCGCCCGCTTTCCGCCCCCGACCGTTCCGGATGCGCCCCTTTACCCGGGCGAGCGGCCGTGTATTGTTCTTCGACGACGAAGAACAGCGGGAAACGGGGAGGAGATGGCGGTACTGCAGCTCCGCGGAATCGCCAAGCATTTCGGCGCCATCGAAGCGCTGAAGGGCGTCGATATGACCTTGCGGGCGGGCGAGGTCCTCGGTCTCATGGGCGACAACGGGGCCGGCAAGTCGACGCTCGTCAAGATCATCGCCGGCAACTTCCCGCCTTCGGCGGGGGAGATCCTGATCGACGGCGAGCCGCAGCTCTTCCACGAGCCCAAGGACGCCCGCGAGAAGGGCATCGAGGTGGTCTACCAGGATCTCGCCCTCTGCGACAATCTCACCGCCGCCGAGAACGTCTTCCTCGGCCGCGAGCTGTGGCGCCAGTTGGGTCCCCTGCGGATTCTCGACTACCGGCGGATGTACGATCGCGCCGCCGAACTGTTCAAGGAGCTCAAGTCCGAGACCCGCCCGCGCGATCTCGTCAAGATGATGTCGGGCGGCCAGCGCCAGGCCATCGCCATCGCCCGCACCCGCCTGTCGGAAGCCCGTTTCGTGCTCATGGACGAGCCCACCGCGGCGATCAGCGTCCGGCAGGTGGTGGAGGTGCTCGAGCTCATCCGCCGCCTGCGGGATTCCGGAATCGGCGTGATCCTCATCAGCCACCGGATGCCCGACGTCTTCGCCGTCAGCGACCGGGTGATGGTGCTGCGGCGGGGCACCAAGGTGGCCGACAAGCCGGTCGGCGAGACTTCCCCGGAAGAGGTCACCGGCCTGATCACCGGTGCCATCCAGGCGGCGTGACGAGCATGAACCGGACGACCGATCCCGCCACCTCCGTGCGCATCGAGGACGTCACCGGACAGCAGGAGCAGACCTTCCTCCAGCGGCTCGGCCAGAGCCAGCCGCTGTGGGTGACGGTGGCCCTCCTGGTGATCGTCCTCGTGATGTCCTGGCTGCAGCCGCAGGCCTTCCCCACCGCCGACAACTTCTTCAACATCACCCGCAACTTCGCCTTCATCGGCATCATGGCCCTGGGCATGACCTGCGTCATCCTCACCGGCGGCATCGACCTCTCGGTCGGCTCGCTGATGGGGTTCGCCGGGGTGCTGACCGGCCTCGTGCTGCAGGCGAGCGCCATTCCGGTGGTGCCCCCCACCGGCGAGGCCGGGCTGCTCGCCTGGGTCGCGATCCTCACCGTCACCGGCCTGACGGCGGCCCTGTTCCGCTGGTGGATCGGTGGTACGGCGGCGGTCATCGCCGGTCTCACCATGTTTCTCGCCGCCTTCGTCACCGCCGGTCTCGCCCTGCAGCCGGAAGGGGTGGTCTGGCTCACCCTGCCGCCCGGCAGCATCTGGATCGTCGCCACCCTCGCCGGTCTCGCCGCCGGCATGCTGGCGGGCGCCGTCAACGGGGTCTTCGTCGCCTATGTCGGGCTGCCGCCCTTCGTCGTCACCCTGGGCATGCTGGCGGCGGCCCGCTCGCTGGCCATCATCCTTTCCCAGAACAAGATGATCTACGATTTCGGTCCCGACGCCGAGATCTTCTACTGGCTCGGCGGCGGCCAGATCCTGGGCATCGCCAATCCGGTCTGGGTCCTCCTGCTGGCCACCCTGGTGTTCGGCTTCGTCTTCAACTTCACCGCTTGGGGACGCTATCTCTACGCCATCGGCGGCAACGAGAACGCCGCCCGTCTCACCGGCGTGCCGGTCGAACGCACCAAGTTCCAGGCCTATGTGGTGTCGGGCTTCACCGCCGGCATCGCCACTGTGCTCAGCGTGAGCTGGGCGGGATCGGCCCTCAACGCCATGGGCCAGGGTTACGAACTGCGGGTGATCGCCGCCACCGTCATCGGTGGCGCCAACCTCATGGGCGGCGAAGGCGGCGCCTACGGTGCCTTCATCGGCGCCGCCCTGATCGAGGTCATCCGCAACAGTCTGCTGATGGCCGGCGTCGATGCCAACTGGCAGGGCACCTTCGTCGGCGCCTTCATCATTCTCGCGGTCCTTCTCCAGAAGGTCCGGGGACGCGCCCGTGACTGACCCCCCGCCGCGGGCGTGAACGACAGGGGGAGGCTGACGGAAGGAGACAGAGCATGGTCCGAAAGATCCTGATGGGTGCCGTGGCCGCGGCGGCCCTGTCCGCCTCGGCGGGTACCGTGTCCGCCCAGGGCTACAACTTCGCCCTGGTGCCGAAGAACATGAACAACCCCTTCTTCGACCAGAGCCGCGACGGCTGCAAGAAGGCCGAGAAAGAGCTGGGCGGGGCGGTGAGCTGCACCTACATCGGCCCGCCCGAGCACGGCGGCGGCGAGGAACAGATCCAGATCCTCCAGGATCTGTTCGCCAAGAAGGTGGACGGCATCGCCGTCTCGCCCTCCAACGCCGCGGCGGTCGCCCGGGTGCTGGCCCGCAACAAGGACAGCGGCATCCCGGTGATCACCTTCGACGCCGATCTGCTGGAGAAGGACCGCGGCCTGCGGATCGCCTATGTCGGCACCAACAACTACGAGATCGGCGTCAATCTCGCCAAGCTGGTGCAGAAGTACAAGCCGAACGGCGGTACCATCTGCATCCAGTCCGGCGGGGCGGCGGCCGACAACCACAACCAGCGCATGCAGGGAATCCGCGACACCCTCTCCGGCCAGAACAGCGATTCGCCTCCGGGCGTGCGGCTCGAGGGGGCCAACGGCTGGACCGAGGTGGACGGCTGCCCGCTCTACACCAACGACGACTTCCAGGTGGCCGTCAACCAGATGGAGGACATCCTCGCCAAGTACCCGGATCTGGACGCCTTCGTCCCGACCGGCGGCTTCCCGCAGTTCCTGCCGCAGGCCTATCGCAACGTCGCGAGCAAGTACAAGGACCGCATCCAGAGCCGTGAGCTGGCGCTGGTGGTGGCCGACACCCTGCCGGTCCAGCTCGATCTCCTGCGCGAGGGGCTGTCCCTCGGCCAGGTCGGCCAGCGTCCCTTCGAGATGGGCTACAAGGCCATGTTCATCCTGCGTGATCTCAAGGAGGGCAAGGACGTGCCGGAGATCAACTACACCGGTCTCGACGTCTGTACCCCCGAGAACGTGGACACCTGCATCGGCGGCTGAACGCCCCCTCGCAGGATCGACGAAGCCCCGGCATCCGCCGGGGCTTTTCGTCTTCGGGCTGCGACCGGTCGGCGCCGGTACCCCTCAGACCCAGCCGCCATCCACGATGTAGGTCTGGTTGGTCATCGCCGCGGCATCGTCGCTGGCGAGGAACAGCACCACCCGGGCGATGTCCTCGGGAACGAGCTTGCGCTTCAGGCATTGGCGGGCGAGGAGCTCCTTCTCGCCCTCGGGGGTGAGCCACATCCGGATCTGGCGCTCGGTCATGATCCAGCCCGGGGCCACCGACGTGACCCGGATGCCGTGCGGCCCCATGTCCCGGGCCAGCGCCCGGGTGAGACCCGTGATCGCCGATTTGGCGGTGGTGTAGCCGGGCATGTTGCCCTGGCCGATCATCCAGCTCACCGATCCCATGTTGACGATCGCCCCGCCTCCCGCCTCCTTCATCATGGGGAAGACCGCCTGGGCGGCGAAGAACTGGTGATCGAGGTTGAGGGCGAGGCGTTCCCGCCAGTATTCCGGGGTCACCTCCTCGATGCCGTGGCGATCGTCACGGGCGGCGTTGTTGACGAGCACGGTGATCGGTCCGTGGGCCTCGGCCGCGGCGGCGATGCTGCGGCGCAGCCAGGCGATGTCGCGGAGATCGCATTCGAGGAACAGCGGCCGGCGGTGCCCCTTCTCCGCGATCTCGCGAACGGTGGCCTCGCTGGCCGGGCGGTCGATATCGACGAAGGCGACCTTCGACCCCTGGGCGCAGAAGCCGGCGACGATCGCCGCCCCGATGCCCGAGCCGCCGCCGGTGACGAACACCGATCGCCCGTCGAGACTGGGATAGCTGGCCCATCGCTCCATGATCGCTGTCACTCCCCTTCCCCGATTTCCGACTTCGGTCCCCCCGCCGCGGGCTGCGGACGGAATATGCGGAGGGCGGCGTAGCCCCAGACCAGAATGGTGACCACCCCCAGCACGGCGGCGATGGGCCGCTCGAAGAAGGCGAGCAGATCGCCGTCCGCCTTGATCATGGAGGTGATGAAGTTCTGCTCGATCATCGGCCCCAGGACGATTCCCAGGATCGCCGGGGCGATGGGAAAGCCGCTTTCCTCCATCAGGAAGGCCAGCAGCCCCAGCACCAGCATGATCCCCACCCCGAACACCGTGTTGTTGATGGCGAAGGCCCCCACCATGCAGAGCAGCAGGATGAACGGCATCAGCAGATCGCGGGGCACTTCGAGGAGCCGTCGGTAGAACTTGATCGCCAGCCAACCCAGCGGCAGGAGGAAGAGGTTGGCGACGAAGAAGGTGAAGAAGACCGCATAGAGGAGCTCGGGTCGGTCGAGCATCACCGTCGGCCCGGGATTCATCCCCTTCATGTAGAGCACGCCGATGACGATGGCGGTGATCGAATCGCCCGGAATGCCGAACACCAGGGCCGGGATCCAGGCGCCGCCGAGGCTCGCGTTGTTGGCGGCGCCGGCCTGGACGATCCCCTCGACATGGCCGGTGCCGAACTTTTCGGGCTCTTTCGAGAAGCGTCTGGCGAGGGCGTAAGTCACCCAGGCGGCGATGTCGGCGCCGGCCCCGGGCAGGACGCCGATCAGAGTGCCGAGGAGGCTGCCGCGCAGGAGGCCGGTGCGGTAGCGTCGCAGATTCGCCATCTGGCCGCGGAAGATGCGGCCGATATGCTGCTGCACCGGGGTCATCGCCCGCTTGCGCCGGATCGCCCAGCGCAACACCTCGGAGACCGCGAACATGCCGATCATCGCCGGGATGAAACTCACACCCCCCATCAGCTCGACGACGCCGAAGGCGAAGCGGGGATATCCGGTCGTGATGTCGATGCCGATCGTCGCGATGAACAGGCCCAGCAGCAGCGAGACGAGACCCTTGAGCGGGCTGCCGGTGGCGATGAAGGCGGCGCAGGAAAGTCCGAACAGCGCCAGCCAGAAATATTCGAAGGAGCTGAACCGGAGCGCGAATTCGGCGAGGATCGGGGCGGTGGAGGCGAGAATCACCGAACCGACGAGGCCGCCGATCACCGAAAAGACGAGCCCCGCCCCCAGCGCCCGTTCCGCCTGCCCCTTGCGGGTCAGACGGTAGGCGTCCTCGACGTAGGCGGCGGAGGCCGGGGTGCCCGGGATGCGCAGCAGGGCGCCGGGGAGGTCGCCGGCGAAGATGGCCATCGCCGTGGTGGTGACGATCGCCGCCAGGGCCGGAACCGGATCCATGAAGAAGGTCACCGGCACCAGGAGGGCGGTGGCCAGCGTCGCGGTGAGCCCCGGCATGGCGCCCACGAACAGGCCGAACAGCCCCGCCGCCGAGACCACCAGCAGGGTGCTCGGGCTCAGGACGAGGGCGATGGCGGCGAAGACCGGCTCCATCGCCGCTCACCAGGGCAGATAGGGCAGCGGCCCCAGCGGCAGCGGGACCAGCAGCAGCACCCGGAACAGCCAGTCCACCACCAGCACCGCGGCCAGGGCGAGACCGAAGGCGAGGAACGGGGCCCGGCCGCGAAAACGCCAGACGAGACCGCCGATCACCGCCGTCGCGGTGATCAGGAAACCCAGCCGGCCGGCCAGCAGGATGAAGGCCACGAGGGCCGCCAGGATGGCCCCGGCGTCGATCAGACGGGCGCGACTGCGGGCCTCGGCGCTCAACCGTACCAGAGGCGGCCGCGGCCGCCGCCGCAGATCGGCGGCGATCAGCGCCAGCCCGCAGAGGAACAGCCCGGCACCGACGATTCCCGGCATCAGCGCCGAACCGTAGGCCTGCCCCGGCAGGACCGGGAAGCTTTGGGCCCGCCAGAAGACCGCGAGACCGAAGAGCGACCAGAGTAGTCCCCACAGCCGGTCGGAGAGAACCACCGGTCGCTCCCCGCTTCCGTGTCCGGGGGCGCTCAGCCCTTGGCCAGGCCGAGCTTCTTCATCACCTTGCCGAGGGCCGCGTCACGCTCGGCCATGAAGGCCTCGAAGTCCTGCGGCCCCTTCCACACCACGCCGAAACCGCGCTGCGCCATGAAGTCCCGGAACTCTTTGCTCTCGTGGATCTCCCGGAGCACCGGCACGAGGGTGTCGATCACCTCCCGAGGCAGCCCCTCGGGGCCGGCGATGCCGCGCCAGGCGCCGAGAGTCCAGTCGACTCCCTGCTCCTTCAGGGTCGGGACCTCCGGAAACACCGGATTGCGTGCTTCCGCCATCACCGCGAGGCTCTTGACCTTGCCGGCGTCGATCAGGGCCTTGGCCTCGGGTACCGAGGAGGTGACGATATCGACGCCGCCGGCGACCAGATCCTGGAGCCCGGGGGCCGCGCCCTGGCTCGGGACCCAGGTCACGCGGTCGGATTCCAGCCCCGCCGCGTCCAGCATCCCGGCCAGCGCCAGATGCCAGATGCCGCCCTGGCCGGTACCCGAAGCCTTGAAGGTCCCGGGGGGATTGGCGCGGATGTCGGCCAGCATCTCCTCGATGCTGTTCCAGGGCGAATCGACCCGCACCTGGACCCCCGCCGGATCCTCGTTGTAGAGGGCGAGCGGGGTGTAGGACCGGTAGTCGATGTCGGTGAGACCGGCCCAATGCATCATCCCGGTCTCCACCGTGATGACGCCGATGGTGTAGCCATCGGGCTTGGCGTTGGCGATCGCCGCATGGCCGACCACCCCGGAGCCGCCGGTACGATTGACGACATTGACCGGAACGCCGAGCCGCTTTTCCATCAGGCTCGCGAGAATGCGGCCGGTGGCGTCGGTTCCGCCACCCGCCCCCCAGGGCACGATGATGGTGATCGGGCGCTCCGGATAGGCGCCGGCGCCGGCGGCGATGCCGAAGCTGGCGACGACGGCCAGACCGATCGATGCCAGAAGGGTCCTGCGCAACATGTTCTGCCTCCCCTGTTGTGCCTGTGGCCGGCTTGCGCTTTCGTTGCCATGCCGCAGGCAGATTTCTTAGGACCGCGCGGGGTGCGAGGGCAAGACCGAAGCCGGCGATATGCGAGGGGCTTTCCTACCGAAAGCCGGCCGGTGGGGCGATCGGTCGCGGATTTCGGCCGGCCGGCGGGGACGCTGCTGCTGGTGGGCGATGCCGGCGGTACATTGTGGCGCCACCTCCGGCGCTCGCCCGAAGCCCGTGCGGCCCATCCCTTCGACACCTACTGCCGACGGATTCTCGGCGGCCTGGCGGAAGCGCTCGGGGGACGCGCGGTCTTTCCCGGTGACGGGCCGCCCTGGCTGCCCTTCCAGCGCTGGGCGATGCGTGCCGAACCGGGGCTGCGCCCCTCGCCGCTGGGGATCCTGATCCACCCCGTCTTCGGGCTGTGGCACGCCTATCGGGGCGCACTCCTGTTCGCCGTACGGCTGCCACTCGCCCCAGCGGAGCCCGCGCCGCATCCCTGCGAGCCCTGCCACGCACGCCCCTGCCTGTCGGCCTGCCCGGCTGCCGCCGTCAGCGCCGCAGGCTACGACGTCGCACGCTGCCGGGAGCATCTCGCGGCCGCCCCCGACGGCCCCTGTATGCGCCGGGGCTGTCTCGTCCGGCACGCCTGTCCCATCGGTCGCCGGTTCGTCTACGAGGCCGCGCGGGCCGCCCATCACATGCGCGCGTTCGTCACTCCGCGGGCGGACAGGGCTTTTCCAGGAACCGCACCCGATCGGCGGGATAGCGTTCGGCATCGATGACCATCGCGACCCAGCCGGGCTCGACGAGATTGACCCATTCCCAGACCACATCCCCACTTTCGGGCTCGATCTCGAAGACGCGGCCACCGTGGGAATCGACGGCGAGGACGTTGCCGTTGGGCAGCGGCGCCTGTTCGCCGCGGGCGCGGTTGTAGAAGGCGTACGCGCCTTCGCCCTCCCATTCCCAGACGATGCGGTTGCCGACGGGATCGAGCTCGATCAGCCGGGTGTTGCCCATCAGGGGCGTCCCGCCGGTGATCCGGTTGTCGTAGATCAGGATGTGCCCGTCGGGCAGGAAATCCGGGTCGTGCTGACCGAGGAACGGGCCGGTGCTCGTCCATTTGACGAGACGGGTCTCGCCGTCGAAGACGACGATGGTGTTGATGTTCCGGAAGGAGACCATGAAATCCCCGGCCTCGAACAGCGGGAAAGCGTCCGCCATCTCCGGGCGCAGGATCTCGATCGTGTTGTTGTGGAGGGGATCCTCGACCCGGCTCGAGACGCTGGAGCCCGGTCCCGAGAACAAGAGTTCCTGACGGCCGCTCGCATAGAGGGCGTCGATCAGCGACCATTCCTCCAGCACCTCCCCCTCGGGGGAGACCCGGATCAGCGTTTCGTCGAGATAGTAGCCCTCGGGCCCCGGGTAGAGCCGTGGGCGGTTGGGGCGGATTTCCGTGACCCGTCGCCAGCCGACGATCAGGAGATCGCCGTCGGGCAGGAAATCCATGTCGTGATGGGTTTCGAGATCGACGGTCCAGAGAGGCCGGGAACAGCGGTCGAGCTTGACCGTGCCGAGGGCGTAGACGTTGAGGATCACCTCCCCCTCGGGGGTCATCAGGGCGCCGTGGATGTTCATGTCGCGCAGGATGCCGGCCGGGCTCTCCCGGATCCGGTCGGGCCAGAGTTCCCGGGGATCGACGGTCCAGCGATGGACGATGTTCCCTTCCATGTCGAGCAGCAGGGCCTGGGCCATGCCCTCGTAGTTGGCGGTGACGAAGGTGTAGCCGTCGAACGCCCGACGCCGGTCGTAGACCGTGACCCCGCCCGTCCGTCGCGGGCTGGCGGCGACGTATCGCGAGCGGATCCCCAGATAATGGCGCCATTTCTCGCGCCAGTCCCGGGCCGCGTCCATCGCCTGCGCGAGCATCCGTGCGGGTGGCAGCCCGTACTTCCCGACCCCGATCCCGTAGCCGAGGGCGAGGATCGCGACCGCCAGATAGGGTGACAGCCGTTCGAGATGGGCGGCGACCCGCCCCAGCCATGCCTTCATCGCGATGTCCCGACTGCCTGGAAGTCCGATGCCGATGCGCGCTCCCGGCCGCACCGGCCATACCGTTGCGCGAAGGTCTATGGAAGAGGAGACACCATAGAGCAAGAGCCGATGGCGGCCGCAGGGCGCCGAACGGTCGTCGACCGACCTCCGGTACGCCGCCGCGGCGGGATCAGGCGAGGGTCACCAGGAGCTGGTCGGCGGCGACTGCATCGGCCGGACGGACGTGGATTTCCCGGACCACGCCGTCGCGCTCGGCGCGCAGCACATTCTCCATCTTCATCGCCTCGAGCACCAGCAGTTCCTGGCCGGCCTTGACCTCCTGGCCGGGGACCACCGCCACCGAGACGATCAGTCCCGGCATCGGCGCGATCACCAGTCCCGAAGTGTCGGGCATTTCCTTCTCGGGCATCCGTGCCGCCAGTTCGGCGGCCCGGTGACTGCGGACCAGCGCCCGCAGCTCGGCCCCACCGTGGATCAGGAGAAATCCTTCGGCGACGGTCTCCACCTGGATTCTCAGCCGTTCGCCGTCGGTCTCCAGCTCCGCCAGCATCCGCCCGGGATGCCAGTCGAGTGCGAAGAGGAAGCGCTCCCCGTCGAGCTCGACCGTCGCCGGCGTCCCGTCCTCGGCGATCCGGGCCTCGAAATGGCGCCCGCCGAGAGCCACCGCCCAGGACCGCTCCGGCTCGGGGTCGCGGCCGGGCAACCGGCCGCTGATCCGGCACGCCCGCGCCACCTCGCGCCAGGTCATCAACGCCGCCGCCGCGGCCAGCATACGGAGCCGCGGTTCGGGAAGCTGGCGACCCGCGAACCGGGCGCCGAAGGTCTCGGCGATGAAATCGGTGGACAGCCGCCCGGCGCGGAAGTCGGGATGATCCAGGATCGCGCGCAGGAAGGTGAGGTTGTGGGCCGGTCCACGCAGCAGGAAGGCGTCGAGGCCGGCCGCCAGCCGGTCGGCGGCCCGGTCCCGGGTGTCGCCGTGGGCACAGAGCTTGGCGATCATCGGATCGTAGTAGATCGACACCTCACCGCCCTCGAAGACGCCGCTGTCGATCCGCAACCCCTCGCCCTCGGGCTCGCGGTAGCGGACGAGTCGTCCCGAGGAGGGCAGGAAGCCACGGGCCGGATCCTCGGCATAGACCCGCGCTTCGATGGCCCAGCCGGAGAACTCCACCTCCTCCTGGGTGAAGCCGAGCGGCTCGCCGGCGGCGATGCGGATCATGTCCCAGACCAGATCCCGTCCGGTCACCAGCTCGGTGACCGGATGCTCGACCTGGAGGCGGGTGTTCATCTCCAGAAAGTAGAAATTGCGGTCCCGGTCGACGATGAACTCGACGGTCCCGGCCGAATGGTAGCCGACCGTCCGGGCCAGGCTCACCGCCTGGGCCCCCATCGCCTCCCGCGTCGCCGCGTCGAGGAACGGCGACGGCGCCTCCTCGACGACCTTCTGATGGCGGCGCTGGATCGAGCATTCCCGCTCACCCAGATGGACGAGGTTGCCGTGGCGGTCGCCCAGCACCTGGATCTCGATGTGTCGCGGCCGCTCGACGAATTTCTCGAGAAACACCCGTTCGTCGCCGAAGGAGGAGGCGGCCTCGGACTGGGCGCGCTTCAGCCCCTCCTCGAGCTCCTGCTCGTCGTGGGCGATGCGCATCCCCTTCCCGCCGCCGCCGGCCGCCGCCTTGATCATCACCGGATAGCCGATCGCCCGGGCGACGTGCAGCGCCTCGCCGAGGCTGCGGACGGCGTCGGGATGACCGGGCACCGTGCTGACCCCGGCCGCCTCCGCGAGACGTTTGCTCTCGATCTTGTCGCCCATCGCCCGGATGGCGGCCACCGGCGGGCCGATGAAGACGATGCCCGCGGCCGCGAGGGCTTCGGCGAAAAGCGCGTTCTCGGAAAGGAATCCGTAGCCCGGATGGACCGCCTCGGCCCCCGTCCGGCGGCAGGCCTCGAGGATGCGGTCGATCATCAGATAGCTGTCGCGGGCCGGCGGCGGTCCGATACCGACGGCCTCGTCGGCCATCTCCACGTGCCGGGCTCCGGCATCGGCTTCCGAATGGACGGCCACGGTGGCGATGCCCCGGGCGCGACAGGTGCGGATGATGCGGCAGGCGATTTCGCCGCGATTGGCGATCAGGATTTTCTCGAACATCGGATCCGACAGCTCGGGCGTTTTTCTGGCGACGGGCGATGCTTACCAGCGGCCGGCCCGGACAGCCAGCCCGCCGCGACGCGACGTTCCTCGCCCCTGCCTCATCCGGCGACCAGCTTGGCTCCGAACTGGGCCTCGGTGGCGAGTTCGCCGTCGATCGTCGCCCGCCCCTCGAACCGGTAGACGCCGAGGCGGCTGCGCAGCAGTTGCACCTCCAGTCGGAGCTGGTGGCCGGGCCGGATGGGACGCCGGAACCGGGCCCGATCCACGGACATGAAGTAGACCGGACTGCCCTCGACCCCCTTGCCCATGCTGGCGATCACGAGCACCGCCGCGGTCTGGGCCATGGCCTCGATGGTCAGCACCCCGGGCATGATCGGATCGCCGGGAAAATGCCCGCCGAAGAAGGGCTCGTTGATGGTCACGTTCTTGATCCCCACCGCCCGCTCGAAGGCCCGGAGACCGGTGACGCCATCGAGCATCAGCATCGGGAAGCGATGCGGGATGATGCGCATGACATCGGTGACGTCCAGATCGGGCATCGGCGTGCCGGGCGCGAGCTCTTCCTCCACCATTCGTGTCTCCTCGTCGCTGCACGGATCCTGCTGGCCTATTCCGTCCCCTCGGCCGGGACCTCGGGAACCTCGACACGCGGCAGGCGGGCGTCGATTCCGGCCAGCACCTCTTCGGTGAGATCGAGGCGCGGCGAAAACAGCAGCACCGCGGTACTCGGCAGGACGAGGTTGAAGCCCCGTTCCTGGGCGAGTTCCCCCACCACCTCGATGATCGCGTTGCGCACCTCCGCGTAGGCGCTGGCCGAGGCGGCGTCGAGCCGCCGGCGCCGTTCCTGCACTTCCCGCTGGACGGCGGCGGCCTCGCGTTCGAACTCCCGGCGCTTCCTGGCGTAGGCCTCGGGCGAGAGCAGGCTGCGCTGGCGCGCGATTTCCCGTTCCTTGTCCAGGAGTTCGCGTTCCTTGGCCTTGATTTCCTCCTGATAGCGGCGTCGCCGGGCCTCGATCTCCTCCCGGATCTGACGTGCCGCCCTGGCCTCCCGGAGCAGCCGCTGATAGTTGACCACCGCCACCACCGCGGGTGGCAGCGGCTCCGCCGAAAGGCGCCCCCCTCCGGCGGCGATGGCGCCGACCAGCGCGGTCCCGGCGGACAGGCCGAGCAGACCGGCCAACAGCCGACGGCGGGTGCCGTCCCGAGGCGCCGCGGACCGCTCAGAAACGCGTGCCGAAGCTGAGACGGAAGGTCTCCGTGTCGTCTTCATCGTCCTTGACGAGAGCCTGTGCGATATCGATCGCGAGTGGTCCCAGCGGCGACAGCCAGGAGAGCCCGACGCCGGCACTCACCCGGATGTTGCCGCTGTCCTCGAGATCCGACCCGGAGACGTCGATGTCGGTGAGCGTGCCGGCATCGACGAAGGCCCGCCCGAACACCCGGAGCTCCTTCGGCAGGCCCAGGGGAAAGCGGATCTCGGCGGTTCCCACGTAGTAGAGATTGCCTCCGAGGGCGTCGTCGGTGGCGGTGTCGCGCGGCCCGATGCCGGCGGCGGCGAAACCACGGAAGCTCGAGCCGCCGAGGAAGAAGCGCTCCGTCAGATGCACGTCCTCGCCCGCGAATCCGAACACGTAGCCGGCAGCTCCCCCGAGATTCAACACCACCTCGGGCAGGATGCTGAAATAGTAGTCCGCCTTCAGCTCCTGGCGTACGTATTTGCTGTCGCCGAGCAGCCCGGCGATGTCCTGGTCGAGACGGATCACGTAACCTTCCGACGGCAGAAAACGGGTGTCGCGGCGATCGTAGGTGAAGGTCTGGCCGATCGCCGAGGTCAGCCGTTCTCCCTGCTCATCCTTGATGAAGTCCGAGGCGTCGTTGTCGACGTCGCGAATGTCGCTGTGCTTGAGGGTGTAACGCACCGAATGCCGGAGATATTCGGTGAGCGCGTAACTGGCCCGAACGCGACCGCGGGTCAGCGTTTCGTCGAAGGAACTCTCGGTCTGGAAATCGCTCTCGGTACGGGCGAGATCGATTCCGGCGGCGAGATCGCGGTCGAGGAAGTAGGGCTCGGTGAAGCTGAACTCGATCCGCTGCCGGCGGGCGGAAACGGTGAAGCTCAGCAGCAGCGACTGGCCGCGACCGAGCAGATTCTCCTCCGACAGGCGGACGTCGGCGAGCGGCCCGTCGACGGTCGAGAAACCGGCTCCGAAGGACAGCGAGCCGGTCGATTTCTCGGCCACCTCGACATCGACGATGATCCGGTCCGGGGCGCTCCCCTGGCGGGTCCGCACATCGACCTTCTCGAAGAAATCGAGGTTCCGGATCCGCTGGATCGAGCGCCGCAGCAGCACGGTGTTGAAGGGATCGCCCTCGGCGAGGCGGAACTCGCGGCGGATCACCGAATCGAGGGTCCGGACGTTGCCCCTGATGTCGATCCGCTCGACGTAGACCCGCGGCCCCTGGTCGATGCGGTAGGTGACGTCCACCGTGAGATTCTCCCGGTCGAGGTTCTGCACCGGCTCGATGCGGGCGAAGGCGTAGCCCAGCCGCCCGACCTCGTCGGTCAGCGCCTGGACCGTGTTCTCGATCTCCTCGGCGTTGTAGAGGTCACCCTCCTCGGTGGCGACGAAGGCCAGGAGCTGCTCCGGATCGAGATCGCGCAGCCGGCTGTCGACGGTGATCCTGCCGAAGCGGTAGCGGGGGCCCTCCTCGAGGGTGAAGGTGATGTAGAAACAGCGGCCGTCCGGGGTCAGCTCGGCCACCGCCGAGAGAACCTTGAACTCGGCGTAGCCACGGGCCTGGTAGAAGCGGCGCAAGAGCTCCTTGTCGAACTCCACCCGGTCCGGATCGTAGGTGTCCTCGCTGGTGAAGATGCGGTACCAGGCGCTTTCGACGGTGCGGATGGTCCCCCGCAGCGTGCTGTCCGCATATTCGCTGTTGCCGATGAAGGTGATCCCGCAGACCCTGGTGAGGGGGCCCTCCTGGATCTCGAAGACGAGATCGACCCGGTTCTGCTCGAGCTCGATGATCTTGGGTTCCACGGTGACCGCGTAACGGCCGTTGCGTCGGTAGAGTTCGAGGATCCGTTCGACCGCGCTCTGCACCGCGGCGCGCGAGAACACCGTCCGCGGCCGGAGGCGGACCTCGGCCTCCAGTTCCTCGTCGCCGATCCGCCGATTCCCCTCGAAGGCCACCCGGTTGATGATCGGGTTCTCCACCACCCGCACGACCAGCACCTCGCCCCGCCGCTCGATGGCCACATCGTCGAACAGTCCGGTCGCGAACAGGCTGCGCAGGGAATCGTCGAGCCGCACGGGGTCGAAGGGATCGCCGCGACGCACCCGCAGATAGCTTTCGACGGTCTCCTTCTCGACCCGCTGATTGCCCTCGACGACGATGTCGCGGATCACCTCGCCCGGCTGCTGGGCCGTGACCGGTGTTCCCCCGAAGAGAAGCAGGATGAGGACAGCCAGCAGTCCCACCGCGCGTCCCGTCCCAGGCATCGCCCCTCCCTCGTCCGATCGAGACGCGGCGCGGTACCCCCTAGGACGAGACCAGTCGCGTGAAGAAATCGAAGATCCTCAGATTGACGAGATCGTTCCAGGTGGCGAACAGCATCAGGCTCAATACCATCGCCAGACCGAGGCGGAATGCGATCTCCTGGCTGCGTTCCGTCAGGGGTCGGCCGCGAACCGCCTCGATCGTGTAGAGCAGCAGATGGCCGCCGTCCAGCATGGGGATCGGAAACAGATTGATGAGCCCCAGGTTGATCGACAGGATGGCGGTGAACCAGAGCGCCGGCAGCAGCCCCTGATTGGCGATCTCGCCCGACATCTGGGCGATCCTGAGGGGGCCGCCGAGTTCCTCGGTGCCCCGCGAGCCGGTCACCATCTCCCACAGGGCGTAGAGGGTTCCGCCGAGGATCCGCAGCGTCTCGCCGGTCGCCTCGAACGGCGCCAGCAGCGGGTTGGAGCGCTTGAACTCGATTCCGCGGCGGCTGACGCCGATCATGCCGATCCGCTGCTCGCCGAAATTGCCCTCGACGATCCGCAGTTCGGGGATGATCGTGACCTCCAGCCGGCCGCCGTCGCGTGCGATGGTGAAGCGCAGGGGCTCCCCCGGCCGGTCGCGGACCAGGAGCTGGAGTTCCTCGAAGCTTTCCACCGACCGTCCGTCGACCGCCAGAATGCGATCGCCGGGCAGCAGCCCCGCCGCCTCCGCCGGACTGCCGGGAACCACCTCGCCGACCACCGGCGGGGTGAAAGGGCGGCCGACGAGGCTGAACAGCAGCGCCAGGACGAGAATGGCGAAAAGGAAGTTGGCGATCGGCCCGGCCGCCACGATGGCCATCCGCTGCCAGACGCTCTTCGAGGGGAAGGCGTCCGGATCGCCGGCGGTGGCGGCGTCGGGCCGCACGCTGGTGGCGTCCTCGTCGCCCTTCATCCGCACATAACCGCCGAGCGGCACGATGCTGAACTTCCAGCGGGTGCCGGTCGAGTCGTTCCAGCCGAACAGCTCGGGTCCGAAGCCGATGGAGAACACCTCGACCCGCACCCGGTTGCGGCGGGCCACCCAGTAATGGCCGAACTCGTGCACGAACACGACCACCGACAGGATCAGGATGAAGGGCACGATGTAGCTGGCGATCAGGCCGAAGATGCTCATACGCGGGTTCCGTACACCTTGCTCGGGTTCGAGGCTGCGCAGCGCTCCGCGGTCAGGATCCGCGCCTCGCGGTCGACCGCCAGTATCTCCTCGAGGCTGCCCACGGGCGCCGCCACGAGGGGGGTTCGCAGCATATCGGCGACGATGGCGGCGATGTCCAGAAAGCCGATCCGCTTTTCGAGGAAGGCCTGCACCGCCACCTCGTTGGCGGCGTTGAGCACCGCCGGCGCCGCCCCGCCCGCGATCAGCGCCTCCCGGGCGATGGCGAGAGCCGGGAACCGCTCGGGATCGGGGGGCAGGAATTCGAGCCGCCCGAGCTGGAGGAGATCGAGCCGTTCCACGCTGCAGGACAGGCGTTCCGGCCAGGCCAGGGTGGAGGCGATCGGCACCCGCATGTCGGTGGGGCCGAGCTGGGCCAGCATCGACCCGTCCCGGAACAGGACCAGCCCATGGAGCGCCGACTGCGGGTGCACCATCACCTCGATCGCCGTCTCCGGCAGGCCGAACAGGTGATGGGCCTCGATCACCTCGAAGCCCTTGTTCATCATGGTGGCGCTGTCGACGCTGATCTTGGTCCCCATCCGCCAGTTGGGATGGGCGACCGCCTCGGCCGGCGTCACCCGTGCCATCCGCCGGCGGCTCAAACCGAGGAAGGGACCGCCCGAAGCGGTCAGGACGATCTTCTCGACATCGCCGAGCTCGGCCCCGAGCAGCGCCTGGAAGACGGCGTTGTGCTCGGAATCCACCGGCAGCAGCACCGCCCCCCGGCGCCGCACCTCGGCCATGAACAGGGCGCCGGCGGAGACCAGACACTCCTTGTTGGCCAGAGCGACGATGGCGCCCCGCCGCAGCGCCGCCAGCGTCGGTGCGAGACCGGCGGCGCCGACGATGGCCGCCATCACCCAGTCGGCGGGCCGCTCGGCGGCGGCGATCAGCGCCGCCTCCCCGGCCGCCGCCTCGATCCCGCTGCCGGCGAGCGCCTCGCGCAGTTCGCCGTAGCGGGAGGGATCGGCGATCACGGCCAGCCGCGCCCGGTGACGGCGGGCGAGACGGGCCAGCTCGCCGACCTTGCCGTGAGCCGTCAGGGCCTCGATTTCGAACCGCCCGGGATGCTCGGCGATCACCGCCAGGGTCGAGCGGCCGATCGACCCGGTGGCCCCGAGAATCGTGACCCGCCGCGGCCGCTGTTCCCGCTCGCGCTTCATCCTTCTCCCCCGGAGAGGTCGAGCAGGGCCACCAGGAGAGCGAAGCAGGGAGCGGCGAAGAGGACGCCGTCGAAGCGGTCCAGCACGCCGCCGTGGCCCGGGAGCAGCGTGCCGCTGTCCTTCACCCCCGACCGCCGTTTGAGCGCCGATTCCACGAGATCTCCGCCCTGTGCCACCACCCCCAGAAGCATGGCCACCACCGCCGCCGCCAGCGCCGGGGGCGCCGCGTCGCCGCCCAGCCGGACCGCGACCCCGCCGAGGATCCCGGCCAGCAGCACCCCGCCGGCGAGCCCCGACCAGGTCTTGCCGGGACTGATACGGGGCGCGAGCCTGGGCCCGCCCACCGTGCGGCCGACCAGATAGGCGCCGGTGTCGGTGGCGACGATCACGATGAACAGCCAGAGGACCAGCACGGCCCCCTGCAGATGGGCGTGTCGCAGCCACAGCAGCGCCGCCAGCGGCAGGAGCAGATAGAGGGTGCCGGCGAACCAGACGAGTGGCCGCCGTCCGGCCGCACCGCCCATCGCCGCCACCAGCAGCGCCAGGGCCAGCAGCGCGGTGCCGCCGGTCCGCCAGCCGAACAGATGGATCGCCGGCAGACCGACCAGGGCGGCGGTCAGGATACCGGCGGTGAGCAGCAGCCGCAGGCGGGCCTCCCATTCGAGCAGCCGGGCGAGCTCGCGGGCCATCGCCGCCGCGAGGGCGATCAGGAAGATGGTGAAGACCGGACCGCCGGCGAGGATCGCCACCAGCACCAGGGCCGCCAGCACCGAACCGGTGAGCAGCCGGCGCCGCAGGGCGGCGTCGAAGGTGTCAACCAGCGGACGCCCCATAGCGCCGCTCACGCCGGCCGAATTCGGCGATCGCCTCGAACAGGTGACGTTCCTCGAATTCGGGCCAGGGGACCGGCACGAAGACGAGCTCGGTGTAGGCGAGCTGCCAGAGCAGGAAATTGCTGACGCGCTGCTCGCCGCTGGTCCGGATGAGCAGATCGGGATCGGGGATGCCGGCGGTGAACAGGGCGTCGCGGAGGTCGTCCTCCTCGATCTCCTCGGCCCGCAGTTCGCCGCGCGCGACCTTGGTCGCGAGCCGGCGGGCGGCGAGCAGGATCTCCCGCCGCCCCCCGTAGTTGAGGGCGACCACCAGATCCATCCGCCGGTTGCCGGCGGTCCGCCGCTCGGCGTGGCCGATGAGCTCGACGATGTCGGGCGCGAGTCCCTCGCGCTCGCCGATCACCCGCACCCGGATGCCGTTACGGTCGAGACTGTCGATCTCCCTCCTCAGATAGTAGCGCAGGAGGTTCATGAGTTCGCCCACCTCGTGGCGCGGGCGCCGCCAGTTTTCCGAGGAAAAGGCGTAGAGGGTGAGATAGCGGATCCCCAGCCGGGCGCAGGACTCGACCGTCCGCCGCACCGTCTCGGCGCCGCGCCGGTGGCCGTAGATCGCCGGCTTGCCATGGGCGCGGGCCCAGCGCCGGTTGCCGTCCATGATGATGGCGAGATGGATCGGCAGGTCGCTCTCGAAACCGCCGGCCGGTGACGGGCGCACGTTCAATACGATGCGCTCCTCATACCGTCATGATGTCCTTTTCCTTCTGCTCCAGCAGGCCGTTGATGGCGGCGATGTGCCGATCGGTGAGCTTCTGGACCTCATCCGCCAGATGCCGGTGTTCGTCCTGGGAAAGCTCGCCCTCCCGCTCCAGCCGCTTGAGCTGGTCCATGCCGTCGCGGCGCACGTTGCGGACCGCGATCCGCGCCTGCTCGGCGTAGCGGTGGGCGACCTTGACGAGCTCCGCCCGCCGCTCCTCGCTGAGTTCCGGCAACGGAATGCGGATGAGATTGCCCTCGGTCTGGGGGTTGAGGCCGAGATCGGCGCTCCGGATCGCCTTCTCCACTGCCTTGACGAGCCCCTTGTCCCAGACCTGGACGGTCAGCATGCGCGGATCCGGGACCCCCACCGTCCCCACCTGCGACAGCGGCATCTCCGTGCCGTAGGCCTCGACGGTGATGGGGTCGAGCAGCCGCGCCGAAGCCCGGCCGGCACGCAGCCCGGCGAATTCGCGTCGCAGCACCTCGACCGCCCCGTCCATCCGCTTCTCGATGTCCTTGAGGTCGAATTCGCCCCGGCTCATGCCTCAGCCTCCTCGATGACCGTATGTGGCGCCCGGCCCCGCAGCACCCTGGGGAAGTTACCCGGTTCCCGGACCGAGAAGACGATGATCGGGATCCGGCTTTCCCGCGCGAGGGCGATGGCCGAAGCGTCCATCACCCGGAGATCCTTGGACAACACGTCGAGATAGGTCAACCGGTCGTAGCGGACGGCCCGCGGATCGCGCATCGGATCGCTGGAATAGACGCCGTCCACCTGGGTCCCCTTGAACAGGGCGTCGCAGTTCATCTCCGCCGCCCGCAGCGCGGCCGCGGTATCGGTGGTGAAGAAGGGGTTGCCGGTGCCGGCGGCGAAGATCACCACCCGCCCCTTCTCCAGATGACGGAGTGCCCGTCGGCGGATGTAGGGCTCGCAGACCGCCGACATGGGAATGGCCGACATCACCCGGGTGTGGGTGCCGGTCTTCTCGATCACGCTCTGAATGGCGAGAGCGTTGATGACCGTGCCCAGCATGCCCATGTAGTCGGCGCTAGTGCGCTCGACCCCGGCGGCGGCGAGGGTGCTGCCGCGGACGATGTTGCCGCCGCCGATGACGATGCACAGTTCGATGCCCATCGCCCGGGCGGCCTTCACGTCCTCGGCGAGATGGCGGAGCACTTCGCTGTCGTGACCGTAGTCACGGTCACCCATCAGCGCCTCGCCCGACATCTTCAGCAGAACACGACGGTATCTCGAAGGCGCCGACGGGTGCTCCTGCATGCCGTTCCGTTCTCCGCGATCCCGGGCGCCGCCCCCTGCGGCGCCCCGACCGGGGGCGTCGCCCGTCTCAGCCGCCGCCGAGCTGGGCCACCTCCGCGGCGAAGTCCTCCTCGCGCTTCTCGACGCCTTCGCCCAGCGCCAGGCGCACGAACCCGACCACCTCCACGGGCTCGCCGGTCTCCTTCGCGAACGCCTCCAGCACCTTCGCGACCCGTTTCTCGGGATCCATGACGAAGGGCTGCTCGAGGAGCACGACTTCCTGGTAGAACTTGCGCAACCGGCCCTCGACCATCTTCTCGACGATGTTCTCGGGCTTGCCCGAGGCGCGGGCCTGCTCGGCCAGGATCTCCCGTTCCCGGGCCACCACCGCCGGATCGAGTCCGGCCACCGCCACTGCCTGGGGACCGCTGGCGGCGACGTGCATCGCGAGCTGCTTGCCGAGCTCGGCGAGCCGGGCGGGATCGGCCTTCGAGCGCAGCCCCACCAGCACCCCGATCTTGCCCAGCCCGGGCGCCACCTGGGCATGGACGTAACCGGCCACCAGCCCCTCGTCGACCTCGAGATGGGCCGCCCGGCGCAGGTTGAGGTTCTCGCCGATCACCGCCACCGCCTGGGTGATCTCCTCGGCCACGGTCCGGCCGCTGTCGGGCAATGTCAGGCTCTTGAGGGTCTCGACATCGCCTCCGGCCCGCGGCGCCACTTCGAGGATCCGACGGACGAGATCCTGGAAGACCTCGTTGCGGGCGACGAAATCGGTCTCCGAATTGACCTCGACCATCACCCCGACCCGCCCTTCGGTCTTCAGACCGATCAGGCCTTCCGAGGTCGCCCGCCCGGCCTTCTTGGCGGCGGCGGCGAGCCCCTTCTTGCGCAGCCAGTCGGTGGCGGCCTCGATATCGCCGCCGCTCTCCGCGAGCGCGCGCTTGCAATCCATCATTCCGGCTCCGGTCCGCTCCCGGAGCTGCTTCACCAATGCGGCACTGATCTGGGTCATCGTCTCTGCATCTCTCTCGCAATGGGAGGGGCGGCTCAGGAAGCCTTCTCGGCCTCCGTGGCAGTCGCGCTCCCGGCGGCCGCGGCCGCCTCTCCGCCGTCTTCCGTCTCCGCTTCGGCCGGAGCCGTGCCGGCGGTCTCACCGCCCTCTCCGGATTCCGTCCCGGCGATCGCCTCCGCAGCCTCCGCGGCGGTTTCCGGCAGCTCCTCGACGACCTCTTCGACCACCTCCTCCATCTCGCCGACATCGACGCCGGTGGCCGCCATCTCCGCCTGGATGCCGTCGAGCACCGCCTGGACCATCAGATCGCAGTAGAGATTGATCGCCCGGCTGGCATCGTCGTTCCCCGGCACCGGATAGCGGATGCCGCGGGGGTCGCTGTTGGTGTCGCAGACCGCCACCACCGGCAGCCCGAGCTTCCGGGCTTCGGCGATGGCGATGGCCTCCTTGTTGGTATCGATCACGAACAGGACGTCGGGCAGGCCGGCCATGTCCTTGATTCCACCCAGCGCCCGTTCGAGCTTGCTGCGCTCGCGCTCGAGATGGAGGAGTTCCTTCTTGGTCAGCCCGGCGGTGGCCTGGGCATCGGCCAATTTCGCCTCGAGATCGCGGAGACGGCGGATCGATTTGGAAATGGTCCGCCAGTTGGTCAGGGTCCCGCCCAGCCAGCGGTGGTTGACGTAGTACTGGCCGCAGCGTCGGGCGCTGCGGGCGATCGGCTCCTGCGCCTGGCGCTTGGTGCCCACGAACAGCACCCGGCCGCCCCCGGCGACCACGTCCCGCACCGCGTGCAGGGCCCGATAGAGCATCGGCACGGTCTGCGTCAGGTCGATGATGTGAACACCGTTGCGCACCCCGTAGATGTAGGGGGCCATGGCCGGGTTCCAGCGACGCGTCTGGTGCCCGAAGTGGACGCCGGCTTCGAGGAGCTGGCGCAGCGTGAAGGTGGGAAACGCCATCGGTCTCGTCCTTTTCCGGTTGGTCCGCCGCAGGCGAGGTCCGATCGCGACGATCGGACACCGGAGCCGATCGGCACGGGGGGTGCCGGGAGCCTGCGTGAGGTGTCGCCGCCTACTTAATGGGCGGCGCCGGTGATGACAAGCCCGGCCGGGCGGGCGGGAAGTGCGGGGTCAGCGACCCCGGCGGCGGTCGAGCTCGGCCAGGAGGGCCGTCCGGTCGGCCACCAGCCCGCCCTCCAGCCACCAGGTCTCGAGCGCCCGCAGCAGTCGGCCCAGCTCGGGTCCCGGCGCCACTCCGGCGGCCAGCAGATCGCGCCCCCGGAGCGGAAAGGCGGGTGGCGACCAGGAAGCGGCCAGGGCCAGCAGGGCTTCGAGGCGTTCCCGATCCATCGCTCCCTCGCTCGCCGCGAGGCACAGCAGATCGGCGTAGGCGCGCCCGCCGCGGCGGTAGATCTCCGCCTTGTGGACCGCCTCCGGCGCCCGCGGATCGGGAAGCGGGGCCGTGGTCAACAGGAGCAGGCGACCGGTCTCGCGCTTCGACAGCCGCAGCCGGTGGGCCAGCGCCAGGACCTTCGGAGCGTCCACGCCGGGCCCGCGGATCAGGGCGGCGAGGCGCAGGATCGGGTCGGCCTCGGGGGCGATCTCGAGCAGCCGGAGCAACCGGTCGCGATGGATCTCCACCGGCAGGACATGGCGCAGCACCCCCGTCTCGGCCATCAGATCGAGGGCCGCCGGGACCCCCGGGGCGACCAGCAGGCGCAGCAGCTCCTGGCGGATGCGCTCGCCGGAAAGCCGATCCAGCCCCCCGGCCTCGGCGGCGCAGGCGGCGAGAGCCTCCGGATCCGCCGGCGGACGACCGAAACGGGCGAAGAAACGGAAGAAGCGGAGAATGCGCAGATAGTCCTCGCGGATCCGCCGGCGTGGATCGCCGACGAAGCGGACCCGCCCCGCCGCCAGATCCTCGCGCCCGCCGAAATAGTCGTAGAGCCGCCCCTCGGCATCGCAGCTCATGGCGTTGATGGTGAAGTCGCGGCGCGCCGCGTCGGCCTCGAAATCCTCGGTGAACTCCACCGCCGCGTGCCGCCCGTAGCATTCGACGTCCCGGCGCAGGGTGGTGATCTCGTAACTCCGCTCGCCGAGCAGCGCGGTCACCGTCCCGTGGGCGAGACCGGTCGGCACCACCTTGATGCCGGCGGCCTCGAGCCGGGCCGTCACCGCCTCCGGCCGGGCGGCGGTGGCGAGGTCGAGATCGGCCGGATCCAGCTCCGGATGGAGCAGCGTGTCGCGTACGCAGCCGCCGACGAAGCGCGACTCCTTGCCGGTGGTCGCCAGCACCCCGAGCAGGCGGCGCGTCTCCGGGACGGCGAGCCAGCGGGCGTCGCGCAGCGGGCGGTCCCCGGCCGGCCCGGCCATCCCTCAGACCCGTCCGGTTCCGTTCAGGAGACGCGAGAAACCGACGAGGATCCCGGCGGTGGCCCCCCAGATCCGCCGACCGTCGTAGGGCAGCACCCAGGTCGCCCGTCGCCGCCCCCGACCCTCGTAGTATTCGCGCCGGTGGTTGGCCGGATCGAGGACGAAGGCGAGCGGCACCTCGAAGATCTCCTCCACTTCGACCGGGTCGGGCCGGAGGCGCGGCGGCGGTTCGAGCCAGCCGACGCAGGGATGGATGCGGAAGCCGGTCGCGGTGTCGTAGGCGGGGAGCCGTCCCAGGATCCGCACCCGCTCCGGGGCGATCCCCACCTCCTCCCGGGCCTCGCGCAGGGCACAGCAGGCGGCATCGGCGTCGCAGCCCTCGATGCGGCCACCCGGGAAGCTGATCTGTCCGGCATGGTCGCGCAGCCGCCGGCTGCGCCGGGTCAGCAGCACGGTGGTTCCGTCCTCGCGGTCGATCAGCGGTACGAGGACGGCCGCGGCCACCCTTCCCCGCCGGTCGGGTTCGACTCCGTCGTCGCCGGTCACTGGCACCGGCGCCGCCGTCGCGAGACGGGCGGCGATGGTCGCGGGGTCGAGGCGATGGGCGGGCTCGGTCATCGGCTCCGGTCCGTGGTGTGGCCGCCGTTCTCTTCGAGGGCGAAGAAGCGTCCGGCGCTCCAGATCCCGAGCTCGCCGCCGCCTTCGGCCGGCACCGCCAGCTCCGCCAGCTCGTAATAGACCGGCCGCACGACCCGCGCCTCCAATCCCCGTTCCAGGAGCAGATAGGGCACGAAGGCCCCGCCGTCCGCGGGCCCCAGGCGGAGGCCGGCGTCCTCTCCCAGGGTCACCCAGCGGTCGAGATTGGTGCGGAAACGCAGCCGCTGGCCCGCCCCCTCCCCCTCGCGGTCGAGTTCCACCGCGAGGAAGGCGGCATCCTCCACCGCGACCGGGATCTGCTCGAAAGGGGTGAGAAGCCAGTGACTGCCGTCGGGGGCCCGACGCAGGGCGGTGGCGAACAGGCGCACGAGCTCGGGCCGGCCGATCGGCGCCCCCTCGTGGTACCAGGTGCCCCGCCGGTCGATGCGCATCCCGATGTCCCGGCAGCGGGCCCGCGCCCCGGCCGCGAGGGCGGCCAGCTCGGCCTCGGGATCCCAGACGCGCTTCGCCACCTTTCCGGCCCCCGCTTCCGGTCTATTTCCTCTGCGAACGTCACGGTTTTGCGTTATGTATGGCCGAAGAGAGCCGCGATCCAGTGGTGGTGCGAGCAGGTGAAGCGGGTGCAGGAGCAGTCGGGATTGGACGACACCAGCGACGACGTTCTCGGTGAGGTGGAGCGGGCGATCGAGGATCTGGCCCGCCTGCGGAGTGAAATCGGACGCATCATCTACGGGCAGGAGCAGGTCGTCGAGGAGACGCTGACGGCGATCCTCGCCGGCGGCCACGTGCTGCTGGTGGGGGTGCCGGGGCTGGCCAAGACGCGGCTCGCCGAAACCCTCGGCACGGTCCTGGGCCTCGTCCAGAAACGGGTCCAGTTCACCCCCGATCTGATGCCCGCCGACATCCTCGGTTCCGAGGTGCTGGAAGAGACCGCCTCGGGTTCCCGGCATTTCCGTTTCCTGCCCGGACCGGTGTTCGCCCAGCTCCTGATGGCCGACGAGATCAACCGCGCGAGCCCGCGCACCCAGGCGGCGCTGCTCCAGGCGATGCAGGAGAAGCGGGTGACGGTGGCCGGTCAGGACCATCCCCTGCCCGAGCCCTTCCACGTTCTCGCCACTCAGAACCCGATCGAGCAGGAGGGCACCTATCCCTTGCCCGAGGCCCAGCTCGACCGCTTCATCATGCAGGTCGAGGTGGGCTATCCCTCGCGCGAGGCGGAACGGCGGATGATGGTGGTCACCACCGGAATCGAGCAGCCCGAACCCGCGCCGGTGCTGGACGCCACCCGGCTGCAGGAGCTCCAGCGCCTGGTACGCCGGATCCCGGTCGGCGACCGGGTGGTGGAGGCGATTCTCGAACTGGTCCGGGCGGGGCGGCCCGAAAACCGGGTGCTCGAAGGGATCGAAGAACAGGTCGCCTGGGGGCCCGGCCCCCGCGCCAGCCAGGCGCTGCTGCTGACGGCGCGGGTGCGGGCGCTCCTCGACGGCCGCCTCGCTCCCTCGATCGAGGATGTGCTGGCGCTGGCCCCGCCGGTCCTGCGCCATCGGATGGCGGTGACCTTCGCCGCCCGCGCCGAGGGGATCGGGGTCGACCAGGTCATCACCCGCCTCTGCCGGCATGTCGCCTGACCTCCTCGCCCGCGCCCCCGGCCCGCTGCTGCGGCTGCGGGAACGAGCGGAAAGGCTCGGCGAACGGTTGCCGGCCCTGCTCGTGGAGGCGGAGCGGGTGGCCAGCACCGTCGCCCAGGGAGTCCACGGCCGGCGCCGTACCGGGACCGGCGAGACCTTCTGGCAGTTCCGTCTCTATCAGCCCGGCGACGATGCCCGCAGCATCGACTGGCGGCAATCGGCCCGCGCCACCCAGCATCATTTCGTCCGCGAGCAGGAATGGGAGGCGGCGGAGAGCGTCTGGATCTGGTGCGACCGCTCGCCGTCGATGCGCTACCGCTCGCCGGCGGTCGCCGAAACCAAGGAGGACCGGGGCCTGCTGCTGACCATCGCCCTCGCCGTGCTGCTGTTGCGGGCGGGAGAGCGGGTGGCCCCGCTCGGGACCGGTGACCCCCCGCGCGGTGGCCGCTTCGGGCTCGACGCGCTGTGCCGCGGCCTCGCCATGCCGGCGAGCGATGCCACCCTGCCACCGGTCCTCCGACTGCCGCGCCACGCCCGTCTGGTGCTGATCTCCGACTTCCTCGCTCCGGTCGACCGCTGGCGCGAGATCATGGGACGCTACACCGGCCTCGGCCTGCGCGCGGCGGTCTTGCAGATCACCGATCCGGCGGAGGAGGAGCTGCCCTTCGAGGGGCGGATACTGTTCGAAGGACCGGAGCGGGAGGGGCGGCATCTGATCGGCAACGTGCGCGAGGTCCGCAGCCGCTATCGTCGGCTGTTCGCCGCCCACCGCGACGATCTCCGGCGGCTGTGCCTGTCGCGCGGCTGGCGTTTCGCCACCCATCGCACCGATCGGACCGCCGCAGCCGGGCTGCTCACCCTCTACCAGATGCTGGCGCCCAGCGCCGTCGACTGACCGATGCTGTCGCTCGGCCCGCTCGCCTTCGCCCAACCCTGGCTGCTCCTGGCGCTGGCCGCGCTGCCGGCCATCTGGTGGCTGCTGCGGGCGATCCCGCCGGCACCGCGGCGGGTGGTCTTCCCGCCGCTGATGATTCTCGCCCGGCTGCTGAGCAGCGAACGGACCCCGGCCCGGACACCCTGGTGGCTGCTACTGCTGCGCCTCGTCATCGCCGCCCTCCTCGTCCTGGCGATGGCCGGGCCGGTACTCGATCCGCGGCCGCGCCTCGCCGGCACCGGCCCGCTGCTGATCGTCCTCGACGACGGCTGGGCCGCCGCTCCGCGCTGGGCGGAACGTATCGCGGTCCTCCGGGACCTCCTGACCCGGGCGCAGCGACAGAACCGCCCCGTCCGTCTCCTGCGGACCGCCCCCGACCGCGAGGGAACGGCGCTGCTGGCCGACGATCCCGGTCGCCTCGCCCGCCAGCTGGCCGATTTCCGCCCGCGCCCCTGGCCCGTCGACCATGCCGCCGCGATCACCGCCCTCGCCGGGCTGGAGGAATCCGACTTCATCGTCTTCTGGCTGGCCGACGGCGTCTATTCCGAACCCGCGCAGCGGCAGGCCGCGGCGGATCTGGCCCGCGCCCTGCGCGGTCTCGGCCCGCTCACCGTATTCGCCGACCCGCCCGAGAACCGCGCCCGCCTGCTGCGCGAACCGCTGGCCGAGGGGGAGACGCTCTCGGTCGAGCTCCTGCGTCCGGTTCCGGGACCGGCGGAGCTCGTCCCCCTGCTGGCGCGGGGGCCCGGCGGCGAGGTCCTGGCCCGCACCGACCTCGCCTTCGGCGCGGGGGATCGCGTCGGGCGCGGCAGCATCACCCTGCCGCTCGAACTCCGCAACCGCATCGCCCGTCTCGAGACCGGCAGCGCCGGTGCCGGCACGGTGGTGCTGTTCGACGAACGCTGGCGGCGACGGATCGTCGGGCTCACCGGTGCCGAGCGCGACCCGGAGGCCCAGCCGCTCCTCTCCGAACTCTATTTCGTCGGCCGCGCCCTCGCGCCCTACACCGAACTCCGGGAGGGGCGGATCGCCGATCTCGTCGCCGCACCGCTGTCGATGATCGTGCTCGCCGACGTCGGCCGCCTCACCACCGAGGAACGGGAGCTGCTGGAGGGCTGGATCCGCCGCGGCGGGGTGCTGCTCCGCTTCGCCGGCCCGCGTCTCGCCGCCGGCGGCGACGAGCTCCTGCCCGTCCGCCTGCGTCAGGGCGACCGGATTCTCGGCGGCGCCATGTCCTGGTCGAAGCCGCTGCCCTTCGCCCCCTTCCCGCGCGAGGGGCCGTTCGCCGGCCTCGAAACCAACCCCGAAGCGCTGGTCTATCGTCAGGTGCTGGCGGAACCGGGCCCGGCGCTCGCCGCCGCCACCCTCGCCACCCTCGAGGACGGAACCCCGATCGTCACCGGACGCCGCCTCGGCGAGGGCTGGCTGCTCCTGATCCACACCACCGCCAATACGAGCTGGACCAGTCTGCCGCTGTCACGCCTGTTCATCGACATCATGCGCCGCACCCTAGCCCTGGCTCCGGGGGTCGGCGGCCGCCCCGAAGGCCTGCTGCGGGCGACCCGGATCCTCGACGGCTTCGGCCGGCTCGGCCCCCCGGCCGCCGATCTCCTGCCGCTGCCCGCCGGCGAGCTCGCCGAAGCCCTCCCCGGCCCCGACACGCCGCCCGGTCTCTGGGCCCCGCTGGCCGCCGGAGAGGAGGAGGCCGAGGCGCCGGGCCTCGCCCTCAATCTGCAGAAGGTGGTACGCGACAGCCGCCCCCTCGATCTCGCCGATCTCGTCACCGATCTGCGGGTCTACGAACGGGGCCGGGAGACGCCACTCGCCCCCTGGCTGCTGACGGCGGCACTCCTGCTGGCGCTGGCCGATCTGCTGATCGCCCTCGCCCTGCGCGGTCTCCTGCGGCCGATGGCGGCGGCGGTGGTCCCGATCCTCCTCCTGGCCGGTTCCGCCGCCGCCGAGGAGGATGCGGCGGGGCTCGCCGAACGTCTGTCAGTGACCCGCCTCGCCTATGTGCGGACCGGTCTGCCGGAGGTGGACCGGCTGAGCGCGGCCGGTCTCGACGGGCTCGGTCTGGTCCTGGCCCGGCGCACTTCGGTCGAGCCGGGCGATCCGGTGGGGGTCGATCCGGCCACCGACGAGCTCGCGCTCTATCCGCTCCTCTACTGGCCGGTGCCGCCCGAACATCCCGATCTGCCGCCCGGCACCCTCGCCCGCATCGACGCCTATCTCAAGAACGGCGGCATGATCCTGTTCGACACCGGTGACGCCGGCCGTCTGTTGCCGGGCCAGGCCGGCGGCCCCGGCGAGGCCCGCCTCGCGCGCCTGCTCGAAGGTCTCGATCTGCCGCCGCTGGTGCCGGTACCCGAGAACCACGCCCTGACCCGCTCCTTCTATCTGCTGCGGGATTTTCCCGGCCGCTTCACCGGCCAGACGGTGTGGGTGGACGAGGTGCCGGAGGGGATCAACGACGGGGTGTCCAGCGTCGTCATCGGCGCCAACGGCTGGGCCGGAGCCTGGGCGATCGACGATCTCGGGGCGCCGCTGCTGCCCGTCGTCCCGGGCGGCGAGCGCCAGCGTGAGATGGCCCGGCGTTTCGGCGTCAATCTCGTGATGTACGCGCTGACCGGCAACTACAAGACCGACCAGGTGCACATCCCGGCGCTGCTGGAGAGGCTCAGTCAATGACCGGCAGCAGTCTCGTCTGGACCCCCTGGCTGCCGCTCTGGCTGCTGCTGTTCCTCGCCGTCCTCGCCCTCCTGCTGCTCGCCTTCGGCGTCTGGCGCCGGGCCCGCAGCACCGGCTTCCGGGCCTTGTTCCTCGCCGTCCTGCTGCTGACCCTGGCCGGTCCCTCGCTCTATCGGGAAGAGCGGGAGCCCCTGGAAAACCTCGTCCTGATGGTGACCGACCGCTCGCCCAGCCAGCGGCTGGACCTGCGGCCGGCGCAGACGGACCGGGCGCTCGCGGAGCTGCGCGCCCGCCTCGCCCGTCTGCCCGGCGTCACCCTCCGCGAGGTCACGGTCCGCGGCGACGGCCGCGACGGCACCCCCCTCTTCGCCCGCCTGCGGGAAGCGCTCGGCGAGATGGATCGCAGCCGTCTCGCCGGGGTGATCGCGATCACCGACGGCCAGATCCACGATCCGCCCGAGGATCCCTCGGGCTGGCCCGAGGAGGTGCCCTTCCAGGTGCTGCTCACCGGTCGAACGGACGAGAGCGACCGGGCGCTCCTGGTCGAGGCGGCACCGAGTTTCGCCGTCGTCGGCGAGCCCCAGGAGCTGGTCCTGCGGGTGATCGAGCAGCCGCCGCTCGCCGAGCGCCGGCCCCTGCGCCTGGTGGTCCGCCGCGACGGTGAGGTGATCGCCGACACCCGGATCGTCGCCGGCGTCCCGACCCGGATCCCCTTCACCCTGGAGAAGGCCGGCCGCACGGTGCTGGAGGCGGAGGTGGAGACCCGCGACGGCGAGCTCACCACCCTCAACAACCGCCAGACCCTGTTCGTCAGCGGCGTGCGCGACCGGCTGCGGGTGCTGTTGGTTTCCGGCCTCCCCTATCCGGGGCTGCGGGTGTGGCGCAATCTCCTCAAGGCCGATCCCTCGGTGGACCTGGTCCATTTCACCATCCTGCGACCGCCGGAAAAGCAGGACGGCACACCGATCCGCGAGCTGGCGCTGATCGCCTTTCCCACCCGCGAGCTGTTCGAGCTCAAGCTCGGCGAGTTCGATCTCGTGATCTTCGACCGCTATGCCCGCCGCGGCCTGCTGCCGCTCGTCTACCTCGACAACATCGCCCGCTACGTGGAGGAAGGCGGCGCCCTGCTGGAGGCGGCGGGGCCGGAGTTCGCTTCGCTCCTGAGCCTCTATCGCACGCCCCTGGCGCGGGTCCTGCCCGGGCGCCCCACCGGCAACCTGCTGGAACGCGGCTTCCGGCCCGCGCTCACCGATCTCGGCCGCCGCCATCCGGTGACCCGCGGCCTCGCCGGAGCCGCCGAGGATCCCCGCTGGGGCCGCTGGTTCCGCCAGGTGGAGGTGGAGGCGACCGCGGGCGAGGTGGTGATGACCGGCCTCGACGGCCGGCCGCTGCTCATTCTCCAGCGGGTCGGCGAGGGCCGGGTGGCCCAGCTCCTCTCGGATCAGGCCTGGCTGTGGGCGCGCGGCTTCGAGGGCGGCGGGCCGCAGAGCCTGCTGCTGCGCCGTCTGGTCCACTGGCTGATGCGCGAGCCCGAGCTCGAGGAGGAGGCGCTCCTCGCCCGGCCGGTCGAGGGCGGGATCGAGATCGAACGCCGTTCGCTTTCCGAGAACCCGGTCGAACTGGTGGTCGAGAGCCCCTCGGGCGGCGAACGGCGGCTCCGGCTGGAGCCCGACGCGGCCGGCATCGCCCGCGGCCGGATCGAGGCCGGAGAGGAAGGCCTCTACCGGATCTCCGACGGTACCCGGGTGGCCTTCGCCGCCCCCCGGCCGATCGCCGCCCGCGAGCTCGAGGACATGCTGTCCACGGCCGAGATCCTGGCTCCCTTCGCCGCCGCCACCGGCGGCACGGTGACCCGGCTCGCCGCCGGCACGCCCGACGTCCGTCTCGTCGGTGGCGGCCGGCGGGCCTTCGGCCGCGGCTGGATCGGGCTGCGCGACCGCGAGCGCTACATCGTCCGGGCCACCAGCCGGACGCCGCTCCTGCCGCCGGCCCTCGCCCTGGTCCTGCTCCTGTCGACGGCGGCGCTCGCCTGGTGGCGCGAGGGCCGGGTCTGAACGCGCCTCAGAGATCCGCGTACTGGACCACCTCGCCGCGGCCGCCCGGATGGGTGACCGCGCCCTTCTCCGCCGGCCCCACGTTCTGGGCGTAGCGCCAGAGCGCCCCGGAGCCGTACATGGTGGCGCGCGGCTTCCAGTCGCGCCGCCGCGCCTCGAGCTCGGCCTCGGAAAGCTCGACGTCGAGGATGCCGGCCTCGGCGTCGATCACGATCATGTCGCCGTCCCGCAGGAGCCCGATGGGCCCGCCCACCGCGGCCTCGGGGCCGACATGGCCGATGCAGAAGCCGCGGGTCGCCCCGGAGAAGCGGCCGTCGGTGATCAGGGCCACCTTGTCGCCCATGCCCTGGCCGTAGATGGCGCTCGTGACCCCCAGCATCTCCCGCATTCCGGGGCCGCCCTTCGGCCCCTCGTAGCGGATCACGATCACCTCGCCGGCTTCGTAGCGGCGCGCCTGCACCGCCTTCATGGCGTCCTCCTCGCAGTCGAACACCCGCGCCGGCCCGCGGAACCGGAGTTCGGGCAGCCCCGCGACCTTGACGATCGCCCCCTCGGGCGCGAGGGAGCCCCGCAGACCCACGACCCCGCCCCAGCTCGTGATCGGCTCGGCGATCGGCCGCACCACGTCCTGATCCGGGTTCCAGGCGACCCCGGCGAGATTCTCGGCGATCGTCCGTCCGGTCACGGTGATGCAGTCGCCGTGGAGATGGCCGCCGTCGAGGAGCGCTTTCATCAGCAGCGGCACCCCGCCGGCATCGGCCAGATCCTTCATCACGTAGCGGCCGGCGGGCTTGAGATCGGCGATGTAGGGGGTCTCCCGGAAGATCCGCGCGACATCGTGGAGATCGAAATCGATTCCCGCCTCGTGGGCGATCGCCGGCAGATGCAGGGCGGCGTTGGTGGAGCCGCCGGAGGCCGCCACCACCCGGGCCGCGTTCTCCAGACTCTGCCGGGTGACGATGTCCCGCGGCCGGATTCCGAGTTCGAGGAGCTTCATCACCATCTCGCCCGACTGCTCGCCCCAGCGGTCGCGGGCCTCCATCGGCGCCGGGGTCCCGGCCGAGCCGGGCAAGGCCAGGCCAATCGCTTCGGAGACGCAGGCCATGGTATTGGCGGTGAACTGGCCGCCGCAGGCCCCGGCCGAGGGACAGGCCACCCGTTCGAGCTCGTAGAGCTCCTCCTCGCTCATCTCGCCGACGGCGTGCTTGCCCACCGCCTCGAACACGTCCTGCACGGTGACGTCGCGGCCGCGCCAGCGGCCGGGGAGAATCGAGCCGCCGTACATGAAGATCGCCGGCACGTTGAGGCGGACCATGGCCATCATCATCCCCGGCAGCGACTTGTCGCAGCCGGCGAGGGCGACGAGGGCGTCGTAGGCGTGGCCGCGCATGGTGAGCTCGACCGAATCGGCGATCACCTCGCGGGAGACGAGGGAGCTCTTCATCCCCTGATGGCCCATGGCGATGCCGTCGGTGACGGTGATCGTGGTGAACTCCCGGGGCGTGCCGCCGGCGCGCGAGACCCCGGTCTTGACCGCCTGAGCCTGACGGTGGAGAGCGATGTTGCAGGGAGCCGCCTCGTTCCAGGCCGTGGCGACGCCGACGAAGGGCCGATCGATGTCTTCCTTGGACAGACCCATCGCGTAATAGTATGAGCGGTGCGGCGCGCGATCCGGACCGAGGGTCGCATGACGGCTCGGCAGCCTGGATTTGTCGAAGATCGTGATCCTGGGCATGGCTCTCCCCTCCCCATCGCTCGGGCGGCCGGAAACTACCCCGCCCGTTTCCGTCTGACCAGAGCGCAACCGGCCCGGAGCAGCGCAGGTGACGATCCCGCCTTCCCGGCGTCCCCGGCACGACAGGCAGCCCCCGGCCCTGGAGCCGTTCGCCGGCCTGCCGGGGCCGCTGGTCCCGCTCCGCGGCCGGCGTCAGCGGGCCCGGGCCGATCTGCGGCACGCCGGCAGGCGGCTCCGCCGCCGCTTCGCCCCGGCCCGCCGGGTGCTCGGCGAAGCCTTCCACGATTTCTTCTTCGGCGACAGTCTCGTACTCGCCGGCAACATCGCCTTCACCACCCTGTTCGCCGCCTTTCCCTTCCTCATCTTCCTCCTCACCCTGGCCGGCCTGTTCGGCCAGACGGAGGCGGTCCGGCAGTCGATCGAGCTCGCCCTCGAGCTGATCCCGCCCGAGGTGGCGAGCGTGCTGCGGCCGGCGGTCGAGGAGGTCCTCGGCGAGGCCAGCGCCGGGGTCCTGACCCTGAGCTTCCTGGTTTCCCTCTGGTTCGCCTCCTCGGGGCTCGAGAGCCTGCGCCATGCCATGAACCACGCCTATCAGGTCCCGGAGCCACCGCATTTCCTGATCGGCCGTCTGGAGAGCATCCTGCTGACCATCCTCTCCGCCGTCGTCATCGTCATCGCCACCGTGGCCCTGGTCGGCTGGCCGGTGGCCCGGGAGGTCATCGCCTGGCTGGCCGAACGCGAGCTGTTCGAGCGCAACCTCTATTCGGTGGTCCGCTACGGGCTCGGCATCGGGCTCTTCTTCGGCCTCACCGTGACCCTCTATCGGGTGCTGCCCGACATCGAGCTGCGCCTGCGCGACGTCGTGCCCGGGGCGCTGGTGGCGGTCACCGTCTGGACCCTGATCGCCATCGCCTTTTCCTGGTACCTGCGCAATTTCGCCCGCTACAGCCTGATCTACGGCAGCCTCGCCGGCATTGTGCTGACGCTGCTGTTCTTCTACATCTCGGCCGCCATCTTCATTTTCGGCGCCCAGCTCAACAGTGCCATCCGGCGCGAGCGTCTGCGCCCCGCCCGCGAGGGTGACGGCGACGGGAGCGGGAGCGCGTCCGACGGACCTCGAGCCTGAACGGAGATCAGCGAGCCATGTCCATCCAGAGTCCCCTGATGGCCGGCAAGAAAGGCCTCGTCATGGGCATCGCCAACGAGCGTTCCCTCGCCTGGGGGATCGCCCGTGCCGTCGCCGACCAGGGGGCCGAACTGGCGGTGACCTGGCAGGGAGAGACCCTGAAGAAGCGGGTCCTGCCCCTGGCCGGGAAACTGGGGGCGACGATCACCGCCGAGGCCGACGTGACCGATGCCGCCAGCCTCGACGCGCTGTTCGCCGAAATCGCCGGGCGCTGGGGCCGGCTCGACTTCCTGGTGCACGCCATCGCCTGGTCGGACCGGGAGCAGCTCAAGGGCCGCTATATCGACACCAGCCGCGAGAACTTCCAGCGAAGCCTGCTGATTTCCTGCTATTCCTTCACCGAACTCTGCCGCCGCGCGATGCCGCTCATGGAGGCGCGGGGCGGCAGCCTCCTGACCCTCACTTACATCGGTGCCGAACGGGTGGTGCCCCACTACAACGTCATGGGCGTGGCCAAGGCCGCTCTCGAGGCCTCGGTCCGCTATCTCGCCGCCGATCTCGGTCCCGCCGGGATCCGCGTCAACGCCATCTCCGCCGGCCCGGTGCGCACCCTGGCGGCCAGCGGGATCGGCGATTTCCGCTACATTCTCAAATGGAACCAGCTCAATTCGCCGCTCAAGCGCAACACCACGATCGAGGACGTCGGCGGCGCCGCGCTCTATCTGCTGTCGGATCTCGGCGCCGGCACCACCGGCGAGATCCTCCATGTCGATTCCGGCTATCACGTGGTCGGCATGAAGGCGGTCGACGCCCCGGATATCGCCACCGTCCAGAACCACGGCTGAGGACATGGCCGGCTCGAGCTTCGGCGAGATCTTCCGCTTCACCACCTGGGGCGAGAGCCACGGCCCGGCGATCGGCGTGGTCGTCGACGGCGTGCCGCCGCGTCTGCCACTCCAGGAGGAGGACATCCAGCGCTGGCTGGATCGCCGCCGTCCGGGCCGCAGCCGCTTCACGACCCAGCGCCGCGAGGCCGACCGGGTCGAGATCCTCTCCGGCGTGTTCGGCGGCCGGACCACCGGCACGCCCGTGAGCCTGCTCATCAGGAACACCGATCCGCGCAGCAAGGACTACGCCGACATCAAGGATCTCTACCGCCCCGGTCACGCCGACTTCACCTACGAGATGAAGTACGGGATCCGCGACTGGCGGGGCGGCGGCCGCGCCTCGGCGCGGGAGACGGCCTGCCGCGTCGCGGCCGGGGCGATCGCCCGCAGGATCCTCGGAGAGAAGATCAGGATTCGCGGCTATCTCGTGAAAATCGGGGGTGATTCCATCGATTCCTCATGTTTCGACGAAGCCGAGATCGAGCGTAACCCCTTCTGGTGTCCCGACGCCGCCGCGGCCCGCCGCTGGGAGACCCTGCTCGACGAGGTGCGGCGGCGCGGATCCTCGGTGGGCGCGGTCGTCGAGGTGGTGGCGGAGGGCGTGCCGGCGGGTCTCGGCGAGCCGGTCTACGACAAGCTCGACGCCGATCTCGCCAAGGCGATGATGAGCATCAACGCGGTCAAGGGGGTGGAGATCGGGGCCGGTTTCGCCGCCGCCGCCCTCGCCGGGGAGGAGAACGCCGACGAGATCGTGATGAAGGACGGCCGGCCGCATTTCCTTTCCAACCGCGCCGGGGGCATCCTCGGCGGGATTTCGACCGGCCAGCCGGTGGTCGTCCGGTTCGCCGTCAAACCCACCTCCTCGATCCGCATTCCGAGGCGGACCATCGACCGGCTCGGGCACGAGCGGGAGGTGGTCACCCGGGGCCGCCACGATCCCTGCGTCGGCATCCGGGCGGTGCCGGTGGGGGAGGCGATGATGGCCTGCGTGCTCGCCGATCATCTCCTGCGTCACCACGCCCTCCTCTCCGCCGCCCCCTCCCGCGCCGGCGGCTGAGCGGCGTGCTTGCGACCGCCCCCCGTCTCCCCTAGCCTCGCCGGATCACCATCGACCGGGGGAGAAGGCGATGAAATCCCTCCTGCCGCTGACTCTCGCCGCCCTGCTCCTGGGCGGCCCCGCGGCCCGCGCGGAGGAGTTCCTGGACCAGCTCGATCTCGTCCGCGAGCTCTACGAGGAAGGTGACATCGGCGGGGCGATGACCGAACTCGAATTCGCCCGACAGATGCTGCAGGAACGGTTGGACGAGCGATTCGCCGCGGTCTTCCCGGAACCGCCGGAAGGCTGGCGGGCCGGGGAGGTGCAGCGGCAGTCGGGAGCGATGTTCGGTGGCGGCACCTTTCTCGAGCGGAGCTATTCCGAGGCCGCCGGGAACGCCCGTATCGAGGCCCGGATCATCGCCGGCAGCCCGATGATCCAGGCCTTCGCGGCGATGATGGCCAGTCCCGCGATGATCGCCTCCGAGCCCGGCGCCAGGCGGGTCCGGATCGGCCGCACCAACGCGGTTCTGACCTGGGACGAGACGACCCGCAGCGGCGAGCTCCGGTTCCTCGTCGGCGGGGCGATGATCCAGCTCGAAGGCAGCGATCTCACCGACGGCGATGTTCTCCTCGCGCTGGCGAAGAGGTTCGATCTCCGCGCCGTCGAGGAGCTCACCGGCGGCTGAGCCGGCGGCCGCGGCGGGCCCGGCCGGCAGCGGTTCGCGCACCTCTTCAGTAGGCGTATTCGTGGAACACCGGATCGACGCTGCCGCCCCAGCGTTCGTGGTATTTCTTCAGCTTTTCCTCGGCCGGAGTGATGCCGGTCCCGGCGATCCGCCAGAGATTGGCGAGATAATAGGTCTCGTCGTGCCCGGCGACGCCCACCCGGTTGCGGGCGGCGAGGCCGGCATCGGCCAGGGCCAGGACCTCGAGCGCGGTCTCCCGCAGCGGCCGGCCCCGGAACGGGGTCCGGAGCCCCAGCCGCGGCACCTCCCGCCGCAGATAGTGGTGCTCCTCGAGGGTCCAGTCGCGACAGAGATCCCAGGCCGCATCCAGCGACGGCCGGTGATACAGGAGCCCGGTCCACAGGGCGGGAAGGCCGCAGAGCTTCTGCCAGCGCCCGCCGTCGGCGCCGCGCATCTCGAGGTAGCGCTTGAGCCGCACCTCGGTGAACACGGTGGTCAGATGGTCCGCCCAGTCGCTGATGGTCGGGATCTCGCCCGGCAGCGCCGGCAGCCGACCGGCGAGGAAATCGCGGAAGGACTGGCCGGCGGCGTCGATGTAGCGGCCGTCGCGGTAGACGAAGTACATCGGCACGTCGAGCACGTAATCGACGTAGCGCTCGAACCCCATCCCCTCTTCGAAGACGAAGGGAAGGATGCCGCAGCGATCCGGATCGGTGTCGTTCCAGACGTGGCTGCGGTAGCTGAGATAGCCCGTCGGGCGGCCGTCGGCGAAGGGCGAGTTGGCGAACAGCGCGGTGGCCACCGGCTGCAGCGCGAGACCGACGCGGAACTTCTTGACCATGTCGGCCTCGCTGGAGAAGTCGAGATTGACCTGGATGGTGCAGGTCCGCAGCATCATGTCGAGCCCGCGGTCGCCGCGGCGCGGCATCCAGCGCCGCATGATGGCGTAGCGGGCCTTCGGCATCCAGGGAATCTCTTCGCGCCGCCATTTGGGCTGGAAACCCATCCCCAGCATCCCCACCCCGAGGGGCTCCGCGATCTGCCGCACCTGCTCGAGATGGGTGTGGATCTCGCAGCAGGTGGCGTGGATGTCCTCGACCGGTGCGCCCGAGAGTTCGAACTGCCCGCCGGGCTCGAGGGTGATCGAAGCGCCGCCCTGGCGGAGGGCGATCGGATTGTCGCCCTCCCGCAGGATCTCCCAGCCGAAGCGACCGGCGAGCCCTTCGAGGAGGGCGCGGATGCCGCCCGGCTCGTCGTAGGCGAGCGGTCGGAGGGTCGCCCTGTGGAAGCCGAACTTCTCGTGCTCGGTGCCGATGCGGAAGGCCGTCTCCGGCTTGCAGCCGGCCTCCAGATAGGCGACGAGCTGACGCCTGTCGGTGACGGGCTCGCCGCGGCCCGCGGGTGGTCCCGACATCTCTCCTCCCCCGTTCCCGTGCCCTCGCCACCCCTAGCCGAGCAGGGCGGCGACCTCGGCCGCCAGCGCCCGGGCCTCCGCCGCGGCCCGGCTGCGCGGCTCGCTCTCGACGGCCCCGAGCCCGCGGGCGATGGCGGTGACGAAGGCCTGACGGTTGCCGAGCCGCGCCTCCAGCCGGGCCACCCCCATCTCCGCCAGCGCCGCTTCCGCCTCGCCGACGCTGCGGCCACGCGCCGGTACCCGGTTCAGCAGGAGGCGCACCGGCCGCCCTTCCCGCCGGGCGAGCTCCAGGGTCGCCCGCGAGGCCCAGAGATCGAGAGGGCTCGGTTGGCTGGGTACCAGCACGAGATCGGCCTCCCGCATGGCGCCCCGCGCCTCCGCCTCGGCATGCGGCGGGGTGTCCACGAGCACCAGCTCGACGGCGTCCCGCACCCGGTCGAGCTCGACCCCGAGCCGCCAGCCGCCGACCGCCGAAAAGCGGAGCGGGACCTCCCCACCACCGGCCTCTTCCCGCAGCCGCATCCAGCCGCCGAGACTGCCCTGGGGATCGGTGTCGATCAGGGCGACCCGGCGCCCCGCCTCGCCGAGGGCGGTGGCGAGCTGGACGAGGACGGTGGTCTTTCCGGCCCCGCCCTTCCGCTGTGCGACACAGATCACCTTCGTCATCCGGATCCCCGCCGTCGGCGCGGCTCAGTAGCCCCGCTCGCGCCGCACCAGATGGCGCAAAGGCCGCCCGTCGCGCAAGCGGCGAATGTTGTCGGCGACCACCTCCGCCCCGGTCTCCGGCAGGCTGTAGCTGGCGGTGTGGGGGGTGACCCGGATGCGCGGATGGCGCCAGAAGGGATGGTCGGGAGGCAGCGGCTCCTCGCGGAAGACGTCGATCACCGCCCCGCGCAGCCGGCCCCGCTGCACCGCGTCCAGGAGATCCTGCTCCACCAGATGCGCTCCCCGGGCGAGATGGACGAGACAGGCGCCGGGCGCCAGCCGGGCGAACAGCCCGGCGTCGAGGATGTTCTCGGTCTCGGGGGTCAGCGGCAGCAGACAGATCACGATATCGAGACCGTCGAGAAAGCGGTCGAACTCCTTCCCCCCGGCGCAGCTCTCCACGCCAGCGATCCGCTTGCGGCTCCGGCTCCAGCCCCGCACCCGGAAACCGTGGGCGGCGAGGGTGCGGGCGGCATCGCCGCCGAGCTCGCCGAGTCCCATGATCCCGACCGTCGTCTCCGCGGCCGGTCGGGGCATCTCCATCCGCCAGCGGGCGGCCCGCTGCCGTTCCTCGTAGAGATCCAGCCGGCGATGGTAGAAAAGCGCGAGAGTCAGCGCGTATTCGCTCATGCTGCGGGTCAGCGAGGGATCCACCATCCGGCAGAGAGGAAGCTCCGGCAGGGTAAGGTCGGCGAGCAGGGCGTCGATTCCGGCGCCGAGGGAGAAGATCGCCCGCAGATTGGGTAGCTCCGCGAGCATGCCCGGCGGCGGCCGCCAGACGAGGGCGGCCTCGATCTCCCGGGGATCGCCGATCCGTGGCCAGACGCGGACCTCGAGATCCGGCAGGCGCGCCTCGAGGGCCGCCTTCCAGGCCACCGGATCGTCCTCCTCGCTGTAGAACAGCAGCACCATGGCGCCTCGCTCCCGACCGCCGCCCCCCTGCTAGCAGATCCCGCGGCCGGCACAAGCGCGCCCCCTTGCCGCCGCCGGCCTCGACCGGCATCTTCCGCCCGGAACGCCGCCCACCGCTTCGGGAGGCACCCGGATTGCCGAAACTCCTCCTCGCCGTCGCCGGCCTCTTCCTGCTGCCGCTTTCCTGGCAGGCCTGGCAGCAGCTCGGCCGCGGCACCCCTCACTGGCGGGAGGCGCGTTGGGACAGTGCCGGCCTCGCCCCCGATCCGGCCCGGCTGCGCGAGGCCGTGGTGCAGATCTACGCCGCCCGCGCTTGGGGCTGGAAAGGGGTGTTCGCGGTGCACAGCTGGATCGCCTTCAAGCGCCCCGCGGCCGCCGCCTGGGAGCGCTACGAGGTGGTCGGCTGGGGAGTCCGCCACGGCCTCCCGGCGGTCCGCCGCAATCTCCGTCCGCCCGATGCCCGATGGGCCGGCAATCCGCCCCGGCTTCTGGCCGACATCCGTGGCCCCGAGGCCGCCGCCCTCATTCCCCGGATCGAGCGGGCGATCGCCAGCTATCCGTACCGCGACCGCTACCGGAGCTGGCCCGGCCCCAACTCCAACACCTTTCTCGCGCACATCCTCCGCAGCGTACCCGAGATCGGCATCGAGCTGCCGCCCGAGGCACTGGGCAAGGACTGGCTCGGGGCCACCCGCTGGCTCGCTCGCAGCCCCAGCGGCACAGGGCTCCAGCTCTCCCTCTGGGGCCTCCTCGGCCTGACCCTGGCACGCGAGGAAGGCATCGAGCTCACCTTCCTCGGTCTCAATCTCGGCCTCGATCCCTTCGACCCGGCCGTCAAGCTGCCGGGGATCGGCCGGCTCGGGCTGCGCTGAGCCATGGCCGGCGCCGGAACCGACGACACCCCCCTTCGGCCCCTCGAACGGGTCCTCGAAACCGTCCTCTACGTCGACGATCTCGATGCGGCGGAACGTTTCTACGGCGGGATTCTCGGCCTCCAGCGGGTGAGCCGGCGGGACGGGCTGTTCCTGTTCTTCCGCCTCCGCCGGCAGATGCTGCTGCTGTTCCTTCCCGAAGCCGCGGCCGAAAACCGCGCTCTGCCGCCGCACGGCGCCCGCGGTCCGGGCCATGTCTGCTTCGAGATCCCGGAAGCCGAACTCGACGGCTGGCGGGCGCATCTCGAACGCCACGGGATCGCCGTCGAACATCTCCAGAACTGGCCCGGCGGCGGCCGCTCGCTCTATTTCCGCGACCCCGCCGGCAACAGCGTCGAACTGGCGCCGGCCAGCATCTGGGGCCTCGGCGAGGGCTGACTTTCCCCAAGTTTTCCACAACCGGCGCGACCGGCCTGAGCGGGGCTGACCCACCCCCTCCGCGCAGTGTCAGGCGATCTCAGGTCTCGTCCGGCCGCCAGGGCTCGTAATCGCCGGTGGCCGGCGGCCGGCGGCCGCCACGGAGCTGATGGCCGGGCGGCAGCCAGGCCTCGGCGGTCCCCGAAGCGTTCGGCCTGTGGGGCTTCTCCCAGTACTTGACCGGCAGCGGCCTTTCGCTGGGCGGCGCGTCGACGGTGTGATGCAGCCAGGCGTTCCAGCCCGGTGGTACGGTGCTGGGTTCGATCTCCCCTTCGGCGGCGTAAACCACCCACCGGCGTTCCCGACCCCCGGGCGGGGTCCGTCGTTCCCGGTAGTACCGGTTGCCGAACTCGTCCTCGCCGACGAACACCCCCTTGCGGCGGATCAGAAGCTGCGTGCCGAGCCGGTTCCAGGCGAGCCAAGCGAACACGGTGTCCTCCAGCCGAGGCTGCGTTGCGGGCGCACTATGCCCGCTCCCCGGGGAACCGTCCAGCCGTCCGGCCCGCGACGCGGCGGCGCAGCGCCGAACCGGGAAACTCCCCGACTGTGGACAACCGGGGATTGTGAGGCCGGCTCATTCCGACTGACCGTCCCTCACCTTCGGGACCCCTCCGCCTCCGCCTCCGCTGAGCGCGATCCCGGCTACGGGCGCCATCAGGCGACTCTCCGCAGGCCCGCCGCGCCTCCCTTCCGCGGCTTGCGGCCACAACGTGCTCTTTCGACAACACTCGCAGATCTCGTAAGCTCTTTACGAGAGACCCACAATATGTAGTATTGGGGAGGCGAGCCCGACGGAGATCGGACGCTGGCCGCCCGAAGCCAGCGGGATCCGGGAAGGGATCCCGCCCCAGGGCGGGGGCGGCGCCGCCCCCGGGGAGCGGGAACGGGTTGTGCGACGGTTGCGAGGGCACTAAACTGGGCGTTGAGTGATCGCCAGCTCAATCGGCGCTGAGCCTCGCTGATCGAAGGACGACCCGCCGGCCGGTACGGGTGGTAGGACGGGAATTGACGAACAAGTCGTGAACATCCATAAACGGCACGACGAGGAGAACAGGGGTCGATGAAGATCCAGCGCAGGTTCACGCGGGCCGGTGAAAGCCCCTATGCGGAGATCCCCTTCCGGACCGCGGTCAGCGAGATCCGCGATCCGGACGGGACGGTGGTGTTCCGCCTCGAGGACATCGAGGTGCCGAGCCACTGGTCGCAGGTGGCGGTGGACGTGCTGGCGCAGAAGTATTTCCGCAAGGCGGGAGTGCCCGCCCGCCGCCGGCCGGTGCGGGAAAAGGGAGTCCCCTCCTGGCTGGCGCGCCGGGTGGCCGACGAACCGGCGCTGGCGCGGCTGCCGGTCGAGAAGCGTTACGTGAGCGAGCGGCGGGCCCAGGAAGTGTTCGACCGGCTCGCCGGCACCTGGACCTACTGGGGGTGGAAGGGCGGCTATTTCGACTCCGCGGAGGATGCCCGCGCCTTCTTCGACGAGCTCCGCTACATGATGGCGATGCAGTACGGCGCCCCCAATTCGCCGCAGTGGTTCAACACCGGCCTCCACTGGGCCTACGGCATCGACGGGCCGGCGCAGGGACATTTCTACGCCGAGCACGAGAGCGGCGAGGTCCGCCCCTCCACCTCGGCCTACGAGCGACCCCAGCCCCACGCCTGTTTCATCCAGAGCATCCGGGACGATCTCGTCAATCCCGGCGGGATCATGGATCTCTGGATCCGCGAGGCCCGCCTCTTCAAATACGGCTCCGGTACCGGCACCAACTTCTCCTCGCTCCGGGGCGAGGGCGAGCCGCTCTCCGGCGGCGGCCGCTCCTCCGGCCTCATGAGCTTCCTCAAGATCGGCGATCGCGCCGCCTCGGCCATCAAGTCCGGCGGTACCACCCGGCGGGCGGCCAAGATGGTGATCGTCGACATCGACCATCCCGACATCGAGCAGTTCATCGACTGGAAGGTGGTCGAGGAGCAGAAGGTGGCCGAGCTGGTGGCCGGCTCCAAGCTCCTCGCCCGCCACGCCGAGGCGATCATGGCCGCCTGCCACGATCCCGCCTACACCGGCGCCGACCGCTTCGACCCACGCGAGAACCCGGCGCTCCGGAAGGCGGTGCGGGCGGCCCGGCGGGCGATGCTGCCCGAGGGCATCATCCAGCAGATCATCCTCTTCGCGAGCCAGGGCTACACCGCGATCGAGGTCCCGGTCTACGAGACGGACTGGGACAGCGAAGCCTATCTCACGGTTTCCGGTCAGAACTCCAACAATTCGGTGCGGGTCACCGACGCCTTCATGAAGGCGGTGCTGGAGGACGGCGACTGGCCGCTCGTCCGGCGCACCGACGGGACGGTGGCGAAGACCGTCGAGGCCCGGGCGCTGTGGGACCGGATCGGCACCGCCGCCTGGTTCAGCGCCGATCCCGGCATCCAGTACGACACCACCATCAACGACTGGCACACCTGTCCGGCGGGAGGGCGGATCAACGCCTCCAACCCCTGCTCGGAATACATGTTCCTCGACGACACCGCCTGCAATCTCGCCTCCCTCAACCTGGTCATGTTCCGGCGCGAGGACAACGGCTTCGACGTCGAGGCCTTCCGCCACGCCGTCCGTCTGTGGACCGTGGTCCTCGAGATCTCGGTGACGATGGCCCAGTTCCCGAGCGAGCGGATCGCCGAGCTCTCCTGGAAATACCGCACGCTGGGCCTCGGCTTCGCCAATCTGGGCGGCCTGCTGATGGCCTCCGGCATTCCCTACGACAGCGATCGCGGCCGCGCCTACTGCGCCGCCGTCTCGGCGGTGATGACCGCCACCGCCTACGCCACTTCGGCGGAAATGGCGGGCGAGCTCGGTCCCTTCGCGGCCTTCGCCGAGAACCGCGAGGCCTGTCTGCGGGTGCTCCGCAACCATCGCCGTGCCGCCTGGAGCGAGACCGGCGGCTACGAGGGGCTCAACACGCCGCCGGTGCCTTTCGACGCCTCCAACTGCCCCCACCCCGAGCTGGTCGAGGCGGCGCGGGCGAGCTGGGACGAGGCGGTCGCACTGGCCGAGAAGCACGGGCTCAGGAACGCCCAGGTTTCGGTGATCGCCCCCACCGGCACCATCGGCCTGGTGATGGACTGCGACACCACCGGCATCGAGCCCGATTTCGCCCTCGTCAAGTTCAAGAAGCTGGCCGGCGGCGGCTATTTCAAGATCATCAACCGGATGGTGCCGCAGGCCCTGCGGACGCTGGGCTACGGCGAACGCGAGATCGAGGAGATCGGTCGCTACGCGGTCGGCCACGGCACCCTCGAAGGCGCGCCGCACATCAACCACGAGACCCTCGCCGCCAAGGGCTTCACCGAGGAAGCGATCCGCCGGATCGAGGCGGTGCTCCCCGGCACCTTCGATCTCCGCTTCGCCTTCAACCGCTTCACCCTCGGCGATACGTTCCTCCGCGACCGGCTCGGGATCGCCGAGGAGCAGCTCGCCGATCCGCGCTTCGATCTCCTCGCCGCCCTCGGTTTCTCGAAGGAGCAGATCGAGGCCGCCAACGCCTACTGCTGCGGCACCATGACGGTGGAAGGCGCGCCCCATCTCAAGGAGGCGCATCTGCCGGTGTTCGACTGCGCCAATCCCTGCGGCCGCATCGGCAAACGCTTTCTCTCGGTGGACAGCCACATCCGGATGATGGCCGCCGCCCAGCCCTTCATCACCGGCGCCATTTCCAAGACCATCAACATGCCGGCCCGGGCGACCGTCCGCGACTGTCAGGAAGCCTACATGGAAGGTTGGCGCCTCGGGCTCAAGGCGCTGGCGCTCTATCGTGACGGCTCGAAGCTCTCGCAGCCCCTCTCGGCCATCCATCTCGGCGAGGAGGAGGCGGAGGATCCCGAGGAACTCTTCGACAAGCCTCAGGCCCAGCGCGTCGTCGAGGTCGCCGAGCGCATCGTCGAGCGCTACATCGCCGAGCGGCGCAAGCTGCCCTCGCGACGCAAGGGCTACACCCAGAAGGCGGTGGTCGGCGGCCACAAGGTCTATCTGCGGACCGGCGAGTACGAAGACGGCCAGCTCGGCGAGATCTTCATCGACATGCACAAGGAAGGAGCCGCCTTCCGCTCGCTCATGAACTGCTTCGCCATCGCCATCTCGATCGGCCTGCAGTACGGGGTGCCCCTCGAGGAATTCGTCGAGGCCTTCGCCTACACCCGCTTCGAGCCCTCGGGCATCGTCCAGGGCAACGATTCGATCAAGATGGCGACCTCGGTGCTCGACTACATCTTCCGCGAACTCGCCATCTCCTATCTCGGCCGTACCGACCTCGCCAACGTCGATCCGAGCCAGCTCCGCCACGATTCCCTGGGGGGCGGCGTCACCGAGGGACAGCTTCCCTCGGCGGCGGTGGCCCAGATCGCCAGCGCCGGCTTCGTGCGCGGCAATCTGCGGCTGCTGACGGGCGGGGCCGCGGAATCCGGGACCGAGACGGCGCGGGCCGCGGCCGGCGGCGGGAACCAGCTCGCCGAGGCCCGGTCCGCCTTCGACAGCCGTGCCGAGCAGGCCCAGATCGCCCGCATGAAGGGCTACAGCGGCGATCCCTGCCCGAGCTGCGGCAACTTCACGCTGGTGCGCAACGGCACCTGCCTGAAATGCGACACCTGCGGCGGCACGACCGGCTGCAGCTAGGTGTCCGCATGGCGTCCCGTCGGGCAGCGGGACGTTTCTTCCTTGTATTCTCCTCCATTACGGGCCCCGGGGCGACTCGGGGCCCCTTTTTCATCCGCCGGCACGAGCGGTTTTTTCCCGGTTTATCCACAGAGCCGTTTTCCCTGCGGTTATCCCCAGGTCCAGGATCCCAGGAAGAACGTCCCATATCATTTGTCGCTGAGAGATGGCTGATCCCGCTCATTCCCTTGCGAAGCGCCCTCCGCTCTCCTATCTGCCCTGCCGTTTCCGATCGCGGAGAAGGGAAGCATGCGTCCGGTACGGGTGATCGGCGGCGGACTCGCCGGTAGCGAGGCGGCCTGGCAGCTCGCGCGGGCGGGGGTGCCGGTGGTCCTCCACGAGATGCGCCCGCTGCGGCGGACCGAAGCCCATCGCACCGACCGGCTGGCGGAGCTGGTCTGCTCCAATTCCTTCCGCTCGGACGATGCGACGGGCAGCGCCGTGGGGTTGCTGCACGCCGAGATGCGGCGGCTGGGCTCGCTGATCATGGCCGCCGCCGACCGCCACAAGCTGCCCGCCGGCGGCGCCCTCGCCGTCGATCGCGAGGGGTTCGCGGCGGCGGTGCAGGAGGCCCTCGAGGCGGAGCCGCTGGTGACCATCCGCCGGGAGGCGATCGAGACCCTGCCACCGGCCGGCGACGGGCTCGCGATCGTCGCCACCGGCCCCCTCACCTCGGCGCCCCTGGCGGAGGACATCCGGGCCACCACCGGCGAGGACGCCCTCGCCTTCTTCGATGCCATCGCCCCCATCGTCCATCGCGACAGCATCGATTTCTCGAAGGCCTGGTTCCAGTCGCGCTACGACAAGCCGGGTCCGGCCGGCAGCGGCGCCGACTACATCAATTGTCCGCTCGATCGGGAGACCTACGAGACCTTCCTCGACGCCCTGCTGGCGGGGGAGACCACCGAGTTCCGCGAATGGGAGCGCGAGACCCCCTATTTCGAGGGTTGCCTGCCGATCGAGGTGATGGCGGCGCGCGGCCGCGAAACCCTGCGCTTCGGCCCGATGAAGCCGGTGGGGCTGGTCGATCCGCGCACCGGCGAGCGGCCCTACGCGGTGGTCCAGCTCCGGCAGGACAACGCCCTCGGCACCCTCTTCAACATGGTCGGCTTCCAGACCAAGCTTCGCCACGGCGAGCAGGTCCGGATCTTCCGCCTGATCCCGGGGCTGGAGCGGGCCCGCTTCGCCCGCCTCGGGGGGTTGCATCGCAACACCTTCCTCAACAGCCCGCGGCTGCTCGACGCCCGGTTGCGCCTCCGTCTCCGGCCCCACCTCCGCTTCGCCGGCCAGATCACCGGCGTCGAGGGCTATGTCGAAAGCGCGGCCATCGGCCTGCTCGCCGGCCTCTTCGCCGCCGCCGAGACCCGCGGGCTCGAGCTGGCGCCGCCGCCGCCGGAGACCGCCCACGGCGCGCTCCTCCATCATGTCACGGGCGGGGCCCGGGCCGACGGCTTCCAGCCCATGAACGTCAATTTCGGCCTGTTCCCGCCCCTTTCCGGCCGGGTCCCGAAGAGCGCGCGCAAGGCGCGGCTCGCCGCCCGCGCGCTGGCGGCACTGGATCGCTGGATTGCAACCGAAGCGCGAAAAATCCGGGTCGCCTCCCCCGTGGCCGGAGCCGCGGGCGGGGGCTGATCGAGGCCGCCCCGGCGGGCTCGTGCGGCCCTCCGCGATACTAGATCTTGTTTCGCCCAGCGGTTATGGCTACAAGACGGGGAGCAACGCACGGGCCGGACATCGCCGGATGTCGGCGGAGAGACGAGGTGCAGCGAGAGGTGGCTTCCACCACGGATCAGACCAGCCGAAGTCTCCCCTTCCAGGTCCGCGGTTCCCTCCAGGCGGTGTTGGCGCTCCGCCTCCTCGATCCCGAGGATCCGGAATTTCTCGCCAAGCTGGTGGAGAAGATCGCCTATGCGCCGGATTTCTACCGGGACGCGCCGATCGTCCTGGATCTCGCCGCGGTGACCGATCGCGAGCCGATCGATCTTCTGCAGTTCGCCGAGGAGCTCCGCCGCCACCGGCTGGTGCCGGTGGGAGTGCAGAATGCCGGGGCGGCCTGGCTGGCGGAGGCGGAACGCGCGGGGCTCGCCGTCTTCGCGGCCGGCGGCCGGGGAGATGCCGCTGCCGGCACCCGAGCCGTGCAGCCGCCGCGTGCCTCCCGCCGGCCGACCGCGGCCACGGTGGTACGGGAGCCGGTGCGCGGCGGTCAGCAGGTGGTCGCCGGCGAAGGGGATCTCGTGGTCCTGGCTCCGGTCGGGCACGGGGCGGAGATCGCCGCCGCCGGCCACATCCATGTCTACGCCCCCTTGCGCGGGCGGGCCTATGCCGGCATCGAGGGGGACGAGAGCGCGATGATCTTCTGCGACCAGCTCGACGCCGAGCTGGTGTCGATCGCCGGGGTCTACGTGGTCAACGAGGAAATCGACACGGCGCTGCTCGGGCGGCGGGTACGGATCTCCTGCATGGGAGATCGGCTGCATCTGGCGCCGCTGCCGTGAGCGCCGGAACGACGGGTTCACCGCAACCGCGATAGGAGGTTCCCTTTGTCGAAAGTCATCGTCGTCACCTCCGGCAAAGGTGGAGTGGGCAAGACCACCAGTGCCGCCGCCCTGGCCACGGGGCTCGCCCAGCGCGGCCACCGGACGGTGGTCATCGATTTCGATGTCGGGCTGCGAAACCTCGATCTCATCATGGGTTGCGAGCGCCGGGTCGTGTTCGATTTCGTCAATGTCATCAACGACGGGATCCGCCTGCACCAGGCGCTGATCAAGGACAAGCGGGTCGAGAACCTGTTCATTCTCCCGACCTCGCAGACCCGGGACAAGGAGGCCCTCACCCGCGAGGGGGTGGAAAAGGTCATCGCCGAGCTGCGCAAGGAGTTCGCCTACATCATCTGCGACAGTCCGGCGGGTATCGAGAGGGGCGCACAGATGGCCCTCTATTACGCCGACGAGGCGGTGGTGGTGACCAATCCCGAGGTGTCCTCGGTCCGCGACAGCGACCGCATCCTCGGAATCCTCAACTCCAAGTCGCGGCGGGCGGAGATCGGCGAGGAGCCGATCAAGCAGCACCTGCTGCTCACCCGCTACGATCTCGATCGCGTCCAGCGCGGGGACATGCTCAAGCTCGACGATGTGCTGGAGATCCTCGCGATCCCGGTGCTCGGCGTCATTCCCAACGACCCGCTGGTCCTGCAGTGCTCCAACGTCGGCATGCCGGTGATCCTGGAGCCCAAGTCCAAGGCCGGGCAGGCCTATCGGGACGCGGTGGCGCGGATGCTCGGCGAACAGGTCGAGCTGCGCTTCACCCAGCCGCAGAAGCGCGGTCTCGTCGACTGGCTGCTGAGGAGAAGCGCGTGAGGCTGTTCGACTTTTTCCGGCTGACGCGGCGTAACCGCAATTCGGCCGAGACCGCCCGTCAGAGGCTGCAGGTGCTGGTAGCCCTCGACCGCAGCGGTGGCGACGGTCCCGATTTCCTGCCCCTGCTGCAGCGTGAACTGCTCGAGGTGATCCGCAAATACGTCGAGGTCGATCTCGACCGCGTCAAGGTGGAGCTCGAGCGTGGCAACGGCTTCTCGACTCTCGAGGTCAACGTCGAACTGCCGACCGCCCATCTCGAACGGCGTGCCGCCGTGTGACGGCGCTCAGATCCGCGGCGGCGGCACCTCCCGACCCAGCCGCACCGCCGTCAGGCCCGGAGCGAGCCGGCGCGAGGGCATGATCAGGACGCAGTGATCGTAGGGTGTGCGCACCGCTTCGCCCCCGTCGGTGGCGATGACGGTGCCTTCCCGCTCGATCACCTCGAGACCGCGGAAGCGCTCCTTGAACAGGAACGGCCCCCGTCGCACGGTCACCGCGTGGGTGACCTCGATGAAGCGCTGCCGGCCGGCGGAACGGGTCGGGGCGAGGCGCATCGCCAGTTCCGGATCGAGGACCTCCGTGGCCCGCAGGAAATGGAGACAGGCAGCGAGGGCGACGTCGATCGATCCCTGCGCCCAGTGCTGGCCGGCCTCGAGGAGGACGGCCACCGGCTTCCTGCGGGGGGCACCGAAGGCCTCGAAATCGATCAGCCGCACCCCGCCGGGATGCCCGGCGTCGGCGACCACCGTCGCCGGATAGCCCATCCGTCGCGCGAAACGCCGGCCCTTGGGCGTGAGGCCGCAGAGCATCAGCGGCGGCGAGGCGGTCTGCATGGAATGCAGATCGAGCAGGAAATCCAGGGAACGGTAATGCGGCAGGAGCTCGCGGGCCCGGCGCAGCTCGACGGTCCTCGCCGGCCCTTCCAGGAGCTCCCTGCGCCACAGCCGGTTCATGTCCTCCTCGAGGAAACGGGAGGCGGTGGGATCGTCGGGATCGAAATGCGCGAAGGCCTCGATGTTGGCGAAGGAGAGGCCGAGACGGCCCCGTTGTGGTCGCAGCCCCAGCTCCAGCAGGCGCACCAGCGCCCAGGCCCCGGAAAGCTCGTTGCCGTGGATCAGCGCGTTGATGCCGACATGCGGCCCGGGGCGCCCGCTGTCGAAACTCCAGACGTAGGGAATGCCGGTATTGCCCTCGCGATAGGGCGACAGATCCGGGACCGGGATCGCGACGCGCGGCGGGCTCACCGCAGATCCCGCCGCACCAGCCGCTCGAGGAAGTCGAGACACAGCTCGAGCTGCTCCAGGGAGAGATGTTCGTCCGGCTTGTGGGCGACGGCGATGTCCCCGGGTCCACAGACCAGAGCCGGGATCCCGGCACGGGCGAAATGGCCGGCTTCGGTGCCGAAGGAAAGCTTGATCGGGGTATCCGCCACCGCCAGCTCCAGGCAGGCGCGGGCGAAGCCGCCGTCGAGATCGGCCCGCAGACCGGGGTAGGCCAGCAGCCGCTCGAAGGTGATGGCCGCTTCCGGCGCCCGGGCGCGCAGGCGGGGCAGCACCCCGTCCCGGGCCTGCTCCTCCAGCCGTGCCGCGTGCGTTTCGGGATCCTCTCCCGGAAGGGTGCGGAATTCGCAGACGAAGCTGCAGCGAGCGGGAACGATGTTGAGCTCGCTGCCGCCGGCGATGGTGCCGACGTTGACGGTGGTGTAGGGAGGATCGAAGCCTTCCTCGCGCGGCCCCCGCACGGCCAGCCGTTCGGCCTCCCGGGCCAGCCAGGCGACGAGCTCGGCGGCGGCGAAGATGGCGTTGGCGCCGAGCTGCGGCAGACCGGAGTGGGCGTCGCGGCCGGTGACCGTGCAGCGCAGTCCGATCTTGCCCTTGTGGGCGTCGCCGACGCGCATCCCGGTGGGTTCGCCGACGAGGCATCCGAGCGGCCGTGGTGCGTGCGCGAGCAGCGCCTCGAGCAGCCGTGGCACGCCCCGGCAGCCGACCTCCTCGTCCCAGGAGAAGGCGAGCAGGAGAGGCTGTGGCAGCTCCCTCGCCGTCACCCCCTCGGCGATCGCCAGCATGCAGGCGAGAAAGCCCTTCATGTCGGCGGTCCCGCGGCCGTGGACGGCACCCTCGCGGACCACCGCCCGGAAGGGATCGCTCGACCAGTTCTGCCCGGCCACCGGCACCACGTCGGTATGTCCCGAGAGCACCAGCCCGGGCCGCTCCCGGGGACCGAGGAAGGCGAGCAGCCCCGCCTTGTCCTCCTGCCCGTCGGGCACCCTCGAACAGGCGAAGCCCGCCGCTGCGAGCACCTCTTCGAGATAGGCGATCAGCGCCAGGTTGGAGCGGCTGCTCACCGTGTCGAAGGCGATCAGCCGTTCGAGATGGAAAAGGGCGCGGTCGAGCCGGGGGTGCGGCATGAAACTCCAGACGGTGGCCGAGGCGGGGCCGGCACTATAGAGCCGGCCCGGCGTCTTGTCATGACGGCCCGGCTCCGGCGGCGAGCAGGCGACAAGGGAACGAAGAGGCCCTATATTGGGACGCGGGATCGGAACCGTATCACCATCGCGGAGCCTTCTTCATGACGAGTCGACGTCTTCTCACCTTGCCGCTGGTCGCCCTGCTCGGTGTTTCGCTCGCCGGCTGCGCCACGCCCGACAGCACGACCGGACAGCGGGTCGGCACCGCCGCGGCGGTGGGCGCGGCGACCGGCGCCGTGGTCGGGGCGATCAGTGGTGGCTTTCTGCGCAGCACGCTCGTCGGAGCCGCGGCCGGGGCCGCCGGCGGCTTCGTCTACGATCAGATCAAGAAGAGCCAGGAAAACGACTGATCCGCCTCAGAGACGCGGCGGTCCCCGCCGCAGGCTCCCCCACAGCAGGAGACGCAGCGGCAGCCAGGGATCGCCGTCGGGCGGCGGGTCCTGAGCGGCGCCACTCGTCCGGACCAGCTTCCGATGATGCCGGGCCGCTAGCCGGGCGAGGAGACGGGTCGGCGAATCGAGCAGACGCCATTCCCGGGTTCCGAGTCCGGCGAGCCGGTCCCGGACCCGGGCGGCGATGCCCTTGATCCGGGCCGCGCGAAGATCGCCGCCCGGCTCCGGCAGGAGAATGATGCCGCAGCGGGCGAGCCGGGGAGCGGCCCGCAGGAGCCCGGTCATTCCGTAGGCGGTGCCGACCTCCTCGGCGAGACCCACCGCCTCCCCCGACCCGCCGGCCAGCACACGGGCCGAAAGGGCCTGGAGGAGGCCGGAGGTGCGGGCGGCATGGAGCTCGCAGGCCGCTTCGTCGGCGAGCCCGCCGCTCTCGAACAGGGTCGCATGCGCTTCGAGAATGGTGAGCAGCCGCTCGGTGGCGATCCCTCCCCCGGCGAGCTCCTCCGCCAGCACCGCGAGGGCGGGATGCTCCGCCGGCCCACCGCCGGCCGTCCGGGTGATCTGCTCGCGCCACCACTGGTAGCGCACGAGCCCCGCCATCGGTTCGCGTACGAGCTCCGGGATCCGGGCGAGCTCGGCGTTGAGGAGGATCAGCGCGGCCAGCCGGCGCCGCTTCTCCGCCGGCGTGAACAGGCAGGCGAGCAGCCGCTCGCGATCGTACCTCCGTGCCAGCTCCAGCACGACATCCGCCTGTTCCGCTCCCGCGCTCGCCACCATCCTCCTCCCCGCGGTCTCCCTGTTCGGGCCTTGCGCCACCCGCCCCGCCGGATTAGAGCGAGCATACCGCTGGCGGTGCGGACGAAGGCCTCCTGGCGTAATCGTTCGTCCGGAACCGATCCCGTCCGGCGGCGGGGCATAGCACACCCCGGGGATCACGATACAGCGACGAGGGAGCCATGCCGTTCGAACTGCCCGATCTGCCCTACGCCTATGATGCGCTCGAGCCCTACATCTCCTCGCAGACCATGCATCTGCACCACGACAAGCATCACCAGGCCTACGTCACCAACCTCAACAACCTGATCGAGGGCACCGACCTCGAAGGGAAGAGCCTCGAGGACATCGTCGTGACCTGCTGGCAGGATCCCGCCAAGGAGGGAATCTTCAACAACGCCGGCCAGCACTGGAACCACACCCTCTTCTGGCGGATCATGAAGAAGGGCGGCGGCGGCGCCCCCGGCGGCGAACTGCGGCGCCGCATCGACGACGCCTTCGGATCCTTCGAGAGCTTCAAGGAGAAGTTCAAGGAAGCGGCGGTCACCGTGTTCGGCTCCGGTTGGGGCTGGCTGGCGGTGGACGGCGATGAGCTCAAGGTCCTGAAGACCCCGAACGGGGTCAATCCGATCGTGCACGGGATGGTGCCGATTCTCGGAATCGACGTCTGGGAGCACGCCTACTATCTCGACTATCAGAACCGGCGCCCCGAATATGTGGCCGCCTTCCTCAACCACCTGGTCGATTGGGAGGTGGTCGAGGAGGAACTGGAAAAGGCGCTGGCCTGAACAGCGGCGGGGCGGGGTCGCGGGGTGCGGTCCCGCCCGACCGGCCGCAGGGAGAACACGAGATGCGCACGAGTCTGCAACGGATCGCTCCGACCGCCGCTCTGGCCCTGTTCCTGGGCGGTTGTGCCGCCGTCACCACCTCCATCGAGAAGAAGGATCTCGATGTCCAGGTGAAGATGAGCGATTCCATCTTCCTCGATCCCCTGCCGCCGCAGGCGCGGACCGTCTACGTCGAGGTCCGCAACAGCTCGGACCGGCCCGACTTCGACCTCGCCGCCGCCGTGCGCCAGAGCCTTTCGGCCCGTGGCTACCGGGTCGTCGAGGATCCCGACGCCGCCAACATCATCGTTCAGGCCAACGTGCTGCAGGTGGGCCGGACCTCGCAATCGGCCGCCGAACGGGCGCTGGCGGGTGGCTTCGGCGGCGCCCTGACCGGCGCCGCGGCGGGGGCCGCGGTCGGCTACGGACTCGGCAAGGCGGGCGGCAACGACACCCTCCTGACCCTCGGCGGGGCGCTCGCCGGAGCGGCGATCGCCACCGTCGCCAATGCGTCGGTGCAGGATGTCACCTACACGGTGATCACCGACGTCCAGATCTCCGAGCGGGTGCGGGACGGCGAGCTGGTCAGCCAGAGCGAAGTCCAGAACCTGCCACAGGGCAGTGCGGGCACGATCTCCCAGTCGAGCAGCACCACCACCGAGTGGAAACGCTACCGGACCCGCATCGTCGGCACCGCCAACAAGGCCAATCTCACCTACGAGGAGGCGGCGCCGGTGCTCGTCGAGCGCATGACCCGGGTGATGTCGAACATGCTCTGATTCCCGGAGGCCCGCCGACCGGCAGCGGTCAGCGGTCGGCCCCGCCCTCCGGCAGGGCGATCAGGGCCGCCGCCACCCGCCTTCCCTCCGAGAGCAGGAGGTTGAAGGTGCGGCAGGCGGCAGCGGTGCTCATCAGCTCGAAGGGAAGCCGCCACTCGGCGAGCGCCCGCAGAACCGCGGGTGCCGGGACCGCGAATCCCACACCCAGGCCCAGCAGCAGCAGATCCACCGGTGGCTCCACCTCGCGGAACCGCAGCAGATGCCGGACCTCGAGAGCCGCCGGATCCGCGACCTCCCAGGCCTCCACCCGATCCTCGAAGACCGCCACCGAGCCCCGGAACCGCCGCCCCGAGATGGTGAAACCGCCCGGGCGGTAGCTCTGGATCTCCTGCTGATCCGGATGCCGGGAAACGCCGACCAGACGCATCCTCTTCAGCCCGCCGAGGTGGCCGCCCCCTCCTTGGCGAGGACCGCCCGCAGATTGAAGTACAACAGCACCGGCGCGGCGATGTAGATGCTCGAATAGGTGCCGACGATCACCCCCCAGATCATGGCGAAGGTGAAGTCCCGGATCACCGCACCGCCGAAGAAGAACAGCGCGAACAGCGCGAGCAGGGTGGTGAGCGAGGTCATCAGGGTCCGCGACAGGGTCTCGTTGAGACTGCGGTCGATCACCTCCTCGAGCTTGACCGTCTTGAATCGCCTGAGGTTTTCGCGGATGCGGTCGTAGACCACCACCGTGTCGTTGAGCGAATAGCCGACGATGGTCAGGATCGCCGCCACCGTCGAGAGGTTGAACTCGAGCCCGACGATGGCGAACACCCCGATGGTGGTGGCGACATCGTGGACGAGCGCGAACACCGCCCCCGCCCCGAACTGCCATTCGAAGCGGAACCAGATGTAGACCAGCACCAGCCCGACGGCGAGGAGCACCGCCATGATGCCGTTCCTGAGCAGCTCCTCGCTCACCTTGGGGCCGACGAATTCGGCCCGGCGGAACTCGATTCCCTCGCCGAATTCCTCGACCAGCCGCTGCTTGACGCGTTCGATGGCCTTCTGCTGTTCCTCCGCCTCCCCTTCCTGCTTCTCGATCCGGATCAGCACCTCGCGTTCGTCACCGAAGTTCTGGAGCTGGACCTGGCCGAGTCCCAGCTCGTTCAGCGACCGCCGCATGGTCGCCAGATCCGCCGGCCCCGGCGTGCGGATCTCGAGCAGGGTGCCGCCACGGAAATCGATGCCGAAGTTGAGGCCGATCACCACCACCGCCAGCATCGACAGGACGATCACCGCGATCGACGCCCACAGGAAATACAGGCGGTAGCGCATGAAGGCGAAGGTGGTACCGTCGGGGATCAGCCGGAAGCGGCGCATCGCTCGGGCCCTCTCAAAGCGGAATCGTCTTGGGGCGGGTCCGGCTGTACCAGAACCACACCACCACCCGTGTCAGCATGACCGCCGTGAACAGGGTGGTGAGCACGCCGATCGACAGGGTGACGGCGAATCCCTTGACCGGCCCGCTGCCGAACTGGAACAGCACCAGCGCCGCGATCAGGGTGGTGAGATTGGCGTCGACCACCGCCCGCAGCGCCTGTTTGAAGCCGCCGTCGATGGCCGCGATCGGCGATTTGCCGGCCCGGAGCTCCTCGCGGATGCGTTCGAAGATCAGCACGTTGGAATCGACCGCCATGCCGATCGTCAGGACGATCCCAGCGATGCCCGGCAGGGTCAGGGTCGCCCCCAGTGCCGACAACGCCCCGACGATCATCACCATGTTGGCCAGGAGCGCGAGATCCGAGAACAGGCCGAACAGCCGATAGTAGACGACCATGAACACCGCCACCAGCGCCAGGGCCAGGGCACTCGCGATCTTGCCGGCGCGGATCGAATCGGCGCCGAGCTCCGGCCCCACCGAACGTTCCTCGACGATCGTCAGCGGCGCCGGCAGGGCTCCCGCCCGCAGCAGCACCGCGAGCTCGTTGGCGGTCTCGACGGTGAAGCTGCCCTGGATGATGCCGGAACCGCCGAGGATCGGCTCGCGGATGCGCGGGGCGCTGATCACCTTGCCGTCGAGGACGATGGCGAACAGGCGGCCGACATTCTCCTGGGTGATCTTGCCGAATTTGCGCGCTCCCACCGAATCGAGGCGGAAGCTCACCACCGGCTCGTTGTTCTGGAAGCTGGGCTGGGCATCGACCAGGTTCTCGCCGCTCAGCATCACCTTGCGCTCGAGGAGATAGTATTCCGGCCCGCCCGGTTCGGCCGAGGGCACCAGGATGGAATCCGGCGGGATCCGACCCTGCAGCGCGTCCTGGACGCTGTTCTCCATGTCCACCAGATGGAAGGTGAGCCGCGCCGTCTTGCCCAGGAGGCTCTTGATCCGCTCCGGGTTCCGCTCGCCCGGCACCTGGACGAGGATCCGGGTCCGCCCCTGCCGCTGGATCGTCGGTTCGCGGGTGCCCAGCGCGTCGATGCGGCGGCGCACCACTTCGAGCGATTGCTGGACCGCGGATTCGATCAGCAGATCGCGCCCGTGATCGCTGAAGGTGATGGTGATGCGGCCGCGCTCGTCGGCCTCGATCACGTACTGCCGATCGACGGTGGCGGTGAACCCCACCGGCTGCATCAGCGGGTTGAGCTCGGCGAGCCGATCCAGGGCCTCCTGCCGCTGGGCGGGATCGGTGAGGGTGAGATGCACCGCCTCGCCCTGCACTCCGAGCCCGCGGTAACCGATGCGGGCCCGCCTGAGGGTGCGACGGACGTCGCTCACGAGATCCTCGAGGCGCTCCTTCATCAGCGCCTCCACCTCGACTTCGAGGAGCAGGTGGGAGCCGCCCTGGAGATCGAGGCCGAGGGTGATCTGGCGCTTGGGCACCCAGTCGGGCAATGCGTCGAGGGTTTTCTGATCGAACAGGTTGGGCAGGCTGAAGATCAGGCCGAGGAGGACCAGCCCGACCACCACCGCGACCCGCCAGGGTGCCAGATAGGTCATGATCGCCGGCTATTTCTTCGGAAACAGCTTGCCGAGGAGACCGCCGGTCTGACCACTCTGCTGCTGCGTCTGGTTCTGGTTGGCGGGCTTCGGCTTGCCGAGCAGTTCGGCGATGGTGTGACGGACGACCCGGACCTGCACGTTCGGTGCGATCTCCACCAGCAGCAGATTGTCACCGGCGTCCACCTTGACGATCTTGCCGACGATCCCCCCGCCGGTGACCACCGTATCCCCCTTCTTGAGGTTCTGGATCATCTGCTGGTGTTCCTTGACCTTGCGCTGCTGCGGGCGGATCAGCAGCAGCCAGAACACCACGAAGATCAGGATCAGGGGCAGCAGAGTGACGAAGAAATCGCCGCCCTGCCCGCCCGCCGCCTGCGCATAGGCCGGGGAAATCCACATGTCTTCCTCGAAGTGATGAGGCCTGGAACCGGCGCCGGACTATAGCCTTCTCGGCCCGGATTGCAATCGGCACGAGGCCGCAGGCCGGCCACCCCTTGCCGCCCTCGCCACCGCTGCTAGGCTCGGGCCGTCCCGGCCCGGAACCAGAGCGGAGGAACCAGGCAACCGGATGCAGGAACCCCACCTCGCCGATCTTCTGGAACGGATCGCCGCCGCACTCGAGCGGCTGGCGCCGCCGCCCCCTTCCGCCGCCGATCTCGAGCTCGCCGACGCCTTCGTCTTCGAGGCGGCGACCGGCCGTCTGCGCCCGGTGCCCAGGGTGGCGAGCGTGCCTCTGGAACTTCTCTGCGGCATCGACCGGGTGATCGATATCCTGCTCGACAACACCCGCCGCTTCGCCCGCGGCCTGCCGGCCAACAACGCCCTGCTCTGGGGGGCCCGGGGCATGGGCAAGAGCAGCCTCGTCAAGGCCGTCCACGCGACCGTCCGGCGTGAGATCCGACCGGCGCCGGTGCTGATCGAGATCCACCGCGAGGAGATCGACCATCTGCCCCGGCTGCTGCATCTGCTGGCCCGTCGGGAACGCCGCTGCCTGCTGTTCTGCGACGATCTCTCCTTCGACGCCGGCGAGACCTCCTACAAATCCCTCAAGGCGGTGCTCGAGGGCGGGCTCGAGGGACGCCCGCCCAACGTCCTGTTCTACGCCACCTCGAACCGGCGCCATCTGATGCCCCGGCAGATGATCGAGAACGAGCGCCGCACCGCCATCCACCCCGGGGAGGCGGTGGAAGAAAAGGTTTCCCTGTCCGACCGTTTCGGTCTCTGGCTCGGCTTCCATCCCTGCGACCAGCCCACCTTCCTGGCGATGGTCGAGCGCTACGCCCGCCATTTCGCGCTGGAGGTCGAGACCGAAACCCTGCACCGCCAGGCCCTCGAATGGGCCACCGGCCGGGGCGCCCGCTCGGGTCGCGTGGCCTGGCAGTTCATCCAGGATCTCGCCGGCCGCCTCGGCCGCCGGCTGGAGCCCGCCGAGGGGCGCTAGCGGGAGCGGGCGACCTCGGTTTCCGCCTTCAGATACTTGCGCGGATCCACCGGCTCGCGACCGCGGCGGAGCTGGAAGTGGAGCTGGGCACGGCCGACTTCGCCGGTGGCGCCCACCCGGGCGACGATCTGGCCGCGGCGTACGCGGTCGCCCACCGTCACCAGCAGCGCCTCGTTGTGGGCGTAGGTCGAGAGATAGCCGCCGGCGTGGCGGATGATGAGCATCCGGCCGAAGGCCGGGACCGCGCTGCCCGCATAGACCACGATGCCGTTCTCCACCGCCCGGACCGGCGTGCCGACCGGCGCGGCGATGTTGATGCCGTCGTTGCGGCGGCCGCCGGGCTTGGCGCCGAAGCCTTCCACCACCTTTCCCCGCACCGGCCAGAGAAAGCCCCGACCGGTGAGCGGCGGCGGGGTCGCCTCGGCGGCCGCCCGGGTGCGGGCGAGGCTCGTCCCGCCCGTCGCCGGTTCGCGGCGGGCCGGCCGCACCGCCACCTCCCCGCCCCGCGCCGGCCCGACCCGCAGCACCTGTCCCACGTAGATCCGGTAGGGCGGTCGCAGCCCGTTGCGGCGGACGATGTCCCGCATCGGCACGCCGAACCGCTCTGCGATCTCGCTCACCGTGTCGCCGGGCATGACCACGTAGCGGCCGCCGCCCCGATCGCCCGCGGACGGCACGGCGCGGGCCGCCGGCACCGGTCCGCCCCTGCCCCAAGTCGCGGGCTGGTAGCTGGTACAGGCGCCGAGAAGCAGGATGCCGGCGAGAACCAGTCGCCGCCACGGATCGCGCAAGCCCTTCATGGCACGACAGATATCACCGGCTGGACAAGCGTATCAAGTTCAATCGCGAGAAAAAGACTCTTTCGCGCCGACGGCGATGATGTTGAAGTGACGTGTTACTTCAATGCGCGTTCGGCGATCTCCCCTCCTCGAACATCTTGCGGAAGGAATCCATGCTTTCGTGATGTGTCAGGTCGAGATGGACCGGCGTGACGGAAATGTAACCGTCGGCTATGGCCGCGAGATCGGTACCCTCGGCCCAAGCCTCCTCTTCGCGCAGGGCGCCGATCCAGTAGTAGGGTTCGCCGCGGGGATCGATGCGCTCGACGAGGGCGTCGCCCACCTTGCGCTTGCCCTGGCGGGCGATCCGCACCCCCCGGACGGAGGCGGTCACCCGATCGGGAAAATTGATGTTGATCAGCACCCCCTCCGGCCAGTCGGCCCGCCATAGCCGGCGCAGGATCTCCGGAGCGTGATGTTCGGCGGTCGCCCATTTGACCGGATGGCCGTTGCGGCAGCACTGGGACAGCGCCACCGCCCGCACCCCCAGCACGGTGGCTTCCATGGCGGCGGCGACGGTGCCGGAATAGGTGACGTCCTCTCCCAGATTGCCGCCCCTGTTGACACCCGAGAGGACGAGATCGACGGGGCCCTCGACGATCTTCTGCAGCGCCAGCAGCACGCAGTCGGTGGGCGTGCCGTCGACCGCGAAATGGCGCCTCGAGATGCGCCGGATGCGCAGCGGCCGGCTGAGGGTCAGCGAGTGGCTGGCGCCGCTCTGGTTGGTCTCCGGTGCCACCACCCAGACCTCGGAGCCGAGCCTCCGGGCGATCGTCGCCAGCACCTCGAGCCCCGGCGCATGGACCCCGTCGTCGTTGGTGACCAAGATCCGCAATCCGGCCTCAGGCATCGGGTTCGAGCCTGGCGAGACCGCCCATGTACGGCCTGAGCACCTCCGGCAGGACCACCGAACCGTCCGCTTCCTGGTAGTTCTCCAGGACCGCGATCAGCGCCCGTCCGACGGCGACTCCGGAACCGTTCAGGGTATGGACGTGGCGGGTCCGCTTCTCGCCGCCCGGGCGGTAGCGGGCGGCCATCCGCCGGGCCTGGAAGTCGCCGCAGTTGGAGCAGCTCGAGATCTCCCGATAGCGCCCCTGGCCCGGCAGCCAGACCTCGAGATCGTAAGTCTTGGTGGCGGCGAAGCCGGTATCACCGGAACAGAGGGTCATCACCCGGTAGGGCAGGCCCAGGGCGGAGAGCACTTTCTCGGCGCAGGCGGTCATCCGCTCGTGTTCCTCGGCCGACTGTTCGGGGGTGGTGATGCTGACGAGCTCGACCTTCTCGAACTGGTGCTGGCGGATCATCCCCTTGGTGTCGCGGCCGGCGGCCCCCGCCTCGGCCCGGAAACAGGGAGTGCCGGCGGTGAGACGCAGCGGCAGATCCTCTTCGGCGAGGATCTCCCCGGCGACCAGATTGGTGAGCGGAACCTCGGCGGTGGGAATCAGCCACAGATCGGCGGTGGTGCGGAACAGATCCTCGCCGAACTTGGGGAGCTGGCCGGTGCCGAACAGCGCCCGATCGCGGACGAGGAGCGGAACCGACACCTCGGTGTAGCCGTGTTCGCGGATGTGAAGGTCGAGCATGAACTGGGCCAGGGCCCGCTCCAGCCGGGCGAGCCCCCGCTCGAGGAGGACGAACCGGGCCCCCGAGATCCTCGCCGCCCGCGCGAAATCCATGCCGAGACGTGCGCCGAGTTCGTCGTGCGGCAACGGCGTGAAGGGAAAGCGTCGCGGCTCGCCGACGCTCCGCTCGAGCCGGTTGTCCTCCTCGTCGACCCCGTCCGGCACGTCCGCGGCGAGAATGGCGGGAAAGCTCGCGAGCTTCTCGGTCAGCGTTTCGGCCAGTTCGCGAAGCCGGATCTCGCCCTCCTTCACCCGTTCCTTGAGGGCGGCGACCTCGGCCATCAGCGCCTCCACCGCCTCCCCCCGCCGGCGCCGCTCGCCGATCTCCCTGGACAGCCGGTTGCGGCGCGCCTGCTCGTCCTGGAGGCGCGTTTCCAGGGCCCGGCGTTCGGCGTCGAGGGCCAGGATCTCGGCCGCGGCGGGTGGCAGGCCGCGGCGTTCGAGGTTCCGATCGAAATCCTCAGGATGCTCACGCAACCACTTGAGATCGAACACGTTCATCCCCCGGCTCGCGGGAAGCGGCGATGTCGCGGAGGGGATCGCCCGGAGTCCGTCCGGATCAGGATCCGGCCTCTTCCTCGGCTTCCCGCTCGCGGCGCCGCTTCTCCGCCATGCGGACCATGATGATGGAGACCTCGTAGAGGAGGATGATGGGCAGGGCCAGCCCCACCTGGCTGATGATGTCCGGTGGCGTCAGCACCGCCGCGACACCGAAGACGGCGACGATGGCGTATTTCCGGTTGCGGGCGAGACCGGCGGAGGAGACCAGCCCCACCCGGCCCATCAGGGTCAGCGCCACCGGGAGCTGGAAGCAGATCCCGAAGGCGAAGATCAGCTTCATGACGAGATCGAGATACTCCCCGACCCGGGCCTCGAGCTGGATCGGCAGGGAGCCCTCGACCCCCGGTGTCTGGAAGCTCAGGAAGAACCGCCAGGCGAGGGGGAAGATGAAGTAGTAGACCACCGCGCCGCCGATGAAGAACAGCACCGGGGTGGCCACCAGAAAGGGCAGCAGCGCCTCCTTCTCGTGGCGGTACAGACCGGGGGCGATGAACAGCCAGAGCTGGGCGGCGACGAAGGGGAAGGTGACGAACGCGCCGGCGAAGAAGGCCACCTTGAGATAGGTGAAGAAGGCCTCGGTGAGGCCCGTGTAGATCATTCGGGTGCAGAGCGGCCGCTGGTCGGGTCCGGCGTTGGCGAGACAGATGTCGGCCAGAGGTCTGGTGAGGAACCGGTAGATCTCGTCGGCGAAGAAGTAGCTCACCACGAAGCCGAGGAGGATCGCCGCCGCGGCGTACATCAGGCGGTTCCTGAGCTCGATCAGATGATCGAGCAGGGGCATTTCGCGATCGTCGATATCCTTCAGCACGGGCGGTCAGCTCTTTTCCGACGGCGACGCGGGCAGCGCGGAGACCCGGGAGCCGGCCTCCGATCCGGCCGCCGGAGCCGCCACCTCCCCCGCCCCGGTGGCATCCGCCGCCGGCGGTTCGACACGCTCCTCCGCGGTCACCGCCTCGCCGCCGGTGTCCGGTTTCCGGTCCGCCTCGGAGAAGTCGAAGGCCCGGTTCAGCTCACCCTCGGGATCGATGGTTTTGGCGATGCTGCTCTTGAGGTCGGTGCTGCCGACCTTCTCGATTCCCTTCTTGATCTCGTCGAGCTCGGCCTCCCGGGCCATGTCCTCGAGCGACCGCTGGAAGTCACGGGCCATCGCCCGCGCCTTGCCGATCCAGCGCCCGGCGGTGCGGGCCACCCTGGGCAGATCCTTGGGGCCGATGACGATCAACGCCACCAGCAGGATGATGGCCATCTCGGACCAGCCGATGTCGAACATCGCCCGAGCTCCCAGGCGCCGCGCGACGGATCAGCTCTTGGCCGCCTCGTCGCGCTGCCGGACGGTGGCGTCGACCACCGGCCCGCTCGCCGTCTCGGTCTTCTCGGCGGTCACCGGCTTGGGCTTCTCGGTGTCCTCCTCGTCGCCGTCGTCGGCGAGCCCCTTCTTGAAGTTCTTCACCCCCTTGGCCACGTCGCCCATCACCTTGGGCAGCTTGCCGGCCCCGAACAGGATGAGAACGATGAGCAGGATCAGTACGACCTGCCAGATGCCGATGCTCATGGGAACTCCTCGCGCACGTCGTCGATCTTGACCTTTCCGGCCATGCAGTTGCAGCGGACAATGGCAGAATTCCGGGGGCGACGCAACGACCGCCGGTCACTCGGCCGGGAACACGAAAAGATGTCTCGGATCGAGCGCCACCGTCACCTCTTCGCCGACCGCCACATCGACGATCCCGGTCTCCCGCACCTTGACCCGGCTGCCGTCGGCGAGCCGCAGCCAGACCACGTGCACCGGCCCGAGATCCCGGCGCGCCTCCAGCCGGGCCCGCGAACCGCTGCCGCCGTCGGCCCGCGACAGACGGATGCCCTCGGGGCGGACCACGACCTCGACCGCCTCGCCCTCGGCGAGCCGTGCCACCCGGATCTCGCCCAGGGGGGTGGCCACGGTCCCGCTCCGGACCCGGGCCCGGAACCGGTTCACCGGACCGAAGAAGCCGGCGACGAAGCTGTTGGCCGGCCGCACGTAGAGCTCGGCCGGAGCCCCGCTCTGAACGATCCGTCCCTCCTGCATGGCGTGGATCACGTCGCCGGCGCGGACCGCCTCCTCGGCGTCGTGGGTGACCAGGAGGGTGGCGGTGCCGGCCTCCCGCAGGATCGCCAGGGCCTCCTCGCGGATCTGGGTGCGCAGGGCGGTGTCGAGGGCCGAAAAGGCCTCGTCGAGGAGCATCAGATCCGGTTCCGGAGCGAGGGCCCGGGCCAGGGCCACCCGCTGCTGCTCGCCGCCCGACAGGGTGTGGGGATAGGCGTTGCCGTAATCGGTCATGTTGACCTTCTCGAGCAGCTCCCGCACCCGTCGCTCGCGCGCCGCCCGATCGAGATGGCGGAGCCCGAAGGCGACGTTCTCGGCCACCGACAGATGGGGGAAGAGGGCGAAATCCTGGAACATCAGCCCGACCCGCCGGCGTTCGGGGGGAACCGCGAAGCCCGGTTCGGCGACGAGCCGTCCGCAGATCGAGATCCGGCCCTCCTGGACCGGCTCCAGTCCCGCCACCAGCCGCAGGGTGGTGGTCTTGCCGCAGCCCGACGGACCGACGAGACAGTGGACCTCGCCCCTCGCCACCCGCAGCGACACCCGGTCGACCACCCGCCGACGGGCGAAGCTGTGGCCGAGCTCGACGATCTCGAGCCCCGCGGGCTCCTCTTCCTTCCTCTTCCCGGGGACCGAAATCACGCCCGTCCGTTCTGGTTCCTGGAGCATGCTGGCGATGGTCCGCGCCCTTCTAGCGATCGTCGGCCGGGTTGAAAAGAGAGGCCCCCTCGAGTTCCTCGAGCCGCGGCAGATCCTCGAGGGAGGCGAGCCCGAAATGGTCGAGGAAGCGCGGGGTGGTGACCCACATCACCGGCCGGCCCGGCACCTCCTTGCGCCCGCGCGGGGCGACCAGTCCGGTCTCGACCAGCAGATCGAGAGTGCCGCGGCCGACCGCCACCCCGCGCAGGGCCTCGATCTCGCCGCGGGTCACCGGCTGGCGGTAGGCGATGATCGCGAGGGTCTCGAGGGCCGCCGCGGAAAGCCGCCGCGCTCGCCGGTCGATCCGGGCGAGGAAGGGAGCGAGTTCGGCCGCCGTCCGGAAGGCCCAGCGTCCGCCGCAACACTCCAGACGTACCCCGCGACCGGCGTACTGGCGCTGCAGCTCGCGCAGCAGGGTGCCGGCATCCCCCCTCTCGCCCAGCACCTCCTGCACCGCCGCCTCGGTCAGCGGCTCGGCGGCGGCGAACAGCAGCGCCTCGACGATGGACAGTGGATCCGGCGCGGTCATCGGCGGCGGATCAGCAGGGGGGCGAAGGGTCGTTCCTGGTGCAGTTCCACCTCTCCCCTTCTGGCCAGCTCGAGACTGGCGACGAAACTCGAGGCCAGCGCCGAACGGCGCGGCAGAAGCTCCATATAGTCCGGTGGCAGCAGGGCGGAAAGCTCGCGCCATTCGCGTCCGGCGAGGAGGCGGGACAGGCGCTCCAGCGCCGCCTCCACGGTCATCAGACGGGGCCGCGGCATCCGCACCAGCTCACCGCCCCGGCAGCCGCCGAGACGGGCCCGGGCGCGCAGGAGCTGGGCCAGGGTCGCCGCCGCCCCGCCGTCGCGACGCAGCGGCCGCTCCTCGGGCATCCCGCGGGGAAAACGGGCGACGCCCAACCGGGGACGCTCGGCGAGCCATTTCGCCCCGCGCCGGACGGCGTCCAGCAGCCGCAGCCTCTCGGCGAGATCCCGGGCCATCTGGTCGGCGTCCGGCGCCTCCCGCTTCTCGGGCGGCAGCAGGAGCTGACTTTTGAGATAGAGAAGCCAGGCGGCGATCACCAGATACTCCGCCGCCAGCCCGAGCTGCAGCTCCCGCGCGCGTCGCAGATAGGCCAGATACTGGTCGGCCAGGGCGAGGATCGAGATCGCGGCGAGATCCACCTTCTGCGCCCGGGCGAGCTCCAGGAGCAGTTCGAGGGGACCGCTGAAGCCCTCGAGCTCGACGACGAACCCGGCGCGCTCTCCCGCCCCGCTCAGCCGATGTTCCATCCGCTGACCGCCAGCACGATGTCGTAGAGCGTCCCCACCACCGGCATCAGCACCCAGGCGAGAGGATTCACGTAATAGCCCAGTTCCCGCGCGATCATCGGCAGGACGAAGATCACGAGGATCAGCAGCAGCAGGCCGTAGCGCTCGATCCGTGCGAACCGGATGGCGAGCGGCAGGGGCAGGATGCCGGTCAGCACCCGGCCGCCGTCGAGCGGCGGGATCGGCAGCATGTTGAAGGCCGCGAGCACCACGTTGACGATCACCGCGTTGGCCAGGTTCTCGCCCACCCATTCGGCGTAGGGCGGCGGCAGTCCCACCGTCAGATGCATCAGGAGGGCGGCGGCGACCGCCAGCAGCATGTTGATGCCGGGTCCGGCGAGGGCCACCCAGATCATGTCCCGCTTCGGATGGCGCAGGCGGTGGAAGGCCACCGGTACCGGCTTGGCCCAGCCGAAGATGAAGGGTGCCCCGAAGACCAGGAGCAGGCCGGGCAGGATCAGGGTGCCGAAGGGATCGACATGGGCGATCGGGTTGAAGGTCACCCGACCCATCCGGCGGGCGGTGTCGTCGCCGAGCTTCTCCGCCACCCAGCCATGGGCCGCCTCGTGGAAGGTGATGGCGATGATCACCGGCAGCACCCAGACCGACAGGGTCCGTCCCAGTTCGAGGAGATCAGGCATCGGGTGCCGCCAGCAGCAGGTCCAGTTCGCGGCGGGCCGCCCCCGGATCGACGGCAGCCGGAGGGAGGGCGGCGAGAATCCCGTCGATGCGGGCGAGAAGATCCTCCCCGGCGGGGGGCAGTGCCGCCAGCAGACGCGCGTTCGACGCGTGGTCGCCCGGACAGTAGAGGGCGAGATCGCAGCCCGCCGCCAGCGCCCCGACGGCCCGGGACACCGGATCTCCGGTGAGGGCGTTCATGGCCAGATCGTCACTCAGCAGCACTCCCGAAAAGCCGATCCGCTCGCGGATTACCTCGCCGATCACTTTGCGCGAGAGGGTCGCCGGCGAGCCCGGATCGATGGCCGTGAACACCACATGCGCGGTCATCGCGAAGGGGGCGGAGCGGCAGCGGCGGAACGGCAGGAAATCGGACCGTTCGAGTTCGGCCAGCGGCGCCTCGATATAGGGCAGCGCCCGGTGGCTGTCGACGCGAGCCCGCCCGTGACCGGGCAGATGCTTGATCACCGGTGCCACCCCGGCCGCCCGCAGGCTCGCGCAGAACCGGGCGCCGAGCGCACCGACCAGCGCCGGATCGCCGCCGAAACTGCGATCGCCGATGGCCTCGGTCGTTCCGGGGAAGGCGAGATCCAGCACCGGGGCGCAATCGACCTCGATGCCGAGGGGCCGGAGCTCGCCGGCGAGGGCCCGGGCGAGCGCCGTCACCGCCCGCTCGCCCCGTCTCCGGTCCCGCTCGGCGAGGGTCCCGAGCCGCCGCGCCGGAGGCAGCGCCGGCCACCGGGGCGGACCCAGCCGCTGCACCCGCCCCCCCTCCTGATCGACGAAAACCGGCAGACGGCGGTCCGGGGCCAGGGCCCGCAGCTCGGCGGTGAGGGCCCGGAGCTGGGCCGGCTCGCGGCAGTTGCGGGCGAACAGGATGAAGCCCAGCGGCGGATGGGTCCGGAACAGCTCCCGTTCGGCTTCCGTCAGCCTCGGCCCCGCGATCCCCAGGATCAGCGGACGCGGCCCGTGGCTCACCGCACCGGTCCGACCACGAAACAGTCGCCGCCGGCCTGCCTGATGCGGGTACAGCGGGCGCGGGCTTCCTCCCGGCTCGCGAAACTCCCCGCCTGCACCCGGTAGAGGGTCCGGCCGCCGCTGGTGGCCGGCCGGACGACCGGTTCGAGCCCGGCGAGGAGCTCCCCGTAGCGCCGCCGGAAACGATCCCAGGCACGGGAGGCGGCCGCCTCGTCGCTCAGGGCCGCGAGCTGGATGCGGAAGAGGCGGGTGGGCGCCGTTCCGGGCGCCGGCGCGGGCTCCCGCCGGGGGCGGGCGGCCACCACCGGCGCCGCGGCTTCGGCCTCGGCCTCTTCGCGGAAGGCCGGCGGCACCGGCGATTCCGACGCCTCCTCCCTTCCCGCGACCTCGCCGGCGGCCGGTTCGATGGCGGCGATCCCCGGCTCCACCGTCATCTCCTGCAGTTCCTCGGCGAGCAGTCTTTCGGGCATCGGCAGCTCGGTCTCGCCGGTGGCGATTCCGCCGGCGGTTCCCGGCAGCAGCGGCTGCGGCGTTTCCCGCGCCGCGGTCGGCGGCGGGGGCGGCGTGTCGGAAGCCGCGGTTCCGGTGGCCGGCGATGCCGGGGGAGCGGCGCCCGTCGCCGGTTCCTCGGGTGGCAGGATTTCCCGCGCCGAACGTGCCGGCGGTTCCTCGACGGGCAGGATCCGTTCGGTCTCGAGCGGTTCCTCGCGTCCCTCGAGGACCGTGACGATGGGGGCCGATTCGTTGAGCACCGGCAGCCCGCCCGGATCCTCGGGTTTCGTCCGGTAGGGTTCGGCGGGCGCCCGCACCAGCCGCGGTTCGCCCCGCAGCAGATCCCGGGCCTCGCGATAGGCGTACCAGGAGATCACCCCGAACAGGCCGAAGGCGACCACCACCCCGCCCGCGATCAGCAGCCGGTTCCGGCCGCCCCCGTTCACCGGCCGCCGCGCCGCCACCGGTCGCACCGGCTGGCCGCCGCCCGCTTCTTCTTCACTGGCCGACACGATTTTCCCCTTTCGCGCCGCGGCCGCGCGCGGCCGCTCAGTGCATCTCCTCGACGGGTTTCACCCCCATCAGCCGCAGCCCGTTGGCGATCACCCTCCGCACCGCGGCCAGCATGGCCAGACGGGCGGCGGTCGATCCGGGCTCCCCGGCGAGGAGAAAACGCAAACCGGGTTCTTCTTTACCTCGCGTCCACAGCGCGTGAAAAGCTCCTGCGAGATCGTGAAGGTAGAAAGCGATCCGATGTGGCTCGAAGCTCCGCGCCGCCCCCTCCACGACCCGCGGCCAACCCGCCATCTGCCGCAGGAGATCGAGCTCCGCCGGGTCGCGCAGACGGTCCAGCGGCGCCGCCGCGAGGGTCTCGGGATCGGTCGCGATCCCGGCCTCGGCGGCGTTTCGGAACACCGAGCAGATCCGGGCGTGGGCGTACTGGACGTAGAAGACGGGATTGTCCTTCGACTGCTCCACCACCTTCCGGAGATCGAACTCCAGCGGTGCGTCGTTCTTGCGGGTGAGCATGATGAAGCGGAACACGTCCCTGCCCACCTCTTCGACGACCTCCCGCAGCCAGACGGTGCGCCCGGCCCGCTTCGACATCTTGAGGGGCTCGCCGCCGGAATAGAGACGGACGAGCTGACAGAGCTTGACGACCAGCTCCGCCCGACCCTCGCCCAGGGCCTTCACCGCCGCCTGCATCCGCTTGACATAGCCGCCGTGATCGGCGCCCCAGACGTCGATCAGGAGATCGGCGCCGCGGCGGATCTTGTCCAGATGATAGGCGAGATCGGCGGCGAAATAGGTCCAGGCGCCGTTGGAGCGGCGCAGTGGCCGATCGATATCGTCGCCGAAGGCGGTGGACCGGAACAGGAGCTGCGGCACCGGCTCCCAGTCCTCCATCTGCTTGCCCTTGGGAGGCGGCAGGGTGCCGGTGTAGACGAGGCCCTTCGTCTCGAGAAAGGCGATCGCCTCCTCGATGCGGCCGGCGGCGATGAGCTCGCGTTCGGAGACGAAGACATCGTATCGGACGCCGAGGGCGTCCAGATCCTCGCGGATGCGGGCCATCATCGCCTCGACGCCCTCGCGGCCGAACAGCTCCAGCCATTCCTCCTCGGGACGTCCGGCCCAGCGGTCGCCGTCCCGCTCGAGGATCGCCTTCGCCACCGGGATCAGCTCCTCGAGCGGGTAGAGCCCGTCCGGCATCGGTCCCGGATTCTCGCCGAGCAGCTCGCGATAGCGATGATGGACGGAGCGGGCCATGGCCTCGATCTGCGCACCGCCGTCGTTGACGTAGTATTCGCGGGTCACCCGGTAGCCGGCGAAATCGAGGAGGTTGGCGAGCGCGTCGCCGTAGACCGTGCCCCGGCCGTGGCCGACGTGCAGGGGGCCGGTCGGGTTGGCGGAGCAGTATTCGTCGTTGACCCGCAGACCGCGGCCGAGATCGCAGCGGCCGTAATCCTCGCCCGCCCGCAGCACCACCGGGATCTGGCGCCGCCAGAGATCGTCCGAGAGGCGGACGTTGACGAAACCCGGCGGTGCCACCTCCGCCTCGACCACCTCGGCGGCGCCTTCGATCTCCTCCCGGAGGAGGGCGGCGATCTCCATCGGCCGGCGCCGTGCCGCCCGGGCCAGCACCAGGGCGGCATTGGTGGCCATCTGGCCGTGGGCGGGGTCCCGCGGCGGCTCCACCGTGATCCGCTCGAGATCGAGCCCCTCCGGCAGTTCGCCGCGTCGCTGCAGGGCCGCGACCGCGGCCGCGACGGTATCCCGGAAATCGCTGAAGACGTTCATAGGCGATAGCGAGCCAGTTTGAAGAGACGGTCGTGTTCGTCGAGAGCGTAGCGGTCGGTCATGCCGGCGATGTAATCGCGCACCGTCTCCGCCGTCCGCCGCCCGCCCGGCTCGTCGGCCCGCAGGCGCCACCGGTCCGGCAGGCATTGCGGGGCGGCGAGGAACACCTCGAACAGTTCGCGGACCAGACGCTGCGCCTTGAGCGCCATGCGGTTGACCTTGTAATGGCGGTAGACCCGCTCGTGCAAGAAGGCACGAAGGGCGGCGAGCTCCGCCGCCACCTCCCCGGAGAAGGCGACCAGCCGCTCCGTATCGCGCACCTCCTCGACGGTCTTCGGCGCCGCCCGGGCGAGCCGACGCCGCGTCTCCGCCAGGAGGTCGGTCACCAGCCGGTCGATCAGCCGGCGCACCGTTTCGTGGGCGAGGCGCTCGGGCTCGCAGTCTCCGCAGCAGTCCCGCACCTGGCGGACCGCGGGCGCGGCGAGCGGAATCTCGGCCAGCTCCTCGATGGTGAAGAAACCGGCCCGCAGCCCGTCGTCGACGTCGTGGCTGCAGTAGGCGATGTCGTCGCTGATCGCGGCCACCTGGGCTTCGAGCGAGGCTTCCCGGGAGAGCGCGAAGCGTTCGGCCAGCGGATGTTCGGCCACCGGCGCCGGGACACGGCCGCGCAGCGGGCCGTTGTGCTTGACCACCCCCTCGAGGGTCTCGACGGTCAGGTTGAGCCCGTCGAAGGCGGCGTAGCGGCGCTCCAGGGCGGTCACCACCCGGAAGGTCTGGAGATTGTGATCGAAGCCGCCGAACCCGCGCAGCGCCTCGTCGAGCGCCGCCTCGCCGGCATGGCCGAACGGCCCGTGGCCGAGATCGTGGGCGAGCGCGATGGCCTCGCCGAGATCCTCGTTGAGGGCCAGCGCCCGGCAGATGGTCCGGGTGATCTGGGCCACCTCGAGGGAATGGGTCAGGCGGGTCCGGAAATGGTCGCCCTCGAAATTGACGAACACCTGGGTCTTGTACTCGAGGCGGCGGAAGGCGGTGGCGTGGACGATCCGGTCACGGTCCCGCTGGTGCGGCGTGCGCAGCCCGCTCTCCGGCTCCTCGTGCAGGCGGCCGGCACTTTCCTCCGGCCGGCAGGCAAAGGCTTCTAGCTGCATGGCGATCCCGCTCCTCGCCGGTGAACCGTGCGACGGCCTCCTCCCGCGGATTCTTTGACAGCCCGCCGGCCGCCACTACATTGAGAGAGGCAGGAACCGAACAGGAAACCGTGGTGGCAGACATGACCGAAGGCGCGCGTCCGGTGCCCGTCACCATCTCCGAGGCCGCCGCCCGCCGTATACGGCAGATCGTCGCTGCCGAACACCGCCCCGGGCTGCGGCTCAGGCTCGGCGTCGACGGCGGCGGCTGCTCCGGCTTCCAGTACCGGTTCGCCCTCGACGACAAGCTGGAGCCGGGCGACGTGGAAGTCGAGAAGGACGGCGCCCGGGTGGTCATCGACGGCATGTCGCTGATGTTCCTCCTCGGCGCCGAGCTCGACTTCGTCGAGGATCTGACCGGGGCCTACTTCCGGGTCAACAATCCCAACGCCACCGCTTCCTGCGGCTGCGGCACCTCCTTCGCCATCTGACGGGAGCTCAGAACAGGCTTCCCTGCACCGGTGCCGGCGCCGGATTCCGCTCCTCCGCTTCTTCTTCGACCGGCGCCGGGAGCTCCGGATCGTCGTTGGCCGGACTGTTGACCCGCCGGCTCACCGGCCGGGCCTCCACCGCCATCGGGCCGCACTCCAGGAGCTCCCGCAGCAACCGAGCATCGCGCGGCTCGGGATCGAGCCAGGCATCCCACCGTTCCGGAGGCACCAGCACCGGCATCCGGTGATGGATCTCCCGGATCGCCGGACAGGCCGGACGGGTGAGAATGGCGAAACTCTCGTGGAGGCTGCCGTCGGCCAGCCGCGTCGCCTGCCAGATGCCGGCCATGGCCATGGGCGCGCCCTCGCCGAGTCGGACGAAATGGGGCTGGCTGGCTCCCCTGCGCCGCTTCCGCCATTCGTAGAAACCGTCGGCCGGCACCAGACAGCGCCGCCGGCGGAAGGCCGCACGGAACATCGGCTTGTCGGCGGCGGTTTCCAGCCGCGCGTTGATCTGTCGGCCGGGATCGCGGGGATCGCGCATCCAGGAACCGAGCAGGCCCCAGCGCATCCACACCGCCTCGCGCACGCCTTCCGGGCCGCTGCGGATCACCGGCACCTCGCTGTCGGGGGCGATGTTCCAGCGGGCGGCATAGCCCGCCGGTGGCGGACAGCCGAACAGGTCCCGGAAGCGGGCCGGGGTGATGGAAAGCGCGAAACGTCCGCACATCGGTTCGACCTCTCGAGGGCTCACGCTTCCAGCAGGCGGCGGATCTCGGCGGCGATCTCCGGCACCGGCCGCGCCGCATCCACCCGCCGCCAGCCGACGGCCGCCGTGTCCACGGATTCCCGCTGCCGCCGCAGCACCGCGACATCGGCGTCCGAGGCGTCGCCCCGGCGCCCCGCCACCCGTGCCTCCAGCACCCTCTCCGGCGCCTCCAGCCAGATGCCCAGAAAGGGGGCTCCGTTCGCCCGGGCCACCGCCTCGATGCCGCGCCGCTGACCGGGATCGCCATAGACCCCGTCACAGATGACGCTGCGCCCACCGCGCAGCAAGAGAGCGGCCCGTTTTTCGATGGTGGCGAACACCCGCCCGCCGATCTCCGCCCGGTAGGCGGTGGGCGGCAGCCGCTCGCCGGGCCGGCGGCCGAACAGCCGCTTGCGGATCACGTCGCTCCGGAGGATCGTCGCCCCGGGAGCGGGATCGAGCTCCGCCGCCAGGGCCCGCGCGACACTCGATTTGCCGCTGCCGGACAGCCCGCCGATGGCGACCAGCCGGGGCGGCGTCGGCACGAGCAGCGCGGCGGCGAGGGCGAGATAGGTCCGGGCCGCCGCGCTCCGTGCCGCACGTTCCGCGGCCTCCTCGGCGATCCGGGCGGCGAAGCCCTCGACCTTGGCCCGGATGGTCGCCCGCACGGCGAGGAACAGCGGCAGCAGCGCCTGGCCCGCATCCTCCCAGACCTCGTCCCCGTAGGTCTGCAGCAGGTCCCGCGCCTGCCGCCGCATGCCCCGTTCGAGGAGATCCATGACCAGGAAGGCGATGTCGTACAGGACGTCGATGCAGGCCAGGTCCTCGTCGAATTCGATGCAGTCGTAGAGCACCGGCCGACCGTCGAGGAGGACGATGTTGGCGAGATGCAGATCGCCGTGGCAATGGCGGACGCGGCCGATTTCGCGTCGCTCCTCGAGAAGCGGTCCGGCCGCCGCCAGGGCCGCTTCGGTCCGGGCATCCACGCGACGCACGGTTTCGCCATCGAGGATCCCCGGTGAGAGCATGGCGAGATCCCCGGCGTTGCCCGCCACGATCGCCCGCATCGCCTCGATCCCGCCCCTATCCGGTCGGACCCGCGCGGCGCGGTGGAAGGCGACGATCTCCCGGGCGAGGGCCTCGAGGAGATCGCCGCTCAGGCCGCCCCGTTCGGCCACCCGGTCGAGCCGCGCCTCCTGCGGGAAGCGGCGCATCTCCAGAAGCCACTCCACCACCTCGCCGTCGCCGCCCAGGACCAGCCTTCCGTCGGCCCGTCGGACCACCGGCAGGAGGCGCAGATAGAGTTCGGGGGCGGTCCGGCGGTTGAGGGCGAGTTCGGCCGCGAGGGCGTGGTGGCGGCGTTCGAGGGTCGAGAAGTCGAGGAAGCTGTAGCGAACCGCCCGCTTCATCTTGTAGGCGCGGTCTCCGGCCAGGAGGACGACCGCGGCATGGGTGTCGATGCGCTCCACCGGCGGCGGCAGCGCCTCCGTCGCGAGAAAGCGGAGCACCGCTTCCTGGGTACGGTTCACGGCCCCGCCACTCCCCGCCCCGGGGCGACGGCCTTGCCGCCGGCGGATGCCGGCACTAAACCCCGAACCATGTCGTTCGCCAGCATGGACACTCCGCAGATGGAAATCCCCCAGAGCGTGCCGGACATCGTCGGTGACACGCCCCTCATCCGCCTCCGGCGTGTCTCGGAGATGACCGGCTGCGAGATCCTCGGCAAGTGCGAATTTCTCAATCCCGGCGGCAGCATCAAGGACCGGGCGGCGCTGGCGATCATCGAGGACGCCGAACGGAAGGGCCTCCTGCGTCCGGGCGGCGTGATCGTCGAGGGGACGGCGGGCAACACCGGCATCGGCCTCGCGGTGATCGGCAACGCCAAGGGCTACCGCACGGTGATCGTCATGCCCGAGACCCAGAGCCGGGAGAAGAAGGATCTGATCCGCCTGCTCGGCGCCGAGCTGGTGCTGGTTCCGGCGGTGCCCTATCGCGATCCCGGCAACTATGTGCATGTTTCGCGACGGCTGGCGGAGGAGCGGGCGGCGGTCGAACCCGACGGCGCCATCTGGGCCAACCAGTTCGACAATGTGGCCAACCGCGACGGCCATTACCGCACGACGGGCCCCGAGATCTGGCGGCAGACCGGCGGCCGCATCGACGCCTTCACCTGCGCGGTGGGCACCGGTGGCACCCTGGCCGGGGTCGGCATGTACCTCAAGGAGCGCGACCCCGGAATCCGGATCGTCCTCGCCGATCCGATGGGAGCGGCGCTCTACCACTACTACAAGCACGGCGAGCTCAAGGCCGAAGGCTCCTCGATCACCGAGGGCATCGGCCAGGGCCGGATCACCGCCAATCTCGAAGGCGCGCCGGTGGACGATGCGGTCCGGATCCCGGACGAGGAGGCCCTGCCCCATCTGTTCGATCTGGTGACCGAGGAAGGGCTGCTCCTGGGCGGCTCGTCGGGCATCAACATCGCCGGGGCGGTGCGGGTGGCGAAGATGCTGGGGCCGGGCCACACCATCGTCACCATCCTCGCCGACGGCGGCCAGCGCTACCAGAGCAAGCTCTACAACCCCGCCTTCCTGCGCGAGAAGGGGCTGCCGGTCCCGCCCTGGCTCGCCGACTGAGGGAGGAGCGTCGCCGATGGCCGATCGTCTCCGCGACGCGCTCGTCTCCACCGCCTGGCTGGCCCGGCACCTCGAGGCACCGGACGTGCGGGTGGTGGACGCCACCTGGTGCCTGCCGACGGCCGGGCGCGATCCGGCGAAGGAATACCGGCAACGTCACATCCCCGGGGCGGTGTTCTTCGATCTCGACGCGATCTGCGTGCCGCGGGGACCGCATCCCCACCGGTTGCCCGATCCCGCCCGCTTCTCGAGCCGGGTGCGGCGGCTCGGTCTCGGCGACGGGCTCCGGATCGTCGTCTACGACTCCAACCGTTTCTGCGCGAGCGCCCGGGTCTGGTGGATGTTCCGGGTCTTCGGCCACGAGGAGGTGGCGGTCCTCGACGGCGGCCTCGACAAATGGCTGGCCGAGGGACGGCCGGTGGAGGATCTGCCCGTGCGCCCGCTGGAGCGCCATTTCACGCCCCGCCGGAACAACCTCCTGCTGCGCGAACTCGACCAGATCCGTGCCGATCTCACGAGCCGCCGCGAGCAGATCGTCGATGCCCGCTCGCCGGGGCGCTTTCACGGCACCGAACCGGAACCGCGGCCGGGGCTGCGCGGCGGCCACATACCGGGCAGTCTGAACCTGCCGTATCAGGAGCTCATCGCCGCCGACGGGACCCTCGCGCCGCCGGATGAGCTGCGCGCCCGATTCGCCCGGGCCGGCGTCGATCTCGACCGGCCGGTGGTGACGAGCTGCGGCTCCGGGGTCTCGGCGGCGGTGATCAATCTCGCCCTGTATCGCCTCGGCGTCCCCGATGCCGCCCTCTACGACGGGTCCTGGGCCGAGTGGGGGGCACTGCCCGACACGCCGGTGGCACGCTGACCCGCGCCCCGCCCTTGCAGGAGCGGAGCGTGCGGGCCATCTCGAAGACGCGCCCGGGGGCGCGATCCGACGACAGGAGAAGGAGGGCGTCATGGCCGTGGAGACACCGATCTGCAATTTCGGCGAGAAGGCGAAGCCCTTCCGTCTCAGGGCCACCGACGGCAAGTGGTACAGCCTCGACGAGCTCAAGGGGCCGCGCGGCACCCTGATCGTCTTCATGTGCAACCATTGTCCCTATGTGAAGGCAATCATCGACCGCCTGATCCGCGACGCCAGGGAGCTCCGGGCGTTCGGCGTCGCCACCGTCGCCATCTGCTCCAACGATGCCGAGGCCTATCCCGAGGACAGCTTCGAGAATATGAAGCGCTGGGCGGAGGAGAAGGACTTCCCCTTCCCCTATCTCCACGACGAGAGCCAGGCCGTGGCCCGGGCCTATGGTGCCGTCTGCACCCCGGATTTCTTCGGCTACAACGCCGAACTCGAGCTCCAGTACCGCGGCCGGCTCGATGCTTCGGGCCGTCACCCGGCCCCGCCCGACGTCCGCCGCGAGCTGTTCGAGGCGATGAAGACGGTGGCCGAGACAGGCCGGGGGCCGAAGGAGCAGATCCCCTCCATGGGCTGCTCCATCAAGTGGAAACAGGCCGCCTGAGCGATCCCGTGGCCTTCGCCGATCTGCGCGAATTCATGGCCGCCCTCGAGGAACGGGGGCGGCTCGTGCGGGTGCGCGAGCCGGTGAGCCCGGTCCTGGAGATGACCGAGATCCAGACCCGGCTTTTGGCCGAGGGCGGCCCGGCGGTGCTGTTCGAGAATGTCCGGGGCCACGAGATGCCGGTCCTCGTCAATCTCTTCGGCACCGTGGAGCGGGTCGCCTGGGGGATGGGGCGCGAGCCCGGGGAGCTGCGCGACCTCGGTCGGACCCTCGCCTTCCTGCGCCAGCCGCAGCCGCCCGAATCGCTACGCCAGGCCTGGCAGATGGCGCCCATGCTCAAGGCGGCGATGGCCATGCGCCCCAGGACGGTGAGCTCGCCGCCCTGTCAGGAGGTGGTGCTGCGGGGAGAAGAGATCGATCTCGGCCGGCTGCCGGTGCAGACCTGCTGGCCGGGCGAGCCGGCGCCGCTCATCACCTGGCCGCTGGTGGTCACCAAAGGCCCCGGCGAGACACCCGAGGACGGCTTCAATCTCGGCATCTACCGGATGCAGGTGACCGGCCGGGACAGGACGCTGATGCGCTGGCTGCGGCACCGCGGCGGCGCCCAGCATTACCGCCGCTGGAAGCGGGAGAAGCGCGGGCCCTTCCCGGCGGCGGCGGTGATCGGCGCCGATCCCGGCACCATCCTGGCGGCGGTGACGCCGGTCCCCGACACCCTGTCGGAATACCGTTTCGCCGGGCTGCTGCGCGGCCGCCGGCTGGAGCTCGCCGACTGCGTGAGCGTGCCCCTGAAGGTGCCGGCGCGGGCGGAGATCGTCATCGAGGGCCATGTCGATCTCGAGGAATACGGCGAGGAAGGCCCCTACGGCGATCACACCGGCTACTACAACGCGGTCGAGCGCTTTCCGGTGTTCCGGGTCTCGGCCATCACCATGCGCCGCGATCCCGTCTATCTCTCCACCTTCACCGGAAGGCCGCCCGACGAGCCCTCGGTCCTCGGCGAGGCCCTCAACGAACTGTTCGTGCCGCTCCTCCAGCAGCAGTTTCCCGAGATCGTGGATTTCTGGCTGCCGCCCGAGGGCTGCTCCTACCGGGTGGCGGTGGTCGCGATCGAAAAGGCCTATCCCGGCCACGCCCGGCGGATCATGATGGCCGTCTGGTCCTATTTGCGCCAGTTCACCTACACCAAGTTCGTGATCGTGGTGGATTCCGACATCGACTGCCGGGACTGGAAGGATGTGATCTGGGCGATCTCCACCCGGGTCGATCCGGCCCGCGATCTGGTGATCGTCGAGAACACCCCGATCGACTATCTGGACTTCGCCTCGCCCGAGCCCGGGCTCGGTTCCAAGCTCGGCATCGACGCCACCGACAAATGGCCCCCCGAGACGAAACGCGAATGGGGCCGGCGGATCGCCATGGAGGAGGAGATCGTCCGCCTCGTCAGCGAGAAATGGGAGCGCTACGGCCTGCCCGGCTCCGGGCGTCCGATCTGGCGGTGGAAGGGCTGAGGCGGCGCCTCGGGGGCGCCCGCCACCGATCGACTCCGCCCCGGCTGGCATCGAGACCGGCTTCGCGCTAAGCGGGCGGCGGGGCGAGCGCGGGAGCGGGCATGGAGCGTGTGGAAGCGGTGGTGGTCGGTGCCGGGGTGATCGGCCTCGCCGTCGCCCGCCGGCTGGCGATGGCCGGCCTCGAGGTTCTGGTACTGGAAAAGGAAGAGGCGATCGGCACCGAAACCAGCTCCCGGAACAGCGAGGTGATCCATGCCGGCATCTATTATCCGCCCGGCAGCCTCAAGGCCCGCACCTGTATCGCGGGGCGCGATTTTCTCTACCGCTACTGCGCCGCACGCGGCATCCCCCATCGCCGTTGCGGCAAGCTGATCCTCGCTACCCGCGAGGAACAGATCCCGAGGCTGGAGGCGATCCGGGCCAATGCCGAAGCGAGCGGGGTCGAGGATCTCGAATGGTGGGACCGGGCACGTATCGCCCGGGCCGAGCCCGAACTTCACGCCCTGGCCGCCCTGTGGTCGCCCGCGACCGGCATCCTCGACAGCCATGCGCTGATGCTGGCCTATCAGGGGGAGGCGGAGGACCGGGGCGCGATGATCGCCTTCCGCAGCCCGCTCGAAGCGGCGCGGGTGGTCGAGGAAGGATTCGTGCTCGAGGTCGGCGGCGCGGAGCCGCTGACCCTCCATTGCCGGTATCTGGTCAACGCCGCCGGGCTGCACGCCCCTTCCCTCGCCCGCCGCATCGCCGGCCTCGATCCCTCGAGGGTGCCGCGGGGCTGGCTGTGCAAGGGCAGCTATTTCGTCCTCGCCGGCCCTTCCCCTTTCGCACATCTGGTCTATCCGGTGCCGGACCAGGCCGGGCTCGGCATCCATGTGACCCTCGATCTGGCCGGCCGCTGCCGCTTCGGACCGGACACCGAATGGATCGAGACCATGGACTACGATGTCGATCCCGCCCGCGCCGTGAAGTTCGCCGCCGCCATCCGGAGCTACTGGCCGGAGCTGCCGGAGGATGCCCTGGAGCCGGGCTATGCCGGGATCCGCCCCAAGATCGTCCCCCCCGGGGCGCCGCCCGCCGATTTCCTGGTCCAGGGCCCCGAAGCCCACGGCATAGCCGGGCTCGTCAACCTGTTCGGCATCGAAAGCCCGGGCCTCACCGCCTCCGCGGCCCTGGCCGAGGAAGTGGCACGGCGTCTGGGGATGAGCGACGGAGCCGTGCGATGAACCGCAACTCCCTGGCCGAGAGCCGTGCCGGTCGTCCGGCCGGTCGGCGTTTCCGCGAGCCGGCGGTGCTCTGTCTCGCGCTCCTCCTTCTCCTCGTGACGGCCCGGCCGGCGGCGGCCGGAAGCGGTGCCGAGGCGGTCCTTTCCTGGCGCTCGCCGGCGGTCGAGGCGGAGGCCCGCACGCCCTGGCTTCCGGCCGATCCCGAACTCGCCGCGAGGCTGCGGCGGCAGGCTTTCGCCGAGCTCGCGGAATTCGTTGCCGATGCGGAAACGGAACTCGCGGATCTCGTCACCGACGAGCTCGCCTCCGCCGGGTTTCCGCGGCTGTGGGACAGCCGGGTCGAAATCGTCTTCTCCGCCCCCTGCTGCCTTTCCCTGCGGCGCGACCTCGACGTCTATTCGGGGGGCGCTCACGGCAACCGCACCACCCGATCGATCTTCTGGGATCGTCGCGGGAAACGGGTGGTGCCGCTGGACGAGCTGCTCGATCTGGAAGCGGCGAAACCGGCCCTCGACCGGGCGCTCGCCGAGGCGCTGCGGCGCGAGAGGGAACGCCGAGGCCTGCCCCCCGGGTCGGACGGGGTCGTCTTCGACCGGCCCCGGGCCGGGCCGGGGAGCGTGTTCACCCTGGTGGCGGACTTCCGCCCCGCGACGGCGCGCGGAATCCTGTTCCACTTCCCGCCCTATGCCCTCGGCCCCTATGCCGAAGGCGGCTACGCGCTGTTCGTCCCGGCGGCGCGCTTTCTCGACCATCTCCGCCCCCGCTATCGCGCCCTGTTCGCGACGGATCGCCCGCAGGTGCCCGGTCGGTGACCGGCGTTCAGCCTTCCTCGACGGCGGGCGCGCGGGGGGCGGTTCGAAGACGCACCCCGCCGAGGAGATAGAGGACGAGTCCCGGGAGCACGAGGGCGGGGAGGAACACCGCCACGTGCAGGAGCCCGAGAAGAACCGCCGTCTCACCGCCGATCCCGGCGAGGGCCAGCAGCGGGACGAAACTCACCTCCCGCACCCCGAGGCCCATCATCGAGACCGGCAGGAGCCCGGAGAAGAAGGCCACCGGACCGAGGATCATGATGAAATGGGGATCGAGGGAGAGGCCGACGGCCTCCGAGAGGAGCCAGGTCACGGCGATGCGGATGCCCTGCATCGCCACCGTCAGCCCCAGCACGGCGAAAAGCAGCCGCGGCGCCCGGGCGACGAAGGCGAAGTTGACGGCGACGCGCCGCAGCAGCGCCACCGGCCCGCCACCGGCGTCCGGTTCCTCCAGATCGGGCAGCCGGAAGGCGAACAGACCGGCGAGGACGACGGTCGGCAGGAGCAGCAGGAACGCCCCCGCGTAGCGGAACTCCGGCGCCAGCGGCAGATCCGCGAAGAGCATCCCCACCCCGCCGGCGCCCGCCATCACCGCGAAGGCGAAGCTCCGTTCCACGACCACCGAGCTCACCGCCGCCGCGGTTCCGACCCGGGGCGAGACCGCGAACATCCGCATCCCCTCGATCAGCAGATTGCCGGGGGCCAGCAGGCCGACCCCTTCGGTGACGAAGACCACCCGCAGGAGCTCGCCGAAGGATACCGTTCGCCCGGCCCGTCCCAGGACCAGCTTCCAGCGCAGGGTGACGAGCAGCCGACCGACGATCAGCGCCCCCACCGCCGCCACCAGCGGCGGCCAGGCGAGCCCGGTCGAGGCCCGGATCAGCCGCCCGAGATCGAGATGTGACGTGAACAACCAGCCCAGCAACGCCAGGCTGACCGCGATCCGTACCGGCAGGGAACCGGCGAGCCGCCCGAGCCGCCCGATCACCGACACATTTCCTCCCGTTGCCTTTCGCTCCTCCCCGCGGCTGGTCCACCGCCGCGGCGCGGGCGCACGCTAGTCGCGTCTTTTTCGGGACGCCAGATCGCCCCTTCGTATTCCGGTATGAACGCTGGCGGGACGACGGCCCGCCGTCCGCGCGCCCGGTCGCCTTTCCACCGGGTCGGACAGGATGTCGCGGCGGCCGGTGGTCCGCCGGGCCGGCTGCCGGTAAGCTGTGCCGGCACCGGACGGCCGGGGAAAGGAGCGGAACGTGAGCGGGAACTCGACGAGCCTCTTGCAGCCGCGTGCGATCGAGATCGGTCGCAGCATCCGTCGCTTCCGGCGGGCCGAGGGGCTGACCCTGAAGCAGCTCGCCGAGCGCAGCGGCGTCTCCATCGCCACCATCAGCAAGATCGAGAACGGCAAGATCTCCGGGGGCTTCGAGACGGTCTACAAGATCGCTCGCGGTCTCGGGGTGCTGGTCACCGAGATCCTCCCGCCCGAGGACGGCGACGGCCAACCGATCGCGGTCCATCGCCGGGATCCCGCCGACGTCCATCCGACCAGCATCTACGACTACTATCCCCAGGCCTTCCGCCGCCAGGGAGTTCTCAACGCCTATCTCATGGAAATCCACACCCGCGAGGTGCCGGCCCGTCGCGACTGGTCGATCCATGCCGGGGAGGAGGTGGTGGTGGTCCTCGAAGGGGCCATCGATCTCCATCTCGAGGACGGCGAACCCGTCCGCCTGGAGACCGGGGACAGCGCCTGTTTCGACTGCGGACGCCGTCACGCCTTCGTCGCCGTCGGCCCCGGACCGGCCCGCATCCTCTCGGTTTCCACCCGCGGACCCGCCACCCGCACCGACGGCCGGCTGGTTTTTTCGTAAAGCGCCGTTTTCACATTTGAAAATCAATTCCCGAAGGGTTAGGCTGGGCCCACAACGGGTGCCGGGGGAGAAGGACCGGCCCCCCAATCCGAGGGAGGCTCGACATGACACGCGCGACATTCATGCTCTCGGCGCTGGCGACGGCGGCGGTGCTGACGGCCGGGACCGTCCGGGCCGGCGAGGACGAGATCCTGATCGGCGGTGCCCTCAGCCTGACCGGCGTCCAGGCGCCGCTCGACGAACCCGGCTTCAAGGGCGCCCGGGTGGCGGTCGCGTTCCTCAACGACAACGGCGGCGTGCTCGGCAAGCCGGTGCGCTTCGTCAACATCGACGGCAAGTCGGATCCGGTGACGGTGGGCAATGCCGCCGTCGAGCTGATCGATCAGGGGGCCGATTTCATCGTCGCGCCCTGCGACTTCGACTTCGGCGGCCCCGCCAGCCGCGAGGCCCAGGCGGCCGGTCTGGTGGGCATCTCCACCTGCGCCTCCGATCCGCTCTACAGCTCCTGGTCGCTGGGCGACAAGCAGTTCACCCTGTCCATGTGGAACACCACCATGGGGGCCACCGCGGCCGAGTTCGCCTACAACGAAAAGGGCTGGAAGACGGCCTACGTGGTCACCGACCAGTTCATCGCCTACACCAAATCGCTCTCCAAGTACTTTCTCGAGCATTTCGCCAACATCGGCGGCAGGATCCTGCTGGAGGACACCTACACCAACGGCGACAACGACTTCTCGGCCCAGCTCGCCCGCCTCCAGGCGCTGGAGGAGAAGCCGGAGGTGATCTTCATCTCCTCCTACGGCTCCGACATCGCCTTCATCATCCGCAGCCTGCGCGAGGTCGGCATCGACGCCCCGGTGGTCGGCGGCGATTCTTACGACGATCCGGCCCTCCACGAGGCCCTCGGCGAGCGCTTCGGCAACGACATCTACTATGTCACCCACACCTTCATGAGCCCCGAGGCGCATCCCGACATGCCGAAGTTCCTCGAGCTCTATCGGGAGATGTACGGCGAGGATCCCGATACGGCCTTCGTCGCCACCGGCTGGGACACCATCATGCTGCTGGCGCAGGCGGCCGAGATCGCCGGCACCACCGAGGGTGACGCCGTCGCCCGGGCGCTCGAGAACAACGAGTTCGAGCTGCTGACCGGCAAGCTGCGCTACAAGAACGCGGCGGAAGGGCACGAGCCGGACAAGGCGGCGGCGATGGTCGCCCTCGAAGCCGGCGAGCCGGTCTTCCTCGGCTGGCGCCGCCCCCAGAACCCGCCCAAGCCCTGATCGCGCAAGGGGTGTCGCCCCCCACCGACACCCCGCCTTCTCCCGGGACCTGCCCCACGGTGCTCGAAGTCCGCGAGGTTTCGGTCGTCTTCGCCGGTCTGCGCGCCCTCGACGGCGTCACCCTCGCCCTCGAGGGGGGCGAGATCCTGGGTCTCATCGGGCCCAACGGCTCCGGCAAGACCACCCTCGTCAACGCGATCACCGGCCATGTGCCGCTTGCCGGCGGCACGGTGCGGGTGGCCGGCGAGACCATCGCCGGGCTGACGCCGCCCCGGATCGCCCGGCGCGGCGTGATCCGCTCCTTCCAGATCGTCCGCCTGTTCGAGGAGCTCACCGTCCGGGAGAACGTGATGATCGGGGCGCTGGCGACCGGCTGCGGCAGGACCGAGGCGCGGGGGCGGGCGGCCGAGCTGCTCGCCGAGTTCGGTCTCGAGAGCCGGGCCGGGGATCTCGGCGCCGAGCTCAGCTACGGCGACAAGCGGCGGGTGGAGATCGCCCGGGCGCTGGCCGCGCGGCCGCGCTTTCTGCTGCTCGACGAGCCGGCGGCCGGCATGAACGAGGAGGAATCGGCCGCCCTGCTCGAGATCCTGGCCGCACTCCCGGACCGGCGCGGGCTCGGGCTCCTGATCATCGACCACGACATGGCGCTGATCCTGCGCCTCTGTCATCGCCTGCACGTGCTGGCCTCGGGCCGCACCATCGCCGAAGGGGATGTCCGTTCGGTACGCAACGATCCGGCGGTGATCGCCGCCTATCTCGGAACGGAGGCCGAGGCCGATGGCCCTCGCGGTTGACGGGCTCGAGGTCCGCTACGGCGGCGTCCGCGCGGTGCGCGGGGTGGACATCACGGTCGGCGATGGCGAAGTGGTGGCGCTACTGGGCGCCAACGGTGCCGGCAAATCCTCGACCCTGCTGGCGATCGCCGGGGCGATCCGGCCCTTCGCCGGACGGGTACGGCTCGACGGTCGCGACGTCACCGGCACCACCCCCGAACGGATGGTCCGGGCCGGGGTGGCGATGGTGCCCGAGACCCGCGACGTCTTTCCCGATCTCACGGTCGAGGAGAATCTGCGCCTCGGCGCCTATGTGCGCCGCCGGGATCGGGCCGGGGTGGAGGCCGACCGGGCCGCCATGTTCGCGCTTTTCCCGCGGCTCGCCGAACGCGCGGACCAGACCGCCGGCACGCTGTCGGGAGGCGAACAGCAGATGCTGGTGATCGCCCGGGCGATGATGTCCCGGCCGCGGCTTCTGCTGCTCGACGAACCCTCCCTCGGCCTCGCGCCGACCATCGTCGAGCAGATCTTCGCCATGATCGCCGAGCTCGCCGCCACCGGCCTGTCGATCCTGCTGGTCGAGCAGAATGTGAGCAAGGCGCTGGCGGTGGCCAGCCGCGCCTATGTCATGCGGCTCGGGCGGATCGCCGCCGCGGGACCGGCCCGGGAGCTGGCCGCGGCGGCGGATCTCGAGGACCATTATCTCGGGGGATGAGAGGGTGACCGCCGCCATCCAATTCGTCATCGACGTCCTCAGCCTGGGCGGCGCCTATGCGCTGATGGCGCTGGGGCTGGTGATCGTCTACGGCATCCTGCGGCTGGTGAATTTCGCTTACGGCGAGCTGGTCATGGCGGCCGGCTACACCCTCTATCTGGTCGGTGGCTCGCCCCTGCCCTGGCTGGTGATGGCGGCCCTCGCGGTGGCCGCCGCCGTGCTCACCGGGATCGCCACCGACTACCTCGCCTTCCGGCCGGTGCGGACGAAATCGGTCACCGCGGTGCTGATCACCTCCTTCGCCTTCTCGACCCTTTTGCAGAACGCCGCCCAGCTCCTGATCTCGCCTCGCCCGCGGTCGATCCCCCTGCCGGAAGTGTTCTCCGACACGGTGACCGTCCTCGGCGTCGTCACCCCGGCGCGCAACCTCATCACCATCGCTGCCGCGGCGGTCCTGCTCGCCCTCTTCACCCTGGCCATGCGCAGGACCATCCTCGGCATCGCCATGCGTGCCGCGGCCACCCATTTCACCATGGCCCGGATGCTGGGGGTGCCCGCCAACCTCGTCATCACCACCGCCTTCGCGATCAGCGGCCTGCTCGCCGGCACGGTGGCCCTCCTGTGGCTCGGGCGGATCGGCACGGTGGTCCCGAGGGTCGGCCTCGAACCTCTCCTGATCGCCTTCATCGCCACCGTGATCGGCGGCATGCGCAGCCTCGAAGGGGCGGTGCTGGGGGGCTTTCTCCTGGCCTTCATCGACACCTCGCTCAACTACACCCTGCCCCAGGATCTCCTGAAGTTCCGCGACGCCTTCACCTTCAGCCTGGTGATCCTGATCCTCCTCTGGCGGCCGGCCGGCCTGGTGCGCGGCCCGGCCACCGGCCAGCGGACGTGAGGCGGCGATGGACGCCCGCAACCTCCTCACCCTGCTGGTCCTGGTCGGCTCCATCCTCCTGCTGGCGCTCGCCGCCGAGCTGCTCGAGGTCCGCCTGTTCGTCCGCATCGTCACCAATCTCTTCATCATGCTGGTGCTGGTGCTGGGCCTGCAGGTGTTCATGGGCAACGCCGGAATTCTCTCCTTCGCCCATGTCGGCTTCATGGGAGTCGGGGCCTACACCACCGCCGTGCTCACCATCCCGGTGCGGATGAAGGGCATGGCCCTGCCCGATCTCTACCCGCTGGTGGCCGGCCTCGAACTGTCGCCCTTCATGGGCATCCTCGCCGGCGGGCTGGTGGCGGCGCTGGTCGCCGCCGTCGTCGCCTATCCGCTGATGCGCCTCTCCGATGCGGCGGCGGTTATCACCCTCTTCGCCCTGCTGGTGGTCCTCCACACCATCATGCTCCACTGGAGCGCGGTCACCAACGGCCCGCGGACCCTGTTCGGTCTTCCCCGGGCCACCGGCCTCGGGCTCGCCGCCGCGGCGGCGGTGCTGGCGGTGCCGCTGGCGCTCCTGTTCAAGGAATCGCGCGTCGGTCTGCTCCTGCGCAGCAGCCGCGACGACGAGGTGGCGGCGGCGGCCCTCGGTGCCCGGGTGCCCTTCCTGCGCTGGCAGGCCTTCGTCCTCGCCGCCTTCATGGCCGGCATCGGTGGCGCGCTCTGGGCGCATTTCATCACCTCCTTCTCCCCCAAGGCCTTCTACCTGAAGGAGTCCTTCGTGATCCTGGCGATGCTGGTGATCGGCGGCCCCGGCACCGTCACCGGAGCGGTGGCCGGGACCTACATCGTCACCCTCGCCTTCGAGAGCCTGCGCGCCCTCGAGGCCTGGCTCAACCGCGCTCAGATCTTCGCCGAACAGGTGGTGGGCCTCACCGAGGTGGTGCTGGCGCTGGCCATGATCGGCGTTCTGGTGCTGCGGCCGGGCGGTCTCGTGGCTACCCGCGAGGTGGGAACCTGGCTGCTGCGCCGCCGCTCGAAAAAGGGAGATGCGCCATGAGCTGGAAGACGGCCTACCGCTCCTTCTACTATGCCGACGCCGAGGAGCCCGAGGACATCCGCCTCGACCCGGCGGAGACCGCGCTGCTGGTGATCGACGTCCAGAACACCTACCTGCAGCCCAAGGAGGATCCCGCCGAACAGGCACGCTGGGAGCCCTTCTTCGCCCGCATGCGGGAGACCGTGATCCCCAACATCGCGAGGTTGCTGGAAGATGCGCGAAGGCGCGGGGTGGAGCCGATCTTCGCCCGCATCGCCTGCCTCAAGAAGGACGGCCGCGACCGCTCCCTGAGCCAGAAGAAGCCCGGCTTCAACTATCTGCTGCTGCCCAAGGACAGCGAGGAAAGCCGGATCGTCCCCGAACTGGCGCCGCGGGACGACGAGATCACCGTTCTCAAGACCACCGACAGCGCGCTGACCGGGACCAACCTGCGCCTGATCCTGCACAACATGGGCATCCGCAAGGTCGTCGTCACCGGCATCTTCACCGACCAGTGCGTGTCCTCGACGGTGCGCAGCCTCGCCGACGAGAGCTTCGACGTGGTGGTGGTGGAGGATGCCTGTGCCGCCGGCACCATGGAGCTCCATCGCCACGAGCTCGAGGTGATCAACATGATCTACTGCCACGTGGTCCGGACCGAAGAGGTCCTGACCTTCTATACCCGCTGAACGACCTATACCCGCTGAACGACCGCGGAGGCCGTGGTATTGCCCGCCCGGTCCGCACTCTCCCGGCCGCACCACGCCCGGCGGAAGGGACGGGTTGCGCCGCCGATCCCGACGGCGCCCGCACCGGCGTCTCCTTTGACAAGTCCGTGGGTGCCGACCAATTCTAGACCCGCACAACTCACGAGGTCATGAACGAGCGCAAGGGGAGGTGGAACATGGCCTTGCTTTCCCGCGATCGCAGAGGCCGTCCCGGAAGCGAGATGCATCGAGCGACCTTCGCGGCGGCGGTCGCCCTGCTGCTGACCGGCGGTCCGGTGGTCGCCGCCGGCACCGACTGGCCGGTCTATGGCGGCAACATGGCCAACTGGGGCTACAGCGAACTGGCCCGGATCGACAGGAGCAACGTCAAGGACCTCGATCTCGCCTGGGCCTTCTCCCTGGGCACGCTGCTCTCCCAGGAAAGCCGGCCGCTGGTGGTCGACGGCACCCTCTATGTAACCAGCTCGGCCGGGCCGCGTCACGTCTACGCGCTGGATGCCGCCACTGGCGAGATGAAATGGCAGACCGGCTTCGAGATGCCCGAAGGGGTCCAGCAGTACGGCTGCTGCGGCCAGGTCAACCGCGGCCCGGCCTATGCCGACGGGGTGCTCTATGTGGGCCGTCTCGACGGCAAGTTGACGGCACTCGATGCCGACAGTGGCAAGGAACTGTGGACCGCCGAGGTGGTGGACTACACCCAGGGTGCGGTGATCACCTCGCCGCCCCTGGTGGTGAAGGACAAGGTGATCGTCGGCTTCGGCGGCGGCGAATACGGGGTGCGGGGCTATGTCTCCGCCTTCGAGGCGAAGACCGGCGAGCGGCTGTGGAAGACCTGGACCATTCCCGGTCCGGGTGCCCCCGGCAACGAGAGCTGGAAGGGCGATTCCTGGAAGCACGGCGGCGGCGCCGCGTGGCTGGTGGCCTCCTACGATGCGGAGCGCAACCTCGTCTACTACGGCACCAGCAATCCCTCGCCCTGGAACGCCGCGGTTCGCGGCCCCAACACCTCGGATTACGGCCCCTTCACCAACAAATGGACGGCGGCGACCATCGCTCTCGACGCCGATACCGGCGAAATCGTCTGGGGCTTCCAGGGCACCCCGCACGATGCCTGGGACTATGACGGGGTCAACGAGCTGATCCTGGCCGATCTCGATATCGACGGTGACGGCAAGAAGGAGCCATTGGGGCTGAAGGCGGATAGGAACGGTTTCTTCTTCGTCCTCGACCGCAGCAACGGCAAGGCGCTCCGCGCCGATCCCTTCGTTACCGTCAACTGGGCCGAGGGCTACGATCTCGAGGCCCAACGGCCGATCGAGGTTCCCGCCAAGCGCCCCGGCATCGGCAAACGGGCGGTGGACATCTGCCCCAATCTCATCGGCGGCAAGAACTGGCAGCCGATGGCCTTCAGTCCGGATACCGGTCTCGTCTACATCCCCTCCAACAATCTCTGCATGGACATGGAGGACAGCGAGGTCGAGTACCGCCGCGGCATGTTCTATCTGGGCAAGGAGTTCCCCACCAAGGAGGGGCCCGGAGGCTATCTCGGCGAGCTGATCGCCTGGGATCCGGTTCGGGGGAAAAAGGTCTGGGGCGCCAAGGAGAAGTGGCCGTTCAACGGCGGCGTGCTGACGACGGCGGGCGGGCTGGTGTTCGCCGGCAATTACGAGGGGCTGTTTCGGGCCTTCGATGCGACCACCGGCGAGCTGCTGTGGCAGAAGCGGCTGGGCTCCGGCATCCATGCCGCACCCATCACCTATGAAGTGGACGGCAGGCAATATGTGGCGGTGGTGGTCGGCCGCTCACAGACGATCCCGGGGTTCCTGGGGGATGTCGGCCGCCGCATGTACGCCGCCGTGCCGCAGGGCGGCATGCTGTTCGTGTTTGCCCTCGACGGCTGAGGTCCGGCATGGCCTCGCGTTTCGTCGTCCCGGGCCTTCTGGCCCTGCTGCTCGCCGCCGCGGCCACGCCGCGGGCGGCGGCAGCCCCGCTGCGGGTCTGCCTCGATCCCGACAACCCGCCCTTCTCGATGGCCGAAGGGGAACGCCACGGCATCTATTTCGATCTGGCGAAAAGGATCGCCGAACGCTTGGAGCGGCCGCTGGAGGTGGTGTGGTGGCCGACCGACATCGGCAAGCGGGCGATCCGGCTCGAGCTCCTGTCCGGCAAATGCGCGGCGATGATGGGGGTGCCCTTCGTCAAGGGGCTGATGGGACCCAAGGTGAAGGTTGCCGGGCCGCTTTTGGATCTCGGCTACGCCCTCGTGTTCCCCGAGGAGAGGGAAATCCGCGGGATCGAGGATCTCGCCGGCGAGCGGGTGGCGGTGGTCTTCAATACCTCCGCCGCCAACGCGCTGGCCACCCGCGACGATATCACCGCGGTCACCGTGCGGGAACCGGAACAGGCCCTGGAGCTGCTGCTCGAAGGCCGGGTCGATGCCGCCTTCGTCTGGGACGCGGTGGCCGGCTGGTACGATCGCACGCGCGCCAAGGGCAGGCTTTACATCCTCGCCGTCGAGGGGCCGCGGATGCGCTGGCAGTCGGCGATCGGCGTCGCCCGCGGCAACGAGGAACTGCGCGACCGGCTGCAGGAGCTGCTGTCCGGGCTCGAGCTGGAGATCGACTATCTGGCCAAGCTCTACGGTCTCGGCCAGGACGCCAGCATCCGCTGGGACTGGCTGTCCGCCGCTCCCGCTCCTTCCGGTCCGCCGTCCGAGAAGGCCGAAGAACCTGCCCGGGAAAGCGTACGACTGGCGACCATCGAAGGTGATCCGGAGGAAGGGCGCAGGCTGTTCGATGCGGTGCTGGGTTGCGCCCATTGCCACGGTCCGGCTGCGGTGGGTCCGGACCGACCGCGCGATCTGCGGCTGATGCGCTGGCGCTACGGCGAGGACTGGCTGGAGATCTACTGGCGCACGGTTCTCGAGGGACGGTCGCGGACCGAATCGGGTCTCGCCATGCCTTCCTGGAAGGATGCCGCGACCCGCGAGGAGCTCGCGGCCGTTCTCGCCTGGCTCGACAGTCTCCAGCGCAGCGAATAGAAGGGCGGCGGCAGCGGAAGCCGTTCCCCTCCGCGAGAGAACAAAGGATTTCGCCCATGGAGATGACCGGCGAATACCGCATCCCGGCGCCGCGCCAGCGGGTGTGGGAGGCGCTCAACGATCCCGAGATCCTCCGGCAGTGCATTCCCGGCTGCGAGGAGCTCGAAAAGAAATCGGACACCGAGTTCGAGGCCAAGGTGCTGGCCAAGGTCGGCCCGGTGAAGGCGCGCTTCAGGGGCCGGGTCGAGCTGTCGGAGATCAATGCTCCCGAAAGCTACGTCATTTCCGGCGAGGGCAAGGGGGGACCGGCCGGCTTCGCCCGGGGCGGCGCCAGTGTGCATCTCGAGGAAGTCGATGGCGCCACCATCCTGCGTTACGAGGCCAAGGCGGATGTCGGCGGCAAGCTCGCCCAGATCGGCTCGCGTCTCGTCCAGGGAACGGCCAGGAAGATGGCCGACGAGTTCTTCGGCAAGTTCACCGAGGTGGTGACCGCCCGCGAGGCGCCCGAGGCGGTGCCGGCCGGGCCCCCGGCGGTCGAGGCCGCGGCTCCCGAATGGCTCCAGAAGCCCTGGCTCTGGGTCGGCGGGGTGCTGCTGGTGATCGCCGTCCTCGCCTGGCTCCTGGCACCCTGAGCCGGGCGATCGGGCTTTGCCGGGAACCGCGCGGTCGTATAATGATCGGCGGGGAACGGCCGGGCCGGGGCCGGCTTGTCAGAATCAACCGCGCGGCGGCAGCCGCGGAGCGAACCGAGGGAGGTTGTCGATGCCGACAGTGACGATGACGGTCAACGGCAAGCAGGTCAGCGGCGAGGTCGAGCCGCGCACCCTGCTCGTCGAGTTCCTGCGCGAAGGTCTCGGTCTCACCGGCACCCATGTGGGCTGCGACACCAGCCAGTGCGGCTGCTGCGTGGTCCATGTCGACGGCCGTTCGGTCAAGGCCTGCACCATGCTGGCGGTGCAGGCGGAAGGGGCCGAGGTGACGACCATCGAGGGGCTCGCCGCCGACGGCAGCCTGCATCCCCTGCAGCAGGCCTTCCACGAGAACCACGGGTTGCAGTGCGGTTTCTGCACCCCGGGAATGATCATGAGCAGCCTCGAGCTGCTGCAGCGCAATCCGGACCCCAGCGAAGCCGAGGTGCGGGAGTGGCTCGAAGGCAATCTCTGCCGCTGCACCGGCTATCACAACATCGTCAAGTCGGTCCTCGCGGCCGCGGCGGCGATGCGCGGTGCCGCCCGGGCGGCGGAATGAGGGAACGGGAGGCCAGACGATGGTGGAGAAGGGAATTGGAGCGGCGGTACCTCGCAAGGAGGACCATCGCTTCATCACCGGCCGCGGCCGCTACACCGACGACATCAACCTGCCCGGCCAGACCCATGCGGTCTTCGTCCGTTCGCCGCACGCCCACGCCCGCATCCGCAGCATCGCCAAGGAGGGCGCCCTCGCCGTTCCCGGCGTGATCGCCGTGTTCACCGGCGCCGATGCGCAGGCCGACGGGCTGGGCGGCCTGATCTGCGGCTGGATGGTGAAGAGCAAGGACGGCTCCGACATGAAGGCGGCCCCCCATCCGGTGCTGGCGGTGGACCGTGTCCGCTACGTCGGCGATCCGGTGGCGGTGGTCATCGCCGAAACCCTGCAGCAGGCCAGGGACGGCGCCGAGGCCCTCGAGATCGACTACGAGGAGCTGCCGGCGGTGGCCGCGGTGGACGCGGCCCACGACGGTCCCCTCGTTCACGACGAGGTGCCCAACAACCTGATCTACGACTGGGAGCTGGGTGACGCCGCGGCGGTGGACGAGGCCTTCGCCAGGGCGGCCCGGGTGGTCACCCAGGAGCACATCCAGAACCGGCTGGTTCCGAACGCCCTCGAACCGCGAGCGGCGATCGGCGTCTACGATACCGGGACCGAGGAATTCACCCTCTATCTGACGAGCCAGAACCCCCATGTGCACCGGCTGGTGATGTCGGCCTTCGTCGCCGTGGCGCCGGAGCACAAGCTCCGGGTGGTGGCTCCCGACGTGGGTGGCGGTTTCGGCTCCAAGATCTTCATCTACAACGAGGAATGTGTGGTCACCTGGGCCTCGAGGAAAATCGGCGGGCGACCGGTCAAATGGCGCGAGGAACGTTCCGAGGCCTTCCTCTGCGACGCCCACGGCCGCGACCATGTGACGAAGGCCGAGCTGGCCCTCGACGAGGACGGCAACTTCCTGGCCCTCAGGGTCACCACCAAGGCCAATCTCGGCGCCTACATGAGCACCTTCAGCTCGGCGGTGCCGACATATCTCTACGCCACCCTCCTCGCCGGCCAGTACAAGACCCCGGCCATCCATGCCAACGTCAAGGCCTATTACACCAACACCACGCCGGTGGACGCCTACCGCGGCGCCGGTCGGCCGGAAGCGAGCTTCCTGCTCGAGACGCTGATCGACAAGGCGGCCCGCGAGCTGGGGATGGATCCGGCCGAACTGCGGCGGAAGAACTTCATTCCCAAGGACGCCTTCCCCTATCAGACACCGGTCGCGCTGACCTACGATACCGGCGATTACGAGGCGACCCTCGACCGGGCCCTGGAGCTCGCCGATTACGAAGGTTTCCCGGCGAGGAAGGCGGAGGCTGCGAAGCGCGGGAAGCTCCGCGGCATCGGCCTCTCCTGCTATATCGAGGCCTGCGGCATCGCCCCTTCCCAGGTGGCGATCTCCCTCGGTGCCGGTGTAGGCCTCTGGGAAAGCGCCCGGATCCGCTGCACCCACACCGGCAAGGTGCAGGTGCTGACCGGCGCCCACAGCCACGGCCAGGGACACGAGACCACCTTCAGCCAGCTCGTCGCCGAGAGGCTCGGGGTGCCCTACGAGGACGTCGAGGTGATCCACGGCGACACCGCCAGCACCCCGATCGGCATGGGCACCTACGGTTCGCGCTCGCTGGCGGTGGGCGGCGAGGCGATCATGAAGGCCTGCGACAAGATCATCGCCAAGGGGGCCAAGATCGCCGCCCATCTGCTGGAGGCCTCGGAGGCCGACATCGAGTTCGAGGCCGGGGTCTACCGGGTCAAGGGCACCGACAAGCAGAAGACCATCCAGGAGGTGATCTTCACCGCCTACGTGCCGGCGAGCTATCCCGAAGGCGTGGAGCCGGGCATGGACGAGAGCGCCTTCTTCGACCCACCCAACTTCACCTATCCGGCGGGCACCTACGTCTGCGAGGTGGAGGTGGATCCGGACACCGGCACCGTCGCCATCGAGAAGTTCGTGGCGGTGGACGACTTCGGCCGGGTGATCAATCCGATGGTCGTCGAGGGCCAGGTCCACGGCGGTCTCGCCCAGGGCATCGGCCAGGCGCTGCTCGAAGGGGCGGTCTACGACGAGACCGGCCAGCTCCTGACCGGTTCCTACATGGATTATTGCATGCCGCGGGCCGACGATCTGCCGAGTTTCGAGGTCCACACCTCGCCGGGCACGCCGACGGCCACCAACTCCATGGGGGTCAAGGGCTGCGGCGAAGCGGGGGCGATCGGGGCCCCGGCCGCGGTCATCAACGCCCTCACCGACGCCATCGGCCAGCGGGTGGAAATGCCGGCGACGCCGGAGCGGATCTGGCGGGCCGTCCGGGCTTCCGCCATGCCACAGGCGGCCGAATAGAGAACCGAGGGGAGCGCAGATGTACAATTTCACCTATCACCGGCCGCGGACTCTCGCCGAAGTGGCGCAGCTTCTGTCGGCCAACGAGGACGCGAAACTCCTGGCCGGCGGCCAGACCTTCATCCCGACCCTCAAGCAGCGTCTCGCCCAGCCGAGCGATCTCGTCGATCTCTCGGGTATCGCCGAGCTCAAGGGAATCCGCGAAGAGGGCGGCGGGCTGACCATCGGCGCCACCACCACCCACGCCGAGGTGGCGGGTTCCGAGCTCGTCCGCCGTCTCCTCCCGGCCCTGGCCGATCTCGCCGAGAGCATCGGCGATCCGCAGGTGCGCAATCTCGGCACCCTCGGCGGCTCGATCAGCAACAACGATCCCGCCGCCGACTATCCCGCCGGGCTTGTCGGGCTCGGCGCCACGGTGCGCACCAGCAAGCGGGAGATCGGCGCCGAGGACTTCTTCACCGGGATGTTCGAGACCGCCCTCGAGGAGGACGAGATCGTCACCGCGGTGCATTTCCCCAAGCCGGAGAAGGCGGCCTACGCCAAGTTTCCCAACCCCGCCTCCCGCTACGCCATCGTCGGGGTGTTCGTGGCCCGGACCGGCGGCGGGGTGCGGGTCGCGGTCACCGGCGCCGCTCCCTGCGTGTTCCGGGCGACCGAACTCGAAAACGCCCTCGCCGCCGATTTCTCCCCGGCGGCCCTCGACGGCGTCTCGGTTCCGGCCGACGGACTCAACGAGGACATTCACGCCAGCGCCGAGTATCGCGCCCATCTCGTCAAGGTGATGGCCAAGCGGGCGGTGGCCGCCGCCGGCTGACGCTCGGGAGATCGGCTTCCGGGGGACGGGCCGGCGGAAGCCGGCCCGTTCTCCTATCGGCTCGCCCGCAGCCGCCCCAGCAGCCTCGCCACCGACAACCCGGCCAGCGCCCCGGCGGCGCCGGCGCCGAAGTCCTCGACATCGTCCGGGCCGAGCCCGGGCCCGAAGAGCTGGGCGAGCTCGACCGCCGCGACCAGCGACAGCCCGAGGACCGCCCGGCGCCAGACGGGATCCCGCTCCCGGGCCAGAGCCGCGAGGAGTCCGGCGACGAAGCCGCCCACCGGCCGCAGCCAGAAGCCGTCGCCGAGGAGAGCGGCGTGGATCGGGAGGACTTCGAGCAGCAGGGCGAGGCCGAGACCCGCGAGCAGGAGCCCCGCCGCCCAGCGCCGATGGGCGGATCGCAGGAACCTCCGTCCGGCCGCCAGCAGCCACAGCCCCCAGGCGGCGCCGAGCGCGAAACGGGCGACGGTGAAGGCGGGATATTCCCGCAGCCAGAAGAGCTCCAGCCGCGTCACCAGCATGCTGCCGCGGGCCGCACTCATCAGCACCGCCACCCCCACCTGCCGGCGTTCGTCGGGAACGGGCACGTCCAGTGCGTAGCGCGCCATCGGTGCCGGGGCGAAGAACCGGGCCACCGGCCGACCGTTGAAACGGTAGGGTCCCGTATCCCGCAAAGCGGCGGCGATCAGCCGGGCGCCGCGGTATTCGCCCTGCAACGCGTCCAGCTCGGGCACCGCGAGGCGGCCCCGGATGCGCATCGCCCGGGCGTCTTCGGGCCGGGTCAGGATCTGGTAGAGCCCCACCTTCTCCCGCCGGCTGCGGGCGGTGATCCGAAGCCCCCGCGCGTCCCCTGCGATCTCCCCGCCGCGGCCGATCCGCGTCCAGCCCCGCGGCACCGCTTCGCCCGGCGCCATCGCGAGCCCGGGATTGGCGAGCCGCTGGCCGCCGATCGGCGCATAGCGCGGCAGGAAAACGAACAGGAGAAGGCTCGCCACGGCGAGCAGAAGGGCCGTGCCGCCGAGGGTGGATCGTGGACGGCGCCCCGCCGCTCGGCTAAGAAACGCGACAGATCGCCCGGACATTCTCGAACCGCGGCCGCCGCGTTCCCATCTTTGACGGGACGGCGGCGCCCCTCCGGTCGGCCTGCCGCGCATTCCGTATTCGGGACCCAGTCGAGATCATGGACAACAGCCTGCCCGTCTCCATCGACGCCACCCTCGAGCTCCTGCGCCGTGGCGACTATGTCGCCGATCGGCCGCTGGCGACAACGCTTTTCCTCGCCCTCCAACTCGAGCGGCCGCTGTTTCTCGAAGGCGAGGCCGGAGTCGGCAAGACGGAGATCGCCAAGGTGCTGGCCCGGACCCTGGGGCGGCGGCTGATCCGGCTGCAGTGTTACGAAGGGCTCGATCTCGCCTCGGCGGTCTACGAATGGAACTACCAGCGGCAAATGCTGGAAATCCGCCTCGCCGAGGCGGCCGGGGAGGCCAACCGCGAGGCTCTCGCCCGGGATATCTTCGACGAGCGCTTCCTGATCCGTCGCCCCCTGCTGCAGGCCCTGGAACCGCAGGAGGGCGGCCCGCCGGTGCTGCTGATCGACGAGCTCGACCGCACCGACGAACCCTTCGAGGCCTTCCTGCTCGAGGTCCTCTCCGACTACCAGATCACGATCCCCGAAATCGGTACCATCCGGGCCGAGACGCCGCCGATCGTGGTGATCACCTCCAACCGCACCCGCGAGATCCACGACGCCCTCAAGCGGCGCTGTTTCTACCATTGGCTCGACTATCCCAGCGCCGAGCGCGAGCTGGAAATCGTCCGGGTCCGGGTGCCGGGTATCGAGGAGCGCCTCTCGCGGCGGATCGTGGCCTTCGTCCAGGCGCTCAGGGAGCGCGATCTGTTCAAGCTCCCGGGGGTCGCCGAGACCCTCGACTGGGCGCGGGCCCTCTCCACCTTGGATGTGCTGGAGATCACCCCCGAAGTGGTGAACGACACCCTCGGCACCCTCCTCAAGTACCAGGACGACATCGCCCGCATCCGGGGTTCCGAGGCGGCGCGGATCCTCGAGGAGATCAACCTCGAACTGGCCCGGGAACAGGCGTGAACGATCATCGCCCCCAGACTCCGGCAGGCGGCCGCTTCGCCCGCAACGTGATGCATTTCGCGCGGGCGCTGCGGGCCGCCGGGCTGCCGGTCGGCCCCGGCCGGGTGCTGGAGGCGCTGCGGGCGATCGAGACGGTGGGCTTCGCGCGCCGCGACGATCTCTACTGGACGCTGCACGCGGTGTTCGTGAGCCGCCACGACCAGCGCGAGATCTTCGACCAGTGCTTCCACATCTTCTGGCGCGATCCCCGACTCCTCGAGCGGATGATGCGGCTGATGCTGCCGCAGATCGAGACCGGGCGCGCCGCCGAGGAGGGCGAGGAAGCGAGCCGCCGGGTGGCCGAGGCCTTCGCGCCGGAGAAGCGGCCCGGCCGCGGTGAAACGGAGGGCGAGCAGGAGGAGCCCACCCTCGAGATCGACGCCTTCATGACCTATTCCGAGCGGGAGCTGCTGCAGCGGAAGGATTTCGAGCAGATGAGCGCCGAGGAGCTGGCGGCGGCGCGCCGCGAGATTCGCCGGATGCGGCTGCCGATCCTCGAGATCCCGACCCGTCGCTTCACCCCTCACCCCCGCGGCCGGCGGATCGATCTCCGGCGTACCCTCAGACGCAGCCTGCGGGGCGGTGGGGCGGCCATCGACCTCGCCCGCAAGAGGCGGCAGCGCCGCCATCCACCGCTCGTCATCCTGTGCGACATCTCGGGTTCGATGAGCCGCTATTCCCGCATGCTGCTCCTGTTCATGCACACCCTGACCAATGATCGCGACCGGGTCCACAGCTTCCTGTTCGGCACCCGGCTCACCAACATCACCCGCTATCTGCGCCGGCGGGACATCGATCTCGCCCTCGCCCGCATCGGCGAAATTGTCGAGGACTGGGGCGGCGGCACCCGCATCGGCCACTGCCTGCGCCGGTTCAATCTCGACTGGTCGCGCCGAGTTCTCGGACAAGGGGCGGTGGTGCTGCTGATCACCGACGGGCTGGACCGCGAGGCCGGGGCCGGGCTGGAGGCCGAGATGGAGCGGCTGCACAAGAGCTGCCGGCGGTTGATCTGGCTCAATCCGCTCTTGCGGTTCGACGCCTACGCGCCCATTTCCGCGGGAGCGCGGGCGATGGTCCGCCATGTCGACGAGCTGCGCACGGTCCACAATCTCGAAAGCCTGCGTCAGCTCGCCCGGCTGCTCGCCCGGCAGGGCGGCCGCCGGGGCGAGGGACAGGCCGAGTGGATCGCCAAAGCCGCGCCGGAGGCCGCATGATCGAGGACTCTCGGCTCCTGGACGTCGCCGAGGCCTGGCGCCGGGAAGGCCGCCGGGTGGCGATCGCCACCGTGGTTTCCACCTGGGGCTCCTCCCCCCGCCCCGCCGGCAGCCTGCTGGTGGTCGACGAGCGCGGCGAGATGCTGGGCTCGGTCTCCGGCGGTTGCATCGAGGGAGCGGTGATCAGGGAGGCGATGGAGGTGATGCGGGGAGCGCCGCCCCGCCTCCTCGAGTTCGGCGTTTCCGACGAGCAGGCCTGGGAGGTCGGCCTCGCCTGTGGCGGCCGGGTCCAGGTCTATGTCGAGGCGGTGGAATGAAGCTCGCGCTTCTGGAGGAACTCAACCGGGCCCGGGCCGGCAAGCGGCAGGTCTGCCTGCTGCGCCTGCTCGACCAGGGGGCGGAGGCACTCGTCGTCGAAGGCGAGCTCCGTCTGGGCGGCCCGCTTCCCGAGGAGCTGATCGCGGCGGCCCGCCGGGCACTGCGCGAGGATCGCTGCCAGCTCCTCGAGACTTCGGCGGGTCGAATCTTCCTCCAGGTTTTCAACCCGCCGCTGCGGCTCGTCCTGGTGGGGGCGGTACACATCGCCCAGGCCCTGGCACCGATGGCCGCTCTCGCCGGCTACGCGGTGACCGTCGTCGATCCGAGGCGGGCCTTCGCCACCGATTCCCGCTTTCCCGACATCGCCCTGGTCTCCGACTGGCCGGACGAGGCCCTGGAGTCGCTGGCTCCCGACCGCCGCACCGCGGTGGTGACCCTGAGCCACGATCCCAAGCTCGACGATCCGGCGCTGATCGTGGCCCTGCGCTCCGAAGCCTTCTACATCGCCGCCCTCGGCAGCCGGCGGACCCACGCCAAGCGCCTCGAACGGCTGCGCGAAGCGGGCTTCACCGAGGCCGAACTCGCCCGCATCCACGGTCCGGCCGGGCTCGATATCGGCGCGGTGAGCCCGGCCGAGATCGCGATCTCCGTCCTCGCCCAGATGACCGCCGTCCTGCGCCGCGGGACGGCGCGAATTCCATCCGTCGGAGGAGAACAGGCATCATGAACATGAAGAGGATCGTCGTCTGGCTGGCGCTGGCGCTGGTCGCCGTCGCGGTCCCGCTGCTCCCGGCTTCCGCCGAAGCGGCGACCCTGCGGCTGTGCACCGGGAGTCCGGGCAAGACCTACATCAGGGTCGGCGAGAAGCTGGCCGAGCTCGCCGAGCAGCTCACCATGGGCGGGCTCGAGATCGAGGTGCTGCCGAGCAAGGGGTCGATCGACAACCTCAACCGCACCCTGGCCGGCGAATGCGACGCCTTCATCGCCCAGGGCGATGCCGTCGCCTTCTTCGCCTCGGCGGTCGACCAGACCATCGCCGAGCGGATCGAGATCATGGGCGAACTCTACAAGGAGCTCGGTCTGCTGCTCTGCCGTCGCGGCTCGGGTGTCGACGATCTCGACGAAGTCGGCAGCCGGACCATCGCCGCCGGCGGGATGGGCTCCGGTTCCCTGGCCACGATCCTCGTCCTGCAGAAGATCGCGCCCGATCTCTACGGCGACATCGAGATCTATCCGGCCAACGGCTTCGAAGGTGCCCTCGCGGTCCTCGAAGGCAAGGCCGAATGCGTGTTCGACGTGATCGCCCCACAGTCGGACCTGGTCCAGACCCTGAACGACAACGAGCGTACCGGCGCCCAGCTCTACTTCGCCGAGATCGACAACAGCGATCTCGAGGATTTCGAAATCGGCGGCAAGCGGATCTACCGCATCGTCACCTTCGACGACGAGATCTACAGCAATCTCAGCACCTTCGGTGATCCCGAGACCCTCGCGATCTCGGCCGTCTTCGGAGTCTCCCGGAAGTTCCTCGAGACCAATCCCGAAGCCCGCTCGGCCATCGCCATGCTGCTGCTGATGGGCGGCAAGGACATCGAGGCGGTGGCCTACGGGGACCGCAAGCCCTTCGCGGAGTAGAACGGGGAAGTCCCTTGCAGTTCGGCACCCTGCCCCTGGCCGAGGCCGAAGGCGCCGTCCTGGCGCACGGTCTGCGCGCCTCCGGGATCGATTTCCGCAAGGGACACCGCCTCTCGGCCGGGGATCTCGCGCGCCTCGCCGCCGCCGGCATCGGGCGGGTGACGGTGGCCCGTCTCGAGCCCGGCGACGTCTCCGAGGACGAGGCGGCGGCGCGGCTCGGCGCCGCCCTCGCCGCCCCCGGCATCCGGGCCGGGACGGCCGCCACCGGCCGGGTCAATCTCCACGCCGAGGCGGCCGGGCTCCTCGAGGTCGATCGCGCGCTGGTGGACCGTTTCAACCGCGTGGAGGAGGCGATCACCCTGGCCACCCTGGCTCCCTTCTCCCGGGTGGCTTCCCGGGACATGGTGGCGACGGTCAAGATCATCCCCTTCGCGGTGGCGGAAGGAGCCCTCGAACGCGCCCTCGCCGTTCTCCGCCGGGGGACACCGCTGCGCCTGATCCCCTTCCGTCCCTTCGGGGCCCGCCTCCTCCAGACCCGCCAGCCCTGGACGGCCGAGAAGCTCCTCGACAAGACCCTGCGGGTCACCCGCGATCGGATCCACCGGCTCGGCGGCGAACTCCTTTCCGAGAACCGCTGCCCGCACGAAGCCGAGGCGCTGGCGGCGGCGATCGCCGCCGCCTTCCGGCAGGGTTGCGACATGCTGCTGATCGCCGGCGCCTCGGCGATCACCGATCGCCGCGACGTCGTCCCGGCGGCGATCGTGGCCACCGGCGGCCGTCTCCGTCATTTCGGCATGCCGGTCGATCCCGGCAATCTCCTGCTGCTGGCGGAGCTGGACGGCCGGCCCGTGCTGGGGCTTCCCGGTTGCTGCCGCTCGCCCAAGCGCAACGGTCTCGACTGGGTGCTGGAGCGGCTCGCCGCCGGGCTGGAGGTCGGCCCCGAAGATATCGTGCGCATGGGGGTGGGCGGGCTCCTGGCCGAGATCCCCGACCGGCCGCAGCCGCGCGAGCTGCGACCCCGCGGGGGCGCCGAACCGAAGGTCGCGGCGCTGGTGCTGGCCGCCGGCCGCTCGCGGCGGATGCGCGGTCCCAACAAGCTGCTGCTGGACATCGGCGGCAAGCCGATGGTCCGCCACCTGGTGGAGGCGCTGCTGGCCTCGCGGGCCCGGCCGGTGCTCGTGGTCACCGGCCACGAACGGGAGAAGCTGGCCGCCGCGCTCGCCCATCTGCCGGTACGGCTGGTGCCCAATCCGCGCTACGAGGAAGGGCTCAGCAGCTCGCTCCGGACCGGGCTCGAGGCGCTCGGCGAGGAGATCGACGGGGTCCTCGTCTGCCTCGCCGACATGCCGCGGATCACCGCCCCGCTGATCGACCGCCTGATCGAAGCCTTCGATCCCGCGGCGGGGCGGGCCATCGTGGTTCCCACCTGCGACGGCAAGCGCGGCAACCCGGTCCTCTTCGGCCGCGCCTTCTTCGAGGCGATGCGGGAGATCGAAGGGGATGTCGGCGCCCGCCATCTGCTCGGGACCTTCGCCGACCGGCTGGTGGAGGTGGAAACCGGCGATCCCGCGGTGCTCCTCGATCTCGACACGCCGGAAACCTTCCGGGCCGAAACGGAGCGCCGGCGATGAGCCTCGACGTGGCGGCACTGCGGCGCAGTTTCCCGATCTTTTCCCGGCAACCGCCCCCCTTCCACTATCTCGACAACGCCGCCACCGGCCAGATCTGCGCCGCCGCCGCCGAGGCCCTCACCGCCTACGAGACCGCCGGGCGGGCCAACGTCAAGCGTGGCGTCTACCGCCTCGCCGATCGGGCCACCTCGGCCTTCGCCGAGGCCCGGGCGCGGATCGCCCGCTATCTGGGTGCCGCCGGACCGGAGGAGGTGATCCTCACCTCCGGCACCACCTTCGGCCTCAACCTCGCCGCCCATGTGCTGGAGGAGCGGGTCCGTGCGGGCGATACCATCCTGATCAGCCGGCTCGAGCATCACAGCAACATCGTGCCCTGGCAGATGCTGGCGAAACGCCGCGGCGCCCGGCTCCGCGCCCTCGACGTCACCGCCGACGGCCGGCTCGACCTCGCCGGTCTCGACGCCGGAATCGACCGCCGGACCCGGATCGTCGCCCTCACCCACTGCTCCAACGTCACCGGGGCGGTCACCGATCTCGCGCCGATCGCCGCCCGGGCCCGGGAGGTGGGGGCCGTGCTGGTGGTGGACGGCGCCCAGCGGGTCCCGCACGGCCCTCTCGAAGTGACGACCCTCGGTTGCGATCTCTATGCGCTGTCGGGGCACAAGATGTTCGGCGCCACCGGTGCGGGCGCCCTCTGGGTGCGCGGCGAGCTGCTCGCCGAGCTGCCGCCCTTCCTCGGCGGTGGCGAGATGATCACCCGGGTGACCATCGAGGAGACCGCCTATGCGCCGCCGCCCCATCGTTTCGAGGCGGGGACGCCGCCCATCGGCCCGGCCCTCGCCATGGGGGCGGCGGCGGCCTGGCTCGCGGAGCTCGACTGGCGGGCGATCGCCGCCCACGAAAAGACCCTCACGGCGCGGCTCTTGGAAGGGCTCGACCGTCTCCCCGGGGTGCGGATCCACGGCCCCCGCGATCTCGAGGCCCGCTACGGCGTCGTCGCCTTCGAGGTCGAGGGGGTGCACGCCCACGACGTCTGCCAGATACTCGACGGGTTCGGCGTCTGTACCCGCGGCGGTCACCACTGCGCCCAGCCGCTGATGGAGGCCTTCGGAACGGTGGCGACGGTGCGGGCGAGCCTCGCCCCGTACAACGAGGAGGCCGACATCGACGCCCTCCTCGAAGGTCTCGAACGGGTGATCCGGATCCTGCGATGACCAGCGATCTTTACCACCGGCGGATCATCGAGGCGGCGAAACGGGCCCGTGAACAGGGCCGGCTCGCGGCCGCCGAGGTCACCGTCACCCGCGACAATCCGCTGTGCGGCGATCGCATCACCCTCGATCTGCGGCTGGAGGACGGGCGGATCGCCGCCCTCGGCCACAGGACCCGCGGCTGCCTGCTGACCGAGGCGGCGGCGGCGATCCTGACCGAGCGGGCACCGGGCACGAGCCCGGAGACGCTGCGCCGTGCCCATCGCGATCTCCGCCGCCTGCTGGCCGGCGAGGAGGGCGATCCGGTCTGGCCGGAACTCGCCGTCTTCCGGCCGGTGGTCGAGGTCAAGAGCCGCCACGAATGCGTGCTTCTGCCGTTCGAGGCGGTGGAAGAGGCGCTGGCCGCGGCGTCGGGCGAGGCCTCCTAGCCGGCGGCGTCGGGCTGTCGTTCCGGCATGGCGAGCTCGAAGGGCCGGAGCGCGTTGCAGTTGGCCTCCACCCAGCAGATCCGGGGAAAGTCTTCGAGCGGACAACGGTAGCGCCGGGCGTTGTAGACCTGGGGAACGAGGAACAGATCGGCCATCGTCACCCTGTCGCCGAAGCAGTACCTGCCGGCGGTGCGTTCGAGCTGACGTTCCACCATCGCCATCCCCTCGGCGATCCAGTGGCGGTACCAGAGCAGCACCTGCTCCTCGTCGCAGTTCCAGTCGCTGCGCAGATGGTTGAGCACCCGCAGATTGTTGAGGGGATGGATCTCGCAGGCGACGAGCTGACAGAGCGCCCGGACCGTCGCCCGCTCGACGGGATCCCCGGGAAGCAGCGGCGGCTCCGGATACCGGTCCTCGAGATATTCGACGATCGCCATCGACTGCGACAGGCCGATCCCGTCCTCCTCGTACCAGGGCACCAGCCCGTGGGGATTGTGGCGCAGATAGTCGGGCGTCCGCTGCTGGCCCCGGCGCAGGTCGATCGCCACCTGTTCGTAATCCAGCCCCTTGAAGTTGAGGGCGATGCGTACCCGGTAGGCCGCCGAGCTTCGCCAGTAGCCGTAGAGTCTGCGCATGTTTCCTCCTCTCCCGCCGCCGGCGCTGGGCGGCCTGCCGCTCGCGCGCTATCTTGGAACGCCGGAGAGCGCCGGTCGAGAGGAAAGGGCATGACGAAGAAGATCCTCCGAAGCGATGCGGAATGGCGGCGCCGGCTGCCGCTCGAAACCTACTACGTGACCCGACGGGGCGCCACCGAACGCCCCTTCAGCGGCGCCTACTGGAACTGCAGCACACCGGGGATCTACCTCTGCGCTTGCTGCGGTCAGCCGCTCTTCTCCAGCGAAGCCAAGTTCGACAGCGGCACCGGCTGGCCCTCCTTCCGCGAGCCGGTGGCGGAGGAACACATCCTCCGCCGCGAGGATCGCAGTGCGGGCATGCTGCGGACCGAGGTGCTGTGCGCCGCCTGTGACGCCCATCTCGGCCATGTCTTCGAGGACGGCCCGCCGCCCACCGGGCTGCGCTACTGCATCAACTCCCTGGCCCTGCGGCTCCTGCCGGCGAAGACATAACCGGCTGCTCGCCCGTCGCCCCGCGGTCGCTTGCCCCGGGCGGCGTCTCGCCTATGATCCGCGCGGTCGCCTACGGGCACCCTGCGCTCGCCCGAAGGTTGCCCTCCCTCCCGAGGAGAAACACCCCTTGCCCGCCGCGTTCGCCCCCTATCTCGTGCTGCTGGTCCTGGTCGGCGTCGTCGTCGCCTTCGTGACCGAGCGCACCCGGGTCGAGTTCGTGGCCCTCGGCGCCGCCGCCTTCCTGCTCCTCGTGGGCATCCTCGACATCGGCGAGGTGCTGAACGCTTTCGCCAACCCGGCCCCCTTCACCGTGGCCTGCATGTTCGTCCTGTCCGCCGCCCTCGAACGGACCGGGATGATCGAGGATCTGGGCAACCGGATGGCGGCCGTCGGCAACGTCTCGCCGGCCCGGACCCTGTTCGTGATGATGGCCGCGGTGGCCGCGCTTTCCGCCTTCGTCAACAACACCCCGGTGGTGGTCGCCCTCACGCCGCTGGTGATCGCCCTCGCCCACCGGATGGGCGAGCCCTCCTCCCGCTTCCTGATCCCCCTCTCCTACGCCGCCATCATGGGCGGCACCGCGACCCTCATCGGCACCTCCACCAATCTGGTCGTCGACGGGGTCGCGCAATCGGCCGGTCTCGCCCCCTTCACCCTGTTCGAGGTGACCGCCATCGGCCTCCCGCTGACCGCCCTCGGGATCCTCTACATGGCGACCGTCGGGCGCCGCCTCCTGCCGAACCGCGACACCCTTTCCGAGCTGTTGCCGGACCCGGGCCAGCGCCAGTTCCTCGCCGAGGTGCTGGTGCCGCTGGGCTCGCCGCTGATCGGCCGGACCCTCAAGGAGATCGGCCTCGCCAGCAAGCTCGAAGTGCGGGTGATCGATCTGGTGCGCGACAATCTCTCGCTCGGCCCGGCGGCCGAAACGACGCCGCTCGCCGCCGGCGACCGGATCCTGCTGCGGACCCGGGCCCAGGATCTGATGGCCCTGCGCGAGGCCGGCGATCTCGTCTTCGGCGGCGAGGAGGCGCACGCTCTCGAGCCCATCGCCGCCCGCCGGACGATCCTCATGGAGGGGATCGTCGGCCCCAACTCCCGCTGGGTCGGCCGCAAGGTGGCGAGCCTCAATCTGCAACGCCGCTTCGGCGTCTCCATCGTCGCCATCCATCGCCAGAACGAGAATCTGCGCGGCAATTTCGACGACACCCGGCTGCGCTTCGGCGACACCCTGCTGCTGGAAGGCCCGCGCGAGGCCTTCAAGCAGCTCTTCGACGATCAGTTCCTGATCGGCCTCACCGCCCCGACGGTGCGCCCCTTCCGCCGCGACCGGCGCTGGGTGGCGGTGGCCGCGGTGCTCGGGGTGGTGATCGGCGCCACCCTCGGCGTCCTGCCGATCCCCGCCCTCGCCCTGATCGCCGCCACCTTCGTCGTCCTCGCCGGCTGTCTCGAGCCCGAGGACGTCTTCCAGTCGGTCCGCTGGTCGATCCTGATCCTGATCTACGGCATGCTGGCGGTCGGCGTCGCCATGCAGAAGACCGGCGCGGCCGCCCTGATGGTCGATTTCGTCCTCGGCGTCGCCGGCGATCTCGGCCCCCACATGATGCTCGCGCTCCTCTATCTGATCACGGTGGCCACCACCGAGGTGGTCAGCCACAACGCCACCGGCATCCTGATGACCCCCATCGCCATCGGCATCGCCCAGCAGCTCGGGGTCGATCCCCGCCCCTTCGTGGTGGCGGTGATGGTCGCCGCCAGCAACGGCTACGCCACCCCCATCGGCTATCAGACCAACACCTTCGTCTACGCCGCCGGCAACTACCGCTTCCGTGATTTCGTCCGGGTCGGCGTGCCGCTGGATCTCCTGTTCTGGGCCGCCGCCTCGCTGCTGATTCCCCTGATCTGGCCGTTCCACCCCTGAGCGCTCTGGGCGGCGGCCGTCCGGGATCCCACATCAGGGGAGAACAGCACGGGGAGGAAACGATGCCGGCGATCGATCCCGAGGTCCGGGAAGTGGTTCTCGGACCGCATCGGCTGGGCGGTTTCCTGGGGGTGCCGGAAGACGCCCGCGGCCTCGTGATCTTCGCCCATGGCAGCGGCTCCTCGCGCTTCAGCCCGCGCAACGGTTTCGTCGCCCGGGAACTGCGCCGGGCGGGTCTCGCGACCCTGCTGTTCGATCTCCTGACCCCCGAGGAAGCGGCCGACCGGCGCAAGGTCTTCGACATTCCGCTTCTCGCCGGACGGCTGCTGGAGGCGGCGGCCTGGGCGCGCGCCCGTCCCGAGGTCGCGGAACTGCCGCTCGGCCTGTTCGGAGCCAGCACCGGGGCAGCGGCGGCCCTCGTGGCGGCGGCGGAGGAACCGGCCATGGTGGCGGCGGTGGTCTCCCGCGGGGGGCGACCCGATCTCGCCGGTCCCGCCCTGTCCAGGGTCGAGACCCCGACCCTGCTGATCGTCGGCGGCGCCGATCCCCTGGTGATCGAGCTCAACCAGCTCGCGCGGCGACAGATGCGCTGCCCGGTGGAGCTGCGGATCGTTCCCGGCGCCGGCCATCTGTTCGAGGAGCCGGGAACCCTGGAGCGGGTGGTGGCGCTCGCCCGTGACTGGTTCCTCCACTGGTTCGAGGCCGGCGCCGCCGGCTGATCAGCCGGACACCTTGAGGGCCGCGAGGAACGCCTCCTGAGGGATCTCCACCCGCCCCACCTGGCGCATCCGCTTCTTGCCTTCCTTCTGTCTTTCCAGGAGCTTGCGCTTGCGGCTGACATCGCCGCCGTAACATTTGGCGGTGACATCCTTGCGATAGGCGCGGACCGTCTCGCGGGCGACGATGCGACCACCGATCGCCGCCTGGATGGCGATCTGGAACATCTGCCGGGGAATCAGCTCCTTGAGCTTCTCGCAGATCGCCCGCCCCCGGGATTCGGCCATCGAGCGATGGACGATCAGCGCCAGGCTCTCCACCGGCTCGCCGTTGACCAGGATCGACAGCTTGACGAGATCGCTCTCGCCGTAGCCGTCGAGCTGGTAGTCGAAGCTGGCATAGCCGCGGCTGATGGACTTCAGACGGTCGTAGAAATCGTAGACCACCTCGTTGAGGGGTAACCGATAGACGACCATCGCCCGGTTGCCGACATAGGTCAGATCGAGCTGCTCGCCGCGCCGCTCCTGACACAGCCGCAGCACCGCGCCGAGATGGGCATCCGGGACCAGGATGGTGGCCCGGATCCAGGGCTCCTCGACCTTCACGATCTTGGTGGGATCCGGATAGTCGGCCGGATTGTGCAGCTCCTGGACCGTGCCGTCGGTGCGATGGACGCGGTAGACCACCGAGGGGGCGGTGACCACCAGCTCGAGACCGAATTCCCGCTCCAGTCGCTCCTGCACGATCTCGAGGTGCAACAGCCCGAGGAAGCCGCAACGGAAGCCGAGCCCCAGCGCGGTCGAGGTCTCCGGCTCGTATTCGAAGCTCGCGTCGTTGAGCCGGAGCTTGGCGAGGCTTTCCCGGAGATGATCGTAATCGTTGGAATCGACCGGAAAGATGCCGCAGAAGACCACCGGCTGGCTGGGACGGAAGCCCGGCAGGGGTGCAGCCGCCGGACGCTTCTCTTCGGTGATCGTATCGCCCACCCGGGCGTCGGCGATCTCCTTGATGCCGGCGGTGACGAAGCCGATCTCGCCGGGACCGAGGGCCTCCACCAGCACCGGCTTGGGAGTGAAGACGCCGACCCGGTCGATCTGGTGCACCGCCCGGGTGCCCATGAACAGGATCTTCTGCCCCTTGCGGACCACCCCGTTGCGGACCCGGATCAGGGTCACCACCCCGACGTAGGGATCGTACCAGCTATCGACGACCAAGGCCTGCAGCGGCTCCTCCGCCTTGCCTTCGGGCGGCGGCAGGCGGGTGACGATGGCTTCCAGCAGATCGTCGATGCCCTCCCCGGTCTTGGCCGAGATCATCAGCGCCTCCGAGGCGTCGAGGCCGATGATGTCCTCGATCTGCTCCTCGACCCGCTCGGGATCCGCCGCCGGCAGGTCGATCTTGTTCAGGACCGGCAGAATCTCGAGATCGGCGTCGATCGCCTGGTAGGCGTTGGCCAGCGTCTGGGCCTCGACGCCCTGGGTCGCGTCGACCAGGAGCAACGCCCCCTCGCAGGCCCGCATGGAGCGGCTGACCTCGTAGGAGAAATCGACATGGCCCGGGGTATCGACGAGATTGAAGAGATAGCGCTGTCCGTCCCGGGCCAGATATTCGAGGCGCACCGTCTGGGCCTTGATGGTGATGCCGCGTTCCCGCTCGATGTCCATCGAATCGAGGACCTGGGAGGTCATCTCGCGGGCCTGCAGCGCCCCGCAGCGCTCGATCAGCCGATCGGCGAGGGTCGATTTGCCGTGATCGATATGAGCGACGATCGCGAAATTGCGGATCCGCGCGAGCTCTTCCATGAACGCTCCAGCCTGCCGGTCGCGGCGCCGGTCATCCCCGCAGCTCGGCCCCGAGCCGGCTGCGCGCCGCCTCGATGATATGGTGCGCCACCCGCTCGATCTCACCCTCCGAGAGGGTGTGATCCTGGGCCTGCAGGCGGACCGAGACGGCGAGCGACTTCTTGCCCTCCGGCACCCCCGGCCCGGTGTAGACGTCGAACAGGGTCACCTCCCGGACGAGCTTGCGGTCGGCGCCGCGGATCACCCGCAGCAGATCCTCGGCCGGCAGATCGGCATCGACCAGGAAGGCGAAATCGCGATCCGACGGGGGATAGGGCCAGTCCTCGAGCGGCGGCCGGGTCTTCCGCGGTTTCGCCCGGGGACGCGGCAGGGCCTCGAGATCGAGTTCGAAGGCCACCACCGGAACCTCGATGTCGAAGGCCTCCAGCACCGAGGGATGCAGCTCGCCGAACACCGCCACCGGGTTCGGGCCGAGGGTGACGGTGGCGGCCCGGCCGGGATGGTACCAGGCGGGCGGAGCGGCAATCTGCAACGCCTCCACCCGGACCCCGAGATCCGCGAGCAGAGCGTAGAGATCGCTCTTGGCGTCGATGGCATCGACCATCCGTCGCGGCTCGGCCCAATGGCGCGGGGCGAACGCCCCGAAGCGGATGCCGGCCACCGCCGTCCGCTGCTCACCCGGCCGCTCGCCGACGAAACGCGGTCCGACCTCGAACAGCGCCCCCCGCTCGCGCTTGCGGGCGATGTTCCGCGAGGCGGCGGCGAGCAGCCCCGGCAGCACCGAGGGCCGGAGTGCCGAAAGATCGGCGGACAGCGGATTGCGCAGACGAACCGGTTCACCGGCGGTGAAGAGCCGGGCCTGTCCCTCGCCGACGAAGGACCAGGTGACCGCCTCCAGATAGCCGAGGGACGCCACCTTGCGCCGCGCCTGGAGACGGCGCCGCTGAACCGGGGTGAGCACCCCCGGCCCCACCGCCTCGGTCCGGGTCACCGGAACCGGGGGGATGCGCTCGTAGCCGTGCAGCCGCGCGAGCTCCTCGACGATGCAGGCTTCGCTGGTGATGTCGTGGCGCCAGCTCGGCACGACGAGATCGTAGAGCTCGGGCCCGCCGCGAACCGCGAAGCCGAGCGCTTCGAGAATCCGCCGGATCTCCCCGACCTCGAGGCGGATCCCGGCGAGACGGGGAAGCTGATCGGCCCGGAAACGGAGCTCCCGGCGCCCCTCGGGAACCCGGCCGGCGATCACCGCCGGACCCGCCTCGCCGCCGCAGAGATCGAGGATGAGACGGGTCGCGTACTCGCTCCCCGGCAGCAGCATGGCCGGATCGAGGCCGCGCTCGAAGCGGGTCCGGGCATCGCTCTCGATTCCCAGCCGGCGCCCGGTGGCGGCGACCCGGAGAGGATCGAACAGGGCGACCTCGAGCAGCACATCGGTGGTCGCTTCGGTGACCCCGGTACTCTCGCCGCCCATGATCCCGCCCAGAGCCACCGGCCCGCTGTCGTCGGCGATCACCACCACGCCCTCGTCGAGTTCGTATTCGCGTTCGTCGAGCGCCAGCAGCCTTTCGCCCGGGCGCGCGAAACGCAGGACCAGATCGCCCCGGAGCTTCGCCGCATCGTAGACGTGCAGCGGCCGGTTGAGATCGAACATCACATAGTTGGTGATGTCCACGAGGGCCGAGATGGGACGCAGGCCGATGGCCCGCAGCCGGCGCTGCAGCCAGGCCGGGCTCGGTCCGTTCCTCACCCCGCGGATGATCCGGCCGAGAAACACCGGACAGGCATCCTCCGCGCCGGGCGGAAAGTCGAGGCGGATCTCGGGGCCGGACGGGCCGACGGCGGGTACGGCCGCGATCCGCCGGGGGCGGAACGCGCCCACTCCGGCGGCGCCGAGATCGCGGGCGATACCGAGGACCCCGAAGCAGTCGGCGCGGTTGGGCGTGACCGCGATGTCGATCACCGGCCCCTCCAGCCCCAGCACCTCCGCCGCCGGCGTACCGATTTCCCAGTCCCCTTCGAGCTCGACGATGCCCTCGTGATCCTCGCCGATGCCGAGCTCCCAGGCCGAGCAGAGCATGCCGCGGCTTTCGACGCCGCGGATCACCGCCCGTTCGAGGCGTCGGCCGGTGGCCGGGATGACCGTCCCCTCGGGGGCGAAGATCCCGTACATGCCGGTGCGGGCGTTGGGCGCCCCGCACACCACCCGGACCACGCCCTGGCGGGTTTCGACCTCGCACAGCCGGAGCTTGTCGGCATTGGGATGCGGCCGCGCCTCGCGCACCCTGGCGACGGTGAAGCCGGCGAGCCGGGCCGCCGGGTCGGCGACCTCCTCCACCTCCAGACCGAGGGCGGTGAGCCGTTCCGCCAAGGTCTCGGCCTCCGCCTCGGTCGCCAGATGTTCCCGGAGCCAGGGGATCGTGAACTTCATCGCGACAGCCCGCCGTAGGTCGTCGGAAGATCGAGGGGCACGAAACCGTAGTGCCGCAGCCAGCGGAGATCGCCCTCGAAGAAGGTGCGCAGATCGGGAATCCCGTATTTGAGCATCGCCAGCCGGTCGATCCCGAGGCCGAAGGCGAACCCCTGCCAGACATCGGGATCGAGCCCCACCTCTCGGAGCACCGCGGGATGGACCATGCCGCAACCCAGGATCTCGAGCCAATCGTCGCCGGCGCCGACCACGAGTTGCCCCTCCCCCCGCCGGCAGCCGACGTCCATCTCCGCCGAGGGCTCGGTGAAGGGAAAGAAGCTCGGGCGGAAGCGCACCGGAATGTCGTCACGCTCGAAGAAGGCGCGGACGAAATCGATCAGACAGCCCTTCAGATGCCCCATGTGGGTGCGGCGGTCGATGAGCAGACCCTCCACCTGGTGGAACATCGGCGTATGGGTCATGTCGTAGTCGCGGCGGTAGACCCGCCCCGGGGCGATGATCCGGAAGGGGGGCTTTCCGGCCAGCATGGTCCGGATCTGGACCGGGCTCGTGTGGGTCCGCAGGAGCAGCGGCCCGCCCTTCTCGTCCTCGGCTTCGAGGAAGAAGGTGTCCTGCATCTGTCTCGCGGGATGCTCCGGGGGGATGTTGAGGGCGGTGAAATTGTGGAAATCGTCCTCCACGTCCGGCCCCTCGGCGACCGCGAAGCCCATGTCGGCGAGGATGGCGACGATCTCCTCCGTGACCTGGCTCACCGGATGGACGCGGCCCTCGGGGCGCGGTCGCGGCGGCAGGGAGACGTCGATGCGTTCGCCGGCGAGCCGCCGCTCGAGCTCGATCCGTTCCAGTTCCTCACGACGACGGGTGATGGCCTCCTCGATGTTCCGCTTGAGGGCGTTGATCGCCCGGCCGGCGGCGCGGCGTTGCTCGACCGGGAGCCGGCCGACCGCCTTCGCCAGGGCGGTCACCTCCCCCTTCCGGCCCAGCGCCCGGACCCGGATCTCCTCGAGCCCGCGCAGATCCCCGGCGGCGGCGATGGCCGCCAGCAACTCGGCTTCCAGCCGTTCCCGCTCCTGCTCCATGCTCGTCCCCCGTCGGCGACACCCTCCGCGCTTGTGGCGAAAAGCAAAGGGGCCGACAAGGCCCCTCCCGCGGCTGCCTCGATCGGGGCCGGCCGCCGCCGGCCCCTCCTCTCACGCCCGGAGAGCGGCCTGCGCTTCCTCGACCAGGCTCCTGAAGGCGGCGCTGTCGTGCACCGCGAGATCGGCCAGCACCTTCCGGTCGACCTCGACACCGGCGAGCTTGAGACCGTGGACCAGACGCCCGTAGGTCGTGCCCTGCTCGCGGGCGGCGGCGTTGATACGCTGGATCCAGAGGCTGCGGAAATCCCGCTTGCGCTGCCGGCGGTCGCGGTAGGCGTACTGCATCGCCCGCTCGACCGCCTGCTTGGCGGTCTTGATGCAGTTCTTGCGTCGCCCCCGATATCCCTTGGCGAGCTTGATGATCTTCTTGTGCCTGGCGTGCGACGTCACGCCCCGCTTCACTCGTGCCATCGTCCTCGATCCTTCTGCCGGTGGCCGTCCGTCAGGCGCCGTAGGGCAGCATGCGCTTGATCAGCTTCGCGTCCGCCGCCGAGGCGATGGTGGTCCCCCGGGTGCGACGCTTGGTCTTGCGCGACAGATGGGAAAAATTGTGGCGGTGGAAAGCGTGCGACCGGCGCACCTTGCCGGTGCCGGTCAAGGAGAAGCGCTTCGCGGCCGCGCGCTTGGTTTTCATCTTCGTCATGATCGGGAACTCTCCGGAAGTCCGCCGCCGCGGCGCATCGGAGCGCGGCGAAAGCCCGCGCCTTATAGCCAAGGCCGCGCGGCTCCGCAACCGTCCGCGAGCCCCCCTATTCGCCGCCTTCCGGAAGGTGCTCCTCCCGCTTTCGGACGAAGGCGAGGAGGGCCTCCGCGACCGCCGGCTCGAGGGCCGGGGCCTCGTAGGCGGCGAGCCGGGCGCGGGCCGCCTCCAGCGCGCGGCCGGCCGCGTCCCTGGCCCCTTCCGCCTGCCACTGCTCGAAACTGTTGTTGTCGAACAGCTCGGCCATGAAGAATGCGGCCTCGAAATGCTCCCGGGTGTGGGCGGTGCCGAAGAAATGGCCGCCCGGTCCCACTTCGGCCACCGCCGCCACCGCCGCCTCGAAATCGGCGAAGCGGGGCCCCTGCCCGAGCCGGTGGAGCATCGCCATCTGTTCGGCATCGAGCATGAACTTGGCGAGGCCGACGGTGAGCCCGGCCTCGGTCCAGCCCGCGCTGTGCATGACCAGGTTGCAGCCGGCGAGGAGGATGGGGAGCATGTTGAAGGCGCTCTCGTAGCCGGCCTGGGCGTCGGTGATCTTGCTGCCGGTGAGCATGCCCGAGGAGCGCCAGGGCAGACCGTAACGGCGCGCGAGCTGGCCGATCATCAGGTTCATCAGCGCCAGCTCGCCGGTGCCGGCCATCGGTGCCCCCGATCGCATCGACACGGCGGCGAGGAAATTGCCGTAGATCACCGGGCAGCCGGGCCGGCAGAGCTGGGCGAAGGCGATGCCGGCCAGGGCCTCGGCGTTGAGCTGGGCGACGGTGGCCGGGACCGAGGCCGGGGTGTTGGCGCCGGCCATGGTGAAGGGGCTCACGATCACCGGCTGGCCGGCCCGGGCGTAGACCCTGAGGGCGCCGAGCATCGTCCCGTCCCAGACCAGGGGCGAGTTGCAGTTGACCAGCGACACCATCACCGGATTCTCGGCGACGAACCCCTCGCCGAACAGGATCCCGGCCATCCGGACCGCGTCCTCGGCCCGTTCCGGGGCCGTGACCGGGCCCATGAACACCTTGTCGGAGTGGCGGATGGCGGAGAGGGTGACGTGCAGATGCCGGCGTGGCACCGGCAGATCCACCGGCTCGCAGGTCACCGCCCCGGTGCCGTGCAGCGCCGGGCTCAGATGGGCGAGCTTGTGGAAGACGGCGAGATCTTCGAGCGTCCCGTAACGCCGCTCGCCGTCGAACATCCGCACGAAGGGCGAGCCGTAGCTCGGGAAGAACACCGTCCGGTTGCCGCCGATCTCCAGCGAGCGGGCGGGATTGCGGGCATGGAGGGTGAACCGGGACGGGGCCCTGGCCACGAGCTCGAGCAGGAGCGCGCGCGGAATCCGCACCCGCTGCTCCTCGACCGCCGCTCCGGCCGCCCGCCAGAGGGCCAGCGCCTCGCCGTCCTGGAAGGCGATGCCGGTCTCCTCGAGGATCCGCATCGAGGCGTCGTGCAGCCGTTCGAGCCGCTCCTCGTCGAGAATCTCGTAGACCGGAAGACGGCGCTCCAGGGGCGGCAGCATGCCGATCTCCGCCCGCCCGCGGGCCTCGCGCCGCGCCGCCCGACCGCCTCTGCGTCCCTCGCGTGCCATCGCCGTTCCGTTTTTCCCGCCACCTGCCGGCGCCCGGATCGGCGCCCGGGACAGGCTCTACCATGGCCGATCCGGCGTCTCGGGAGCAGGCGCGACACCCGCCGTCGCCGGGGCGACATCAGCGATCGGCGAGATCGCGATCCCGCTCCGCTCCGGCCCTCTCCCCGTCCGCCTTCGCGTCCGGCCTCGGTCCGGTGGGCACCGGCTTCTCCGGCGCCTCGGTGGCGGACGGCGGCTCGCGCACCGCCGTGACGGCCGGATCCGGAGCCGCCGTCCCCGGATTCGTCGGATCCGCGGCGCCCCCCTCCGCCCGGGCCCGGCGATGGCGTTCACGGGCGCGGGCGGCCATCAGGTTGAGGGCTTCGACCATGGCCGAGAAGGCGATGGCGAAATAGAGGTAGCCGCGCGGGATGTGATACTGCAGCGCATCGCCCACCAGCGCCATGCCGATGAGCAGCAGGAAGGCCAGCGCCAGCATCTTCACCGAGGGGTGATTGTTGACGAAGGCGGCGGTCGGCTCGGCGGCCACCAGCATGACGATCATCGCGATCACCACGGCGATGACCATGATCTCGATATGCTCCGCCATGCCGACGGCGGTGATCACCGAATCGAGCGAGAACACCATGTCCAGAAGGGCGATCTGGATCACCGCCGCGGCCATGGTGGTGCTGCCGGGACGCGAGGTTTCGGTGCGCCCCTCGGTCATCTCGTGAATCTCGATGGTCGCCTTGGCGAGGAGGAACAGGCCGCCGAGGCCGAGGACGATGTCCCTCCAGGAGACCACCCAGCCGAAGATCGAGAAGGCCGGCTGGGTGAGGCCGATGATCCAGCTTATGGAGAACAGCAAAAGGAGACGCATCAGCAGCGCGAGGCCGAGGCCGAGGCGCCGGGCGAAGGGCTGCTGGTGCAGCGGCAGCCGGGAGGTGACGATGGAGATGAAGATGATGTTGTCGATGCCGAGAACGATCTCGAGGGCGGTCAGCGTGAGCAGACTCGCCCACGCCTCGAAACTGAACAGGAGTTCGAGCATGGTGATGGTCTCAGTCGCTCCGGCCCGCTGCCGCCCGCTTCAGGATGTGCGTGACGGTGAAGGTCATCACGGCTTCGCCATGCTGATTGACGACGGTGTACGCGATCCGTGCCGTGCCCCGGTCGGGACGGCTGGCCGAGGGACGGACCTCCAGCACTTCCCCCTCCACCCGCAGGGTGTCGTCGGGTCGCACCGGCAGCCGCCAGCGGATCTCCTCCATCCCCGGCGAGCCCATGGAGGCGGCGTTGAAGATGCGCTCCTGGAGGACCAGGCGGAAGGCCACCAGCAGGGTGTGGAAGCCGCTGGCGATGATCCCCCCGTAGGGGCTCTGCGCCGCCGCCGGCTTGTCGATGTGGAACGGTTGCGGATCCCATTCGAAGGCGAAGGCCATGATCTGGGCCTCGCTCAGGGTGGCCCCCCCGGTGGTGAACCGCTGGCCGGGACGGAAATCGTCCAGCCACAGATCGCGTGTCATCCTCGTTCCCTCGGTTGCGGGCCGGAAAATGGCGAAAGCCGGGGCCACTGACAAGGGCCCGCTTGCCGGCGGAGGGCGGCCCGCCATATCCGCCTCATGACCGAGCGAGGCGAGCCGAAGGACGACGCTCTCCCGGTGGGTCTGCGGTACCTGCCGGGACGGCTCGATGCCGGCAGCCGGCGGCGGCTGCTCGGAGAGGTCCTGGAGCTCGTCGAGGCGGCGGGCTGGTTCCGGCCGGTGATGCCCGGGAGCGGGCGGCCGTTTTCGGTCCGCATGTGCAACCTCGGCCGGCTCGGCTGGATCAGCGACATCCGGGGGTACCGCTACAGCCCCGTCCATCCCGGCACCGGTCGGCCCTGGCCGCCGATTCCCGAGGCGCTGCTGCGCCTGTGGGAAGAGCTCGCCGACTATCCCCATCCGCCCGAATGCTGCCTCGTCAATCACTATCGGCCCGGCGCCCGGCTCGGTCTCCATCAGGACCGCGACGAGGAGGAGTTCACGGCACCGATCCTGTCGGTGTCGCTGGGCTGCGCGGCCTGGTTCCGCTTCGGCGGCCGCCGGCGGCGCGATCCCACCCGCCGCCTGCTGCTGGAGAGCGGCGACGTGCTGGTGATGGGCGGCCCGGCCCGCCTCCTCTATCACGGCATCGACCGGATCCTTCCGGGAACCGGCGAGCCGGTACCCGGCGAGGGACGGATCAACCTGACCCTGCGCCGGGTGACCGTGCCGGAGAGGCCCTAGAATTCGCGCCCGAGGCGGTGATCGAGGGAATAGCGCCCGCCGCCGCGCACGAAAACGAAGACGCACATCGCCGCCCAGAAGAGCGGAAACTCGTAGCCGAGCTTGTTCCAGAAGAAGCCGTTGGGCCAGTGGTAGACGATGGCGTTGAGCATGAAGACGAAGACGAGGGCGGCCAGGGGACGGGTCAGAAAGCCGAGGGCGAGGGCGATGCCGCCGAAGAACTCGAGGCTGCCGAGGGCCAGGGCCCAGAACATGCCGGGCGCGTAGCCCACGCTTTCGAGGAACTTGGCGGTGCCGGCGAGCCCGCCGCCGCCCAGCATGCCGAACAGTTTCTGCATGCCGTGCGGCACCAGCGAGAGCCCGACGGTGACCCGCACCAGCGCATCCATGTAGGGATCCAGCGCCCGGTAGAGACCTTCGAGGGCCGGGAGGACGAGCCGGGGGCGATCTTCGGCGGTCGGCTGAGCCATGTTTCCTGCTCCCTGTCGATGAACCCGGATTGTTATCGGACCGAGGATACAGGTGGTTCGGACCCCGGCGCCAATGCCGGAATGCCGTCACGGTCCGTTCGTTGCCGGTGGACAATGGAGGAAGCCGCCGCCGGATGTAAAGACGGACCCGCGAGGGTCCGCCGATCACGTGCGAGCTCTGACGAGAGATGGAGTATCCGCCGGCCGGCCCGGGGACCGCATCCCCGGAAACCGCACCGATGACAGTACGGGCAGGACCGGAGCTATGGGCCGGAGGCTAGCGGCGGTGGCCCGCCGCGGCTGTGGCAATTGCCACAGATCCGCTCTTCAGGGACGTCGGCAGTGGATCTCGAAACAGCCCAGACGACGATCGCCGAGTGCGGCGGCGATGTTCGCGATCTTGGCCCGGTAGTCGGCGCCCATCACCAGCGGTGCCGAGGCCCTGGCGGCGGCTCCGGGATCGGCGATGCGGGCCGCGCTCTCGGCCATCGCCGCCGCTCCCTCGGCGGTGCGATCGACCACCTCCCGGACCTCGAAACCGGCTTCGTGCAGCAGTTCCTCGAGCCGTTCCGGAGTCGCGAGATGGCTGGTTTCGGGGCTCTCCGCCCAGGGCACCGGATAGCCGGGGTCGCCGGCGAGCCGGACGACGTCGTAGAGGGCGAAGAAGCCGCCCGGCTTCACCACCCGGAAGGCCTCGGCGTAGAACCGGTCCTTGGCGGCCACGTTCATCCCGACATGGATCGTATAGGCGCCGTCGAAGCTCGCCTCGGCGAAGGGCAGATCGAGGGCGCTCGCCGTCTCGAAGCGGACCCGGTCGCCCATCCCCACCCGCGCGGAAAGGGTGCGGGCGGCGGCCACCAGGGCGGTGGTGAGATCGATCCCGGTCACCCGGCAGCCGTAGGCGAGGGCCAGGAAGCGGGCGGCCCCGCCGAGGCCGCTGCCGATGTCCAGGAGTTCCATCCCGGGCTGCAGCGGCAGGGCGCCGGCGAAGCGTTCGGTGGCCGCCCGTCCGCCGACGTGCATGTCTTCGACCCCGACCAGATCCTCCGGCCGGAGCCGCCGCGGATCGCGGCCCTGGGCCTCGACCAGGGCCAGCAGGCGTACCGCCAGATCCTCCCGCGTGTAATGGGCCACGACCCGCTCTTCCATCGGCTTTCCTCCCTCGCCCGCACCGCCATCGTCGGCTCCGGAGGGATATAGGACTCGCCGATGGAGGAAACGAGCCCCGGGCGGGCTCAGAAGGGGCTCAGCGAGGCGAGCGGCAGGGCGAGGAGGAGGAGCGCCAGCCCCGCCACCAGCCCGCCGAGGGCGGGCCGCAGCCGCAGCTCGCCGAGGGCCCAGGCGAGCGCCGCCAGCACCGCGGCGAGCTTCGCGAAGGCCAGCAGGGCCGCCCCGGGGGCGGCGAGCGGGTCGATCAGGGCCGGCTCGACGACGAACCCGAGCGGCACGAGATAGAGGCCGAGGCCGAGACGCATGGCATGGAGGGCGGTCGCGAGCCAAGGCGCGCCGAGCATCCCGGAGGCGATGAACACGGTGCCGCAGACCGGCGGAGTGATGGTGGAGAGCAGCGCGTACCAGAAGACGAAGAGATGGGCCACCAGCGGATCGAGCCCGAGCTGCTGGAGGGCCGGACCGGCGACCGAGACGGCGATCACGTAGGCGGCGGTGGTCGGCACCTCCATCCCGAGCACGAGACAGGCGAGGGCCGTGAGCAGGAGCGCGGGCAGCAGCTCGCCGCCCGAAAGCCCGACGATGACGCTCGTCACCTTGACCCCGAGCCCGGTGAGGTTGAGCACCCCGATCACCAGACCGGCGCAGATGATGATCGAGGCGATGGCGGCGATCTGGCGGGCGGCGTTGAGCACCGCCGACTCGAGGCGGGCGAGGAGGGCACCCGGATCGACGCGCAGATGGCGGTCGGTGACCAGCAGGGCGAAGGCGAGGAACACCGCCCAGGCGGCGGCGAGCTGGGCGGTCACCCCCCTCCCCAGGAGCAGCCACAGGAGGAGACCCAGGGGCAGCAGGAAGAAGGGGACGGTGCGCAGCAGCAGATCGGTGGAGGGCAGGTCTTCGCGGCCGATCGCGACCAGCCGGTAGCGGCGGGCGGCGAGATCGATCCCCATCCAGCAGGCGAAGAAGAACAGGAGCGCCGGCAGCAACGCGGCGGCCATCACCCGGCTGTAGGGAATCTGGAGGAGCTCGACCATGACGAAGGCGCCCGCCCCCATGAGCGGCGGCATGATCTGCCCTCCCGTCGAGGCCACCGCCTCCACCGCCGCCGCCAGGGAAGGCGGATATCCGAGCCGCTTCATCATCGGCAGGGTGACCGCACCGGTGGAGGCGACATTGGCGCTGGCCGAACCGGACAGCGACCCGAACAGGGCGGAGGCGAGGACCGCCACCTTGGCCGCGCCGCCCCGGAGCCGGCCGGCGATGCGCAGGGCCAGGGCCATGAAGCCGGTGCCCGCCTCGCCCGCCGACAGCACCGCGCCGAGGATGACGAAGATCGCGACGATGTTCACCGAAACCCCGGTGAGCGGTCCCCAGATCCCGGTCTCGGCGATGGTCAGATTGCCGAAGAGACTCGCCCAGGGAATGCCGGGATGGCCGAACTCGCCCGGGACGTACTGGCCGAACATGCCGTAGAGGAGGGCCAGCACGGCCACCGTCGGCAGGGCGAGGCGGACGACCCGCCGTGCCATCTCCAGCACCGCCAGCACCAGGACCACCGCGAGCCCGTACTGGAAGGTGCCGGCGAGCATGCCGTACTGCTCGTCGAGCAGCCGGTAGTTCCAGGCGATCCAGAGCGCCGCGGCGATCGCCGCCAGCCCGAGAATCCGGCCGAACCAGCGGGCCACCGGCCCGGCCGAAGGGGCCAGCAGCAGCACCCAAGGCACCGCCAGGGCCATGTGGAGGGGGCGGCTGACGAGGTTGGAGATCAGCCCCTCGAACAGCAGCCAGAGATGAAAGCCGACGGTGAAGGCGGCGAGGACACGTTCGGCCCAGCGCCGCACTTCCGTCACCCGATCCGGCCTTTACTGCAGGTTGGCGGGCAGGGTGAAGCCGGCTTCCTCGTAGTAGCGCTTCGCTCCGGGATGGAGCGGCGCCGCGAGGGTGGCGAGGCCCTCCGGGGTCACTCCCTTCCACCAGGGCGACGCACCGGCCCGCTCTTCACGGGTCTCCCAGAAGTATCTGGTGAACAGATAGGCCGCCTCCTCCTCCATCGCGGCGATGGTGTAGGCGCCCACGGGAAGGGAGGTGGTGACCACCTCCTTCTCGACCCCGGGATAGGTACCGGCGGGGATGACGAGCCGCGTGCGTCCGGTCTTTTCCACCTGTTCCTCGGTCATCGACAGGAGCCGCACCGACACCGAGGCGGCGGCCTCGACCACGTTCGGCGCCGGCCAGGAGCCGGCGGTGGCGAAACCGTCGATCTGCCCGTTCTTGAGCGCCGCCACGGCGGCCGAGAGCTCGCTGTCGATCAGCTCCACCCCTTGGACCCCGAACAGCTCGAGGGTACGCTTGGCTTCACGGGCGCCGAAGCTGCCCTTGCCGATGAGGAATCTCTTGCCGGCGAGATCGGCGAAGCTCTCGATGCCGCGATCGGCCCGGACCACGAAATGCATGGTCAGGCTGGGGATCGGGAACAGCGAACGCAGGTTCCCGAAGGCCGGGTTCCGCGGCGCGAAGGGCTTCTTGCCGGCCATCGCCCGGCTGATCAGCCCGGGCGGGCTGGTGAACACGTAGTTGCCGGAGCGGACCGCCGCTTCCTTGACGTTCTGGACCGAGCCCTGGCTTTCCTCGACGGTGACGATGACCGCCCCGTCGGAGGCCTTCTTGACCGCCTCCGCCAGCTCCACCGCCATCTGGTAGTAGGAGGTGCCGGCCTTGGCCGATTTGTAGGTGATCCGGGTCTCGGCGGCGGCCGGCCGGCCCCCGCCGAGGAGCACGCCGACGGCCAGCGCGGCCATCCAGAAAGCTCGCATTTCGCGGTCCTCCCTCGCTCTTGGTCGTTTCCCCCTCGGGCGCCGCTAGCACAGATCGGCGCCCGCGGCCAGATCGGCGACCGGTTCAGGAGCTGGCGAAGACCACCAGTTCGGCGTGGGCGAAGACGTGACGGGTGGTGCCGCCGAGGATCAGCTCGCGCAACCGCGAATGGCCGTAGGCACCCATCACCAGCGTGTCACAGCCGGTCTCCGCCGCCTTGCGCAGGAGCAGCGGGCCGATCGGCCCCGACACCTCGGCGAGCGTTTCGCACACCACTTCGAGCCCGTGCCGTTCGAGCATGGCGAGGGCGTCCGCGACATGCTCGCCGGCCTCCTCGCCGGCCGCGAACAGCAGCACCCGGTCGGCCCGGGCGAGAAGCGGCAGCGCATCGTGGACCGCCCGGCTCGCCTGCCGCGATCCGTTCCAGGCGACCAGGATCCGACGGCCGAGGTCGCTCGGCCAGCCGCCGCGCGGCAGGATGGTCACCGGCACCCCGCCTCCCATCGCCAGATGCTCGGCGAGATCCGGCTCCAGGAAATCGAGCCCCCTCAGATCGCTCTGCGGCGCCAGCACCAGATCGGCGATCCGGGCGTGGCTCAGGGCGACCATCGCCGGATCACCCTCCACCACCCGCCAGGAACAGTCCGGTGCCAGCTCCGCGAGCGCCTCCTCGAACCGCTGCCGGAGGCGCTCGGCCCGCTCGACATTGGCCCTGCGCTGGGCCTCGATGAGCTCGGGCCCGACATAGGCCGCCGCCTCGCCGTAGCCGAGGGGAACCACCGGCAGGGGCATGACGTGGAGGCCGAGGACGTGGGCGTCGAAGCGCTGGCCCAACATCCGGGCCGTGGCCAGTCGCTCGTCGAGCCGCGGATCGTCGGTGACCGGGACGAGGATCGTACGGTAGCTCATGGCGGGCACTCCGGATGGTGGCCGATTCCGTCTATGACCGGTCCCGCCGGCCGCGGCAAGCTCGCGGCGGTCGCCCCCGGCGCAGCAGGCTCCAGGCGGTGGCGATGCGGGCGCCGGTGGTGATCCAGCACATCGCCCCGAAAACCACCGCCAGCAGGGGAAAGGAGCCCGGCAGCAGGAGGGCCAGGACGAAGAAGAGGATGGTTTCGGTCCCCTCGGTGAGACCGCCCAGATAATAGAGGGATTTGGGGCCGTGGCGATCGCTCTCGAGCCCGCGGCGGGCGGCCATCACGGCGAAGGCGAGGAAGGAGGAACCGGTGCCCATGAAGGCGAACAGGAGAAAGGCCGCGGCCAGGGCGTTCGCCGCCGGATTGGCGAGGGCGAAGGCGAACACCAGCCCGGCGTAGATCAGGAAGTCGAGGACGATGTCGAGAAAGCCGCCGAGGTCGGTGATCCGGTGCCGCCGGGCCAGCGCCCCGTCGAGACCGTCGCCGAGGCGGTTGACGAGAAACAGCGCCAGCCCGCTCCCGTGGGCGCCGAGGGCGACGGCGCCGATGGCCGCCACCCCGACCAGGAAACCGGCGACGGTGACCCGGTCGGCGGTGACGCCGCGGCGGTCGAGCCCGGCCGCCAGGCGCTCGAGGACGGGATCGACGAGCGGGCGCAGGCGGGCGTCGAGCACGGCCTCCGGCCTCAGCCCCGGGGGCCGCGCTGGTCCAGGGGAACGACCCGTGGCGCCTCCGTCTCGCCGGCGGCGTCCGGGGTCTCCTCGGAGCGCCGGCGCGGCGGCGGCTCGCGCCGCTGCATCCGATGGGCGACCACGACGCTCACCGGTATGGAGAGCAGGTAGAGGACCCCCATCACCGAAAGCGTCGCCCAAGGTTCGGTGACGAGGAACACCACCACCAGCATCGCCACCACCAGGAGGGGGACGATGTACTGCGGCCGGACCCGGATCCGCTTGATGGAGAAGGTCGGCACCCGGCTGACCATCATCAGCGCGACGAACAGGAACATGGCGGCGTTCAGAGTCCAGCCGCGCATCAGCCCCTCGCCGAGAACGAAGGAGGCGATGAGCGGCAGCAGGGCGAGCCCGGCCGCCGCGGGCGCCGGGATGCCGGAGAAGAAGTAGAGGGTCCAGCGGGGTTTCTCCGCCGCCTCCAGCTCGACGTTGAAGCGGGCGAGACGCATGGCGCAGCAGGTGGCGAACAGCATCGCCAGCGCCCAGCCGACGCCGCGCACCTCGTGCAGGCTCCAGAGATAGACGATGATCGCCGGGGCCACCCCGAAGCTCAGGAAATCGGCCAGACTGTCGAGCTGGGCGCCGAGTTTGCTGGTGATCCGCAGCATCCGCGCCGAGCGGCCGTCCAACCCGTCGAACAGGATGGCGATGCCGATCAGCGCCACCGCCAGCTCGTAGCGGGAATCGAAGGCGTAGCGCATGCCGGTGAGGCCGGCCCCGAGCCCGAGGATGGTGAACAGATTGGGCAGCAGATGGAGGAGCGGCCGGGCCCGCAGCCGCCGGCGGCGCTCCCGCGCTTGGAGGATCGGCCTGCCGGGACCTTTCACGACACCCTCCCCTTCCTCGGCACCTGCGGACCGGCGAGTGCGGCCAGCACGGTCTCGCCGGCGATCGCCCGCTGCCCGACACAGACGAGGGGCGCGGTGCCCGGCGGCAGATAGACGTCGCAACGGCTGCCGAAACGGATGAGGCCGATCCGCTCGCCGGGGGCGAGACGCGCCCCCTCCTCGACGAAGCCCCGGATCCGGCGGGCGACCAGCCCGGCGATCTGGACGAGACCGATTTCGGCACCACCTTCGGCGCGGATGCGGAAGCTCTGCCGCTCGTTCTCCTCGCTCGCCTTGTCGAGGGAGGCGTTCAGGAAGCGTCCCGCGTGATAGGCCCGGCGCCGCAGCAGCCCGGCCACCGGGGTGCGGTTCACGTGCACGTCGAACACGTTCATGAAGACGCTGATGCAGGGCAGCGGTTCCACGCCGAGTTCCAGCTCCGGCGGCGGCACACGGCTCGCCACGCTCTGCACGACCCCGTCGGCGGGACTGACCACCAGCTCGGGATCGACCGGGGTGACCCGGGGCGGATCGCGGAAGAAGAAGGCGCACCAGGCGGTCGCCAGCAGTCCCAGCCAGAGGAGCGGCTCCCAGAGGAGGCCGAGGACCAGGCTCGCGGCGAAGAACAGCGCCACGAACGGCCAACCCTCGCGGTGGATCGGTACCAGCACGCGGTCGAACAGGCCGGTGGGCGGTCGGACGTCGTTCACCCTTTCCTCTCCTCGCCGAGATCCCGTCGGTAGAAGACACCATCCACCTGGAGCTGGCGCCCGAGCTTGCGCTCGTAATAGCCCGGGAGCAGCAGGTGCAGGGCGAAGCCGCGGGCCTCCATGGCGGCGATCGCCGCACACAGCTCCTGTTCGCCCTCATAGAGCGGAACCAGGGCCATTTCCAGTTGCACGCCGAGGATGCGCGGCCAGAGCCCCTCCGCCCCCTCCAGAACCCGCGGCTCGTAGCCCTGGACATCGATCTTGAGGAACATCCGCCGCCAGGCGGGATCGATCTCGGCCAGCGAATCGAGACGCCGCAGCGGCACCCGCACCCGCTCGCGTACCGCCGAACTCGGCGAAATGCGCCGCAGCAGCCGGGTCTGCGGCAGGATCGAGCTCATGTCGCTTTCCGCCGAACGTTCGATCTCGACGACGCCGTTCCCGGCCCCGAGGGCCATCGCCGGTGCCACCCGCCAGGCGGGATCCCCGCGCGCCGCCGCCGCCAGCGCGGCATGCGGTGCGGCCAGCGGTTCGAAGGAGAGGATCGGTCCCCGATAGCCGGCCCGGCGCAGACTCTTCGCGTACTGGCCCATGTTGGCCCCCACGTCGAGGACCGCGTCGATCCCGAAGAAGGCCAGGCTGGCGACGAGCCGGGCCAGGGGATCGCGGGGCTTGTCGCGACGCCGGAGCTCGTAGCCGAGCGCGGCGGCGAGACGGTTCAGCAGGCGGTGGACGGGCCGCCCGGTCACCCGCGGGTCCCTGCGTCGCGGAAGAGATAGACCGGGCTCGTCCAGGCCCGGTGTCCGTCCTCGAAAGTGACCCCGACCCAGAGCGGGTTGTCGCCCTTCTCGCGAAGGACGATCCGGCGGGTGAGGCGCAGCCTCCGGTGGGGATTGGCGTCGGGGAGACGGAAGACGCGCAGCCGCCGGCCGAGGCCGCCGGCCTCGACCACGCTATCCTCGCGGCCGATCCCGGCGATCGGAAGCGCACATTGCACGAGCGGGGTGTCGATGCGCAGGACCCCCGACCCGGGATCCTCGAGCCGGGCCTCGAAACCGGCGAAATTGCCGGTGGTGAGCGCCGTCCACTCCACCCGGCCCGGTGCCGTCCGCTCGAAGCGCTGCTCGAGGTTCCAGAAGTTGATCGGCGCGAGATCGGCGAAAGCGTTGCCCTCGAGCTCGGCGGAGCCGTCCCAGATCGTCTGCCGGCCACGGCCGCGGTAACGGGCGCCTTCCCAGATCACCCGGATGCGGGCGCCGAGATCCGCCTCCCCGTACGGGCGGAAGATCTCCAGGGTCTCCCGACCGTTGCGGATCTCCACCCGCTCTATCGGCGCCGCCGCGAGAAGCTCGACCGCGAGCTCCACCGTCTCGTCGGTGATCCGGAGGATGTCGCCCATCATCGCCTCCCGGACCGGTCGCGAGGAGGTGGGTCCGAGCGCCGGATCCTCCGCGAACAGTTCCGCCGGCTCGGCGAAGCGGACCCGCAGATCGAGGAAGGCCCGGCATCCGGTGGTGCCGTAGTGATGGCGCCGGCGGTAGGCCTCGAAGATCGCCGGCCGGGTGAGCTCCGGGGCGAAGAGACAGGTGAGACCGCCGTAGGCCCCGAACATGCTGGCCCCCGGATGGCTCGCCCCCGGCCGTCCCTTGTGGCCGTCGGAATTGCACACCACCCCGACCCGGCAGCCGAGCTCGAAGGCGTCGTGGAGCAGCCATTCGAAGGTGCCCCAGGCGGAGTGGATCTCCACCGAGCGCTCCAGACGGCCGTCGTGGGCGCGGCGGAGATCGGCGTAGCGGCCGCCGACATGGGCGATCACGAAGCAGTCCTCGCCACGGAGGGCATCGAACAGCGCCTCGGCGGTGGGGACATCGGTGTGGGCGTCCGACAGATCCGGGACGAGCGCATGGGAGGACCGGCGGATCGGCCGGCCTTCCTTCGCGAAGAACACGTTGCGGTCGCCGCCGAGGCCGGTGTTCCCCGACCATTCGTAGCCGGGAAGGACCACGAACCGCCCGCCCTCGTCGAACTCGCGGGTGAGGCGCTGGAGCTCCTCCCAGAATTCACCGGTGATCTGGAAATCGTTGCCCTGGTGGCCGGCGACGTCGAGGAAGGCGCGGTCCCGGGCGAAGCGGAAATAGGCGCGGGCGGAATTGGTGCCGATGGTCTCCTCCGACTGGCCGTGGATGTCGGCCCACCAGGCGAGGAGATCGGTTTCGGTGATGCGCAGCGGGTTGCTCGCCGTCACCACCCGCCCCTCCCCGTCGAGGAGCTCGATCAGCAGATCACCGGGCTCCTCGACCCGTAATCCCGCCGCCGCGGCGGCGAACATCCCCGGACGCAGGACCAGCCGCTCCGGCAGCCCCACCACCCTCCGGTTCGCGCGAAGGATGAAGACATGATCGCAACGGTCGGACGGATTACCCCAGCGGTCCTCGCCCTTCACGTGGAGGGTGAAGGGATCTCCGGGACGCCGCAGGGTCGGCAGCACCGCCCGGAAGGCGACCGGAGGGCCGGGAACGATGGATATGGCCGGCGGATCGGGCAGCTCCACATAGTCGTATGTGGCGAAGGCATCGACCAGCACGCGGAAGGTGAAACGCTCCTCGCAGAAGGTCTGCAGGCGCATGCCGGGCGAGCCGCCGCGCCGGTCTCCGAACCGTACCACGAGGCGATCCCCTTCGCGAAGAAAGCCGCGCACCACCTTGATGTACAGGGTCTTGTCCCAGGGGCGGATGTTCTGCTTGGGATCGTAGCGCAGCTCCAGCTCGGCTCCGTTCGAGGCCTCGACGGTGACATAGTCGGGAGCGGCGGGATCGTCGAACTGGGGCTTCCCCATGTCGCTCGCGAAGCGGTGGGCGATCTTGATGCTGCCGGTGTCGTCGATGCCGTAGGTGCCGGCGGTGTAGGTGAGCGTGAGGGTGGCGAAGGCCCCCGCCTCGAAGGCGCCTCCGGGCGTGATCTCCGCCCGCCCCATCCGTTCCCGCGCGTAAACCGCATGCCCCATGTCTCCCCTCCCCCCGTCGTCGCCCCGATCCCGGCCGCCCGGCGCCGGTCGGACGGCCCGGCCGTCCGGTCCCTTCCCCCCCTCCCGCCGTCCCGTCCGGGGACGGCCGGGCTCAGACCGCCGCCGCGCCTCCGGGGGAGGCGAACGGCGCCTCCGGCTCGCGGATGCGGGGCACGCCGCGGTCCAGCTCGACGATCCGGTCGGCGATCCCGAACCAGGCGGGGCGGTGGGTCACCGAAAGAATGGTGGTCCGCTCGGCGAGCGCCCGCAGATTGGCGCAGACCCGCCGCTCCACCTCCGGATCGAGGGCGCTCGTCACCTCGTCCAGGACCAGCAGCCGGGGTCGGCCGACGAGCGCCCGGGCGAGAGCGATCCGCTGCCGCTGGCCACCCGAGAAGCGCAGACCGCGGGCGCCCACCATGGTGTCCAGGCCGGCCGGCAGCCGGCGCACGAAGTCGCGCGCCTCGGCGATCTCCAGCGCCTCCTCGATGCGGGTGTCGTCGATCCTCGGATCGCCGAGACGGAGATTGTCGCGGAGGCTGGCGTGAAGGAGCGTCAGATCCTGCGGCGCGTAGCCGACCATCCGTCGCCAGGCGCGCAGATCGAGCTCCCGAAAGTCGATCCCGTCGATCAGGATCCGGCCGGAATCGGGGCGCATCAGCCCCAGGACCAGATCGAGCAGGGTGGTCTTGCCGGTACCCGAGGGACCGGCGAGGACGGTCACCGCCCGGGCGGGAATCTCGAGATCGGCCTCGCGCAGGATCGGCACCTCGTCGTAGGCGAAGCTCACCCGCTCGAGGCGGATCCCCCGCTCGAGGGTGGGCGTCCGCCCGTCACGCGGCAGCTCCTCGCGTTCCCGGGCGGTATCCTCGAGCAGCTTCGCCACCGCGTCGAAACTCGGTTCGAGCTGCACCGCGCGGACATAGGCCTTCTGCACCTTGGTGAGACTGGAAACGGTGCGCCGGAGCACGATCCCGGTGACGACCAGCTCGGCGATCGGCACCCCCCAGACGACATGGGCGAGATAGAAGCCGACGGCGAGCAGGAGGACGAGGGCGGTCTCCTGCACGTAGCTGATCACCTGGGCATCGAGATTCTGGCGGCGGAGAGCCCGCTTCATCCGCCGGACGTGCTCGTCGATGAAGGCGAGATAGTGGCGCTCGCGGCCCATCGCCTTGATCGGCTTCATGTTGGCGACGGTCTCGTTGAAGATGTCGCCCATCGCCTGGACGTGCCGCGTCTGTTTCTTTCCCGAGCGCCGGGCCCGCCCGAGAAATCCCCGCAGGAGAACGGTGATCACCGCGCTGGCGCCGATCCCGAACAGGGCCACCTTCCAGGAGACGAGAAAGGAGAGGATGGTGTAGGCGATCCCCTGGACGAAGAAGACCACGCAGTCGGCGGCGGCGAGATAGCCCTGCGAGATCCGGTTGGTCTCGTTCAGCAGGACGCTCGTGAGCCGGCCGATCGGCTGACCGACGAAGCAGCGCCAGCGGGCGCGCAGGATCCGCGCCACCAGCCGCCGGCGCATCTCCGCCGCCACCGCCGCCGAGCGGTAGACGATGATCCGCTGGGCGAGGATCATCATCGCCGATTTGGCGGTCAGCAGAGCCGCCATGACGACGATCAGGACACCGAAGGAGAGCGGCAGGCCGACCGTCGCCAGGGCCTCGACCAGGATCTCCTGCAGCCCCGAACCGCCCGGCTCGCCGTCGGCGACCATCGCCAGGATCGGCAGCAGGGTGGCGAGCCCCACACCCTCCAGGACGCTGGCGGCGAGCAGACAGAGAATGACCAGCCCCGGCCGCGAGGCCGGCATGGTCAGAAAACCGCGCAACGCGGAAGGCAGACGATCGAGGAGGATCTGCATGCACTCTTCGCAACGGTGGATCTCGCTGGCGCATCCTCTAGCACAGTTCGCCCCCGCCCGCCGAGCCCGGCGCGGCGGCCGGGACCGACGCCGGCGGTCCCCGGAAACAGGCCGTCCCGGCCCGCCGCCTGCGGCCTCGACAATCTCCCGCGGCCGGCCTATCTCGGCCCCTGAACGCAACGTCTTCCGGTAGGATGCGGGCGGCACCGGCCGGCATCACCGGTGGTCACGGGACGGACATGCGGAAACCTGCACGAACGGTTCGCTTCGGCTCCCGGGAGATCGGCGAGGGCCATCCCTGCTTCGTCACCTTCGAGGCCGGCCCCACCCACGACGGGGTGGCGAGCGCCAAAGCGCTGATCGACGCCGCGGCGGATGCCGGGGCCGACGCCGTCAAGTTCCAGATCCTCGATCCCGACCGGCTGGTCGCCGACCGTCGGCAGATGTTCCGCTACGAGGTTCTCGTGGACCGCGAAACCGGGGCCACCGAAACGGTGGAGGAACCTCTCTACGACATTCTCCGCCGCCGGGCCCTGAGCCCCGCGCAATGGCGGGAGGTCAAGGGACACGCCGATTCCCGCGGGCTCGCCTTCTTCGCCACCGTCGGCTTCCCGGAGGAGGTCGCCCTCCTCGAGGATCTCGGCTGTGCCTCGATCAAGATCGCCTCGGCCGACGTCAACCACCTCCCCCTGATCCGCCGCGCCGCCCGTTCGGGGATGTGCATCCAGCTCGACACCGGCCGCTCGACCCTGGGCGAGATCGAGACCGCGGTCGATGTCATTCTCGAAGAGGGCAATCGCAACATCATCGTCCACCAGTGTCCCTCCGGCTATCCGGCCCGCGTCGATTCCATCAATCTCCGGATCATTCCCACCCTCAAGCGGATGTTCGAGCTGCCGGTGGCCTATTCCGACCACACCCCGGGCTGGGAGATGGACATCGCGGCGGTGGCGCTGGGGGCCGATCTCGTCGAGAAGACCATCACCTTCGACCGCACCACCCGCAGCGTCGAGCACATCATGTCCCTGGAGCCCGGGGAGATGAAGGCGTTCGTCCGCTCGATCCGCGATCTCGAGCGGGCCCTCGGGGTCCCGCGCCACGTCCTCACAGCCGAGGAACGTCGGGCCCGCGACGCCATCCGCCGCAGCGTCCATCTGCTCGAGGATGCCGCCGCCGGCGCGCGGCTGGCCGAGCTGCGAGTGGAGTTCCGGCGGCCGGGCTACGGCATCGCCCCGGATCTCTACGAGCGACTGCTGGATTTCCGACTCGCCCGCGACCTCCCGGCCGGCCACCGGCTTTCCCTCGCGGATCTAGCCGGTTCCCGGGAAAGGGCATGAAGCGGCTCGCCATCATTCCCGCCCGCGGCGGCTCCAAGCGCCTTCCCCGCAAGAACATCCGGGAAGTCGCCGGGCGGCCGATGATCGCCCATGCCATCGCCTGCGCCCGGAACTCGGGGCTCTTCGCCCGCGTCCTCGTCTCCACGGAGGATCCCGAAATCGCGGCCATCGCCGCCGCTGAAGGGGCGGAGGTGGACCGGCGCGATCCGGCGCTCGCCGACGATCGTACGGGCGTCGTCGAGGTCTGCCGCGAGCTCCTCGCCCGGCTCGAGGCGGCGGGCGATCTCCCGGATCTCTTCTGCTGTCTCTACGCCACCGCCGTCTTCCTGGAGCCCGCCGATCTGGTGGCCGCCGAACGCCGCTTCCACGAACCGCCCATGCCGGAAGTGGTGATGGGGGTTTCCGCCTTTCCCCTCCATCCCTTCAAGGCGCTCGAGGAGCGGGACGGCCTGCTGCTCCCGGTCCATCCCGACCGGGTGCTGCGCAAGAGCACCGAATATCCGCGCTATCTGGCCAGCAACGGCACCTTCTACTGGGCCCGGAGCCGCCGCTTCCTCGAACGGCCCTCCTTCTACGTCGACCGGCTGGCGGGCCACGAGATTCCCTATTATCGGGCGATCGACATCGACACCGAAGAAGACTACGCCTTCGCCCGGCTGGTGGCGAGAGGGATGCTGCGATCGTGAAGGTGGCGATCGTCGATTTCGGCATGGGCAATCTGCGCTCGGTGGCCAACGCCCTCGAGTTCGTCGGCGTCGAACCCTATCTCGCGCGCCGGGGCGAAGAGCTGGAACCGGCCGGGGCCATCCTCCTGCCGGGGGTCGGCGCCTTCGGTGCCGGGATCGGCAACATCCACGCCGCCGGCCTCGCCGAACCGCTGCTCCGGCTGGTGACCGAGAAGGGCCGGCCGCTGCTCGGCATCTGTCTCGGCATGCAGCTCCTCGCCGACAGCAGCGAGGAATACGGCTCGCATCGCGGCCTCGGCCTCGTCCCGGGGCGGGTGCGGCGACTGCAGCCGGACGATCCGGCCTGCAAGATCCCCCATATCGGCTGGAACGATCTGGAGATCCACCGACGCGAGCCGCTGTTCGCCGAGATCGGGGAGAACCCGGATTACTATTTCGTCCATTCCTGGCATCTGGTGCCGGAGGAGGAGGCCCATTGTGCCGCCGTCTGCGAGCACGGACAGCGCTTCGCGGCGGCGGTCGTCCACGATCAGGTGGCGGGCGTCCAGTTCCACCCCGAGAAGAGCCAGCGGGCCGGGATCCAGCTCCTGCGCAACTTCTGCGAGTTCGCCCGACGATGCTGAAGAAGCGGGTCGTCGCCGTGCTCATCCTCCGCTACGGCGAGGTGGTGCAGAGCGTCCAGTTCCGGCACACCAACGTGATCCACAAGGATCCCCGCTTCGCGGTCGAATATTTCAGCAAATGGGACGCCGACGAGCTGATCATTCTCGACGTCACCCGAACCGACGAGGCCCGGACCCGCTTTTTGGACGCTCTCGAACGGGTGTCGCGAACCTGCTTCGTGCCGATCGCCGCCGGCGGCTGGCTGCGGAGCTGCGCCGACATCGAGGCGGTGCTCGCCCGCGGCGCCGACAAGGTGGTGATCAACAGCGAGGCGGTCCGGCGTCCGGCCTTCGTCGAGGAGGCCGCGCGGCGCTTCGGCAGCCAATGCATCGTCCTCGGCGTCGACTGTCGCCGCGATCCGGCGGGGACGGCCTTGGTCTTCACCGATCGCGGCCGCGAGGCCACCGGCCTCCGACCGGCCGAGTGGAGCCGGCAGGCGGTGGATCGCGGCGCCGGGGAAATCTTCCTCTGCTCCATCGACCACGACGGCATGCGCGGCGGCTACGATCTGCCGCTGATGCGCGAGGTGGCGGGTGCGGTACCGGTACCGGTGATCGCCTTCGGCGGGGCGTCCACCGCCGAGCATCTCGCGGCCGGTCTGCGGGAGGGCGGCGTCGATGCCGTTTCGGCCGCCAACGTGTTCCACTACAGTGAAAACAGCATGCGCAAGATGAAGCGGGCGCTGCTCGCGATGGGGCTCGCGGTGCGACGCTGATCCGCGCCGGCGCACCATTGCCCGAGGCCCGCTCGTCAACCGGAGGAGACCCGATGCGTTACTGTGCGCGATGCACCTTTCCCGAGAATGCCCGACCGACCATCATCTTCGACGAGGAGGGGATCTGCAGCGGCTGCCGGGCGGTCGAGGCCAAGGAGCGGATCGACTGGGACGCCCGCGGGCGGATGTTCCGCGAGCTGGTCGAGGAATACAAGGCCAAGGCGCGGGAAAAGGGCCAGCCCTACGATTGCATCATCCCGGTCTCCGGCGGCAAGGACAGCCATTATCAGGTCTATCTGGCGACGCAGGTCTACGGGCTCCGGCCGCTGCTGGTGACCTACAACCACTGTTTCAACACCCGCCTCGGGCTCCGCAACCTCCGCAATCTGGTCCGCAGCTTCAACTGCGATCTCGTCCGGGTCTCCTCCGGCCTCGACACGGTCAGGCGGCTCAGCCGCTACATGCTGCATCGCTGTGGCGACGTCACCTGGCACTATCACGCGGGGATCTTCACCGTTCCCTTCCAGGTGGCGGTCGAAAAGCGGATTCCCCTCATTCTCTGGGGCGATCACGCGCGCAGCGAGCTCACCGGCCAGTTCCGCCTCGAGGACATGCCGGAGTTCACCAACTGGTGCCGCCAGCAGTACGACATGCGCGGGATCGAGATCGACGACATCGTCGCCGACCCGGAAAGCGGCCTCCAGCGCCACGAGCTCGCCCCCTTCACCTTCCCGGACATGGATCTGATGGACGAAATCGGCGTCCGCGGGGTCTACATGGGGGTCTACATCCGCTGGGACGCCCTCGAGAGCACCAAGATGCTGATGCGCGACTGGGGTTTCGCCGTCCATCCCGGGCCGCGGGAGAAGACCTTCAACCTCTACCACAAGATCGACGACCACGCGAACGAGGTCCACGACTATCTCAAGTACCTCAAGTTCGGCTACGGCCGGGCGACCGACCACACCGCCGAGGAAATCCGCAGCGGGCGGATGACCCGCGAGGAGGGAATCGCCCTGGTGCGCCGCTACGATTCCGTCCGCCCCTCCTCCCTCGATCTCTATCTCGAGGTCTTGGGGATCAGCGAGGAGGAGTTCGAGGCGGCCATCGAGGATCAGCGGGACGCCGAAATCTGGGAGCGGGGGCCGGACGGGCGCTGGCGGGCGAAATACGCCATCTGGAAGAACGACAGCGTCACCTCCAACATGCTGGAGGCGGCCCGTCTGCCCCTGGTCGAGGAGGCGGACCGGACCTTCGGCTGGAACAACCGCCACCTCTATCATTCCGAGATCCACGAACCCTGGCCCCATGCCGACGACCGCTTCGTGGTCGAGCGGGAGGGACCGGAGTTCGTGGTCGTCTGAACCGCCGCCGGAGATGGACACCGTCCTGTTGCGGTCCTGGCGGTTCCTGACCGCCTTCCAGTATCGCTGGGTCCTCCGGCAACCGGCCGATACGCTGGATCGCGGACCGGCATGGCTGGCGCCGCTGTTCGCCCGCAGCCCGGCGCTGTTCCCGCTGCTGGCCGCGCTGCAATGCCGAATCCCCGCCACTCCCCCGAGCGACGGTCGTCACATCTGGGTCACCCACCGTTCGACCAAGATCGCGCAGGCCTTGCGGCAACTCGGCGAGGAAACGGGTCGATCGCTCGAAGCCCGGGCGCCCCGGCGCCGTCGCGCGGCGCTGTCGGGTCTCCTCCCGCCGCGGCTCCTGATCCGGATCGCCCGGCTGGTGGCCCGGAGAGCGCGGCGTCTCGACCGCCACGTGCAGCGCAGTCTGGTCCAGATGCTGCTCGAATACGCCGCCCTCTGCCGGGTCTTCGCCCGCCGTCCGCCGCGTCTCGTCCTGGTCCCCTGCGATCTCTCGCCCCAGCGCATCGCCCTCGGCGCCGCCGCCGAACGGTGGCGCGTTCCCTGCCTCTATTTCCAGCTCAGCCTCTTCAACACCTACGCGCCACCCTTCCGTCCCGACATGGCGGTGGTCGCCAATGCCGAAGCGGAGCGCAAGATCGCCGCGATCGGTGCGGCGACGCTGTGGCGGCCGATCCGCGAAGGGGTAGCGGAACTCCGTTCCCTCCCCGACCGGCCGCGGCGGATCGGCGTGGTCCTCAACAACTTCGCCCGCCCCGAGAAGCTCGAAGGGCCGCTGATCCGGCTGCGGCGACGCTTCCCCGAAGCGGCCTTCACCCTTCGCCCCCATCCCAACAGCCGGCACCGGCTGCGACCGCTGCCCGAGGGTTTCCTGGTCGATCCTCCGGGCCGCGATCTCGCCGCCTTCGCCGCCGAGATCGACCTCGCCCTGGTGGGCAACAGCGTCGCCCAGCTCGATCTCCTGGGGCTCGGTCTGCCGGTCGTCCATCTCGACGGCCTCGACGAGATCGCCTTCGACCATTGCGGTTTCGTCGCCGAAGGGCTGGTCTTCGGTGCGGCGACGGCGGCGGAGATCGAGCTCGCGCGGGTGCGGGCCTTCTATGCCCGGCCGTCCTGGCGGCCGCGCCTTCTGGAGAGATTGGGCCGGTTCGCGGAGGGACATCCGCAAGACCCTCCCCGGGAGGCTTTCCACCGCTGGCTGCGCGCCTGCCTGGACCAGGAACCCGTCTCCGGGCGGCCGGCATGTGCGGCATCCTAGGCGCCCTCGGGCCGCCGGCCACCCTGTCGGAAGCGGAGCTCCGGCAAGGCCTCGAACGGCTCGCCCATCGGGGACCCGACGCCGAGGGGGTCTTCCTCGATCGGGAGGCCGGCGTCATGCTCGGCCACCGGCGTCTCGCGATCCTCGATCTTTCGACCGCCGGCCATCAGCCCATGCATTCGCCGAGCCGCCGCTTCGTCCTCGTCTACAACGGCGAAATCTACAATTTCCGGGAGCTGCGCCGGGAGCTCGAAGGTCTCGGCCACCGTTTCCGCGGCCATTGCGACACCGAAGTGATGCTGGCGGCGATCGAGCACTGGGGCGTCGAGGCGGCGGTCCACCGGTTCCTCGGAATGTTCGCCTTCGCCCTCTGGGACCGGGCGGAGCGGCGGCTGTGGCTGGGGCGCGACCGGCTCGGCAAGAAGCCCCTCTACATCGCCCTGTTCGGCGCGAGCCTGATGTTCGCCTCCGAGCTCGAGGCGCTGCATGCCTTCGCCGCCTTCCGGCCGACCGTCGATCGCGACAGTCTCGCCCTCTTCCTGCGCTACCGCTACGTTCCCGATCCCCGCTCCATCTATCGCGAAGTCGTCAAGCTCCCGCCCGGGCACCTCCTCGCCGTGGCGCCGGAGGAGCTCGCGGGGACGACGGTGGCGGGGCTGCTCGCGCGGGCCGTCCGCTACTGGTCGGCGCGAGAGGTGGCCCTCGCTGGCCGCCGCCGGCCGGTGACCGACGCGGCGGAGGCGCGGGAGAGGCTCGATGCCCTGCTCGAGGAAGCGGTGGCCTGCCGGATGATCGCCGATGTGCCGCTGGGGGCGCTGCTCTCCGGCGGCATCGACAGCAGTCTGGTGATCGCCCTGATGCAGGCCCGGAGTTCGCGTCCGGTACGCAGTTTCACCATCGCCTTCGACGATCCCGCCTACGACGAATCCGCCTTCGCCGCCGCCATCGCCCGGCATCTCGGCACCGAACACCGGGAGCTCCGGGTGACCGCCGCCGACGCGCTCGATCTCGTCCCCTCCCTGCCGGTGATGTTCGACGAGCCGCTGGGTGACGCTTCCGCGATTCCCACCGCGCTCGTCTGCCGTCTCGCCCGCCGCGAGGTGACGGTGGCCCTTTCCGGCGACGGCGGCGACGAGACCTTCGGCGGCTACAACCGGTATTTCCGCGCCCTCCGCGAGGCCCGGGTGCTCCGGATCCCCCGCTGGCTGCGCACCCCGGCGGCGAGGGGACTCGACCTCCTCACCGCCCTTTGCGGCGCCGCCGGCCTGCGCGCCAAGGGCCTCGCCAAGCGTGCCGACCGCATCCGGCATCGCGACCTCGCGGCCCTCTACCGTCACCGGCTGTCGCACTGGGAGCGGGCCGAAAGGCTGGTCCCCGCGGCCGGCCCGGCGGAGATGCCGGTGTTCGTTTCGCCGGCCCCGCCGCTCGGGGATCCCGCCCACTACATGATGTGGCTGGACACCGAGAGCTATCTTCCGGGCGATGTGCTGGTGAAGGTGGATCGCGCCAGCATGGCGGCGAGCCTCGAGATCCGCTCGCCGCTCCTCGATCATCGGGTGGTCGAGTTCGCCTGGCGGCTGCCGGCGTCGCTCAAGATCCGGGACGGCGTAGGCAAGCGGATCCTGCGGCGTCTGCTCGGCCGCCGTCTGCCCGCGGAGCTGTTCGAACGGCCGAAGCGCGGCTTCAACGTGCCGCTCGCCGCCTGGCTGCGCGGCCCCCTGCGCGACTGGGCGGAAAGCCTGCTCGACGAACGCCGCCTGCGCGAGGAAGGTTTTCTCGATCCGTACCCGATCCGGGCATGCTGGAAGGAGCATCTCGCGGGACGGCGCAACTGGGGCCACGCCCTGTGGGACGTGCTCGTGTTCCAGGCCTGGCTCGAGCATTGGCACGGCGGCGGCAGGGCCGCCTCCGGCGGTCCCGGAAGCCTCACATGAAGCGTGCGCGTCGGCCCGCCCGGCGCCGGAACTCCCGGGCCAGCTCCCGATCGTTGGTGCTCAGATAGGTGGGACCCGCCTGGAGGCAGTAAGGGGCGGGCAACCCGAGCCGGTTGAAGGGCCGTTCGTGGCGCGAGGGTTTGAGGGCGTTGAGACGCAGATTGTGGCGAAAGTGGAGGGCGAGGAAGCGCCGGTAACCGCGATCGGTGAAGCGGCGCAGATGCGGATCCTCCCACTCCGGCTGACCGGCGTGCCAGTGGACACTCTCCTCCCGGCCGAGCATCACCCGCAGCATCTTGCGGAGACCGAACTCGTTCGGCACGTGGGACAGCAGCACGCCGCCCGGGCTCGTCACCCGGGCGATCCGCGCCAGCGCCTCCGCCGGCCGAAGGAGATGCTCGAACACATCGGTGCAAACGACGATGTCGAAAAGGCCGAGGTCCTCCAAATCCTGCCCGTCGAGGTCCCGCAGATGGAAGGTGATGCCCGCTTCCCGGAAGGCCTCGGCGTAGCAGGCTTCGACATCGAGCGCGGCCCGCTTCGCCATTGGTACCCGGGCGAGAAAGTCGGGTAGACCGGCCCCCACCTCGAGGATCGAATCCCCGAACAGGTCCCGATGCTCCTCCAGAATCCGGAGCAGCAGCTTGCGCGTCGATCCCAGCCCCTTCTTCTCCAGGATGTCGCGCAGATAGGAAACTTCTTCCCGTGTCCGGGTCGCCATGGCTCCAGGTCTCGTCCGGGTGGTCACGGCGCCGGGCCGCAGGACCGGCGGTGCGTTGACGCCGATCCCCCGCTCGCGTATCGGCAGGGCGCCGTGTCGGGCGGGCTCCCGACCCGCTTGCGAGGGGTTCCATGTATCGCAGCTTCGGCGAACCTTCCATGAATTTCGACGGGGCCTCGGTGCTGGTCACCGGCGGAACCGGCTCCTTCGGCCGCCGTTTCGTGCGCCTGCTCCTGCGCGATTCGCGCCCCCGTCGTCTGATCGTCTTCTCGCGCGACGAGCTCAAGCAGAGCGAGATGCGCGAGACCCTGGAAGCGGAGCTCGACGCGGACGCCTTCCGCCGCCTGCGGTTCTTCATCGGTGACGTCCGCGACCGCACCCGGATGGAGCTCGCCATGCGGGAGGTCGATTACGTGGTCCACGCCGCCGCCCTCAAGCAGGTACCGACGGCCGAATACAACCCTTACGAATGTCTGCGCACCAACATCGGCGGGGCGGAGAACCTCGTCTGGGCGGCACTCCGCAACCGGGTCCGCAAGGTGGTGGCCCTCTCCACGGACAAGGCCTGCAACCCGATCAACCTCTACGGCGCATCCAAGCTCGCCTCCGACAAGACCTTCGTCGCCGCCAACAACCTCTCGGGCGATCTCGGCACCCGCTTTTCCGTGGTCCGCTACGGGAATGTGGTGGGATCCCGCGGCAGCGTCGTGCCCTTCTTCCGTCGCCTCGCCGAGCAGCGCGCGGAGACGGTGCCGATCACCGACGAGCGGATGACCCGCTTCTGGATCACCCTGGATCAGGGCGTGCGCTTCGTGCTGAGCTGTTTCGCCCTGATGCGCGGTGGCGAGATCTTCGTCCCCAAGATCCCGAGCATGCGGATCGTCGATCTGGCGGCGGCGATGCTCCCCTGGGCGCGGCGGGAGATCATCGGCATCCGCCCCGGGGAGAAGCTGCACGAAATGATGATCTCCGAGGACGACGCCCATCACACCGTGGATCTCGGCGACCGCTACGTCATCGAGCCGGCGTTCGCGGAATGGGAGCGGACCTCCTTCGCCGCCGAAGGCCACCCGCGGGTCCCGGACCGCTTCGCCTACAGCAGCGACGGCAACGGGGAGTGGCTGGACGCCGAAGGGCTGCGGCGGCTCCTGCGTGAAACCGAGGCATGACCCATTCTGCGCGCTTTCTCCCCTACGGTCGGCAGACCGTCGAGGCGGAGGATGTGGCGGCGGTGGTCGAGGTCCTGGAAAGCGACCATCTCACCACCGGCCCCGCGGTGGCGCGGTTCGAGCGTGCCTTCGCGGAAGCGGTGGGAGCGCCATACGCGGTGGCTTGCTCGAGCGGCACCGCCGCCCTCCATCTGGCGCTGTTGGCCCTCGACCCGCCGGAAGATGCGGTCTGCATCGTTCCCGCCCTCACCTTCGCCGCCACCGCCAACGCCGTCCGCCTTTGCGGCCGCCGGGTGGTCTTCGCCGATGTCGATCCCGAGACCGCGCTCCTCGGTCCGGCCCAGCTCGAGGCGGCGCTCGCCCGCGCCCGCGGTCCGGTGGCGGCGGTCCTGCCCGTGCATTACGCCGGCCAGCCCGCCCCGATGGCGGAGATCGCCGAAATGGTGCGGGATCGGGGCATCCGGATCGTCGAGGACGCCTGCCATGCCCTCGGCACCCGCTTCCGCGATCGCCTCGGTGCGGCCACGGTCGGTGACGGGTCGCGCGCCGATCTCTCCTGCTTCTCCTTCCATCCGGTGAAAACCATCGCCTGCGGCGAAGGCGGCATGGTGACCACCGCCGATCCGCTCCTCGCCGAGCGCCTGCGCCGGCTGCGCAGCCACGGCATCGAACGCGATCCCGCCCGCTTCGCCGAGCGTGCCGCCGCTTTCGATGCGCAGGGAGAGCCGAACCCCTGGTACTACGAGCTCCGCGAACTCGGCCTCAACTACCGGCTGTCCGATATTCATGCCGCCCTCGGGGCGAGCCAGCTCCGCAAGCTCGACGCCTTTCTCGCCGCGCGGCGGCGGCTGGTCGCCACCTACGACCGCCTGCTGGCGCCGTTGGCACCGGAAATCCGGCCCCTCGGTCGCGTCGCCGGGGCCGAGCCGGGCTGGCATCTCTACGTGGTGCGGATCGACTTTCCCGCCCTCGGTATCGACCGGGCGACGGTGATGCGCCGCCTTCGGGAGCGCGGCATCGGCAGCCAGGTCCATTACATCCCGCTCCATCTCCAGCCCCTCTACCGGTCGCGGAACCCGGACCCGAGGCTGCCCGGGGCGGAGCGGTTCTACGCCCGCTGCCTGTCGCTGCCGCTGTTCGTCGGAATGACGGAACAGGAGGTCGAGCGGGTGGTGGAGGCCCTGCGGGAGGTCTGCGGCCTCTGAAGCTCTCGTCGGGGCGATGCTTCACACGCCGGGAGAGCCGTCGCGGATCCAGGTTTCGATCCCTTCCCGGATCCCCGTGAGGCGCAGTCCGGCCGCCGCCGCGATCCGCTTGGAGGCGGCGTTCTCTTCGCGGATGTAGGCCACCACCGGGCCCGAGAGGCCGACCGCGAAGCCGTGGACCATGCGCTTTCCGAACCCCCGTGATCGCGCTTCGGGCGCGACCGTCCAGGAGAGCACCCATCCCTCGCGCCGGCGATCGGCACGGACGGAACCCACCGGCAGCCCGTCCACTTCGGCGATCCGGAGAATCCGGTCGGGATCGGCCGAGGCCTCCGCGAACCACCTGCGGTGATCGAAATAGTCGATCGCCTCGCGGCGGATCGCCATCCGACGGGCGTGCGGATCGTTGCGCCAGTCGTAGAGGCGATCGCAGTCCTCCTCGCGCACAGGACGCAGCTGGAGCTCGGCCGCCGTTCCCTTCGTCATCAGCAAGGTGAGGAGCCGCTCGACGCCCCGCCCGTCGCACACCGCCGCAGCGGCGGCGGCCATGCGTTTTCGCCTTTCCCCGTCCCGTATCAATGCACGAACGGCTGCCGCAAGCTCCCGGGCGTCGAACCGCGCCGCCTCGCCCATTCGCAGAAGAGCGCCGCGCCGCTCCAGATCGCGGAGGATTCCGTGCTGATTCTCGGCGATCAGATAGGCGAGCGTCGGCAGACCGAGGCAGCATCGCTCGAAACTGGACGAGCCTCCGGCACCGATGGCGAGATCGGCTTCGCACATCAGCGTCGCCATTTCGTCGGTATCGACGTGGAGCCGGACCCGCGGCTCCTCGGCGAGGCGGCGCAGAGCCGAAAGCCCGGGTGCCGCGGCGCCGACGGCGATGTCCACCTCGAGATCGAAGGGAAGGCCGAGCAGGGCTTCGGTCACCGGCGCGGACAGACCCGCCGGATCGGTGAGGCCGATCGTCACCAGCACGCGCCGCACTTCGCCCCCGGCCATCCGCCGCCGCAGCGCCCGCGGGCGAAGCGCCGCGAATTCCTGCCGCAGGGGCGCGTGGCGTGGGCCGCAAAGAAGGTACCGCGGCCCTTCTCCGGCCGGTGACGATTCGCCCTCCTCCGCCGTCGCTCCGGGTGCGAGCAGGACGTCGCAGCGATGCCGGCGGTGGGCGAAATCGTCGACGACCACCAGTCGCCGGGACCGCGCGTGGAGCTCCGCCTCGAAGGCCGGGGTGCTCTCGTAATCGTCGATGATGGCGAGATCGACGGGGTCGGGAAGGCGGCTCGAAAGCGCCGAGGCATGTCGATGCAGCGGACCGGAAAGAACCTCGACCTCGTGTCCCCGGGCGAGAACCAGGGGCACGAAGACCTCACCACCGCCGGGCAGCAGGAAACGACATCGCAGGCCCCGTTCCGCGAGCGCATTGGCAATCGCCAGACAGCGCATTACATGACCCCCACCGATCCGGATGCCGGCATTCGCACAGATCAGGGCGAGGCCGCCCGGTGCGGGTGGCGAGGATCGTGTGCGGGCTCGCGGTCGGCTCGACAAGGGGAGTTCCTTCGGTGAACGGTCGGAAAGCAGAGTGGAGCCCGGGCAAATCCCGTCAAGAGGAGGTCTGGGCCGGGGCGTTCGGCGACGCCTACGTGGACCGCAACCGCCGGCTCGACCAGCTCGCCGGCAAGCGCCGTCTGTTCGCCCGAATCCTCGCCCGGGCGCCGGGCGTGCAGAGCGTGCTCGAGCTCGGCGCCAACATCGGCCTCAACCTGATCGCCATCGGCGAGCTGCTGCCGCATGCGCGGCTCGCCGGGGTGGAGATCAACGGGAAAGCCCATGCCGAACTGGCCCGGATCCCCCGGGTCGAGGCCCATCTCGCGAGCCTCTTCGACTTCACCCCCGAGACGCCGTTCGACCTCGCCTTCACCGCCGGGGTGTTGATCCACGTCGCACCGGAGCGGCTGCCCGAGGCCTACGACCGCCTCCACGCCGCGAGCCGACGCTATCTCCTGGTGGTGGAGTACTACAATCCGACCCCCCTGGAGGTGCCCTACCGCGGCGAACGGGGGCTTCTGTTCAAGCGCGATTTCGCCGGCGAGCTCATGGACCGGTTCGCCGATCTGGCGCTGGTCGACTACGGGTTCGTCTGGCGCCGCGACCCGGTGTTCCCGCTCGACGATCTGACCTGGTTCCTGCTGGAGAAGCGAGGCGGAACGGGACCATGAACGCGGAAGTTTTCACGATCGGCGGACGCGAGATCGGCCCCGGCCGTCCGCCCTTCCTCATCGCCGAACTTTCCGGCAACCACAACGGCTCGCTGGAACGGGCGCTGCGGCTCCTGCGGGCCGCGGTCGAGGCCGGCGCCGATGCGATCAAGCTCCAGACCTATCGGCCGGACACCCTCACCATCGACCACGATGGCCCCGGCTTCGTGATCGAGACGGGGCCCTGGGCGGGACGGCGGCTCTACGAGCTCTACGGCGAGGCCAGCACCCCCTGGGAATGGCACGAGGCGCTGTTCGCCGAGGGCCGGCGTCTCGGGGTTCCGGTCTTCAGCACCCCCTTCGATCCGACGGCGGTTGATTTGCTCGAAGGTCTCGAGGTCCCGGCGTTCAAGATCGCCTCCTTCGAGATCGTCGATCTGCCGCTGGTGCGGCGGATCGCCCGGACCGGCAAACCCCTGATTCTCTCCACCGGCATGGCCACCGAGGCGGAGATCCTCGAAGCGGTGGAAGCCGCCCGGGAAGAGGGCAACCGGGAGATCGTCGTTCTCCATTGCAACAGCGGCTATCCGACCCCGGTCGGCGACAGCCGTCTCGCCACCATGGCCCGCCTCCGCGAGCTCACCGGATGCCCCGTGGGCCTCTCCGACCACACCCTCGGCACCGCGGTGGCGGTGGCGGCGGTGGCCCTGGGGGCGGTGGCGATCGAGAAGCACATCACCCTCGCCCGGGCCGAGGGCGGGCCGGACGCCGCCTTCTCCCTCGAGCCCGGGGAATTCGCCCGCCTTTGCCGGGATTGCCGCGACGCCTTCGCCGCCATCGGCGAGCCCAAGCGGGGCCTGTCGCCGAGCGAGGAATCGAGCCGGGTGTTCCGCCGTTCCCTTTACGCGGTCGCGAGCATCCGGGCCGGCGAGACCCTCACCGAGGCGAACGTCCGCTCGATCCGCCCGGGTTTCGGGCTGTCGCCCAAGCATCTGCCGGAGCTCCTCGGCCGGCGCGCCCGGGTGGACATCCCCCGGGGCACCCCGCTCTCCTGGGATCTGATCGCCGACTGAGGGGAAAGGAAACCGGACCACGGCCCCGCCGGCCGCGGCTGCAGCGCCCGTCGGGCTGTGGCGCGCCCTGAGGGACTCGAACCCCCGACCCGCTGCTTAGAAGGCAGCTGCTCTATCCGACTGAGCTAAGGGCGCCCGGCAGGATCATAGCCGCACCGACGGGTCGCGCCAATCGCCCCTCAGACGCGGCGGAGGAAGTTGGCGGCGTAGGATTTGGGACGGATGGCGCGGACATGCGGTTCCTCGAGCTCGAAGGCGATGCCGCGCCGCCGGCAGTACTGGATCGCCGCCTCGCGGGAGGAAAAGCGCAGCAGGACCTGCTGCTCGGTGTCCGGCGAGCCGACCCAGCCCACCAGCCGCTCCGCTTCGGGACGGTTCCGCGGCTCGAACTCCACCACCCACCAGCGGGTCTTTGCGCGACCGGAAGAGGTGGCAGTCTTGGCTGGCTGGTAGATGCGCGCTGGCATGGTTCTCCCGTCCTCGCGTCGGTTCCAGGTGACGGCTTCCGCCGCCCGACAGCTAGCCGCGACGACCTCCGCCTTCAAGGCGGCGTTTCGCCCCCGCCGGCCCATCGCGCCCGCAGCCGCGCGCGGTGGGCCTCGAGCCAGAGCAACGGCACCACCGCCGTGGCGGCGGTGATCCGCCCCGCCCGACGCCAGGCGAAGGCTTCCTCGGCGGCGAGAACCAGGCTGCGGATGTCCTCGTGCTCGCCCTCGACACCGAAGATCCCGCCCGCGGCCGGGGCCGCCACTTCGGCGATGAACACGTGAACCAGCTCGTTGGTGGCGCCCGGACTGGAGCGATAGGCGCCGACCGGTTCGAGACGCCCCACTCGCAGACCGGCCTCCTCGGCCACCTCGCGCCGGGCCACGGTCTCGGGATCCTCGCCGGGCTCCCGCAGGCCGGCCACCGCCTCGATCAGCCAGGGGCCGCCGGGAGCCCCGATGGCCCCGGAACGGAACTGCTCGATCAGCACCACCCGATCGCTGCCCGGATCCCAGGGCAGGGCGGCCACCGCCTCCCGCTGGAGGAAGAGCTCGCGCGAAAGCGGCACGCTCCAGCCGCCGCCGAAGCGCTCGTGGCGCAGGCGCAGGAGATCGAGCTTGAAGAAGCCGTCGTGACAGCGGCGGCGTTCGAGGATCTCGAAATGGCGCCGCTTCGCCATCTCCTCGGGCTCAGGAAAAGGCCTTGAAGGTGATCAGGGTGAAGGTGTCCTTGACCCCGGGCAGGGTCTGCACCCGGCTGGTGACGAAGCGGCCGATATCGACCTCCTCGTCGAGATGGAACTTCATGATGAGGTCGTACTGGCCCGAGATGGAATAGACCTCGGAGACCTGCTCGATCCGCTCGAGAGCCGCATCGGCGACCTCGTAGGCCCGCCCGAGCTCGCATTTCACCATCACGAAAATGGTGCGCATCACTCCACCCCGGCCTTGGCCGGCACCCGAAGCGGTGCGGGCCGCAACAGGAACCGCGGCACATGCTCGCCGAAGGCCACCACCGGCTCCGCCGGCGCCGGCCGTTCGCCCGCCGGTTTCCGCCGGCCGGAGGTTCCCCGGCCCCGGGCCGGCCGTTCGGACCTCGCCGCCTCGCTCCGCGGCGCCTCGCTCCGTTTCGGGGTCCGCTTGCGGTCCCGCCGTGGACTTTCCTCCGCGGCCACATCGGGCCGTGCCCCGGCGGTCGCCGGATCGAGTTCGAGCCGCGGGATCCGGCGTCCGGTCTGGCGCTCGATGGCCGCCACCGCGCGCGCATCGGCGGCGGTGATCAGGGTGAAGGCGCGGCCCTTCCGGCCGGCCCGGCCGGTGCGGCCGATCCGGTGGACGTAATCGTCGGGGGTGTGCGGCACGTCGAAATTGATCACCACCGGCATGTCGGCGATGTCGAGGCCGCGGGCGGCGACATCGGTGGCCACCAGATAGCGCACCTCGCCCCGCCCGAAGGCGTCCAGGGTCGCCTGGCGCACCGGCTGATCGAGATCCCCGTGGATGTCACGGGCGTCGAGACCGCGGCGGGCGAGAAAACGGGTGAGCCCGGCCACCTCGCGCTTGGTGTTGCAGAAGATCATCGCCGTGCCCACCTGCCGGCTCTCGATCAGCCGCAGCAGGATGTCGCGCTTCTTCTGCGGCTCGGTGGGCACGAACACGTCCTCCACCAGCTCCGCCTTCCGCTCCGGCGGCGCCACCTCGATGGTCACCGGATCGCGCAGGAATTTGTCGGCCAGCCGCCGCACCTCCTTCGGCATGGTGGCCGAGAAGAGGAGGGTCTGCTGACGGCGCAGGAGCAGGCCGACGATGCGCTCGACGTCGGGGATGAAGCCCATGTCGAGCATTCGGTCGGCCTCGTCGATCACCAGGATCTCGACGCCGCCGAGGAGCACCTTGCCGCGCTCGAACCAGTCGAGCAGCCGGCCGGGGGTGGCGATCAGCACATCGACCCCCTTTTCCAGCACCCGCTCCTGGTCGCCCATCCCCACACCGCCGATCAGCAGCGCCATGGTGAGCTTGAGGTTCTTGCCGTAGATCTCGAAGTTGCGGGCCGTCTGGGTGGCCAGCTCCCGGGTCGGCGAGAGGATCAGCGAGCGCGGCATCCGCGCCCGGCTCCGCCCGGCGGCCAAGATCTGCAGCATCGGCAGGGTGAAGGAGGCGGTCTTGCCGGTCCCGGTCTGAGCGACGCCGAGGACGTCGCGCCGCTCGAGGATCCGCGGGATGGCCTGGGCCTGGATGGGGGTCGGTTCGGTGTAGCCGGCCTCGGCGATGGCAGCGAGAATTTCTTCGCGCAGACCGAGGTCGGCAAAGCTCTTGTGAAGGTCGGTCAATCTACGATTATGCCTGCTGGGTGCTTGTTCTCGGATCACCCCGGATATGGACCCCTTGCCCGAAATGTCAATGCCCTGCACGACCGCTGTGCTATTTCCGCCATCGTCCGATGCACCCGAGGAAGGAGGGAAGACCATGCTCCTCGACCGGCGCCGCGCCCTGCTCCTGGTCGTCGACGTCCAGCGGAAGCTGGCCCCGGCGATCGCCGGCGGCGAGGCCGCCATCGCCCGCACCCGTCTCCTGCTCGAAGGCGCGCGGCGACTGGAGGTCCCGGTTCTGGCCACCGAGCAGTACCCCCGTGGTCTCGGCGCCACGGTCGAGGAGCTGCTGCCTTGGCCGGAGGACACCGCGGTGTTCGAGAAGATCGGCTTCTCGGCGATGCGCGATGCGGCCTTCGCCGATCATCTCGCGGCCCGCGGACGCGAGCAGATCGTGATCTGCGGCATGGAGAGCCACGTCTGCGTGCTGCAGACGGCCCTCGACCTGCTGGCCCGCGGCCATGCGGTGTTCGTCGCCGCCGATGCCTGTGGCTCGCGCCATCCGCGGAGCCACGAGCTGGCCCTCGCCCGTCTCCGCCAGGAGGGTGCCCGGGTGGTCGACAGCGAAATGGTCCTGTTCGAATGGCTGGAAGAGGCCGGCACCGACAGCTTCCGGGCGATCAGCCGGCTGATCAAATAGCCGGGCGATCAGCCGCTCAGGAGCCGCTTGCGCTCCTCGTATTCCTCGGGGCCGATCTCGCCGCGGGCGAGCCGTTCCTTGAGGATGTCGAGGGGATCGGGCCGCGCGTCCGGCCCCGGGGCCGCACCGCCGCCGGGACCGCCGATGCCCAGCCAGCGCAGGGCCAGAACCACGCCGCCGACGATCAGGACGAGGAGGAGGATCATGAACAGCGGACCGAAGAACCAGCCGTAGCCCCCCATCATCGGATGCCCGTAACCGTAACCCCAGCTTCCCTGCGGATCGGCGACCGCGGGCAGGGCCGGCAGGAAAAGGGAGAGGGCCGCCGCCCCCCGGAAGAACAATGACGTCATCGCACGGCTCCATGGACGCTCGGTATCTTCGTTCCCGTCGCCGAGGTGTGGCCCGAGGCCGGGGAATTCAAGGGCCGCCCCGGGGGCTGCGCGGAATCGCCCCTTCACGCCCTTGTCATCGCGCCGCCCGCGCCGCGGCCCTATGCAGGCCCCATCGGCCGCAGAATTCCTTCGAGGGAGCTTCCGTACCATGCGCGTCCTGTTCCTGCTGTTCGCCGCCTCGTTGCTGATCCGGCCGGCCCTCGCCGGTCCGCTGCCCGACCGGCTCGGCGGCTGGCGGATCCTGCCCACCCCTCACGACTACCGGACCCTGATCGGGCGGGTCGATGCCGCGGTCGAGGCGAGCCCGATCAACATCGTCACCCGGGCGAGCGCCACCATCGGCGCCCGCAGCCTCGGGCGGACGATTCCCGGCAACATGGTGATCGGCGTCTACGGGCCGGGATTCGCGGTCCGGATGCTGGAGGCGAGCATCGCCGCCGGCATCGAGGCGCCGCTGCGGCTCTATCTGACCGAGAACCCGGACGGCACCGCCACCCTCGCCTACAAGCTGCCGAGCTTCGTCTTCCGACCCTATTTCGCCGACGGCGGCGAGGCTCTCGAAAGGCTCGCCGCCGAGCTCGACGCCATTCTGGCGGCGATCGCCGACCGGGCCGCCGCCCCCTGAGCCACCCGCGGCGCCGCTTGCGACCGCCGGCCGCCGCGGGCTAGAAGCGCGGTGGACAGCCGGAAGGGAGGCCGTCGATGCCGCAGGAGCCGTCGCTCGCCGAGCTCGAGATCGTCAACCTCGCCGGCCCGCGGACGGCGCTCGGGGCCGCCCGCACCCCGCGCCGGGTGGCGAACGCGGTCGCTGCCAGCCTCCAACGCAGCTACGAGATGGAGGCCCTCCTCGATCTCGCCGGCCGGCGTCTCGCCGCCTTCCACGAGGCGGAGGCCGGCTTCCTCACCCATTGCACCGCCGCCTCGCTGACCATCGCCGCCGCCGCCTGCCTCACCGGCACCGACCGGGCGGCGATCCGCCGGCTGCCGGACACGAACGGCCTCGCCCGCGACCGGGTGCTGCTGATGCGCGCCCACGATGTCGACTACGGCGGTCTCGTCTCCCAGCCGCTGCGGACGAGCGGCGCCGGGATCCTGGCCATCGGCGGCGTCAACCGCTGCCATCGCGAGGAACTCGCGGCCGCCCTCGCCGATCCCCGCCTCGCCGCCGCCTTCTACGTCGTCTCGCCGAGCGTCGAGGCGGCCGGCCTGCCCGAACTTCCGGAGTTCCTCCATCTCTGCCGCCGTCACGGGGTGCCGGCGGTGGTCGATGCCGCCCACGAGGCCTCGGCCACACCCTTCCTCGACGCCGGCGCCGATCTCGTCCTGACCAGCGCCCAGAAGGAGCTCGCCGGTCCCACCGCCGGGCTGATCCTCGGGCGGGCCGATCTGGTCGCCGCCTGCCGGGCGCAGATCGCCGGGATCGGGCGGCCGATGAAACCCACCAAGGAGGCGGTGGCCGGGGTGCTGGCGGCCCTCGAAGCCTTCGTCGCCGAGGCGGATGCGCGGGCGCGGCGGGTCGCCCGCCGCCGACAGCGGCTGCTGCGGCTGCTGCGGCGTGTGCCGGGGGTCGTCGCGCTGCCGGGGCCCGCCCCCCGGGTGCGGTTCCTGATCGACGCCGCGGTCCTCGGCCGCAGCGCCCGCGAGGTCGCCGCCGCCCTCGCCGCGCGGCGCCCGCCGGTGCGGCTGCGCGACGCCGGCGCCGGCCGCGGGATGCTGGAAATCGACCCTTCGGTGGCGAGCCCCCGGGATTTCGCCGCCGGCCTCGCCGCACTGCGGGCGGCCCTCGCCGGCGAAGCCGCCGTCTAGCGCAGGGTTTCGAACAGCCGCAGCAGGAGGGTCGCCCGCGGCACCAGCGAGGAGATCAGGAGATGCTCCTCCATGGTGTGGGCCCCGTCGCCGTCGACCCCGAGCCCGTCGAGAACCGGCAGGCGATCGGCGAGGAAATTGCCGTCGCTGCCACCGCCGGTGGCCGTGTCCTCGAGGTCGAAGCCGATCTCGCGGGCGAGCTCCCGGGCGTGCGCGAACAGCGCCGCCGTCGCCGCGGTCTTCTCGTAGGGCGGCCGGTCGAGCCCTCCCTCGACGGTGATGGTGACGTCGGGATCGTTCGGGGCCCGTTCGAGGAACCGTGGCACCAGCCTTTCGGCGTCCACGATCCGGGGCACCCGGAGATCGATCAGTGCCTCGGCGTGCTCGGGCACCACGTTGACCGCGGTTCCGCCGCTCACCATGCCGACGTTCACCGTGATGCCGCGCGCGTAATCGGTGAAGGCCTCGAGCGCGAGGATCTGGTGGGCGAGCTCGCGTATCGCGCTGCGCCCCTCCCAGTGGCGGGCGCCGGAATGGGCGGGACGGCCGTGCAGGCGCATCACGAACCGGGCCACCCCCTTGCGGGCGGTCACGCATTTGCCGCCGTCGCGGGCCGGTTCGGTCACCAGCACGTATTTCGCCCTGCGGCCGGCCTCGCGGACGAGATCCCGCGAGGTGGGGCTGCCCACCTCCTCGTCGCCGGTGAAGATCCAGCGCAGCGGCAGGGGTGTGCGGCGTTCGTGGAGCACCAGCGCCCGGAAGGCGGCGAAGCCGAGATAGGCACCGCCCTTCATGTCGTAGATGCCCGGCCCGAAGGCGCGATCGCCCTCGATCCGGAAGGGCAGCCGGCCCTCGAGGGTGCCGAGGGGATGCACGGTGTCGAGATGGCTCAGGACCAGGATGCCGGGTTCGTCGCCGCCCCAGGGCGCCGCCACCTCGAGATGGTCGGCATGGCCGTCACGGCCGGGTATGCGCCGGGTGCGGGCGCCGAGGGCACGGAACTCGGATTCCACGACCTCCATCAGATGCCCGACCGCCGCCGGTGCACGGGTCGGGGTCTCGATCTCCACCCAGCGGCGGATCTCCTCCAGCATCTCTCCGGCGTCGAACATGCAACTCTCCCCCTCGCTAGGATTTCGCGGTCCGGGCCAGGCCCAGGAAGGCGAGCGGCCCGGCCATCACCCCGAGCCCCATGATGGCGAAGCCGAGGAGCCATCCCGCCGCCTCGCCGTCCCCCGCCCAGTCGAGGGCGTAGCCCACCAGCAGCGGGCTGGCCATCGCCATCACCGAGGCGAGGGCCGTCTGGGTGGCGATCGCGGTGCCGCGACGTTCGGGCGCCGCCTGGGCCAGGGTACCGACGGTGATCGCGGCGCTGTCGGCCATCACCAGACAGGCGTAGACCGCGGCGACCGCGACCACCAACGGGAACGGCAACGCGGCGATCGCCCCGAGGAGCAGCGCGAAGGCGGCGGAAGCGCACATGATCAGGGTCAGCACCAGCGGCCGCGGGAAACGGGACGCGAGCTCGTTGCCGGCGATGCTCGCCGGCAGGCCGATCATGACGAGACCGGTGGCGATGGCGGCGGCGGTGGCGGCCTCGATGGTGGTCCCCGAAGCGGCGGCGGCGAACAGCAGGAAGGCGACGATCCAGGTGCGGAAGGCGGCCATCTCGAAGGCGTGGCCGGCATAGGCGAGGATGTAGGCGAGCGCCCTGCGGTCCCGCAGCACCGGTCGGGGGTCGAACAGCAGCCGCGAACCGGGGGCCATCGGCGGCGCCTGCGGCCGCATCGACAGGAGCGCGACGAGGCTCGCCGAAAGGGCGAGCACCCCGACCGCCAGGAAGGCGCCGCGCCAGCCGGCGAGATCGGCCAGCAGGGCGGTCGCGAACAGCGACAGGGCGGAGCCCAGGGAGAAGCTCGCCGTGTAGAAGGACTGGAAGCGTCCCTGCCCCTCCGGCGCCAGCCGGTCGCTCAGCGCCTTGAGCCCGGGCATGTAGCTGCCGGCGACGCCGATGCCGGTGAGGGCGCGGAACAGAACCGCACTCCAGAACCCCTCGGCGAGCAGGCCGAAGCCCAGGGCGGCGAGGAAGCTCACCCCGCAGGAGGCGATCACCACCCGCCGCGCATCCACCCGGTCGGTGAGTGCGGTCAAGAGCGGTGCGAAGGTGGCGTAGGTGAGATAGGAAATGGCGGCGATCCAGCCGGCCTCGGCGTTGCTGAGACCCCAGAGCTGGCGGAACATGGGAATCAGGGCCTGGAAGCTGAGCCAGCCGGCGAGGGCCAGCACCTGCATGCCGCAGAGGAGGAGTGTCAGCCGCAGCCCGGCGGTCATCGGCCCCGCAGCAGCCGCGCGGGATCCAGGGCGGCGCGCAGCTCGGCCGTCTCCTCCCTCGCCCGCCCGGCGATCAGCCGGGCCGCCAGATCGGCCATCGCCGGCGCGGTCTGGATCCCGTAGCCGCCCTGCCCCGCGAGCCAGAAGAAGCCGTCGGTGCGCGGATCGAAGCCGAGCACGGGCGTCGCGTCGGCGGCGAAGGTGCGCAGCCCGGCCCAGCGGTGGCGGATGGTCCGGACCGGCAGCGCGAAGGCCCGCTGGATGCGTTCCACCGCGATCGCGATGTCCAGCTCCTCGGGCGCCGCATCGCAGGGCGGCGAAGGCGTCTCGTCGGCCGGCGAGCAGAGAATGCGCCCGGCATCGGGCTTGATGTAGAACCGTTCCTCGACATCGGCGACCAGCGGCCAGGCTCCGATCTCCATGCCGGGCGGGGGATCGACGAGGAAGGCGGTACGCCGCTTCGGCACGAGGCCCAGAGGTGCGAGACCGGCGAGCGCCGCCAGCTCGTCGGCCCAGGCCCCGGCGGCATCGACGAAAACGGGGGCCTCGAACACACCGGCCCGGCTTTCCACCCGCCAGATCCCGCCATCGCGCCGGACAGCGCGCACTTCGGCATCGCAGCAGAGTTCGCCGCCGCCCGCCCGCAAGCCCCGCAGATACCCTCCCATGATGGCGCCGACGTCGAGATCGCGGGCCTCGGGATCGAGCATCGCCCCGGCGGCGTAGCCGGGCCGCAGCAGCGGCAGCATCCGGTACGCCTCGGCCGCTTCGAGACGGCGCGCGGCCGGTACGAAGCGCCGGGCCAGGGCGAGCTCTTCCTCGAGGCGGGGAAGCTGGTCGGCCCGCGCGATGAACATGAAACCGCGCGGGGTCAGCAGCGGGGTCTCCGCGAATCCCTCCGGCGGATTCTGGTAAAAGGGCTCGGAAGCCGCGGTCAGCCTACGGATGGTGGCATTGCCGTAGGACTTGATGAACAGGGCGGCGGAGCGCCCGGTGGTGTGGTACGCGGGCTGGCTCTCGCGCTCCAGCAGCACCACCCGCAGCCCCTCCCGGGCGAGAGCGAAGGCCGCCGAGGCGCCGGCGATGCCGGCTCCGACCACCAGCACCTCGGCGGTACGGGCCGCCGCCTTCATCCGCCGCAGCCGAATGCGGCGAAGCTGGTGAAGGGCACCGGATCGCCCTCGCGGACCTCGGCCACCGTCTCGTCGAGGGTGACGATGCCGTCCGCCTCGGTGAGACCGGTGAGAATGCCGGAGCCCTGGCGGGCGATGCGCCGGACCGCGGGACCGCCGTCCTCGCCCCGGACCAGGAACGCCCGCAGGAACTCGGTGCGGCCGGTCTTCTTGCGCATGGTGAAGGCGGCCGGCAGCGGCAGGGCGGTGGGCTCCCGCCATTCCGCGCCGGCGAGACGCAGCAGCAGCGGCCGCGCGAAGAGGAGAAAGCAGACCATGGCGGCGACCGGATTGCCCGGCAGGCCGACGAAGGTGGCCCGACCGAGCCGGCCGAGGGCGATGGGCCTTCCGGGCTTCATCCGTACCCGCCAGAAATGGAGCCCTCCGAGGGCCTCCACGGTGCGAACCATGTAGTCCTCGTCGCCACGCGAGGCGCCGCCCGAAGTGATCACCACCTCGAACCTCTCCGCCGCCGCGGCCAGCGCGTCGCGCACCACCTCCTCCCGGTCGGCGAGGATGCCGAGATCGGCGACGGTGACCGGAAGGGAGGCCAGCAACGCCTTCAGGATCTGCCGGTTGGCGTCGTAGACCGCTCCTTCGGTGAAGGGCGTGCCGGGCTCGCGCAGCTCGTCGCCGCTGGAAAAGACCGCGACCCGAAGGCGCGCGAACACCGGCAGCTCGGCCCGACCGAGGCTGGCGGCGACCCCGATGTGCTGCGGCAGGAGCCGCGTGCCCGGAGCGAACAGGGTGCGGCCGGCGGCGATGTCCTCGCCCCGCCGGCGGGCGTTGGCCCCGCGCCGGTAGCCCGCCGGCACCACCACCCGGCCCGCTTCGAGCCGCACCTCCTCCTCCATGGCCACCGTGTCGGTGCCGGCCGGCATGACCGCCCCGGTGAGGACCCGGACCGCCTTTCCCGCCGGCACGCTACCGGGGAAGGGATGGCCGGCGGCGGCCCGCCCCTCCACCAGGGGCAGCCGGCTCTCGCCCTCCGGCTCGAGACCGGCGGCGGCGAAGGCGTAGCCGTCGACGGCGACATTGTCGAAGGCGGGCACGTCCCGCGGCGCCACCAGGGGCTCCGCCAGCACCCGTCCGGCGGCCGCGGCCAGCGGCAGGGTCTCGGTCCCCACTACCGGTTCCGCCACCGCCCGCAGGCGGTCGAGGGCCTCGCGCACCGAGATCTGATCCTCGGCGTCGTAGGCCATGCAGTCGCAGTCGCTGGTCATGATCCTCGGGCCGTTCGCGCCAAAACGAAATCGGCGATCTCGGCGATGGCGTCGAGATCGAACACCGGGCGATCGAAATCGGGCAGCGGCTCGTCCGAGGCCACCGCGATCACCGTCGGATCCTCGCGGGCGATCAGCGGCGTGCCGCGCTCCCGGCGGTGGACCTCGATCTTGGGATGGGGGAACCGCTTGAACCCCTCGACGATCACCAGATCGACGGGCGCCATCTTGGCCAGGAGCTCCTCGAGCGGCGGTTCCGGCTCGTCGCGCAGCTCGTGGATCAGCACCCAGCGCCGGCCGGTGGCCAGCACCACCTCCGAGGCGCCGGCCTCGCGATGGCGGTGGCTGTCCTTGCCCGGCTGGTCGACATCGACGCTGTGATGGGCGTGCTTGACGGTGGAGACCCGGAGCCCGCGGCCGACGAGATGGGCGACCAGCCGGGTCACCAGGGTCGTCTTGCCGTTGTTCTTCCAGCCCACCACCCCGATCACCGGGACCGCGGTACCGTTCCGCCCGTGCATCCCCCTCGCCTTCCCGGAAAAGGACGGTTAGCCTGCGGGCGCTTGCTAGCACGCGTGGAGGAAGGTGCAAACATGGAGTGCGCGGAGCTCGACGCGCGTGGACTGTCCTGCCCGCTGCCGGTGCTCAAGGCGCGGAAGAGGCTCAAAGGCATGCCCCCCGGCGGGCGGCTCCTGGTGCTGGCGACCGATCCCAAGGCACCGGCCGATTTCGTCGCCTTCTGCGAGGCCAGCGGTCATCGCCTGCTGGCCAGCGCCGAGGAGGCCGGGGTCTACCGCATCCTCGTCGAACGGGCGGCGGAAGAATGAACGGCGAAAAGGACCCGCGCGGGGATTATCCCCGGGACATGATCGGCTACGGTCGTCGGCCGCCGGATCCCCGCTGGCCGGGCGAGGCCCGGATCGCGGTGCAGTTCGTGATCAACTACGAGGAAGGTGGCGAGAACTGCATCCTCCACGGCGATCCAGCGAGCGAGGCGTTCCTCTCCGAGATCGTCGGCGCCCGGCCGATCCCCGGCATGCGTCACATGAACATGGAATCGATCTACGAATACGGCGCCCGGGTCGGCTTCTGGCGGCTGTGGCGGCTGTTCAGCCGCCGCGAACTGCCGGTCACCGTGTTCGGCGTGGCCATGGCCATGGCCCGCAATCCCGAGGCGGTGGCGGCCATGGGCGAAGCGGGCTGGGAAATCGCCAGCCACGGTCTGCGCTGGATCGACTACCAGCGGGTCGATCGCGAGACCGAGCGCGCCCATCTGCGGGAAGCGATCCGCCTCCACACCGAGCTCACCGGTGCCCGCCCCCTGGGCTGGTACACCGGCCGGACCAGTCCCCATACCCTCGAGCTCGTGACCGAGGAAGGCGGGTTTCTTTACATTGCCGACAGTTACGCGGACGATCTTCCCTACTGGGTGAAGGTCCGAGACCGCCATCAGCTCGTCGTCCCCTACACCCTCGACGCCAACGACATGCGCTTCGCCACCGTCCAGGGCTTCAATTCGGGGGACCAGTTCTTCGCCTATCTGCGGGACACCTTCGACTGTCTCTACGCCGAAGGTGTGGAGGCGCCGAAGATGATGTCGGTGGGCCTCCACTGCCGGCTGGTCGGCCGGCCGGGGCGGATGCGGGCGCTGGAGCGTTTTCTCGATCACATCGCCGGCTTCGACCGGGTGTGGATCTGCCGCCGGATCGACATCGCCCGCCACTGGCATCGCCATCATCCTCCTTCGGGAACCGCGGCATGAACCCCGTCCGCTCGACCATCGAGGCGCTGGAGCTTTCCGGGATCGCCAAGGTGGCGCTCGAGGCCCTCGAGGATGCCGATGTCGTGCCGCTGTGGTTCGGCGAGAGCGACATCGTCACCCCCGATTTCATCCGCGAGGCCGCCAAGCGGGCGCTCGATTCCGGCAAGACCTTCTACTCCTATTCGCGCGGGCATCCGCCGCTGCGCGACGCGCTGCGGGACTATCACCGGCGGATCTACGGCCTCGATCTCCATCCCGACCGGATCACGGTGCCCGGTTCGACCATGCTTTCGGTGATGATCGCCGGACAGTGCCTTCTCGAGGCCGGTTCGGAGATCCTCCTCGTTTCGCCGTTCTGGCCGAACATCCGCACGGTGGTGGAGATTCTCGGCGCGCGGCCGGTGGAGGTGCGGCTGCGCGAGGGCCCCGGACGCTGGTGGCTCGACATCGAGGAGCTGGCGGCGGCGATCGGCCCGCGGACACGGGCGATCTACGTCAATTCGCCGTCCAATCCGACCGGCTGGGTGATGTCCCGGGAGGAGCAGCGGGCGGTGCTCGATCTCTGCCGGCGGCACGGTCTCGGGCTGATCGCCGACGAGGTCTACCATCGCAACCTGTTCGGGAACGCGGATCCCGCCCCCTCCTTCCTGGAGCTCGCCGGCGAGGAGGAGCCGGTGTTCGTCCTGAACGGGTTCTCCAAGGCCTGGGCGATGACCGGCTGGCGGCTGGGGTGGATGATCACCCCCCGCCATCTCGCCGAACCCATGGCCGTGCTCGCCGAATGCAACAACACCGGCGCCACCGCCTTCGCCCAGTACGGGGGCATCGCCGCCTTGACCGGGGGCGAGGATTTCGTGCGGGCGTTCCGGGCCCGCTGCCAGCGCAACCGCGATCTGGTCATGGCGCGCCTCGGCGACCATCCGCGGGTCGAGCTCCTTCGCCCGGAAGGCGCCTTCTACGCCTTTCCGCGCATCCGCGGGATCACCGACGGCCTCGCCTTCTGCCGGCGGGCCGTCCGCGAAGCCAAGGTCGGGCTGGCCGCCGGCTACACCTTCGGCCGCGGCAACGACAGCCACATTCGGCTGTGCTTCGCCATCGCCACCGAGCGTCTGGAAGCGGCCCTCGACCGGCTGACCGCCCTCCTGGACCGGGTCTGAATGCACAGCCATGCGCTCGACGCATGGCTGCTTCCCGCAACTGTGGCTTCTCCGATCGTCGCTTTCCGGCTAGTTTTTGTGCAGCGCAGCAAGACGGAGCGAGCACGTCCCGCTGCAGCGAGTTTCCCTTCCCTCCCTGGCCGATGGTGAAGGCGGCTTCCCTCCCGGAAGCCGCCTTTTCCTTGCAGGACGGGCCGTCCTCCGCTGGATTGCGGCCGGAGAGGAAGGGACGCCATGGCCGAGATCGTCGTCAGCGAGTTCATGGAGGAAGGGGCGGTGGCCGATCTCGCCGCCGCGTTCAGCCTCCTCTACGATCCCGGTCTCGCCGACCGTCCCGAAGAGCTGCGGCGGCGGCTGGGCGAGGCCCGGGCATTGATCGTCCGCAACCGCACCCGGGTCGATCGCGCGCTGCTCGCGGCGGCTCCCCGCCTGCGGGTGATCGGCCGCCTCGGTGTCGGCCTCGACAACATCGACCTCGAAGCCTGCCGCGAGCACGGCGTCGTCGTCCGTCCCGCGGCCGGGGCCAACGCCGGGGCGGTCGCCGAATACGTGATCGGCACGGCCCTCCTGCTGCTGCGCGATCTCGCCGGCGCCACCGCCCGCCTGCTGGCCGGGGAATGGCCGCGGGAGGCCTTCGTGGGCCGGGAGCTCGCCGGCAAGACCCTCGGTCTCCTGGGATACGGGCGGATCGCCCGCGCCGTCGCGCGACGGGCCGCCGCCCTGGAGATGCCCATCGCCGCCCACGATCCCCACATCGCGCCGGAGGACCCCGCCTGGCGGGGCGTGCAGCGGCTGCCGCTCGAGGAACTGCTCGCGACAGCCGACATTCTCTCCCTGCATCTGCCGCTGACCCCGGAAACCCGCGGTCTTCTCGATGCGCGGCGCCTCGCCCGCATGAAGCAGGGGGCGGTACTGATCGACACCGCCCGCGGCGGGATCCTCGACGAGGCGGCGCTGGTCCGGGCGCTGCGTGCGGGCCGGCTCGCCGGGGCGGCCCTCGACGTGTTCGAGGAGGAACCGCTTTCGGCGGAAACCGCGGCCCGGTTCCGCGGCCTGCCCAACCTGATCCTGACCCCGCACATCGCCGGGGTGACGGTGGAAAGCAACCGCCGCGTCTCGCAGGTCACCGCCGACAATGTCCGGCGGCTGCTCACCAGCGCAGACGGCGCATGACGAAATCGGGCAGCGCGCCGTGACACCTCGCCAGTTCCCGGACCCGTTCGAGGAGCTCCGCATCCGGCAGCTCCGCCGGCAGCGCCTCGCGGTGGACGCCCGAGGTCACGAAAACGGTACGCAGACCGGCATTGCGGGCGCCGCGGATGTCGTGGGCGAGGGAGTCGCCGACCGCCAGGATGCGTTCCTTCGGGACGCCGGCGAGAAGTTCGAGGCAGGCCCGGTAGATGCGGGGGCTGGGCTTGCCGACGTAGGTGACCGTCCCTCCCAGTTCCTCGTACCTTCTGGCCACCGCTCCCGGCGCCAGGGCCAGTTTTCCGGCCACCGGGGCGACGAGGTCGGGATTGGAACAGATCGCCGGGATCTTCCGCGCCGCCGCCCTTTCGACGATCGGCAGATAATCCTCGAGGGTCTTGTCCGGGCTGTCGACGCCGGTGATCAGCAGGAAATCGGCCTTCCCCGGATCCTCTACCAGTTCCAGATCGAGACCTTCGACTACTTCCATGTCGCCGAAGCGGGTGAGGAGGAAGCAGCGCCGGCCGAGCTCCGAGAAGGGCGGTTCCGCCCGCCTCCGGAGCGCCCGCCAGGTGACCTCGCCGGAGGTCACCGAGCCGTCGAGGAGCGCCGGATCGAGTCCCATCTCGGCGAGGCGGGCATCGTTCCGCGCCGCCCGCCGTCCCGAGTTCGAGAGGAGGACGATCCGCTTGTCCCGCGCCTTCAGCTCGCGGAAGACCTCGCGCACCCCCGGGAACAGCGCCCGGCCGTCGTGCATCACCCCCCACTGGTCGATGATCCAGCCGTCGAAATCGGCCGCGAGCTCCCGCAGACCGGCGATCGGACGCGGCTCCGCCATGACTCTCTCCCCGCTTCCCGGAAGCGGGCCGTTCCTAGGCGAGGACGCGGCGCCCCTCAAGCCCGCGGCGCCGGCGCTTGACCTGACACCACGGCCGGGCATCTGCTAGGTCATCCCGAAAGAGAGCCGGGGGGAGCGGAAGCGGTGGCGGATCTCCTGGATGTGAAGCTGGAGGACAAGTACCGTCTGGAACGGGGCCGGGTCTTCATGACCGGCGTCCAGGCGCTGGTTCGCCTGCCGATCGAGCAGCGCCGCCGCGATCTCGCCGCCGGCCACAACACCGCCGGCTACGTCACCGGCTACCGCGGCTCGCCTCTCGGCGCCTACGATCAGGAGCTGCAACGGGCCGCGGCCCTGCTCGCCGAACACGAGATCGTCCATCAGCCGGGGGTGAACGAGGATCTGGCGGCGACCGCCTGTCAGGGCACCCAGCAGGTGGGGCTGTTCGGCGAGAACCGTTACGACGGCGTGTTCGCCATCTGGTACGCCAAGGGCCCCGGCGTCGATCGCTCCGGGGACGCGATCCGCCACGGCAATCTCTTCGGCACCGCGCCCCTGGGAGGGGTGCTGATGCTGCTCGGCGACGATCACTTGTGCGAGAGCAGCACCACCGCCCATCAGTCCGAATATGCGATGGTCGACGCCTTGGTGCCGGTGCTCAATCCTTCCGGGGTGGCGGAGATCCTGGAATACGGTCTCCTGGGCATCGCCATGTCCCGCTTCTCGGGCGCCTGGGTGGCCTTCAAATGCGTCCACGACACGGTGGAGAGCACCGCCTCGGTGGCGGTGGCTCCCGACCGGCCGGCGATCCGGCTGCCCGAGGACTACACCCCGCCGCCCGACGGGCTCCACATCCGCTGGCCCGACCACGGGATCGGTCCGAGCATGGCCCTCGCCCAGGAGGCCCGGCTGCACACCCACAAGATGGAGGCCGTCCGCGCCTTCGCCCGGGCCAACCGCATCGACCGGATCGTCGCCGACTGCCCCGCCCCGAAGCTGGCGGTCGTCACCACCGGCAAGTCCTGGATGGATCTGGTGGCGGCGCTCGATCTCCTCGGTCTCGACGCCGATCGGGCGGCCGCCCTGGGCCTGCGCATCTACAAGGTGGGGATGACCTTCCCCCTGGAGCCGGTGATGCTGGAGCGGGCGGTGGCCGGGGTCGAGCGGGTGATGGTGATCGAGGAGAAGCGCCCCCTCGTCGAGGACCAGCTCAAGACCCTGCTGTACGACAGCGAACACCGTCCGACGGTGATCGGCAAACGGGACGAGCGCGGGGCGCCGCTGTTTCCCTCCTACGGGGCGCTGTCCATCGACCGCATCGCCCTCGAGCTGGGACGGCGGCTCGCCGAACTCGGTGCCGATCGCGCCCTCGGCCGAAGGGTCGCCGAGCTCGAAGCCCTCGGGCGCGCCCGGGCCGGCCGCCAGCCGCCCATCGCCCGCCTGCCCTATTTCTGCGCCGGTTGCCCGCACAACCGCTCGACCCGGGTCCCCGAGGGTTCGCGGGCGGTGGCCGGAATCGGCTGCCATTTCATGGCCCAGTGGATGGACCGCGACACCGCCACCTTCACCCAGATGGGCGGCGAAGGCGGCTCCTGGCTGGGCCAGGCCCCGTTCTCCACCTGCCCGCACGTCTTCCAGAACGTCGGCGACGGCACCTTCTATCATTCGGGCTCGCTGGCGGTGCGGGCGGCGGTCGCCGCCGGCGTCAACGTTACCTTCAAGATCCTGTACAACGACGCGGTGGCGATGACCGGCGGCCAGAAGATGGAGATCGGCAATCTCACCGTGCCGCGCATCGCCCGCCTGCTGGAGGCCGAGGGGGTGGCGGAGATCGCGGTGGTCACCGACGAGCCGCACAAATACCCGATCGGCACCGGATTCCCGGCCGGCACCCGGATCCACCACCGCGACGAGCTCGAGGAGGTGCAGCGGCGGCTGCGGGAGGTGCCCGGCGTCACCGTCATCATCTACGACCAGACCTGCGCCGCCGAGAAGCGCCGGCGGAGGAAGCGCGGGCTGCTCGCCGATCCGCCGGTGCGGGTCCTGATCAACGAGGAGGTCTGCGAGGGCTGCGGCGATTGCGGCCTCCAGTCCAACTGTGTGGCCATCCTCCCCGCCGAGACCCCGCTCGGGCGCAAGCGGCGCATCGACCAGAGCGCCTGCAACAAGGATTTCTCCTGCCTCGAGGGCTTCTGCCCGAGCTTCGTCACCGTCCATGGCGCGAAGCCGCGGCGCCGGGCCGCGGCGACCCGCGAACATCCCTTCCCGGCGCTGCCCGAGCCCGTTCCGCCGGCCCTCGATTCTCCCTACGGCATCCTCGTCACCGGCATCGGCGGTACCGGCGTCGTCACCATCGCCGCCCTTCTCGGGATGGCCGCCCATCTCGAGGGCAAGGGGTTCGCCGCCCTCGACATGATCGGTCTCGCCCAGAAGGGCGGGGCCGTCGTCTCCTTCCTGAAGATCGCCCGCCGCCAGGAGGAGGTGGGGGCGCCGCGGGTGGCGGTGGGCGGCGCCGATCTGCTGCTCGGCTGCGACATGGTGGTGGCGGCGGGGCGGGTCGCCCTGCCCACGGTGGCCAAGGGGCGGACCCGCCTCGTGGTCAACGAGGAGGAAGTGATCACCGGCGACTTCACCCGCGATCCCGAATTCCACCTGCCGACGGCGGCGCTGCGGGAGAGCCTGGTCGAGGCGGCCGGGGCCGGGGCGGTGGATTTCGTCGCCGCCACCCGCCTCGCCCGCGCGCTCCTCGGCGATGCCATCGGCGCCAATCTGTTCCTCGTCGGCTACGCCTTCCAGAAGGGGCTGCTGCCGCTCTCCGCCGAAGCCATCCTGCGGGCGGTGGAGATCAACGGCGTGGCCGTCGATTTCAACAGGAACGCCTTCACATGGGGGCGCCGCGCCGCCCAGGATCCGCAGGCGGTGGAAGCGGTAGTCGGCCGACGAGCGCGGGAAGAAGCCCCTCCCCCCGATCTCGACGCCCTGATCGCCGATCGGGCGGCGCGGCTCGAAGCCTATCGGAACGCGGCCTGGGCCGAGCGCTACCGCCGCCGCGTGACGGCGGTCCGCGAGCGCGAGAATGCGGTGATGCCGGGCCGGACCGAGCTCACCGAGGCGGTCGTCCGCAATCTCCACCGGCTGATGGCCTACAAGGACGAATACGAGGTGGCCCGGCTCTACACCGATGGCCGCTTCCGCCGCCGTCTCGAGGAGGAATTCGAATCCTGGGAGCGGCTCGAATTCCATCTCGCCCCGCCGCTGCTCGCGGCCCGCGATCCCCGCACCGGCCGGTTGCGGAAATCCCGCTACGGCCCCTGGATGATGCACGCCTTCCGCATCCTCGCCCGTCTCAAGGGGCTCCGCGCCACGCCTTTCGATCCCTTCGGCTGGACCGCGGAGCGGCGCCGCGAGCGGGCTCTGATCGGGGAATACGAAACGCTGCTGGAAGAGATCCTGGACCGGCTCGACGCCGGCAACCACGGCCTGGCGGTGGCGCTCGCCGCTCTGCCCGAGCGGATCCGCGGTTTCGGCCATGTCAAGGAGGCGGCCATCCACGAGTTCGAGCGGGAACGCGAGCAACTCCTCTCCCGGTTGCGGAGCGGGGCCGGCGGACTGCGGGCGGCGGAATGATCCTCGCCGCCGAATGATGTCCTGAACGTCGCATTGCGTCGCCGCGGAACTTTCCCTAAACGGAGGCGGGGCCGCGGGATCGGCAAGAGACGAGGGAGTCCGCCCGAACCATGAAGATCGGTGTGCTCAAGGAGCGTCGCGAGCCGGAGGATCGGGTCGCGGCTTCGCCGGACACGGTCAAGCGCTACCGGGCCGAAGGCCACGAGGTGCTGGTGGAACGGGGGGCCGGGACCGGCTCGATGATCGCCGACGAGGCCTTCGAGGCCGCTGGCGCCACCCTCCTCGAGGATCCGGGGGCCGTCTGCGCCGCCGCCGACATCCTCCTCAAGGTCCAGCGGCCGCTGGAGGAGGAGATGGCGATGCTCCGCCGCGGCCAGCTGCTGGTGGGGATGCTCGATCCCTACATGAACCGCGAGCAGGTCGCGGCCTACGCCGAGAAGGGGGTCGTCGCCTTCGCCCTCGAGCTCCTGCCGCGGACCACCCGCGCCCAGGCGATGGACGTGCTCTCCAGCCAGGCCAATCTCGCCGGCTACCGGGCCGTGCTGGAGGCGATGGCGGCCTACCGGCGGGTGGTGCCGATGATGATGACCGCCGCCGGCACCGTCACCCCGGCCAAGGTCTTCGTGATCGGCGCCGGGGTCGCCGGCCTGCAGGCGATCGCCACCGCCCGGCGGATGGGCGCGGTGGTCACCGCCACCGACGTCCGCCCCGCGGCCCGCCAGGAGATCGAGAGCCTGGGCGCCAAGTTCGTCGGCTTCATCCCCGAGGATGCGGCCACCGAAGGCGGCTACGCCCGCCCCCTCACCGCCGAGGAGCAGGAGAAGCAGGCGGCGATCGTCGCCGAACATCTCAGGGGGCAGGATATCGTCGTCACCACCGCCCAGATCCCGGGACGGCCGGCGCCGCGGATCGTCACCGCCGCCATGATCGCGGGCATGAAGCCCGGTTCGGTGCTGCTCGATCTCGCGGTGGAAAGCGGCGGCAACATCGAGGGCAGCCGCCCCGGCGAAACGGTGGAGGAGAACGGGGTCACCATCCTCGGACCGCGCAACATGCCGTCGCGGGTGGCGCCCACCGCATCGCTCCTCTACGCCCGCAACCTCGCCAACTTCCTGGCGCTCGTCGCCCAGAAGGATGCGGAAGGGGTGACGATCGACACCGAAGACGAGCTGATCCGGGGCACCTTGCTCACCCGGGACGGCGAGATCGTGCACGCGAACTTCCAGGGCTGAGCCGGAGAAGGAACCATGGAAACCGTCGATCCCGGCGTCATCAATCTGATCATCTTCGTCCTCGCCATCTTCGTCGGCTACTACGTGGTCTGGTCGGTGACCCCGGCCCTCCACACGCCGCTGATGTCGGTCACCAATGCGATCTCCAGCGTGATCGTGGTCGGCGCCCTGATCGCCACCGGGGCCGGCGGTTCCTGGGCGGCCTTCCTGTTCGGCTTTCTCGGCGTGATCCTCGCTTCGGTGAACATCTTCGGCGGCTTCGCGGTGACCCAGAGGATGCTCGCCATGTTCAAGAAACGCGGTTGAAGGGGCGCCGGAGATGAGTGCCAATCTCGCCGCCCTCGGCTATCTGATCGCCGCCGTCTGCTTCATTCTGGCGCTCAGGGGCCTGTCGCATCCGAGCACCGCCCGCCAGGGCAATCTCTACGGCATGGCCGGCATGGCCCTGGCCGTGCTCGTCACCCTCCTGGTCCTGCCGGCGCCTTCGGTCGGCACCTATTTCCTGATCCTCCTCGGGGTCGCCGCCGGCGGCGGGATCGGCTACGCCATCGCCCGCCGCATCCAGATGACGGCGATGCCCCAGCTCGTCGCCGCCTTCCACTCGCTGGTGGGCCTCGCGGCGGTGTTCGTCGCCAGCGCCGCCCTGCTCGATCCCGAGGCCTACCACATCGTCGTCGACGGCCGGATCAAGACCGCCTCGCTATTGGAGATGGGGCTCGGGACCATCATCGGCGCCGTCACCTTCACCGGCTCGATCATCGCCTGGGGCAAGCTGCAGGCGCGCTTTCCCAAGCCCATCGAGGAGAAGATCCCGGAACCGGTGCTCGCCGTGTTCCGCCTGTTCATGAGCAGCAAGCCGATCCTGCTGCCGGCGCGGCATGTCATCAATCTCGCCATCGGCGCCGGCATCCTCCTCCTGCTGCTGATCTTCATGGGCACCGAGAGCGGCTTCGTCTTCCTGCTGATGACGCTGCTCGCCTTCGCCCTCGGCGTGCTGCTGATCATCCCCATCGGCGGCGCCGACATGCCGGTGGTGATCTCGATGCTCAACAGCTATTCGGGCTGGGCGGCGGCCGGCATCGGCTTCACCCTCAACAATCCGATGCTGATCATCACCGGAGCGCTGGTCGGCTCCTCCGGTGCGATCCTCTCCTACATCATGTGCAAGGCGATGAACCGCTCCTTCGTCTCGGTGATCCTCGGCGGATTCGGCGAGACCGGTGCGGCCGCCGCCGAGGAGGGCGAGAAGGTGGCCAAGGCGGGCTCGCCGGAGGACGCCGCCTTCATCATGGAGAACGCCCAGAAGGTGATCATCGTCCCGGGCTACGGCATGGCGGTGGCCCAGGCCCAGCACGCGGTGCGCGAGCTCTACGACGCGCTGACCAAGAAGGGGGTGGAGGTGAAGTTCGCCATCCATCCGGTGGCCGGGCGGATGCCCGGACACATGAACGTGCTGTTGGCCGAGGCCAACATCCCCTACGACGTGGTCTTCGAGCTCGAGGAGATCAACAACGAGTTCCAGACCGCCGATGCCGCCTATGTGATCGGAGCCAACGACATCACCAATCCCTCGGCCAAGGAGGACACGGATTCGCCCATCTACGGAATGCCGATCCTCGATGTGGAGAAGGCCAAGGCGGTGTTCTTCGTCAAACGTTCCCTGGCGCCGGGCTACGCGGGGATCGACAATCCCCTCTTCTATCGCGACAATACGATGATGCTGTTCGGCGACGCCAAGAAGATCACAGAGGAGGTGGTGCGCGCCCTCGATCCCTGAACCGGGGAGGACGGCGATGGGGGAAGGCAGGTCCCTCACGATACTCGGGATTTCCGGCAGCCTCCGGCGCGGCTCCTTCAACACCGGAGCGCTGCGGGCGGCGGCCGGGGTGGCACCTCCCGGGGTGGTGGTGGAGCTCGCGGAGCTGCGGGACATCCCGCTTTACGACGAGGATCTGCGGCGCGAGCGGGGCTTCCCGCCGGCGGTGGAGAGGCTGCGGGCGCGGATCCGCCGGGCCGACGCCCTGCTGCTGGCCACGCCCGAATACAACTACAGCTTCACCGGGGTGCTGAAGAACGCCATCGACTGGGTGTCGCGCCCGCCGGAGCCGCCCCTGCCCGGCAAGCCGCTCGCCGTGATCGGTGTCAGCCCCGGGGTGACCGGGGCGATCCGCGCCCAGTGGCAGCTCCGCCCCGTCCTCGCCGGTCTGGGCGCGCTGGTCCTCTTCCGGCCCGAGGTGGCGATCGGCGACGCCCGGGCGAAGTTCGACGAGAACGGCGATCTCCGCGATGCCGACAGCCGGCAGCGGCTGGCCGGGCTCCTGGAGGCCCTGGTCGCCTGGACGCGCCGGCTGGAGGCCGGAGCCGGAACGACGAAGCCCGCCTGACGGCGGGCTCCCGATCCGGCCTGTCGCGCACCGCGGCGTTCAGAGCTCGTCGCGTTCCATCCGCTTCTTCATCAGCTTGCGATAGCGGCGAATGGCTTCCGCCCGCTCCCGGGCCCGCCGTTCGGACGGCTTTTCGTAGAAGCGCCGCATCCGCATTTCGCGGTAGAGACCCTCGCGCTGCATCTTCTTCTTGAGGGCGCGCAGCGCCTGGTCGATGTTGTTGTCGCGGACGGTGACCTCGATGATGGCTCGAACTCCCTCGATGGCGGTTGGACTCGGGACGCACACTCCCTCGCCCGCGAGCGCGGGCCCCGCTCACATAACGGTTTCCGCGCCGCGAGGCAAGGGCTGTGCGGCGCCGTACCGGTGCGGCGCCGGGGTGCTTTCCTTTGCCGGGCGGGACGGCTATGGGCTATCTCGCCGGTGAACGGCAACGGCGAGAGCGTCGCAGCGGGTTCCACCCGGAGGGGGTGAGCGGGGTGAGCGATCCGGCCGAGGAACGAAGGGCACTCAAGGACCGAATCCTCGAGGCGGCGCTGATGCACGCCGCCTTCGACGGCTGGGGCGGACACACGCTGGCCAACGCCGCCGCCGATGCCGGGATCGATTCCGCCACCGCCCGGCGGCTCTTTCCCCGCGGCGGCGACAGCCTCCTCGACTGGCTCGACGACTGGGCGGACCGCCGGATGCGGGAACGGGTGGCGGGGGAAAATCTCGAGGCGCTGCCCGTCGGCCGTCGCATCGCCCTCCTGGTCCGGGCCCGCTTCGAAGCCCTCGCCCCGCATCGCGAGGCGGTGCGCCGGGCGGTCCTCGCCCATGGTCTGCCCCACAATCTCCCGGGCGGGGTGGCGGCCCTCTGGCGCACCGTCGATCGGATCTGGGAGGCGGCCGGTTTTCCCGCGGGCGATCGCCGGACCCTCGACCACTACACCCGCCGGGCGCTGCTGGCCGGCATTCTCCTCGCCACCCTCTTCTACTGGCTCGAAGACCAGTCGGAAGGCTGTCGCGAGACCTGGGCCTTCCTCGACCGCCGCATCGCCGAGGTCCTCCGCTACGGCCGCCTGTCCGGACGCCTGCGCGACTTCCTGCGGGCGGTCCCCCGGGGCGGCCGGCGACGGGCACCCTGACGGGCCGACGCCACCGCCCTAATGGGCCTCCTCCCAGTTGCGGCCCCAGCCGATATCGACGATCAGCGGCACCTCCAGCCGGGCGGCCCCCTCCATCACCCGCCGCAGCAGCGCCGCCGTCGCCTCCACTTCCCCCTCGGGCACCTCGAACACCAGCTCGTCGTGCACCTGCAGGAGCATCCGCGCCCCGGAGCCGGCCCGCTCGAGGGCGCGGGCGACCCGGATCATGGCCCGCTTCATGATGTCGGCGGCGGTGCCCTGGACCGGAGCGTTGATCGCCTGGCGTTCGGCGGCGTTGCGCCGCGACGGCACCCGGTGGTCGATATCGGGGATGAAGCAGCGGCGGCCGTAGAGGGTGGTGACGTAGCCCTTCTCCCGGGCCTCCGCCTTGGTCCGCTCCATGTAGTCGCGGATCTCGGGATAGCGCTCGAAATAGGCCTCGATGTAGGCCCGCGCCCGCTCCTGGGGAATGCCGAGGCGTTGCGCGAGCCCCCAGGGGCCGATGCCGTAGATGATGCCGTAGTTGATGACCTTGGCCGCCCGCCGGAGCTCGTCGTCGACCTCCTCCACCGGGACGTCGAACATCCGGGCGGCGGCGGCGGCGTGAATGTCGAGCCCCTGGAGCAGCGCCTCCTTGAGCGGCCCGACATCGGCCATGTGCGCCACCACCCGGAGCTCGATCTGCGAATAGTCGGCCGACATCAGCAGATGGCCGTCCTCGGCCACGAAGGCGGCCCGGATCGCCCGCCCCTCCTCGCTGCGGATCGGGATGTTCTGGAGATTGGGATCGCTGGAGCTCAGCCGGCCGGTGGAGGTGGCGGCGAGATTGTAGGAGGTGTGCACCCGTCCGGTCCGCGGATCGACCTGCGCGATCAGGGCGTCGCAGTAGGTCCGCACCAGCTTCTGGAGCTGGCGCCATTCGAGGATCACCCGCGGCAGCTCGTGCCCCCGGGCGGCCAGCTCCTCGAGGATGTCGGCACTGGTCGACCAGGCCCCGGTGCGGGTCTTCCTGCCGCCGCCCTCGAGGCCGAGCTCGTCGAACAGCACCTCCCCGAGCTGTTTCGGCGAACCGAGGTTGAACGACCGCCCGGCGAGCTCCCGGGCCCGTTCCTCGAGCTCGGCCATGCGCCCGCCGAAGCGCTCCGAAAGCTCCCGCAGCCGGGCGGTATCGACCCGGATGCCGCGCCGTTCCATGGCCGCGACGATCGGTACCAGAGGCCGGTCGAGGCCCTCGTAGACGCGGGTGATCCGGGCCTCGAGGAGCTGTGGCCGCAGGGTCTCCCACAGCCGCAGGGTGACCTCCGCATCCTCGCCGCCGTAGGCGATCGCCCGATCCACCGGCACCCGGTCGAAGGTGATCCGCGATGCTCCCTTGCCGCACAATGCGGCGTAGGACATGGTCTCGTAGCCGAGATAGCGGTTGGCGAGCTCGTCCATCCCGTGGCCGTGGCTGGTGCCGTTGAGCACGTAGGAGACCAGCAGGGTGTCGTCATGGGGGGCGACGGCGAGACCGTGCCGTTCGAGGATCGCCATGTCGAACTTGAGATTGTGGCCGATCTTGAGGATCCCCGGATCGGCGAGCACCGGCGCCAGCGCCTTCGCCACCTCGGCGAAGGTGAGCTGGCCGGGGATCCGGTTGCCGAAATCGTCGACATGTCCGAGCGGCAGATAGAACCCCTCCCCCGCCTCCACGGCGAGACAGATGCCGACGATCCCGGCCCGCTCCACGGCCAGCGAATCGGTCTCCAGATCGATGGCGAGGCGCCCCCGCTCCGCCGCCCGCTCGAGGAGAGCGGCGAGCGCGGCCGTCTCGAAGATGCCGGCGAAACGCGGCCCACGGGCGCTGCCGGTCTCGCGGGCATGCTCCGCCGCCGCCTCCTCGGCCACCCGTTCGAGCCGCGAGATCAGCGATTTGAAGCCGTTCTCGCGGAAGAAGGCGAGGAGCTTCGCCGGGTCCGGCTGGCGGCGGCGGAAATCGGCGAGATCGAAGGGTAGCGGTACCTCGTCCTCGAGCCCCACCAACGCGTAGGACAGCCGCGCCTTGTCGGCATTCTCGATCAGCGCCTGCCGACGCTTCGGCTGCGGAATCCGCTCGAGACCGGCCAGCAGCGCCTCCAGTGAGCCGAATTCGCGGATCAGCCGGGCGGCAGTCTTGACGCCGATCCCCGGGACGCCCGGAACATTGTCCGAGGGATCGCCGGCGAGCGCCAGCACGTCGCGCACCCGTTCCGGCGGCACGCCGAAGCGCTCGGTCACCTCCTCCGGCCCGATCATCCGGTTCTTCATCGGATCCCACATCGAGATGCCGGGGCCGACGAGCTGCATCAGATCCTTGTCGGAGGAGACGATCACCACCTCCCGCCCGGCCTCGCGGGCCCGCCGCGCTAGGGTGGCGATGACGTCGTCGGCCTCGAACCCCTCCACCTCCAGCACCGGCAGGTCGAAGGCCCGGGTCGCCTCCCGCACCAGCGGGAACTGGACCTCCATCTCCTGCGGCGGCGCCTCGCGATTGGCCTTGTATGCGGTGTAGACCGTGTTGCGGAAGCTGGGCTTGCCGGTGTCGAAGACGACGACGATGTCGTCCTCGGGGTTTTCCTGCATCAGCTTCAGCAGCATGTTGCAGAAGCCGAAGACCGCGTTGACCGGGCGCCCGTCCGGCCGGGTCAGCGGCGGCAGGGCGAAAAACGCCCGGAACAGGTAGCCCGAGGCGTCGACGATCAGCAGGCGGGGCGAGGCATCGACGTTCATGGCGCCAAGCTAGCGCAGCCGCCGGGGAGCTTCCAGCATCGCCGGGCCGCGGCTGGTGCGGCGGTGGATTTCGTCCCGCTTTTGTCCTACAGGGAGCCGCCGGCGGCGACCGGCGGGATCGGGGAGTCGATGAACGCCACCCTTTCTCTCCTCCAGATGATCGGCAGCGTCGCCCTGCTGCTGTGGGCGGTGCGGATGATCCGCACCGGCATCACCCGGGCCTTCGGGGCGCGGCTGCGCAGCATCGTCGCCCGGGGCGCCGGCAGCCGGATCCGGGCCTTCTTCGCCGGGCTTGCGGTGACCAGCCTGCTGCAGAGCAGCACCGCCACCGCCCTGATCGTGAGCTCGCTGGCGAGCCGCGGCGTGTTGCCCACCCTCGGGGCGCTGGCGGTGATGCTCGGCGCCGATCTCGGCAGCACGGTGGCGGCCCAGATCCTGTCCTTCGAGCCGCACGCCCTCTCGCCGCTGCTGGTGGCCCTCGGCGTCGTGCTCTTCATGAGCGCCGAATCGGGCGTCAGACGCCACATCGGGCGGTTCTGCATCGGCCTCGGCCTGCTGCTGCTGGCCCTGCGGCTGCTGCTGGAGGCGACCGCGCCGCTGCGGGACAGCCCGCTCCTGGGCTCGGTCGTCGCCGCCCTGACCGGGGAGCCGCTGATCGCCGTCCTGCTGGCCGCGGTCATCACCTGGCTCGCCCATTCGAGCCTCGCCACCGTGCTGCTCGTGATGTCCCTCGCCGGCCACGGGGTGGTGCCCCCGGAAGCCGCCTTCGCCCTCGTCCTCGGCGCCAATCTCGGCGGCGGCATCGCGCCGGTGGTGATCACCGCCGGCAGCGCCCCGCCCGGGCGCCGCGCGCCGGTCGGCAATCTGATGATGCGGGCGGTGGGCGTGGCCATCGCCCTGCCGCTGGTACCGCTCGTCGCTCCTTATGTGGCGATGCTGGAGGCGGATGCGGCGCGACAGGTGGTGAACTTCCACAGCCTCTTCAATCTCGGTCTGGCGCTCCTCATGCTGCCGCTGCTCGGGATCGTCGCCCGGCTGTGCACGCTGATGCTGCCGGCGCCGCCGAAGGAAACCGATCCCGGGGCGCCGCGCTATCTCGACCGCGAAGCGCTCGACACCCCGCCGGTGGCCCTCGCCGCCGCCGCCCGCGAGGCCCTGCGGATGGGCGATGTCGTCCAGTCGATGCTGGGCCGCTCGCTCGACGCCCTGCGCGAAAACGAGATGGCCCTGATCTCCGAGATCAAGGCCCAGGACGATCTCCTCGACCGGCTGCACGAGGCGATCAAGCTCTATCTGACCCGGCTCTCGCAGCAGGAGCTCGATCGCGAGGAGAGCCGGCGCTACCAGGAGATCTTCGCCTTCATCACCAACATGGAGCACATCGGCGACATCATCGACCTCAATCTCATGGAGATCGCCGAGAAGAAGGCCAAGGGCCGGCTACGCTTCAGCACCGCCGGCTACGAGGAGCTGCAGCGCATTCACGCCAAGATCATGGAGAACCTGCAACTCGCCCTCGGAGTGTTCATGACCCGCGATCCCCGCCTCGCCCGCCAGCTCGTGGCCCAGAAGAAGGTGGTGCGGGATCTCGAGATCGAGGCCTACGAGAACCATCTGCGCCGGCTCAGCGAGCGGATCGCCGACACCGTCCAGACGAGCGCCCTGCACCTCGACGTGATCCGCGATCTCAAGCGCATCAACAGCCATCTCACGGCGATCGCCTATCCGCTGCTCGAGGCCACCGGGCAGCTCCGGGAAACCCGGCTGATCGAGCCGCAGGCCGGGACGGCCGCCGCGACCGCCCCCGGGACCGCGGCGAAGGCCGGGACGCAGCCGAGCCTTGACGCGGGAGACCGGTCGGGCCAGCCTGTCGGAGAGGGGAAACCGGGATCATCCGAGCCTACAGGGAGGTGAAACATGCATCTGCGTCGTCGTGTGCTCGGCACCGTCTTCGGCGCTCTGGCGCTGGTGCTGACGGGGCCGGTCTGGGCCGCCGAGGACTGTCCGCGAGGCGATCTGGACGAGCGGTTCTGCGACCGCGACGGTGACCTGGTCGCCGACATTCCCACCGATCCCGCGGAATGGGTCGATCCCGACACGCTCATCTTCGCCTATACGCCGGTCGAGGATCCCGCCGTCTATCGCGAGGCTTGGTCGGACTTCCTCGACTATCTCGAAAAGGTGACCGGCAAGAAGGTGGTGTTCTTCCCGGTCGAATCGAACGCCGCCCAGATCGAAGCGATGCGCTCGGGCCGGCTGCACATCGCCGGCTTCAACACCGGTTCCAACCCGCTGGCCGTCAACTGCGCCGGCTTCCGTCCCTTCACCATCATGGCCGGTGACGACGGCTCCTTCGGCTACGAGATGGAGATCATCACCTATCCCGGCTCCGGGATCGAAAAGGTGGAGGACATCCGCGGCCGCACCCTGGCCTTCACCTCGCCGACCTCGAATTCCGGCTTCAAGGCGCCTTCGGCGATCCTCAAGGCCGATTTCGACATGATCCCGGACCGCGATTTCAAGGCCGTGTTCTCGGGCAAGCACGACAATTCGATCCTCGGCGTCGCCAACAAGGACTACGACGCCGCCTCGATCGCCAACTCGGTCCGCGATCGGATGGTCCGGCGCGGCGTCATCGAGGCCGATCAGGTGGTGACCATCTACAAGTCGCAGACCTTCCCGACCACCGGCTTCGGGGTCGTCTACAACCTCGCGCCGGAGCTCCAGGAGAAGATCAAGGAAGCCTTCTTCACCTTCGACTGGGAGGGCACGAGCCTCCAGGAGGAGTTCTCCAAGTCCGGCGAGTCCCAGTTCATCCCCATGAACTACAAGGACTTCTGGGCCGTCATCCGGAAGATCGACAAGGCCAACAACGTCTCCTACGCCTGCAAGTGAACCGAGGAGGAGCGACCGGTCGCGCCGCCGCGTGACCGGTCGTCGGCCGATGCTCGAACTGCGGCAACTGGTCAAACAGTATCCCACCGGCGACCGGGCGCTCGACGGCGTCGATCTCGAGGTCCCGGCCGGTCAGGTGATGGCGCTGATCGGCCCTTCGGGGGCCGGCAAGAGCACCCTCATCCGCTGCATCAACCGGCTGGTCGAACCGACCTCGGGGGAAGTGCTTCTCAAGGGTGAAAACATCACCCGCCTGGGTCAGCGGGCGCTGCGGCGGATGCGGCGGCGGATCGGCATGATCTTCCAGGAATACGCCCTGGTCGAACGGCTGACGGTGATGGAGAACGTGCTCTCCGGCCGGCTCGGCTACATCGGCTTCTGGCGGAGCTGGTGGCGGCGGTTCCCGGCCGAGGACGTCGCCAAGGCCTACCATCTCCTGGAGCGGGTCGGCCTCGCCGAATACTACGACAAGCGGGCCGACGAGCTCTCCGGCGGCCAGCGGCAGCGGGTCGGCATCGCCCGGGCGCTGGTCCAGGATCCGGAGATGCTGCTGGTCGACGAGCCCACCGCCAGCCTCGATCCCAAGACCTCGCGCCAGGTCATGCGGCTGCTGTGCGAACTCTGCGAGGAACGCGGGCTCGCGGCCATCATCAACATCCACGACGTGGCCCTGGCGCAGATGTTCGTCGAGCGGATCGTCGGCCTCAGAGCCGGCCGGATCGTCTACGACGGTCCGCCCTCGAAGCTCGATCCCGGGGTGCTGACCACCATCTACGGCGAGGAGGACTGGACCACCACCGGCTCCGCCGAGGCCCGGCGACGGCAGGGGGCCGGGCCCGGCACCGACGAGGAACGGCTCGAGGGGATGGTGTGATGGCCACCGCCGCCGGCCGCTTCGAGGCCGCCGCCTGGCGACCGCCGCCCCTGATCGCGAGCCCCCTCCTGCGCTGGGGCATCGGCCTCGGCTTCGCCCTCTATCTGGCGGTGGCGATGGGCACCCTGGACATCAACTGGGCCCGGGTCTGGGAAGGGCTCGACCGCGGCTGGGCCTTCGTCCTCGCCTTCACCGAGCCCGATTTCACCAGCCGCTGGCGAGACATCAGCCAGGGTCTGCTCGAGAGCCTGACGATGACCGTGGTCTCCACCGTGGTCGGCATCGCCATTTCCATTCCCATCGCCCTGGGGGCGGCCCGCAATCTCGCTCCCCTGCCGGTCTATCTCCTGTGCCGCGGCGTCATCGCCGTATCGCGGAGCTTCCAGGAGGTGATCATCGCCATCTTCTTCGTCGCGATGTTCGGCTTCGGCCCCTTCGCCGGCTTTCTCACCCTGTCCTTCGCCACCATCGGCTTTCTCGCCAAGCTCCTGGCCGAGGACATCGAGGACATCGAGAAGAGCCAGGCGGAAGCGGTGCGGGCGACCGGCGCCTCCTGGCTGCAATGGCTGGTCTACGGCATCCAGCCGCAGGTGATGCCGCGGCTGATCGGCCTGTCGCTCTACCGTCTCGACATCAACTTCCGCGAGAGCGCGGTGGTCGGCATCGTCGGTGCCGGCGGCATCGGCGCCACCCTGAACACCGCCTTCGACCGCTACGAGTTCGACACCGCCGCCGCCATCCTGCTGATCATCATCGGCATCGTGATGGCCGCCGAATACAGTTCCAGCATGATTCGCGCCCGGATCCAGTGAGATGCCGCTGACCACCCGCGACGACCGCATGATCTGGCGCCGCCGCACCACCGGCCGGGATTTCGCGGTCTGGTTCGGCTGGCTCCTCGGTACCGCGATCTTCGTCTGGTCGTGGCAGGTGATTTCCGAGAACACGATCTGGTTCTTCGTCACCGATTCGCCGCGGGTGGCGGCGGACATCGGCTCGCGGATGGTGCCGCCGGCCTGGGATTATCTGTCGCGGCTGTGGCAGCCGCTCTGGGATACCATCAACATCGCCACCCTCGGCACCCTGCTGGCGCTGGTGATGGCCGTGCCGGTGGCCTTCCTCGCCGCCCGCAACACCACCCCGAGCGTGCTGTTCCTGCGCCCCATCGCCCTCCTGATCATCGTCTCCTCGCGGTCCATCAACTCCCTGATCTGGGCCCTCCTGCTGGTGGCCATCGCCGGCCCCGGCGTGTTCGCCGGCATCATCGCCATCGCCCTGCGCTCGATCGGCTTCGTCGCCAAGCTCCTCTACGAGGCCATCGAGGAGATCGATCCGGTGCAGGTGGAGGCGGTGCGGGCCACCGGTGCCAGCGAGGGACAGATCATCTCCTATGCCATCGTCCCCCAGGTGATGCCCGCCTTCGCCGGTATCTCGGTCTTCCGCTGGGACATCAACATCCGCGAATCGACGGTCCTCGGTCTGGTCGGCGCCGGCGGCATCGGTCTCGAGCTGCAGGCCTCCCTCAATGTCCTCGCCTGGCCCCGGGTGACCGTCATCCTGCTGCTCATCTTCGCCACCGTCCTGGTCAGCGAATGGGTCAGTGCCCGGATCCGGCACGCGGTGATCTAGCGCCGACCGCCGACCGTGGTATATCGCCCCCGGTGAGCATTCCGACCGGAGGTTCCGAGGTGCGTGCCGCCGTTCCCGCCGTCGCCTTCCTTCTCGCCGCCTGCGCGCCGGGCCCCGAGGGCCGCCCCCAGCCGGGTCGGCACACCGCCACCGGGGCGGCGGTCGGGGCGGTGCTGGGCGGGGTTGCCGGGGCCATCCTCGACGAGAACGATGTCCGCGGCGTCGCCGTGGGGGCGGCGGTCGGGGCCGTGGTCGGCGGCGGCATCGGCCATCTGATGGACCGGCAGCAGAAGGAATTCGAGAAGGCGCTGGAGGCCGAGCGTGCCGCGCGGATCGCCGAGGTCGAACGGGTGCGGGACGATCTGCTCAGGATCACCCTCTCCAACGAGGTCGGCTTCGATTTCGACAGTGCCGAGATCAGGCCCGCCTTCCGCCCCACCCTCGAACGGCTCGCCGCGGTGCTGGTGAAATACGACCGCTCGCGCGCCCGCATCGTCGGTCATACCGATTCGGTGGGATCCGAGGACTACAATCTCGAGCTGTCGCTGCGCCGCGCCGAGGCCGTCCGCCGGGCGCTGATCGCCTACGGCGTGCCGCCCGAGCGGCTGACCGCCGAGGGCCGGGGCGAGGCCGAGCCGCGGGCGAGCAACGCCACCGCCGCCGGGCGTCAGCTCAACCGCCGGGTCGAGATCTTCGTCGCGCCGGCGGCAACCTGAAGCGCGCCGAGCAGGGAAGGGACGGGAAGATGAGCGAAGGGCGCCACCTGCTGGCGATCGACCAGGGCACCACCAGCAGCCGGGCGATCGTCTTCGACGCCGCGGGCGGCATCGTCGCCACCGCCCAGAAGGAGCTGACCCAGCACTATCCGGCCGACGGCTGGGTCGAGCACGATGCCGGGGAGATCTGGCGCGATACCCTCGCCACCTGCCGCGAAGCCCTCGCCCGGGCCGGACCGGCGGCGGAGGATATCGCCGCCATCGGCATCACCAACCAGCGCGAGACCACCGTTCTCTGGGATCGCGAGACCGGCGAGCCGGTGCATCGCGCCATCGTCTGGCAGGACCGCCGTACCGCCCCCCTGTGCCGCGAGCTCCTCGCCGAGGGGCTGGAAGCGCACGTCCGCGAGCGTACCGGTCTCCTGATCGACGCCTATTTCTCGGCCACCAAGCTCGCCTGGCTGCTCGACAATCTGTCCGGCGTCCGGGAGGCGGCGGAACGGGGGCGTCTCGCCTTCGGAACGATCGACAGCTTTCTTCTCTGGCGGCTCACCGGCGGGCGGGTGCACGCCACCGATGCCGCCAACGCCTCCCGCACCATGCTCTGGGACATCCATCGCGGCTGCTGGGACGAGACGCTGCTGCGCCGGCTGCGGATCCCCGAAAGCGTGCTGCCGGAAGTCCGGGACAACAGCGGTCTGTTCGGAACCTCCGATCCGGAGCTCTTCGGCCGGCCGATCCCGATCACCGGCATGGCCGGGGACCAGCAGGCGGCGACCTTCGGCCAGGCCTGCTTCGCCCCGGGGATGCTCAAGAGCACCTACGGCACCGGCTGCTTCGCTCTGCTGAATACCGGCGAGACCGCCATCCCCTCCCACAACCGCCTGCTGACCACCGTCGCCTGGCGCCTCGACGGCCGCACCACCTACGCCATCGAGGGCAGCATCTTCATCGCCGGAGCGGCCGTGCAGTGGATCCGGGACGGGCTCGGTCTCATCGCCGATGCGGCCGAGAGCGAGGCCATCGCCGCGGCTCTTCCGGACACCGCCGGGGTCTATCTGGTGCCGGCCTTCACCGGTCTCGGCGCGCCCTGGTGGGATCCCGACGCCCGCGGCGCCATCCTCGGCCTGACCCGCGCCAGCACCCGGGAGCATGTGGTGCGTGCGGCGCTCGAATCGGTCTGCTATCAGACCGCCGATCTCATGCGGGCGATGGCCGAGGACGTGGCCGCCGCCGGCGTGGCCCGGCCGCCGGCCGAACTGCGGGTCGACGGCGGCATGGTGCGGAACGGCTGGCTCTGCCAGTATCTCGCCGACATCCTCGACCGGCCGGTGGACCGCCCGGCGGTGACCGAGACCACAGCCCTGGGGGCCGCCTATCTGGCCGGGCTCGCGGTCGGTCTCCATCCCTCGATGGAGGCCATCGCCGCCTCCTGGCGCCGGGAACGCCGCTTCCTGCCGGCGATGGACGCGGCCACCCGGGAGGCCCGCCTCGAAGGCTGGCGGGACGCGGTGTCGCGGGTGCGCAGCCGGCCCGCGTGAGCGGCCCGGGCCGGTGCGCTTCCGCCTCGCGACCTTCAATCTCGAGAACCTGGGCGCCGTGGACGGCCCGCCGCTGGCAGAGCGGATCCGGGCCCTGCGCCCGCAGCTCCTGCGCCTCGACGCCGACGTCCTCTGCCTCCAGGAAGTCCACGGGCAGAAGCCGAAGGGGGCGCGGCGGCGGCGCCTGCTCGCCCTCGATCGGCTGCTCGAAGGCACCCCCTACGCCGCCCATGCGCGGGTCGCGAGCCACGCGACCGATCGCGACGGTGAAACGGCGCCGGCCGACCTCCACAATCTGGTGGTCCTGTCCCGCCTGCCGATCCTCGGGCATCGGCAGATCCGGCACGAACTCGTCTCCCCGCCCCTCTACCGCGCCGGCACCGCCGATCCGCCGCCGGCGGCGGCGACGCCGATCACCTTCGACCGCCCGTTCCTCCACCTCGTCCTGGATCTCGCCGGCCGCCCGCTGCATGTTCTGAACCTGCATCTGCGGGCTCCCCTCGCGGCCCCTGTTCCGGGGCAGAAGGCGGGCCCCTCGGTGTGGCGGAGCTGCGCCGGCTGGGCCGAGGGTTTCTTTCTCGCCGCGGTCAAGCGGAGCGCCCAGGCCCTCGAGGCGCGGCTGCTGGTGGACCGTCTGTTCGACGCCGAGCCGGAGGCGCTGATCGCGGTCGTCGGCGATCTCAACGCCGAGACCTTCGAGGTGCCCGTGCGGCTGCTGCTGGCCGAGCCCGGGGACACCGGCAACGGCAGCCTGGCGCCGCGGGCGCTGGTGCCGCTGGAACGGGCGCTACCCGGCGATCGGCGCTTCTCGGTGATCCACCACGGCCGCCGGGTGATGCTGGATCACATTCTGGTGTCGCGTCCCCTGCTCGCCCTCTTCCGCCATCTCGAGGTCCACAGCGAGACCCTCGGTGACGAAGTGGAGGCGGCCCTCGCGGTCACCGACGCGAGCGAATCCCATCACGCGCCGCTGGTGGCCGAGTTCGCGCTCCCCGATCCCGACCGCGGGGGTTCCTCGTCCGCCGGCAGTTCGTGAACATGGACGTCGTGGGCGGCGTGGCGGCGGAGGATCTCGAGGGCGGCCGCCTCCTGCTCCGGCGTCGCCAAGGTCACCCAGAGGAGGATTCCGCCCCGCTCGAGCTGTTCCTCCAGCCAGCGCGCCTGGCGGTCGTCCATCCAGTGGGTGAGGACGGTGGCCAGCGCCGCCCCGGTCACCGCGGTGCCGATGATCAGCGCCGCCAGCGGCCCGGCGGTGGCGACCACGGTACCGGCGGCGATGAGGCTCGGCAGGACGGTCACCGAGTTCCACACCGCGGTCTCGCGCTCCGTGAGCTCGCGCAGCGACACGAAGGCGGTGCGCGGCGCGCCGGGATCGTCCTCGAGCTCCTCGACCCGTCGGAACTCGTGGCCGAGCTTTTTCTCCACCGTCTCGGCACCGGCGAGCATGCTCAGGGAATCGCGCGGAAAACCCGCCGCCAGCAGATCCTCCACCGCCCGCTCGAAGGCGCCGACATCGTCGAACACGGCCACCGCTTCGCGTCGTCCGCCCCGCTCCGACCTCTCGCTCCCGGCCATCGCCCTCCCCCGCTGGTTGGCGGCGCGATCTTAAAGACCCCCGGCCGCCCCGTCACCCGGTTCCGGCATCCGCGCCGGGGCACCGCGGGCGGACACTCCGAACGGCGTGGAGGGACGCGGCCCCCCGCCGCCGGAGGGCGCGCCCATCTTGCCGCCGATCGCCGCAGGTTCCGGAGCACCGGAACCCCGCCCCCGCTCCGGCCCGGACATCCCGGGCCGGAGCGCGGTCCGGGAAGCTCTCCCCGCCCTCCGCCGGCGGCCCCGGGGCTGCGCCCTCTCGCCGCCCGCGCCCCGGATGGCTCGGGCGGAAGGCGACCGGTGTCCGGACGGCGACGGGGCGGCGCGCGTCGCGCCGGGCGGGATCCTTGCGGCGCCACCGCCGAGCCGTCCGACGGCGGCCGCCGAAGCCGGATCCGGCGGAGATGCGCCCTCCGGCCGTTCACGCTCGCCGATCCCCCGCGCCCTGCCGGGGCGGGGACGGCCCGCGGGCCGTGGCCCGCTCGGGCGG